>Ga0208717_1000297_pt1 | contig 18098 bp, 15 predicted proteins | sample NGESurF53shallow_FD_184489 | JGI IMG/M metagenome (GOLD analysis project Ga0208717, IMG submission 184489) | Arctic peat soil microbial communities from Barrow, Alaska - NGEE Surface sample F53-3 shallow (SPAdes) | ecosystem: Environmental > Terrestrial > Soil > Wetlands > Peat ... | reverse complement strand
AGCTCGAAGGTAAGACCCAAAGGCAAAAAAACCCCCACCCACCCGGCTCCCTCGCCTACGGCGCATGGGTCTGTGCGCGCCTGGGCGGATGGACCGGATACTATGGAAAACCCGGCCCCATCGTCATCCTCGAGGGCTGGCTCTACTTCCAAGCCGCCAAGCACGGAGCCATCATCAGCCGTGGCTCTCACAATGTGTGAATCCGGTAGCGCAGCGGGGGAGGAGGACCGCGAAGCGGTGGAGGGGGCCGCCGCGTCAACGACCTCGCGCGGCCCCGCCCCCATCCCGGCCTTCGGCCGTACTTCCCCCAAAAAGGGGGAAGAGACCCTACCCCCGCTCCGTCTTCACCCGGAACGCCTTGAGCACGTCGCGCGCCTGGTCGCGGCGGTCCTCGGGGATCTCGGCCCAGATATCGAGGATGTCGGTGGAGACGTCGTTGGGATCGATTTCCAATAGGTGGCCAGGGCGGGTGCCGAGCACCGGGGCGATCCTCCGCAGCCACTTGTCCGACAGCCGCCGCTCGCCGGCCTCCAGCAGGGAGATCACCGCGCCGGACGTGCCGATCGCTTCGGCGAGCTTGGCCTGGGTCATCCGGCGGTATTCGCGCCAAGCCTTCAGATAGTTGGGCTCGGGATTCTTGGGCATGCTGCAGTATGCAAAGCGGCTTGGCAAAAATCGTCAGGCAAAATGCAAAATTTTCGCTTGCGTCGTAAATTGCATTATGCAATCAATTCGACATGCCGTATCAAGCCGCCCGCCTCCCGGCCTTCCCGAACCGGCCCTTGCCCCCCGCCCCGCCGATGGCGATCGCCCGCGCGCCTCGGCCCTGGCTCAGCCGCGCCGCCGGCGAGTGCGCCTTTCCCATCGACGGCGAGGGATGGACCACCCGCGCCTGCTGCAACCCGTGCGCCCCCGGGCGCCCTCGATGCCTCTACTGCGAGGCTCATCTCGTATTGATCCGGCCTTAGCTGACCGTCATGGCCCGCAAGCGCAAGACCGCCCGTCCCGCCGATCCCATGGCCATCGCCCGCCGCCGCGCCGCCGAGCGGGCGGCCGCGCGCGATCCGGCGGCCTGGGGGCTCAATGCCGAGGCCCTCGATCTTCCCGCCAACGCGGCAGTGAGCCCGTGCCCCGGCTCGACCGGCCGCCGCCTGTCCATGCGCCGCCAGGATGTCTTCGACCGCTTCGCGGCCCGCGGCGCCCTCGCCCCGGCCGCCCACGCCGCCGTGCGCCGCCTGCAGGACGACATCGCCGTCCTCCATCGCACGATCGCCGGCGGCGGCGACGCCTCGCCCCGCATCGACCGCTCGCGCGATCCCCAGAGCTTCACCGACGCCCGCCGCCGGGCCGGCCAGCGCATCGAAACCGCCCTGACCCTCACCGGCCCGGCCAGCGCCCGCCTCCTCGCCGCCCTCTGCGAAAGCGACGTGGTGCTCGGCCGCACCGCCGACTGGCGCGCCGTCGTCGCCCGCGAGAGCGCCGAGCGCCTCCCCGACGCGCAAGGCGCCGTCCTGCGCGCCGCCTGCGAAAACCTCGCCGGCGCCTACGCGGCGATGGATCGGGGGTGGGGGAGGCCCCCCGCATTCCCTAACGCCCCCGCGCCGCCCGCCAGGCCGCCATGACGGCGCGCGGCTCGCCCGTCTCATAGGCGGCGGCGAAGGCGTCGATCCCCGCCGCGATGGCGGCCTTCAGCGGCAGGTCCTCCCAGGCGCGGATCAGGGCCTTCTGCAGGCGGATGGCCGCTGGCGCGCCGGCCAGCAGCGCGGCCAGGCGCGCCTCGATGGCGGCGTCGAGTTCGGCGGCGGGAGCGACCGCCTCCACCAGGCCGATCCGCAACGCCGTCGCCGCGTCGAGGTTCTCGCCCAGCAGCAGCATCTCCCGCGTCCGCCCCCAGCCGATGAGGGCCGGCAGCAGCGCCGCCTCCACCACGCTGGGGATGCCCAGCCTGACCTCCGGCATGCCGAACCGCGCGCCCTCGGCGGCCACCCGCAGGTCGCAGGCCGCCGCCAGCTCCAGCCCCGCCCCCAGCGCCCAGCCGCCGATCCGCGCGATCACCGGCACGGGCAGGCCCCGCACCGCCGCGCAGCACCCGTGCACCGCGCCGATGAAGGCCCGCGCCGCCGCCGGCCCGTCGATCGCCGCCAACTCGTCGATATCCGCCCCGCCGACGAAGGCCTTGTCTCCCGCGCCGGTCAGCACCACCGCGCGCAGGTCGTCCTGGCCGGCCAGGGCGGCAAACGCCTCCACGAACCGCGACATCAGGGAGGCGTTCAGCGAATTGAGCCTGGCCGCGTTGTCGATGGTCACGAACGCCGCGGCGCCGGCTTTGCGGCGAGACTGGCGGACGTGGATCGAACCGGAGTCGGTCATGGGCGGCCTTTTTCGGTCCGGCCGGATACCGGGCCTAGCCGTCGATAGCCGCTTGCGCCTCGCGGCGCGAGGGCCATAGTCCGGCCTTTCGCGCGCCCTCGCCGATCGAACCGGCCGGGCCGTTCCCGTAGGAGACGCCCCATGACGACGAGAATTCTCAACGGCACCTACAGCGCCGGCTATGCGCTGTCGCCGCAATTCACGGTCCTTTCCATCACCTCGACGGGCCTGGTGGAGGGGACGGGCGTGTTCGCCGGGGCGGCGGCGACGGTCGCCAACGCCGGGCGCGTTCTGGCCGCGCCGGGCGCGGACGGGGGAACCGGGCGGGGCGGCGCCGGAAGCGCCGGGATCGATCTTTCCGCCGGCGGGCGGGTGATCGACACCGGCGCCATTGCCGGCGGCCAGGGCGGCGCTGGCGCCTACAATGACTTCGGCTACGCCGGCGGAGCCGGCGGGGCCGGCGTCGCCTCATCGGCCGGCGCCAGCCTGGTCAACGCCGGCTCGATCTCCGGCGGCGCCGGCGGCCTCGGCGGCGAGGGCTACCAGCTCGGCGGCGCGGGCGGCCACGGCGGCTCGGGCGTGTCCCTGCGCGCGGCCGGCGCTCTGACCAACAACGGCGGCACGATCGCCGGCGGCGCCGGGGGCGCGGGCGGCCTCGGCTACTACTTCTCCGGGATCGGCGGCCACGGCGGCGAAGGGGTGGCCGCCTCGGCGACCGCCAGCGTGGCCAGCAGCGGCCTGATTGAAGGCGGTCAGGGCGGCGGCGGCGGCAGCGCCGGGGCGGGCGGCGACGCGGTGCTGCTCTCGGCCGGCGGCGCGGTAGCCAACAGCGGCGCTATCGCCGGCGGCCAGGGCGGGGCCGGCGGCGGGCGTTACGGCGGCAATGGCGGGGCCGGCGGCGTGGGCGTGATCCTGGGCGCGGCCGGCGCGGTGACCAACAACGGCGGCGCGATCACGGGCGGGGCCGGCGGCGGCGGCAGCGGCGCCTCCTACTACGTCCCGCCCGGAGCGGGTGGGGCGGGGGGCGACGGGATCGACCTGCGCGGTGGCGGTTCCATCGTCAACCGCGGCGCGATCGTCGGCGGCGCCGGCGGCGCCGGCGGGGCGGGCTACGGCCGCTTCCCGGCGGGCCCGGCCGGCGCGCGCGGCGACGGGGTGGTGCTGTCGGACGGCGGCAGCCTCGTCAACGGCGGCGGGACCAGCCGCTCGGCGACCATTGCCGGCGCCGTCGGAGTCTACGCCGCCGGCTCGGCCGCCGCCACGGTGACCAATTTCGGAACCATCACCGGCGCCACCGCCGCCGTGGCCTTCGCCTCTTCCAAAGACGTCCTGATCGGCGAGGCGGGCAGCCAATTCATCGGCGCGATCGCCGGCGGCGGCGGGACCTTCGAACTGGCCGGCGGATCGGGCGCGATTAGCGGCCTGGGCGGCGCGGCGGCGGTGACCGGGAGCGTTTCGGCGAGCCTTGGCGGCTTTGGCGCCTACGTCATCGACGCGCATGGGAGCTGGACGCTGGGCGGCTTCAACGCCATAGCCGCGGACCACAGCCTGACCGTCGATGGGACCCTGGCCGTCACCGGAACCCTCAGCCTGGCCGCCACGCGCGGCCTCCTGGATGTCGGGGCCGGCGGGTCGGTGAGCTTCACCGGCATGAACGAGGCGCTGGCGGGCACGATCGCCGGGGCCGGGACGGTCATCTTCTACGGCGGGACCGACACCTTCAGCGGCGTGACCCTGTCGGCCGGCCGCATGATCGTTGATGGCGCGGCGGTGACCCTCAAAGGGACGGTCACCAACAGCGGCGACCTGGGCATCGCCACCAACACAGTGCGCTCCGGAGCGGGCGGGGCGACGCTGATCAACCAGGGCGGCGGGACGATCACCGCCGACGGGGCGGCGTTGACCCTCGACACCGGCGCCAACGCCATCGTCAACGCCGGCTTGATCGGGACCGGCGGGGCCGGCAATCTCACCATCAAAGGCGCCATCGCCAACACCGGAATTTTGAGCGCCAGCGGCGCGACCTTCACGGTGAGGGGGGCGGTCACCGGCGCGGGCCAGGCGACCATCCTTGGCGGAACGCTCGACTTCGTCTCCACCTTCAACGAGGCGGTCGCCTTCATGGGCGCGTCCGGCGTACTGGAGCTGGCCCACGCTCAGGCCTACGCCAACACCATCAGCGGGTTTTCCAAGACCGGCGGCACGTCCCTCGATCTGGCGGACATCGCCTTCGTCGGGGCCGGCGAGGCGACCTACAGCGGCACGGCGACCTCCGGCGTCCTGACCGTCACCGACGGGAGCCACGTCGCCCACATCGCCCTGGCTGGCAACTATCTGGGCTCGTCCTTCGTCGCCGCCTCCGACGGCCACGGCGGAACCATCGTCCAGACGGCGGCCGCGACCGCCGCGGCGGCGCACCAGTTCGTCGCCGCCATGGCCGGCCTGGGCGGGGGAAGCGGTAGCCCTGTCCACGCCGCCGTCGAAGCCTGGCGCTCGGCGCCGCCGATGCTCGGCCCGCCAAGAGCGCTAGCCTGAGGCCGCTTGACTCGCGCGCACGCCGCGCGAAAGAGTGAGCGCGTTGCTTTGCGTAAGGATGGCCGGCGCGCCTTGAGGCGCGGTCCGAGGCGCGACCGGCAAATCTGTGCATGACAGACTGCGGCTCGCATCGGACCTCAAGGACTCACGCCATGACAGCCAAGATCATCTCCACCTATATCGCGGGCGGCTATTCGCTCAATTCGAAGTACAACCAACTGACCATCACCGCCGCCGGCGGGATCGGCGGCACGGGCCTGTTGGTCGGTTCGTACGCCCAGATCTTCAACGACGGCGTCGTTCATGGTCATGGCGGCTCGGATGGGATGGACCTCAACGCCGGCGGCCTCGTCCGCAACGGCGCCACCGACGTCACCGGCGCGCTGATCGAAGGCTACAATGGCATCGTCGTGGAAGGGGGCACCGGATCCGTCACCAATTTCGGAACGATCGAGGGGTTCAATTCCAGCGGAGCGCGGCTCGCCAACGGCGGCGTGGTGATCAACGGAAGCGCCGACGACACCACGGCCTTGATCGAAGGGCACAACCCCGTCGTCGTGTATGGCCGGGGGTCCGTCACCAATTTCGGCGTCATCGAGGGGTTCGCGGGTTCGAGCGGCGTCTTCCTCGAGAACGGCGGCACGGTCATCAACGGCAGCGAGGCGGACCGGACGGCCGTGATCGACGGAGGCCTCTTCCTCAACGACGCCGCCCTGGAGTCCAGCGCGGTCGTCAATTCCGGGGCCATAATGGGCTACCCGCAGGCGGGAAGCGCGATCGTGGCCTTGGGCGCGGCAATGCTCACCAACGGCTCGGTGTCCAACGCCGCCGCCCGGATCGACGCCTACTACATCGGCCTCCAGATCAATGGCAATGCCAAGGTCACCAACTTCGGGACCATCCGGGCCACGGCTGCTGGCGCCTACGCAGAGGGTGTCTACCTAGGCGGCGGCGGCAGCCTCACCAATGGGTCCGCCGGCCACCAGGCCGCGCTCATCGAAGGCGTTTACGGTGTCAATGTTCGCGGCGCCGTCACCACGACTGTGACCAACTTCGGCTCGATGGAAGGGAGTCGCTACGCGGTGAAATTCACCGCCCCGGCCGACGTGCTGGTGGTCGAGGCGGGGTGCGCGTTCGCGGGCGCCATCGACGGCGGCGGCGGGACGCTCGTCCTGGCCAACGGCGTGGGCATGCTCACCGGCCTGGCCGGCGGAAATGTGACGGTGTCGGGCAGCATGCCGACCACGACCTTCACCGATTTTGGAACGATGGAGGTGGGGTCCTTCGCGGCCTTCACCCTGACCGGCGACGGCGACATCGGGGCCGGCCAATTGCTCCTCCTCAAGAGCGGCCTGGATTTCAGTGGGACGCTGACCATCGCCGGCTCCCTGACCCTCATGGGCGGCCTCGGAGGCGCGGGGACGCTGGCCATCACGGGAGGGACGGCCCTGTTCGGCGCGACGGCGAGCCTGTCGGCGAGCAAGGTGACCTTGAGCGGGGCGACGACGAAGGTGACCGTCGCGACCAACCTTGGCTACAGCGGGCTCTGGACTCAGACGGCCGGCACGGTGTCGGTGGCCAGCGGCCACATATTAGATTTCACCGGGGCGGGCGACAGCTTCGCCGGGGCGTTCGGCGGGGCCGGGACGATCGACTTCGCCGGCGGCGGCGACACGCTGAACGGCGTCCGCCTGACGGCCGCGAGGGTTCTCATCAACGGGGCGTCGGTCACCCTGGCCGGGACGATCGTCAATACGACCAAGCTCACCGCGGCGACCTCCAATCTGATCGTGAGCGCGAGCGGCGCCACGCTGGCCGGCCACGGCATGCTGGTGTTCACCGACTCGGCGTCCAACACCCTGCGCGGGGCCACGAGCGCGGCAACCCTCACCAACATCGACAACACGCTCTCGGGCGCTGGCGACCTTGGCGGGGGGGCGATGATTCTGATCAACCAGGCCAATGGAGTCATCACCGGCAACGGCGCCCACATTCTGGTCATCGACACCGGGGCCGCCACCATCACCAACGCCGGTCTGATCCAGGCCAGGGGGAGGGGGGGCGTCACCATCCAGAGCGCGGTCGCCAACGGCGGAACCCTGGAGGCGCACGGCGGCAATCTGACCGTGAACGGCGCGGTGAGCGGGTCTGGCCGCGGCGTGATCAACGGCGGGACGCTCGCCTTCGCCTCGAGTTTCACCGAGACCGTGGCGTTCGGCGCGACCGGCGTTCTGCGGCTGGCGAGGTCGCGAGCCTACACCGGCTCGATCACCGGCTTCTCCAAGACCGGGGCCACCTCGCTGGATCTCACCGACATCGCCTTCAAGAGCGCCGGCGAGGCGACGTTCGCCGGCACGGCGACCTCCGGCGTCCTCACCGTCACCGACGGGACCCATGTCGCCACGATCAAGCTCATCGGCGACTATCTCGGCTCGACCTTCGTCGCCGCCAGCGACGGCCACGGCGGGGTGATCGTCCACGATCCGGCCAAGGCCGCCGCGGCGCCCTCTCCCCACCCCCTCATCGCCGCCATGGCCAGCCTGGGCGCGGGGCGATCGGGGAGCGTCCATTCCCTTGGCGAGACTCGGCCCACCATCCCGCACATCCTGGCGGCGGGGAGAGGCGCCTTCGCCTGACCGGAGCGCGGGCGTCCCGCCCGCGACCCCTCGCCGGTTTTCTGGCGGCGGCCATTGGGAGGGAATCGATGAACTTTGCAAAGCTCCAGGCGGCGCTGATCGCCCTTGGCCTGTTCATCGCCGCCTATGCGCCCGCATTCCTCGCCGTCGCCCTGATTCGTCCGCCCGTCGAAGGTGCGGTCCCGCTGATTATCGCGATCAGCCTGGCGATCGCCCTGGCGGCGATAGTCCTGCTCGCGCGACGGGACGGCGGGATGTCGGCGTTCGGGTTTAGCCTGCCGAGATTCCGATATGTCGGATTGGCGATCCTGATCGGCCTGCCCTTGGCCGCGACCGCCGGCGCTCTCAGCCATGCGTTTCCGTCGAGGGGGCCCATCGACACCTCGACGCTCCGCCCGTGGATGCTGTGGCTCTATTTCGGCCTCGGCGCCTCGATCCAGGAGGAGGTCATTTTCCGAGGCCTGATCCAGTCCTTCCTGGAGCAACGCTGGGCGCCGGCCGTCCCGCTGTCACGGACGTCGGTATCGGCGGCCGTGGTGTTCACGGCGATCCTGTTCGGCGCCGTCCACCTGGACAGCGGCATCGTCGTCGCAGCCGCCGCTGTCGTGCTCGGTCTCGTGGCGGGCGAACTGCGGCGGCGCAGCGGCAGCCTCCTGCCGGCCATGATCGTCCACGCCCTGTTCAATGCGCCCAGCCTGCTCTGGCCTTGACCTCGATCGGCGACGTAAGATCGACGACGATCGTCGGTCGGAGCGCGCCATGAACGAGACCCAAAGCCGGCCCGCCTTCCGCGATCCCACACTTCCCCTGGAGGCGCGGGTCGAGGATCTCATCTCCCGCCTGAACCTCGAGGAGAAGGTGCGCCTGATGGCCGGGGCGGCGACGTTCACCCTGGAGGGGGTGGAGCGGCTGGGCGTTCCGGCGATCCGGCTCACCGACGGCCCCACCGGGGTGCGCTCCAACGAGGGCGAGGCGGCGACGGTCTTTCCGGTCGGCGTCGCCCTGGCCGCTACCTGGAATCCCGATCTGGTCGGCGAAGTCGCCGGCGCCATCGCCCGCGAGGCCCTGGCGCTGGACAACCGCGTGGTCCTCGCGCCCACCATCAACATCGTCCGCACGCCCCTTTGGGGCCGCAACTTCGAGACCTATGGCGAGGATCCCTTCCTGGCCGGAACCCTGGGCGCGGCCTTCGTCAACGGCCTGCAGGCCGAGGGCGTCGGCGCCTCGCTCAAGCACTATGCGGTCAACAACCAGGAAGAAGGCCGCATGACGGTCAGCGCGGTGGTCGATGAACGCACCTTGCGCGAAATCTATCTGGCCGGTTTCGAGATGGCCGTGAAGGCGGCGAATCCGTGGACGGTGATGGCCTCCTACAACCGGGTGAACGGAACCTACGCCAGCGAACACCCGGCGCTCCTGACCGACATCCTCAAGAATGAATGGCGCTGGGACGGGGTGGTGGTCTCCGACTGGGGGGCCGTCCATTCCACCGCGGCGGCCGCCGCCGCCGGCCTGGACCTGGAAATGCCCGGCCCGCCGCGCTGGTTTGGCGACAAGCTCCTCGCCGCCGTGCGGGCCGGCGCGGTGGAGGAGGCCCGCATCGATGACGCCGGCCGCCGGATGATCCGCCTCATCGTGCGCACCGGTGTGCTCGACGGCGGCCCCGCGCCGGCGGGAGAAATACGCTCGGCCCGCCATCGCGACATCGCCGCCCGCGCCGCCGAGGAGGCGGTGGTGCTGCTGAAAAACGAGGGCGACCTCTTGCCCTTCGACGCCGGCGCCATCCGCACCCTGGCCGTGGTCGGCCCCAACGCGGCGGCGCGGCGTATCCAGGGCGGCGGATCGTCCCAGGTGCGCGCCGGCCGGCGGACATCCATCCTGGCGGCGCTGGGGGACCTGCTGGCCGGCCGGTGCGAGGTCGTCCACGCCGACGGCGGGGACAACGAGCCGGTCCCGCCGGCCGCCCGGCCCGATCTCTTCAGCCCCGACGCGGCGCGCGGCCAGGCCGGCCTTCTTTGCGAATACTTCGCCGGGCGGGGTTTCGATGCCGCGCCGTTCAAAAGTGGCGTGGAGCGCCAGATCGGCAAGCTGGTCTCCGCCGCCGGCGCCGGCGGCCCGGTCGGCGCCCTGCGCTGGAGCGGCTGGTTCTGGCCAGGACGCGACGGCCGTCACGAATTTTCCGTCCGCGGGACTGGGGCGTCGCGCCTTCGTCTCGATGGTCGGGTGTTGATAGACGAAAGCACGCCTGGCGCCGGGGACAGGCTGGACATAAGCGGCGCCAATGTCGTGCGAAAGCTGGCCGATGTCAGCCTCGAGTCCGGACGCAGCTACCGGGGCGCCATCGAATACATCCGGGCGGCCGGCGGGGCCGCCCGGAGCCCGGAATATGTCGGGATCGGGGTCCGCCAGCCCACCGGTTCGGTGGCCCAGGCCGCCGCCCTGGCCGCCTCGTCCGACGCCGCCGTCGTGGTGATCGGCGCCGCCTCGACGACCGAGGCGGAGGGCTACGACAGAGAGAGTCTCGACCTGCCGGGCGACCAGAACACCCTGGTCGAGGCGGTCCTCGCCGCCAATCCTCGCACCGTGGTCGTCCTGGTCGGCGGCGCCCCCTACGCCCTACCCTGGATCGATCACGCCCCGGCCGTCCTGGCGGCCTGGCTGGGGGGAGAGGAGGGGCCGAACGCGGTCGCCCGCATCCTCTTCGGCGCCGTCGAACCCTCCGGCCGTCTCCCGGTCACCTTTCCCCGCCGCCTGGAGGATACGCCCGCCCATCCCTTCTATCCGGGCGGCGAGGAGGCGCTCTATGGCGAGGGCCTGTTCGTCGGCTACCGCCATTTCGACCGTGGCCCTGAGCCGCCGCTCTTCCCGTTCGGCTTCGGTCTCACCTACACCCGCTTCACCTATGGCGAACTCCAGGTCGCCGAAGAGGTCCGCGTCGGCGACCCGGTCGAGGTGAGTTTCTCCATCGCCAACGTCGGTCGTCGCGCCGGCAAGGAGACCGCCCAGATCTACCTCCGTCCTCGCGGCCCGTCGGTGGAGCGGCCGGTGAAGGAACTCAAAGGCTTCGCCAAGGTTTCTCTCGCGCCGGGCGAGGCCGGGCGGGTCCGCCTGATCCTCGACGCCCGCGCCTTCTCCTTCTGGGACCCCGCCCGCCACGCCTGGATCGCCGAGCCCGGCGCCTACGACCTGCTCGTCTGCGCCTCGGCCGCGGACATCGAACTTCAGGCCACGGTGCGGCTGGCGGAGTAATCGAGCGCCTCCTCCACGTCCCCCAGCCGATCCTTGCCGAAGAACATCTCATCGCCGACGAAGACGGTCGGCAGGCCGAACACGCCGCGTTCCACGGCGGCCGTGGTGTCGGCCATGAGACGCGCTTTCACCGCCGGATTCTGGGTCAGGGCGAGGATCCGCTCGGCCGGCAGGCCGGCGGCGGCGAGAACCTCGGCGACGACCGCCGGGTCGTCCATCTTGCGCCCGTCCTCCCACATGGAGGCGAAGACCGCCTCGACGTAGGGTTCGAACAGCTCCAGCGTCCGCGCCGCCACCGCGCCGCGCATGACCGCCAGGGTGTTGACCGGGAAGTGCGGGTTGGGCGCGAAGCGCGCGAGGCCGTGGCGGGCGACGAAGCGGCGCGTCTCCAGCGCTTCGTAGGCGAGCTTGGCCGGGATGCCGGCATAGGCCTCCATGGGCGAGCGGTTGCCGGTGGCCTTGAAGACGCCGCCCAGAAGCACCGGAACATATCTGAACTTCGCCCCCGTCCGCGCCTCGATGGCCGGGATCACCTTGTGGGCGAGGTAGGCGTTGGGACTGCCGAAATCGAACAGGAATTCCACCCCCGCGACCGCCATCACCAGCGCTCCGCGAACGGCCGAAGATCCAGTTCGAACGTCCAGGCGTCGCGAGTCTGCCGGTGCAGGCCCCAGTACGCCTCGGCGATCGAGGCGGGATTCATCAGGGTGTCCGGCGCGAGCTCGGCCAGCGCGGCCTCGCCGCGCGCCGCGGTAATGCGCTCGCGCACGAAGGCGGTATCGACGCCGGCATCGATGATCAGATGGGCGACGTGGATGTTCCTGGGGCCAAGCTCGCGGGCCATGGACTGGGCGACAGCCCGCAGTCCTGCCTTGGCGCTGGCGAAGGCGGCGTAACCCTCGCCGCCGCGCATCGACGCCGTCGCCCCGGTGAAGAAGATCGAGCCCGCCCCGCGCGCCAGCATCCGGCGCGACGCCTCGCGGCCGGTCAGGAAACCGGCCTCGCAGGCCATTTCCCACACCTTGCGGAACACCCGCTCGGTGGTTTCGAGGATGGGGAAGTTCACGTTCGCGCCGACGTTGAAGATGGCGACCTCCAGGGTCTGATCGGCGTCCGCCTCGGCCATGAAGGCGGCGATCTGGGCCTCGTCGCGCGCATCGAGCGAGCGGCCCTCGAAGGCGCCCCCCGCCGCTTCGATCGCCGACTTCAGATCGGAGAGCTTCTCGCCCTGGCGGCGTCCGCCGAACACCTTGTAACCCCCGACGGCGAACCGACGGGCGATGGCCGCGCCGATGAAATCGCCGGCCCCCACCACCGCGACCGAAGCTTGGCGCGCGGACATAGCTAGGGCCCTTCGCTCCTCATGACCTCGTGGTGGCGGATGACTTCCCTGAGCAGGAAATTCAGGAACTTCTCGGCCAGTTCCGGGTCCAGTTCGGCGGTGACGGCCAGGGAGCGAAGCCGGGCGATCTGGCGGGCTTCGCGAATGGGGTCGGCGGCGGGCATGCCCAGGCGAGCCTTCAGGGCCCCGACCTTGCGGGTGCACTTGAACCGTTCGGCCAACAGGTGCAGCACCGCCGCGTCGATATTGTCGATGGAATGGCGCAGTTCGTCGAGTTCGGGCGGTATCTCCGGGGAGGCTTGCCGAGCGTCGGTCATGGCCGCTCTTCGTTGCGGGGGAATGGACGTGAGGTCAAGGCTTGGGCAAGCCTGTCCGGCGCTGGGTCAGAGGCGGCTCCCGGCAAAAAGGTCCATCTGGTCGCCGGCCCTGGCCGGAACGCGGAACTGGCCGACGTCGAGCGGCGGCAGGGTTCGGTCGAGGCCGAACCGGCGCCGGGCGATGCTGAAGCGCTGGCCGATCAGCGCGGCGATCGGCCCCTCGCCCAGCATGCGCTTGCCCCATTGCGGGTCGTAGTCGCGACCGCCGCGCATCTGACGGATCAGAGACATGACCCGCTCGGCGCGACCCGGCCGGTTGGCGGCCAGCCACTCGGCGAACAGATCCTTGATCTCCAGCGGCAGGCGCAGCGCCACATAGCCGGCGCCGGTCGCTCCCGCCTCGGCGGCGCGCTGCATCACCGCCTCGAGTTCGTGGTCGTTGAGACCGGGAATGACCGGGGCGAACATGACCACCGTCGGCACGCCGGCGGCGGCCAGCGCTCGCACCGCGCCGAAGCGTCGCTCCGGCGTGGCGGCGCGCGGCTCCATGGCCCGCGCCAGCTTGCGGTCGAGCGTGGTGATGGACACCGCCGCCCGCGCCAGCCCCGCCTCGCCCATCGGCCCCAGTATGTCCAGGTCGCGTGCGATCGAGGCGGACTTGGTGATGATCGACAAGGGGTGGCGGAACCGTGACAGAACCTCCAGCAACTGGCGCGTGACTCGCAGACGCCGTTCGATGGGCTGATAGGGGTCGGTGTTGCCGCCGATGTGGATAGGACCGGGCGCGTAGGTCGGACGGCTGAGTTCCCGCTCCAGCAGCCCCGCCGCCCCCGGCTTGAAGAACAGCTTGCTTTCGAAATCGAGACCCGGCGAGAGGCCCATATAGGCGTGAGCGGGGCGGGCGTAGCAATAGATGCAGCCGTGTTCGCAGCCCCGGTAGGGATTGATCGAGCGGTCAAAGCCGACGTCGGGGCTGTCGTTGCGGGTGATGATCACCCGAGCCTTTTCCGCCGTCACCGTTGTTCGCAGCGGCGCGGGGGCGTCGTCTTCACCGGCCCAGCCATCGTCGAAGGCCTCGGTGGTGAGCGGTTCGAAGCGTCCCGAAGCATTGGACACAGCCCCGCGGCCGCGGGGCGGGATCGGTAAGCCGGCCATGCGCTATGGCTTGCACCCGCCGAGAGAACAAATCAAGAACTCGCTGCGTCGGGAATTCAGGCGTGCCGCTCTGGCCGGTCCAGCCGCTCGGTCAGGGTCAGCAAATCCTCCCACGCCTTCTTCTTGGCCGCTGGCTGGCGGAGCAGGAAGGCCGGATGCAGGGTGGGCAGTGCGGGGACTTCCAGCGCCCCGTCCGCCGATCGCCATTCGAACCACCGTCCGCGTATGCTCAATATCCCGTCCGTTTGGCCGAGGACCGACTTGGCCGACGCCCCGCCCACCAGCAAAAGCAGCTTTGGAGCGACCAGGGCGATGGCGCGCTCTAGAAACGGCGCGCAGGCCTGCTGCTCGGCCAGGGTGGGCGTGCGGTTGCCGGGCGGGCGCCAGAAGACGGTGTTGGTGATGAACACCCGGTCCTCCAGCCCCGCCGCCGCCAACATCCGGTCCAGAAGCTTGCCGGCGCGGCCGACGAAGGGGGCGCCCTGGAGGTCTTCCTCCGCGCCCGGCGCCTCGCCGATCACCATCACCCGCCCATGAGGCGCGCCGCGCGAGAACACCGCTTGGCGCGCGCCGGCGGCCTTCAACGCGCAACCCTCGAAGCTCGCGATGGCGGCCTTCAGCGCGTCCAGATCCACCGCCGCCACCGCCAGGGCGCGCGCCTCGTCGACGGACTGAGCGGCGCCGGCCTCGATGCGCGCCGCTCGCGATGGCGCCGATACGATCGCCGCGGCTCTGGCCGGCGCCGACCGAACCGGAACCGCCGCCGCCGTGCGGTCGATGGGCGAGTCCGCATAGCACGTCTCGACGCCGGCTTCGGCCCAAAAGGCGAGCAGACTTTCCACGGTGCGCGGGTCGGCGGACATGGAGAGAGGCTTACACCCGCCCCGCCGCCATGGGGAGGGTAGGCGAGTGCGCGGCGGATTCTCCTTGACCGGTTCGCCGACGGCTTCGAATAAGACTTGCGACCCAGGGGACGACGCCATGAGCGAAGAGACCGACCGCGAGGCGATGGACTATGACGTGGTCATCGTCGGAGCCGGCCCGGCGGGCCTGTCGGCGGCCATCCGCCTCAAGCAGTTTGCCGCCGCGGCCGGCGGCGAGGTTTCCGTGGCCGTGGTGGAAAAGGGCTCGGAGGTCGGCGCGCACATCCTTTCGGGCGCGGTGATCGATCCTCGAGCGCTCAATGAACTGATCCCCGACTGGAGGGAAAAGGGCGCGCCGTTGGAAACGCCGGTCGCCAAGGACCGCTTCCTGGCCCTCGGCCCGACAGGCGACTTCGAGATCCCGATGTTTTCCATGCCGAAATTCATGCACAACGACGGGAATTACATCGCCTCCCTCGCCAACCTGTGCCGCTGGCTGGCGGGCGAGGCCGAAGCGCTGGGGGTGGAAATCTATCCCGGCATGGCCGCCTCTGAGGCGGTCTATGGAGAGGATGGGGCGCTGAAGGGCGTGGTCGCCGGCGTATTCGGCGTCGGCCGGGACGGCGAGCGCAAGGGCGACTATCAGCCCGGTTTGGAACTCCACGGCAAATACACCTTCATCGCCGAGGGCGTCCGCGGCTCCCTGGCCAAGGAGATCCAGGCCAGGTTCAGCCTGTGCGAAGGCAAGGAGCCGCAGAAGTTCGGCATTGGCCTCAAGGAGATGTGGCAGGTCCCCGACGAGGCTTTTCAGAGCGGGCTGGTGCAGCACACGGTCGGCTGGCCGCTGGACGGCCAGACCGGCGGCGGAAGCTTCATGTACCACTTCGGCGACAATTACATCGCCCTCGGCCTGGTGGTTCACCTGAACTACAGGAACCCGTGGCTCTCGCCGTTCGACGAGTTCCAGCGACTCAAACACCATCCGGCCATCCGCCGCTACCTCGAGGGCGGCAAGCGAATCGCCTATGGGGCGCGGGCGATCACCGAGGGGGGGTTCCAGTCGGTCCCCGCCCTGGCCTTTCCCGGCGGGGCGCTGATCGGCTGCAGCGCCGGCTTCGTCAACCTGCCGCGCATCAAGGGCAGCCACAACGCCATGAAGACCGGCATGATGGCCGCCGAGGCGGCGCATTCCGCGCTCCAGGCGGGGCGCGCCGGCGATACGCTGACCACCTACCAGGACTCCTACGACAAATCCTGGGTGCGTCAGGAACTCTATGTGGTGCGCAACGCCAAGCCCTTGTGGTCGAGGCTCGGCACCTGGGTGGGCGGCGCGGTGGTGATGGCCGATCTGATCGTCAGCAATCTCACCGGCGGTTTCTCGGTGTTCGGCACCCTGAAGCACGGCAAGACCGACGCCGCCTCGACGGGCCTGGCCAAGGACTTCGAGCCCATCGTTTATCCCAAACCCGATGGTGTGCTGAGTTTCGACAAGCTCTCCAGCGTGTTTCTGTCGGCCACCAACCACGCCGAGGATCAGCCGGCCCATCTGAAGCTGATCGATCCGGCCACGCCCATCGCGGTGAACCTGCCGCTCTACGGCGAGCCGGCCCGCCTCTACTGCCCGGCCGGCGTCTATGAAGTGCTCTACGACGAGGGCGGCGCCAACCCGCGCTTCCAGATCAACGCCCAGAACTGCGTCCACTGCAAGACCTGCGACATCAAGGATCCCTCCCAGAACATCCTCTGGACCACCCCGGAGGGCGGCGGCGGCCCGAACTATCCGAATATGTGAACAACGTCGGCGCGCGGCCCAACCTCCTTGCGGACGCCACATTTCGGGACCAAGAAGCCGGCGCTATGCTCCAACCTCGCCGTCTCCTCGCGCTTTTGCCCCTGGCCGCGCTCGCCGCCTGTGCGACGCCCCCGTCCGGTTCAGGAGCCAGCATGCGCCTCGCGGCGAATGCCGACGCGGCGCCGAGTTCGGCGGGCGACACCGCCTACGGCCTCTTCCTGGCCGGTCAGGCGGCGGTCAACGGCGGTCACGGCAATGTCGCGGCGAGCTACTTCGACCGCGCCGCCGCGGTGGGCCCGGCGGCGGACGGGCCGTTGCTCGACACCCGTGCTTTCAGCGCCTTCCTCCTGGCCGGCGACGTGAAGCGCGCGGCGACCGTCGCGCCCACCGATCCCGCCGTCGAGCCCGCCATGCGCCACCTGGGCGCCCTCACGCGCGGCGTCGAGGCTCTGGCCGAGGGCGACGCCAAGCGAGCTCACGCCATTCTCACCGGTCCGGACGTGGGAGCGCCGCACCAGGGCGCCGCCTCCCTGCTGGCGCCGTGGGCCGCGGCGGCGGCCGGCGATGTTCAGGGCGCGACGGTCCATCCGGTGATCGCCGGCGAGCCGATTTCGCAATTTTTCGCCAACCTCGATCAGGGCAAGCTCTACGAGCGCTTCGGCCGCTACGAGGAGGCCGAGACGGCCTTTCGCGCCCTGATCGAGCGGGGCGATCCCGGCGGCCTGGCGACCGTCAACCTGGGCGAGATGCTGGAGCGGCGCGGTCGCGGTCCCGAAGCGGTGGCTCTCTACGATCAGGCCTTGCTCCACGACCCCGGCGACGCGGTGTTGAAGGGCGCGCGGAACCGGGCCAGGGCGGGCAAGGCGCCGCCGCCCTTGCCTTCCCTGCGACACTCCGCCGCCGAGGCGCTCGTCGCGCCGGCCACCGTGCTGATTGTCCAAAAGCAGGAGGAGGTCGCCCTGGCCTATCTGCGTCTGGCGCTCCGTCTCGATCCGGACCGCGACGAAGCCTGGATGCTGGTCGGCGACATCATGAGTGACATCGGCGATACGGACGGCGCCCGGGCCGCCTATCTGGCCCCCAAGCGCGGTTCGGACCAGTTCGTCGCGGCGCGCGGCAAGCTTGCCTGGACCTATCAGGGCGACGGCGACAATGAAGGGGCGCTCAGGATCGCCCGCCAGACCCTGGCCGCCGCTCCGATGAGCCAGGAGGCCGGATCCAATCTGGCCGATCTGCTCAGGGCCGACGAACGCTATGACGATTCCGCCAAGGTGCTCGACCGCCTGATCGCCGCTCAGGGCGGCCAGCCGGACTGGCGCCTGCTCTACATGCGGGCGGTGGATTTCCAGGAAAGCGGGCGCTGGTCTGATGCGGAACGTGATCTTTCAGCGGCCCTGAAGGAGCGCCCCGACGAACCGGAACTGTTGAATTTTCTGGGGTATTCATGGATTGACCGCGGCGAGAATCTACCGCGGGCCATGGAGATGGTGAAAAAGGCGGTGGATCTCGATCCGCGGTCGGGGGCCATGCTCGATTCCCTGGGCTGGGGCTACTATCGCCTGGGCGACTACAAGACGGCGGTGGAAAAGCTCGAGGCGGCGGTGGTGCTCGAGGCTGGCGATCCGGATGTCAACAATCACCTGGGCGACGCCTACTGGCGGGTCGGGCGGCTGAACGAGGCGCGATTCCAGTGGCAAAGAGTGCTGACCCTCGAGCCTTCGGCCAAGCTCAAGGCCGACGTCGAGACCAAGCTTAAATCGGGCCTGGACGGCGCCGCCGCGCCCTCGGTGGTGGTCGGTTCCTAGGCGGGTGCGAACGCCGCAGCCTGTCGCGCGCCTC
>Ga0208717_1000296_pt1 | contig 18203 bp, 15 predicted proteins | sample NGESurF53shallow_FD_184489 | JGI IMG/M metagenome (GOLD analysis project Ga0208717, IMG submission 184489) | Arctic peat soil microbial communities from Barrow, Alaska - NGEE Surface sample F53-3 shallow (SPAdes) | ecosystem: Environmental > Terrestrial > Soil > Wetlands > Peat ... | reverse complement strand
CAGGGTGCCGTCCACGATGTACTGGGTCCGCCCGTCAAGCTCGTCAGCCGTCGGCACATATTCCCTGAGTACGTCGCCCAGCAACGGCGTCAGCCTCGTGATCGCGCGGCTGATCGTTGGCTGGGACACCCCGTAAGTCTCCGCCAGTTCTGCCTGGACCCGATTGCGGCGCATATATGTCAGCGCCACGGTCACGGATTTGAACAATCCCAGGATAGGCGGCCACGGCTGCCGGTCGCCCCTCGTTTCAGCGTGGATCATCGTGCATAGGTCCACGATGTTCTCCCGGGAAAATCCGGTGGTAGAATACATGTTAGGCGGCTTGTTTTGGTGAGTTTTGAGTGTGGTAACCCAATTCTCTCAATAAACGGGCCGTCGTTCTATTTCGACACGCCGGGCAGGCGTTAGTCACGCCCGGCGTGAATAAGCCTCAAGGTGTAGCCGATGCGTTCGGCAGTGGCGTGAAAGGCCAGGGACAGCTCAGTAACCTGGCTCATTCAGTACTTCCATCGTGTTTCCAGCACGGCACGCCAGCACGGCACGGAAAAGGCTATGACCGCGGTGGCACGCTGCGCAGCGGCAGGCTTATTGGCGGCGCGGGCGTTCCGTTCCGGGCGCCGGGGAACTGGCAGCGTGCGGGTCTGCGTGCTATGCAGCCGACGGCCGGTGGTGGCGGTCATGTGTCTTGCGTCCTGAGCGGGAACACGGCCGGGGACGATGCGGCCACCGCGTGGGCGCGCATCACCGCGAACCCGGCCCACGGGATAGCATCGCGGCGATGCCAAGACGCTGGCCATGCGGTGGGTCGGTCCACGCCCGCGATCGTGCGGGTCGTCGCGGACTACCCGCACCGTGCGTCCTCAGGAACCTGGTCACCACCCCCGCCCGGACGGTGAAGGTAAGGCCGTTGACCGCCGTCTTCCTGCCGTAAGCCTTGATAAGCCGATCAGGTTTGATCATTACAAGTTCCCATCGCCCGGTGCCGGATGCCTGTATTGGCGACGCTAGGCAGGCCCGTGAGTGGCGACGATCGCCTGGCGGGCGAACCTCCGGCGGCCGGCCTACGCCGCGCGGCGTACCGTCGCCCTTCACCGCTATGCCGTCAGTGCCACCAAACGCCCAGCAAGCAGCGCGGTGGCCAGGAGCGGGCGGGCGGTTCTCTCGCGGCCCGAGCGCCACGGACGCTGGCCCACTCGGCGCGACTGGTACACCACGGCTGCAGCCGCGCCGCGGGAGGCGTCTCGATCTTGGTCTATTTCCCGCAGAGGCGTCGAAGGACGCAGAACTGCTGGTGCTGTGGCACGAGAATGCGGTCCTGCGCCGGCAGGCCGGCCGGGTCAGATATGAGCCAGCTGACCGGCTGTGGCTCGCGGCGCTGTCCCGCCTGATTCCACGGCACCGATAGCAGGAGGTGTTCAACGTGTCCCCGGCGACCATCCTTGCCTGGCACCGTCGCCTGGTGGCTAGCAAATGGGACTACACAAGCCGCCGGCGCCGCGGGCGGCCGCGCACGGCAGCCGCGATCCGCAAGCTCGTGATCCGCATCGCCGGCGAACTTGTCAGGCTCGGCCACCCGATCGCCGCATCCACGGTCTGGCAGATCCTGCACGACGCCGGGATCGGACCAGCGCCCCGGCGCACCGGGCCAACCTGGAAGCAGTTCCTGACCGCCCAGGCCGCTGGGATCCTCGCAGCCGACTTCGTCCACGTGGACACGGTGCTGCTGCGGCGCATCTACGCCCTGATCATCATCGAGCACGGCACCCGCCGCGCTCATCTGAGCGGTATCACCGCCCACCCGGATGGCGCATGAACGACCCAGGCCGCCCGTAACTTCCTGATGGACCTGGGCCATCGCGTGAGTTCCGTTCATTTCCTGATCCGGGACCGCGCCGGCCAGTGCACTGAGTCCTTCGATGCCGTGTTCACCGCCGAAGGTATCCGGATTCTCCTCAGCCCTCCGCAGGCACCCCGAGCGAACGCTATCTGACAGCCGATGATCGGCACGGTGCGGCGCGAGGTCCCCGGCCGGCTGCTGATCATCAATGAGCGCCACCTGGGCCAGATACTGACCGAGTAACTGCAGCACTACAACACCGCCCGGCCTCACCGTTCCTACGGCCAGCTCGCACCCGCTCAAGCGGGCAACCAGCCACCACAAGTCAACCTGGCCGAGCACCGGATCCGCCGAAAACAAGTCCTCGGCGGCCTCACCAGCGAATACCGGACCGCCGCATGATGACAACCACCATAACGAGAAGCTGCACCTCAGCGTCCCGATCAGGCTCGCCGTGCACGCCGGTGTTGGCGATCCGGCCGGCGGGGCAGGCCAGCTGAAGGGCAAGCTCGAAGGTGGCGGGCACCACGGTCCTCATCGGGGGCGGCTTTGTGCTGTCCGGTGCTGGGGGCGCTGCGGTGTGTGCAAGCTCGCACGCCACAGCAAGATGCCGCCCCGCGCCGCGTCCAGCACAGCGCCGGCCGGCGAATACGCACAGGAGAACATCGTCGTGAGAACACGCCGTGGCCCGCTGGGCGAATATCGACGAGATCCCCGCCGCGGGCATCAGCACGACTTTTCCCGGTACACGGCAAGCCGGCGAGCCGGCGCAGCGCGACGACGTGACTGTCGCAGCCGTCACGCTGACCGAGCTTGACGGCAAGCTCGCCGCAGCCGGGGGAGGGGGCAGCGCTGAGGGCCCGGTTCCCGCTGTGGCAGATCCAGCCCATAAGCGTGTCCCTTGATCGCGGCTGGAGCGCTGAGCGTCGCGTCGGGCGCGACCTGCGAGCGATCTACGCGCCCCGCCTCGGCCAGCTGGAAGCCGCCCTGTGCGCGAGCCAGCCGTGAATCACCCGCGGTCGTGTTCCCGGGCCATGCGCAGTCGCCGGGGCCGCACTGGGTGCCCGGGCCGGGCGGTGGCAGCCGCCGGAGCGGAAACGCGGCCGGCCGTCCGACCGCTACCTCGCGCGGTACTTCACCGCGTGCCCGGTATCCAGAATCACCTGGTTCTGTAGGCTGGATCACATGGCGCAGGAGGTGCGGAGCCCGGCAGCGTATGCCGCAGACATCGATGCGGCGAAGGACCGGATGATCAGCTTCGTGGATGGCTGCACCGACGAGGATTGGCACGCAGCGCCCGTCGATGGTGATCCCCGGCCGGTCGCGGTGATCGTGGATCACGTCGCGCACGCATATGAGTATCTCGCGGGATGGATACGGCAGATTGTGGTCGGCCAGCAGGTCGAGATTAAAAGCGATGTCGTAGACGCTCTCAATGCGCGGCACGCCCGGGAAGCTGCAGCGGTGAGCAAGGCCGAGGCGGCCGTGCACCTGCGCCGCAACGGCGCGGCCATCAGCGGGCTGGTTGCCGACCTGAGCACCGCCGATCTGGAAGCCGGCGACGGCCGGGTCCGGCGCCTGGCGCAGATCGCGATCAGGCACGCCGACGAGCATCGCGCTGACATCGAAACGGCACTGGCCGCTCAAGGCAGCCGCCGCCGCTGACGAAGCTGGCTGGCTCCATGCCGCACATGCTTCGAGGCATGCCTTGGCTTTCCGCCCTGTGACGGGCATGTAGCCGACCGGCCCGGTTCCGGTGATCCCGCTGACTTTCCGGTCACTATGCCTCGCCGGCAGGCGCGGCCATCGCTGACCCAAGGGGCTGTGCCGGGCCGCGGTTGCTGGCGGGAGTCCTTCCCAGGACGCCGGGTACCGCGCCCGCGGGCGTCAGCGCCGGCCCGCTGGCGCCCGATCGGGTGCGGAGGAAGTCAGGTGCCCGGTGTTCCCGGGCGGCGTTATCGTCTGAGCTGGACGAAGATCAAGTAGAGCAGGCGCAGAGACACGGCTGATCATTATGCCCCGCGGTCATGCCTCGCCTATCGCCCCAGCTCACGGGAGCAGGCCGACTTTTGGCACCCGACAGGGTTGTTCGTCCCGGGTCAGGCGCCGTTCAGGTGGTTGCTGCCAGCCGTCGGCTTCGTCGCGGCCGTCCTGGCCGCCTCGACCTGGACCAGCCCGCTGCGCGCCGCCATCGCGGTCAGCGCGGCATGGCTCGCCGTCGTCTTGCTGCTGGTGACACAGTCCGGTTCTCCGGACGCCGTGCTCCGCGCCCGGTTCCAGGCATGCTATCTCCTGCTGGCCGTGGCCTCGGGCGTGATTTTCCTGGCGCGCAGGCGCCATCTGCGCGAGCTTCGGCCTCGGAGGTAAGGGCTATGACTGCCTCGATCAGCTTGCGCGGTGTCAGCCGGAGGTTCGGCGCCACCTGGGCGCTCGCGGACATCGATCTGGACCTGGCCGGCACTCCGCCTGGTCCTGCTGCGCACGGTCGCGGTCCTCGCGCTGGCGTTGCCGGCGGTGCTGCTGCGCCTTCCCGGTCCCCGCCTGACGCCTCAACGGACGCCTTTTCCTCATCGCTCACCACGACGGTCTTCAGCCAACGCGGCATGAGGCGGCTTGAAGCCTCCCTCCGCAGGGCGACTCCGAAGGGCCACGAAACCTTCATCTTCCGCACAGCACCGCATCAAGGACTCGTTCCTACATCAGGTCCTCCTTGCGTTCAGGACACACCTCGGCACGCACACGGTTCATGCGGCAGCCCATAACTCCTGGCCTTGGCACCGGATCAAGCCGGCACCCTGCGACCGGAGCCGATCAACCTTGCCGAGTACCGGATCCGCCGGAAACAAGTCTTCGGCGGACTCACGCACGAGTACCAGATCGCCGCCTGACGGCCCCGCCCAGCGGCGAGAAGAAGCAGGTCACCGCCATGATCGTGTATTCGAGCCCAACAGGCTCGGCAGCGGCCATCGCCTGCTCCCAATCCACGTCATGGCCGGCGATCAAGGTGCCTGCGGGCGCTGCAGGATGACGCAGCACAGTGGTTGTGGCTCCACACCCCGATCGCCCGGGCCAGGATTCGGCATGTGCGCGGCTGACCTCGGACACGCAGGAAGCCGGCACCACCACCTTGGCGGCGTGGCTCGCCGTTACGGAACTGGTCGGCTCGTAGTCGCGGGCAGGCCAGCCGGTCACGATCTCAGACAACCATCCACGACAGCACCGGTGTCGACTGCAGGTAGACGAGCAGGCACATGAAGGCCAGAAACACGATGCTCCACAGGATCACGCGCCGGAAGACCTCGCCCTCGCGTCCTTGCAGGCCGACGGCGCCGGCCACGATCGCGAGGTTCTGCGGCGAGATCATCTTGCCGAGCACGCCGCCGGAGGAGTTCGCCGCGGCGAGCAGCGTCGGCGGCAGATGCGCCTGCAATGCGGCAGTGACCTGCAGGCCTCCGAACAGTGAGTTCGAGGCGGTGTCCGAGCCGGTGACCGCCACGCCGAGCCAGCCCAGGATCGGGGACAGCAGCGCGAACAGACTGCCGGCTCCGGCCAGCCACAGACCGAGGGTCTGGGTCTCACCGGACTCGTTCATCACGAAGGCGAGCGCCAGCACGGCCATCACGGTGAGGATCGCGAACTTCAGCTGGGCGAGCGTTCGCCCGTAGGCGCGCAGCGCCCGGCCGGGCCCTATCCTCAGGACGATCATCGTGAGCAGGCCGGAAAACAGCAGCAGGGTGCCGGCCGCCGACAGGATGTTCAGCTTGAAGGTGGTCTCTACGGCCTTCCCCGAGCCGCTGACGATGTGCAGGCCCGGCCAGTCGTAGATGCGGGTCGCTGACTCCAGGCCGGTCCCGCCCGCGCCGGGCTTGTCGGGGGCCACGCCGGTGATGGCGGGAACGCGGGTGGCGAGCACGAAGACCACGATGATGATCAGGTACGGCGCGTAGGCCCGGAAGATATCGCCGCGCGTGTCATGGACCGTGGTCCCGGTGTCCGCGCGGGCCGGGGCGGCCTCGGCCGGGCGGGCCTCCCGGGTGTCACCGGACATGTGCGGCGGCTGGGACGCAGCAGCCCGCCGCGCGGGCTCATCGCCGCTCGTCTCGACGTAGCCCTCCGCCGGGTGCCAGACGCGGGTGAAGGCCAGGACGGCCAGCGCCGAAGCCAGCGACGCGATGATGTCGGCGAGCGGGATCGACCAGAAGTTGGAAGCGGCGTACTGGAAGACGGCGAAGGTCGCGCCGCACACCACCGCGGCAGGCCATACCTGGCGCAGGCCGCGCCGCCCGTCGACGATGAACACCAGGGCCAGCGGGACAAAGACCGACAGGACCGGCGTCTGGCGGCCGACCATGGCGCCCAGGTCACCGACCGGCAGCTTCGTAACGGCCGCGAGTGTCGTGATCGGCACTGCGAGCGCCCCGAAGGCGACCGGCGCGGTGTTCGCGACCAGCGCGACCGTCGCCGCCTTGAGCGGCCCGAAGCCGAGCGCGATCAGCATGACCGAAGTGATGGCCACCGGCGTGCCGAACCCTGCGAGAGCCTCCAGCAGGGCTCCGAAGCAGAATGCAATGATGATCGCCTGGATCCGCTGGTCGTCGCTGATCGAGGCGAACGACCGGCGGAGCACGTCGAAATAGCCGGCCTCCACGGTCAGGTTGTAAACCCAGATGGCATTGACGACGATCCACATGATCGGGAACAGCCCGAAGGCAGCACCGAGCAGCCCGCTGTTCACCGCGTCGCCGACCGGCATGGAGTAGACGGCCACTGCGACTATCAGGGCGACCGCGAGCCCGATGATCGACGCGAGCCATGCGCGTATGCGGAACACGCCGAGCAGCACGAACAGCGTGACCAGGGGCAGGACAGCCACGATGGAAGACAGCCCGAGCGAGTTGCCGAGCGGGTCATAGACCTGCCGGTAGGCCACGACCATGGACGTGCTCCTTCCAGTCGAGGGCTGACGGGCCGGAACTGCCGTCGGCGGGCATCAGCTCGCCCGACGCGGACCAGCGTCGTTGCCACCTGAATCCAGCACCACGAGCTGGATTCAGGTGGCCATTAGCCGCGCGCCCGCATCCAGGACCGCGATTGCCTCCCGCGCAGGCCCTGGGCGCGGTCTCGCGCTGCAACGCGTTACGCAGGTTTCGATGCCCGATGACGAGGTTGCCGGACATCAGCGTGCTGCCGTCCTCAAAGTCGGTCATGAAGACCCTCGCGTCACAGTTCATTGCGCTGAGGACCCATCGTGCGAACGGCCGCGACGCTGCCGAGCTGACGGCGTCGAACCACCACCGTGGCAGCGGCAGCCCGCGCGGGCTGTCCCGGACCGGATGGTTTCCGACAGGCCCGGGCCGCAGCGCTACCAGCAGCACGCCCAGCCCCGGCGGCCAGGCAGGCCGCCGCCGGCCACCAGCGGCGGAAAGCTTCCGGCGGTCAGGAAACGACGTGACACCGGCGGTGAGCAGCGGGCTGAACCCGCAAAGCCAGATCCCCGGACGACCCTGACCCCGCGAACAGCGCGCCGGGCGCCGGTCGGCCGCCACAACACCGGCCGAAACCCTGGCTATAGTCCAGCCGGCCCGGAATTCCGCTGCGACGCCCACGGCATTATGGTGACGGTTCCCGGGCCGGAGCGAAAGGCGCAAAACGATAACAGCCCGGCTCCACCGGACGCCGCGCGTGAGGATGGCTGCAGCCCGCGCCGTGCGCCGGAACAGCAACAAGATTGCCGCTGACCGCGCTCTTTCGCGGTGACAAGTACAGCATGGGGCCCGTCGAGGGCATAACTGTCGCCTGGCTCGCCATGCCAGACGGGACTGAGCCGTGCCAGTTCCCATGTTGGCTTCTGGCGCGGCGAGGACGAATCCGAGTCGTACCGGAGCGGGGCTAAAAGGTCCGCTGCCTTCTCAGCCGTCGTGGCGGTATGGACAAGGTCGTGCCAGGCATGTTTGCTTGTATGACAGTGCTTGGTGAAACCCGGATTCCTCGGCCCGTGCTGGCCGAGTTGCGGGCTATCGCCGGATCGGAGAATCTCCGGCTGGCAGACGGCCAGCTTGCCGTGTACGCCCGAGACGCGACGCCGTTGTTCCGCGGGATGCCGGATGCTGTCATCGCGCCGGCGGACACCGAGCAGGTCGCACGGATCCTGCGGCTGGCCACCGATTATGGCATCCCTGTCGTCCCGCGCGGCGCCGGCTCGAACCTGTGCGCTGGGACCGTGCCGCTCACCGGCGGCATCGTGATGTCCACCGTACGGATGAACCGCATCCTCGAGGTAGCGCCCGAGGAGATGCTGGCACGAGCCGAGACGGGAGTATCCACGATGGCGCTGGGCGATGCTGCGGCGGCGCATGGCCTGTTCTACCCGCCGGATCCGGGCAGCCGCACCGTCTCCACGATCGGCGGTAACGTCGCGACCTGTGCCGGCGGGCTGCGCGGGCTGAAGTACGGCGTGACCCGCAACTACGTGCTGGGGCTGACGGTCGTGCTGCCAACCGGCGAGATCGTGCGGACCGGCGGCCGGCTCTGGAAGGATGTCGCGGGCTACGACCTGACCCGGCTGATCACCGGATCCGAGGGCACCCTCGGCGTGATCACCGAGGTGACGGTGGCGCTGCTGCCTGACCCGTCCGCCAGTCGGACCGGCGTGGCCTACTTCGACTCCCTGACCCAGGCCGGCCGTGCCGTTTCCGGCATCCTCACCGCGGGGGTCATCCCGTCAACGCTGGAGTTTCTCGACCGCAGCTGCATGGACGCGGTCGAGCAGTACGCGCATCTGGGCCTGCATCCCGACGCCGGTGCCCTCCTGCTGTTCGGCGACGATGGCGATGAGGCGGTCGTGGCGCGCAGCTTCGAGCGAATCACAGCTGCCTGCGAGGACTCCGGTGCCATCGGAGTCCAGACCGCCGGTGATGTCACCGAGTCTGAGGCGCTGCTGACCGCTCGGCGCTGCACCCTTCCGGCGCTGTCCCGGCTGGGCTCGCTGACGATTCTCGAGGACGCCAGCGTGCCCAGGCCGCGGCTGGCCGAGATGGTCGCGCGCATCGACGCGATAGCCGCGCGGCACCGGGTCACCATGGCGACTTTCGGTCACGCCGGTGACGGCAACCTGCATCCGACCTGCGTGCTGGAATCAGCCGAGGACACCGAGGGAATCGCCCGTGCCGAGCGCGCCTTCGCCGAGGTCTTCCGCACCGCGATCGAGCTCGGCGGCACGATCACCGGCGAGCACGGAGTCGGGGCGGCCAAACTGCCCTATCTGGAAGAACGCCTCGGAAGCGCGCAGATGGACCTGATCCGGCGGATCAAGACGGCATTCGACCCTGCTGGCATCCTCAATCCCGGGAAGCTCGGATCCTGATGACCGGTGACGACAAGGTGTCGCACACCAGCTCGGTGTCGCACACCGGCTCGGTCTTCGACCCGCAGCTGCTGAGCCGGTGCATCTCCTGCGGCTTCTGCCTGCCGGCCTGCCCGACGTACGCGCTCACCGGCGATGAGACGTCCTCGCCGCGGGGCAGGATCACCCTGATGCGGGCGCTCGCGTCCGGCACGCTGCCGCCCGACGACCCGACGCTGGCCGAGCAGGCCTCCTTCTGCCTGGGGTGCCGGGCGTGCGAGCCGGTGTGCCCGGCGGGAGTGCAGTACGGCGAGCTGCTCGAGCAGTGGCGGGGTTTCCAGTGGACGGGGCGCCGTCGGCCGCTGGCCGTCCGGTTCCTGGTCTTCGCGGCCGAGCGCGCCTGGGCGCACCGGATCGCCGGCCGCCTGCGCGGCGCCGCGCGCACGCCGGTGGCCGCCTCACAGCGTTCGCTGATGCTTGGTTGCTTCGAGCGGAGCTTGTTCCCGGAGGTGAGCAGATCGGCGCTGGCGCTGGCACCCGAACTCGCCGTCCCCGTCAGGCAGGGCTGCTGCGGTGCGCTGCACGCCCATAACGGTGAGCCTGAGCGGGGCGGGAAGCTGGCCAGGCAGCTCGGCGCCCAGTTGCCCGGCCAGATCGTCACCACCGCCGGCGGCTGCGCCGCATACCTGTCCACGGTGATCGGCAGGGAGCGGGTCGTTGAGCTGTCGGAATACCTGCAGAACAGGGTGACCGGCCAGGTCCGGATCGGAGGCCGGCTGGCCCGGGTCGCCCTGCAGGATTCCTGTCATCTGCGCAACGGCCTTGGCGTGTGGCGCGAGCCGCGGGCGCTGCTGAGATCGGTGGCTGAGTACGTGGAGCTGCCCGGCGCTGCCCGGTGCTGCGGCGCGGCTGGCACCTATGCGCTGGTGCGGCCCCGCGACTCTCGCCGGGTCCTTGATCCTAAGATCGATGAGATCGAGGCAGCCGGGATCGATTACGTGGTGGCGGTCAATCCCGGCTGCCTGCGTCAGCTCCGCCAAGGGCTGCGCCGCCGGAAGTCATCGGTGCGAGCGCTGCACATCGCCGATCTCCTGCGGCTGGCAGCCGACTGACGAACCACCAAGCCACTACATCGACGCCCGGTAGCCGAAGTAGAGCCACTGCACGGCCTCCTTCGCGGTGCCAGCCGGCCCGGAGATGTCGAAGCCGTAGCTGGCGGCCATCTCCGCCAGTTCGCCCAGCGCCCGGATCTGCCCGGCCAGTTCCTCCCGGTCGCGGATGACGTGCTCACCGGAGGGCAGCGCGTCCAGCGAGGACTTGACCATCCGCTTGTCCGCGATCAGCCGGTCCACCCCGTACAGGGGCCTTGCGGTACCTGGTGAAAATCTCCTTGAGCCGCGGGTCCACCTCGTCGCCGTAGGTCCGCAGGCCGGTCGACCACGCGCCGCCCGCCGTTGGGCATGATGGCCCGCTTCAGCGGCGCATCCGTCTGCAGACCGACGATGATCTCGGCATCCCGGTCGAGGGAGCCGGGGCGTGCGCGGTGATCGAAGACGGAGTATGTGCGTCGACGTCGAGCACGCCACGCTCCCGCTCGGCCGGAAACATCGCCGTCAGCCGGGCCCAGACGCCCTTGGTCCGCTCGGTGAGCCCCGTTAAGAACCCCGCGTCACCTTCGTACGGGGTGAGATGGCCCGCGCCCGAGCACGTCGAGGTAATAGCGGATGCCTGCGGTGCCTGCCGGTAGAACTGCACGCTAGCCTTCGGCGGATTGATGGGATCAGCGCTGCCCTGAGCGAACAGCGCCGACGGACTCCCCGCGCCGTATCCTTGCCGGGCGGCGGCGGGGCGCGGCAGGCCGGGTCCGCCAGCAGCAGCCGGCTCACCTTCCACCTGGAGCACAGAGGGCACGTTTCGCGCCGATGCGCCCGAACGCACCCCTATTTACGCGGTGGATCGAAGCTAAGGGCCGACCAGGATAACTTCAAGCGTGCGGGGGCCGTGCACGCCCTCGACCCTTTTCAGCTCAATGTCACTGGTCGCGGACGGCCCGCTGATCCACGTGAGCGGGCGGTCCGCCCCGGCCGCCAGCCGGGTGATGGCCTCGGGGACGAGTTCGACGACCTGGGCGGCGTGCACGATGCAGAGGTGGTAGTCGGGCACGAGGGTGATGGCCCTGCGGCCCTGATCGGGCGAGCCGTCGAGGACGATGGTCCCGGTCTCGGCGATCGCGACGGCCGCGCCGGTGACGACGCCGTCGAATGCATCAAGATCATGTGCAGGGATGCCGTCGTCCGGCACGGCCTTGATGCCGTCCGGCAGCGCTGGCAGGTCGAGGCCGGGCGCCACGACGATCCGCCGTGCCCCGCGGTCGGCCAGCGCCGCGCCCAACGCGGCGGCGAGCTCGGCGGGCGCGGCGCGGCGGACGATGGCACGGTAGTCGGCCAGCCGCTCGGCCAGCAGGTCAAGCAGCGGACCGGGCTCGAGGTCCCCCCACGTCTGGAACTGGGCGCCCGTGCTGGCCCCGCTGCTGTCTACGGCCGGTCCCGGCCCTGTGATGGCCGGATGGGCAGTCTCGCCGTCGTACGCCAGCGCGGCGCGGATGCGGGCCAGCACCTCCTCGCGCCCGCTCATGACGGCTTCCGGTGCTCGTCGCGCCACCACTGCCGGAAGGTCTGGGATGGCGGAACAGGCGAGTCGCGGGCCTGTGCCCAGGCCGAAAGCAGCGGCGGCAGCTGGCCGATGCGGCCGCGACGGCCCAGCGGCCGCCCGAGCCGGCCCGCCCGCTGGGCCGCCGAGTAGCGCCGCGGCTCGGCCATGACCCAGGACGCCGCGGCCATGGCGATCGCCTCGGCGTGCGGCAGCCGGCGTTCTTTGCGTGCCTCATCGACATGCCGGGCGCGCAGATGCACGAGCACGGATGGAATGTCGATCTTCACCGGGCACACGTCGTAGCAGGCACCGCATAGCGAAGAGGCATAGGGCAGCGACGCATTCTCCTCGACGCCCGTCAGCTGCGGCGAGAGCACTGCCCCGATAGGCCCGGGGTAGACCGAGCCGTACGCGTGCCCGCCGACCCGCTCGTAAACCGGGCACACATTCAGGCAGGCCGAGCAGCGGATGCAGTGCAGGGCCTGCCGCCCGGTCTCGTCGGCGAGCGCGGCGGTCCGCCCGTTATCGAGCAGCACCAGGTGAAACTGCCGTGGGCCGTCGCCAGGCGTCACCCCCGTCCACATCGAGGTGTAGGGGTTCATCCGCTCCCCGGTCGACGACCGCGGCAGCAGCTGCAGGAACACGGCCAAATCCTGCCAGGAGGGCAGCACCTTCTCGATCCCCATGACCGTGATCAGCGTGTCCGGCAGGGTCAGGCACATCCGGCCATTGCCCTCCGATTCCACCACGCACAGCGTGCCCGTCTCCGCGATGGCGAAATTGGCGCCGCTGATGCCGACCCGGGCGGCTAGGAACCGGCGGCGCAGGTAGAGCCTGGCCGCCTCGGCCAGCGCGGCCGGATCGTCGGTCAGCGCCGGGTCCACGGCGGCCATCTCCCGCAGGAAGATCTCCCTGATCTCGGCCCGGTTGCGGTGGATCGCCGGCACCAGTATGTGCGACGGGCGGTCGTGGCCCAGCTGGATGATGAGCTCGGCCAGGTCGGTTTCGTGCGCCGTGATGCCGGCCGCCGCGAGCGCCTCATTCAACCCGATCTCATCGGTCACCATCGACTTGACCTTGACGGCCTCGCGGCTGCCAGTGGCAGCCACCAGATCGGTCACGATCCGGTTCGCCGCCACCGCGTCCGTGGCCCAGTGCACGGTGCCGCCACGCGCCTGGACCTGCGTCTCGAGCTGCTCCAGATAGCGGTCCAGGTGCCGCATCGCCCCGGCCTTTGCCGCCTGCCCGGCGGCACGCAGCTCCTCCCAGTCCGGGACCTCGGCGACGACCGCGGCCCGCTTGGCCCGGATGGTCGCGGTGGCCATGGCGAGGTTGTGCCGCAGCTGGGTGTCGGCCAGTGCCCGGCGCGCCGCGGCGGGGAACGGCTCGGATCCGCGCAGGTGGCCCACGCCCTTCGGGGCGGTCGGCATGCCCAGGTAGGTGCTCATGCCGCCGCCCGGGTAGCGGCCAGGATCTCGGCTAGGTGCACCGTCTTGACACCCGTCCGCAGCCGCGACAGGCCCCCGCCGATGTGCATGAGGCAGGAGCTGTCACTAGCCGAGCAGACCTCGGCCCGGGTGTCGAGCACGCGGCGCATCTTATCCGCCAGCATCGCGGTCGAGGTGTCGGAGTTTTTCAGCGCGAACGTGCCGCCGAACCCGCAGCAGACATCCGCATCCGGCAGTTCCACCAGGTCCAGTCCCTCGACGCGGCGCAGCAACTGCAGCGGGCGGTCGCCGACCCGCAGCATCCGCAGCGAATGGCACGTCGGGTGATAGGTCACGCGGTGCGGATAATAGGCACCGACGTCGTCCACCCCGAGCACGTCCACAAGCAGCTGCGACAGCTCGAATGTCCGTCGTCCGGCGGCCTCGGCGCGCTGCGCGAGCTTCTCGTCGCCGCAGGCCCTGGCGACCATCGGATGCTGGTGCCGGACCGAGCCGACGCAAGAGCCGGACGGCGCCACGATCACCTCACAGTCCTCGAACGTCTCGACGTAACGGCGGACAAGCGGCAGGGCTTCCTTTTGGTAGCCGGTGTTAATGTGCATCTGCCCGCAGCATGTCTGCCCTTGCGGGAACTCGACCTGATGCCCGAGCCGCTCAAGCAGCCTCACAGTGGCCCGGCCGACACTCGGATACAAGGTGTCTGCCAGGCACGTCACGAACAGCGCAATCCGCATAAAGCCATCCTGCCGTCTCAGCGCCCAGGACGGAAGCCGGCCAAGCCCGCCCCTCCCCACCCGGGGCGGCTGGAGGGGCCGCGGGAACCCAGACGTGACCATGATCGTGGTGATCGGCTGCTGCTCTAGTCGGTCGAGGGAGGCTTCCCTCGCCGCGCAGTTGCCAGGTGTGGACTCTCTGCCGGCGACCAGCCGGCTTCGGGCGACTTGGTGTCTGTCAGGCAATCGATCGCGTTGGCCTCGGCGAGATGCTGGCGGCCTGACGCCACGTGGCTGACGGCCGATCGAGGGCATCGGGATCTCCTCAAGCTCCGTGGCCGAATGCCGAACACACCCCATCGTGGTGTGCCTGAGCTGAGGAGGTCTCGCACGCATCCGGTGGGACCGCTCTTCCAGCTCAGCCAGCTACCGGGCCGGCCGGATGCATGTCATCTTTTTGGCTCTTATCTGGAGCGGTCGACTCGAGCGCCGATCCGGTGCGCGGTGAGCCACCCCGTCTGGGCTCGGCACATATACTTCCAGCGGCTTGGTCATGGCAGGCTAACTGCCAGGTCGGCGCCCATATCGGCGGGACTGCGTGCTTGCCGGCACCGGGCTTTGACTACGCTGCCCTGACCGGCTGTCATGCTCTCATCAGGGGGCCGGCCCCGAAGCCGCGCCCGGGCTAGCATTCAGCGGTCGGCGGGCAGGTGGCGGAGCGCGTTCTGCTTGTCGGCCTCGGTGGGCTGGCTGTAGAGGCGCAGTGTCTCCAGGCGGGCGTGACCGGCGAGCTCGGCGACCAGGACCAGGTCTTCGCCGCCGCGGATGAGCTCGTTGATGAAAGTGTGCCGGCCGACATGCGCAGGCTGGTTCATCGAGTTCGGCGTTCTCGGCGATGGCGGTGAACACGTCGGAGGCACCGCGGGCCGACAGCCGGCCACCGCGACGATTCAGGAAGAGGGCCTTCGTATCGCTGGTGCCGGGCCAGGTACGACGCTCATCCAGCCAGTTCTGCAGCGGCTTGCGCAGTGGGACGGCGACCGGCACGGTGCGAACCTTGCCGCCCTTCCCGTAGACCACGAGCTCGCCAGTCCGCGCCGGGCCGTCGGTGCGAACCTCCGGCAGGTCGCCAGCTCCTGCGCCCACCCGGTGAACAGCGCCTCGATCTCGGCTTGCAGGGGCGGGACGCGCAGCCGGGCGTCCTTGCCGCCGCGCGGCCGGTTCATCTCATCGACCGGGCACTCCACCACCCGCCCGGTCATGGCATGCAGCTCGGCCTTATGCCGCAACTCGACGAACTCGAAATACACGCACAACGCGGCTGCCTTCGCCAGGCGGGTGCCCTTCGGCGCGCCGCGCAGCACCCGGCCGAAGTAGGCATCGGCGTCGGGAGGCTCCATCTCCCACAACGGGCGGCCGAACCATCCCCGCAGCTGGTCCAGATGGCTCAGCTCGCCGCGGATCGTGCCGTCTGCCAGCCCCGCCGCCGATCGTGCGAGCACCAGCCCGGCCAGCACGTCGGTCTCGAACCGCTCCAGCTCATCCGCCGATGCCGGCGCACGGCGGGACCGCAAGTCCGCAACCGCGGTGACGGCCAACTCGCGCCCCTTGCTTTCACTTCTCCGGATGAAGGTTCGAAGCAGATGAGATCACTTCAGGAATCCCGAGGCAAATTCAACACGCAAAGTCTGGCGCAACGAACCAGAACATGCACGTCGTGCGGCTTTCCCCGGCCGGCAGGAAGATCGAACTCAAGAGTTGTCGTACTGAAGTGCCCGAGTTCACGCGAACTCAAGGGTCCACGGCGCGAACTTAAGGGCCCAGGACAGCGATTGAGCCACGCCGGACCAGGAGGTTCCGGGGAACTGGGGGAGGCTGCCTGATGCGGCGATCCGGGCGGGCCGCCCTGTCACCTGCCGGGGTCCGCCCGGAAGGTGGCATCAACGGCCGGGAAGGGCCGTCTGTGCGGGCGGGGGCAGGCCGGGGCGCACGATGGCGCGGACACGGGAGCGGGGGCAGGCGGCTGCAGCTGCCTGTCCCCGCACTGCGGGCCGTGCCGGTGTCAGCGCACCGGCGGCTGGCCGGTTCCGGCCATGCCCAGGGTCACACCCTGTGCCGTGCCAGAACTCGCATACTGGCGCTGAGCTGGTGTTTTCTGCGCTCGTTACGCTGCCCTCGAGTACTCGCTGATCAAGCCGTGAACGACCTGTCTGCGCTTGAGCCGGGCGGTCACGTCGATCGTCTGGCCCGGCTTGTGCAGCGGAGGCCTTTGCTCCCGCGACTGATGGGGCCGATGCTCGTTGTAGTGCCGCGAGTACTCGGCCAGGATCTGCCGGAGGTGTCGTTCACCGTAGATCAGCAGGTGGTCGAGGCACTCGCGCCGTAGCGTCCCTGCATACCGCTCCGCGAAGGAGTTCGCCCGAGGCGAGCGGACCGGAGTCTTGATGATCCGCATGCCGTTGCCGGCGAATACCTCGTCGAACGCCGCCGTGAATTTGGTGTCGCGGTCGCGGATCAGGAATTTGAAGCGGCCAGCGCGTTCGCCTAGGTCCATGAGCAGGTTACGGGCTTGCTGGGCGGTCCACGCTCCGGTGGGGTGCTCGGTGACGCCCAGGATGTGCACCTGCCGGGTCTCGATCTCCATTACGAAGAAGATGTACAGGCGCTTGAGGAACACCGTGTCAACATGCAAGAAGTCGCACGACAGGATCCCGGGCGCCTGGGCGGCCAGGAACTGCCGCCAGGTAGGTGACGCCCGCCGCGGGGAGGGATTGAGTCCGGCGGCGGCGAGGATACGGCGGATCGTTCCTGCGCCGATGCGATGGCCCAGACCCAGAAGCTCGCCCTGGATGCGCCGGTGCCCCCAGCGGGGGTTCTGTCTGGCCAGCTGCTGGACCAGTTCGCGGATCTCCTCCGGGATCGGCGGGCGTCCCGTGGTTTTCGGATAAGTCCATTTGTTCTGGACCAGCCGCCGGTGCCACGTGAGCAGGGCGCCGGGCGTCACGATCCGGTGCAGCCGAAGGCAGCTGGGCAGCAGCCGCGCCAGCGCGGCGATCACGGCGCGGTCAGCCCAGTCCGGCTTCGGACGAGCGACCTGACGGCGCAGGACCTCGACCTCATGCCGCAACACCAGAATCTCCGTGTCCTTCGAGGCGTCGCTCCGCGCGAGCAGCGCCAGCCAGCCGAACAACCGGACCATGAGCAGATAGACGAGGCGAAAGAGCACGAGCGCCGAGGGTAGAAGCCCAGATCAGATGCTCTGCACGACTTCTGGCGCCCCACACGGCCAGGACGTACACCTTAGCGCCGTTGAGCAGGTCGGCGGTGAAGAAGTCCAGCGCCAGGATCGCTTGTGCCTGGGATCGCAGGAACTCGGCCCAGCCCGGGCCGTCCCGGCGGGGCGCGGCGCCGATGCCCGCGTCCTTGAGGATCTGCCAGACCGTTGACGGCGCCACGGTGACGCCGAGTGCCGCGAGCTCGCCGTGGACGCGGCGGTAACCCCACGACTCATTCTCGCGCGCCAGCCGCAGCACCAGCGACACGACATTGCGGCGGGTCGGCGGGCGTCTGGTGCGGCCGCAGCGGGACCGGCGCGCCCAGCGGCGGCGGAGGATGTCACGGTGCCACCGCAGGATGGAGCTGGGAGTGACGATGAGCCGCAGGCCGGCGAGGCGCCCGGCCGGCAGCGTCCCGGCCAGCAGTGCCAGCCACGCCCGATCCGGCCACGTCAGCGTCGCGTGAGCCCGTGGCTGCTCGCGCTGGGCGACGGCCAGCTGGTGGCGCAGGATCAAGATCTCGGCGTCTTTCCACCACATCTCCCGCCGGGACAAGCCCGGCAGCGCCACGGCGCGGGTGATGATGAGGAAGATCAGTTTCAGGCCTGCAAGCCGAAGATCATCGCACGCACAGCCAGGTGCAGGCCGACCCACTGGCCACCTGGCGCAGGCCCGAGCGGAGGCGTTTCCCCGCGAATCTGCCCAGGTGGCAAAGGTTTTCGGCACCCACAGTCCTCGCCGGCGGCTAGAAGTAGTGCCTGCGTCCGCCGACCGCGTGACCGGCCATCCCGAGGAGCGCCAGGATCGCGCCGATCACGACGACGATGATGCCGATCGTCCAGATGATGGCGATCTTGGCGACGAAGCCGATAATGAGGAGAATGATGCCGAGAATGATCACAGGGGGCTCCTAGCAGCTGGTTGCCGCCGTCCGGG
>Ga0208717_1000295_pt1 | contig 18214 bp, 19 predicted proteins | sample NGESurF53shallow_FD_184489 | JGI IMG/M metagenome (GOLD analysis project Ga0208717, IMG submission 184489) | Arctic peat soil microbial communities from Barrow, Alaska - NGEE Surface sample F53-3 shallow (SPAdes) | ecosystem: Environmental > Terrestrial > Soil > Wetlands > Peat ... | reverse complement strand
GCATGGCTTCGACCTGCGGGTAACGGGACGCGATGACGTGAACACCCTGGCGGCCCGCGAGCAGCGAACAGTGATCGCCCAGGGCGCGGCGCTCACCGCGCTCGAGCGCAAGGTTCAGGCGGCAACGTCTGAGGCAGCGAAGACCGACAGCCGGGTAGCCCAAGCCGCCAACCAAGCAGCGGCTGTCGCTGACGAGGCGGGTTTGGAGCCGGTCACGGGACCCGCGGTAACCGTCACCTTGAACGACGCGCCTTCACTGCCGGGCAAGGAGCCCAGTGCCGTGCCACCGGACTACCTCGTGGTCCACCAGCAAGACGTGCAGGCGGTGGTGAACGCCCTGTGGTCCGGCAGTGCCGAGGCGATGACGCTGCAGGGGCAGCGAGTGATCTCGACGAGTGCTGTGCGTTGCGTCGGCAACACCCTGTTGCTGCACGGCATCGTCTATTCGCCGCCATACACGGTCCAAGCAATTGGAAATCCGCAGAAATTACAACAGGCGCTGAACGCTGCGCCCGATGTGATCATCTACAAGCAGTACGTCGCTGCCTACCAGCTCGGCTACAAGCTCGATGTTGAGGGAGATGTCACGATGCCGGCCTACACCGGGGCTCTCACGCTCGCCTACGCGCACGCGGCGGATTCGTGACGACGTCGTCCGATTTCGTCTTCGCGCGGGCATCACGGGCGAACCAAAGCATGAGGGTGCTGGGCGAGCTGCTCATCACACTCGGCGTGATCGTCTTCCTCTTCATCGGGTACGAGCTATGGTTCACGGGGCTATATACCGAGCACGCCCAAACGCAGCTCAACCACCAACTGAAGACGTTGTGGGCGGCGCCGCCGACGCCGACGGCGTCGGCCGGGCCGGCGTCGTCCACCTCGCCGAGCGCCACCTCCGGCAGTCCGAGCCCGACGTCCGTGCCTTCGGCGTCTCCACCATCCGTCGCTCCGATTGCCTTGCCGGGCGATGCGATCGGCATCATCCGGATTCCCCGGCTCGGCACGAAGTACGGCTACGCCATCGTCGAGGGGGTATCGACCGACGACCTGAAGAAGGGGCCAGGCCACTACCCCGGCACTGCGAACCCGGGTGGCATCGGCAACTTCGTAGTGTCCGGCCACCGGACGACGTATCTCGCACCGTTCAATGGCCTGGGTGAGCTGGTCGTCGGCGACGCGATTGTCGTCGAGACTCGCGAGACTTGGTACACCTACCTGGTCACGCAGACCCAGACCGTGCTGCCGACCGACACCGGAGTCGTCTTACCGGTGCCGGGCCAGCCACACGCGACACCGACCCAGGCACTGATCACGTTGACCACCTGCACGCCGAAGTACTCCGCGTCACACCGCCTCATCGTGACTGGGTTGCTGCAGTCGGCGCTGCCTAAGTCGGCTGGCTCGCCGCCAGCGCTCGTGGGGGGTTAGCCATGTACGAATGGTTGTGGCACAAGCTTCCCGGCGGCTTCGCTGGCAAGATGACCGGCTGCCTCGCACTGCTCGTCGGCGTCCTCGCTTTGTTGTTCTTCGTGATTTTCCCATGGGTCGAGCCGCGCCTGCCTTGGAACGACGTGAACGTGAACCCGCCGTCGATCGAGCAGACCATTCCGACGTCGTCGCCTGCGCCGACCAACTCACCGGTGGTGTCGCCGTCCACGCTGCCCGCCGGCTAGACGCTGGCCACGGGCCAGATCTGGCGCGCAGATAGTCCGAGACGCCAGACCGGGCATCTGGGAGGATTGCCAAGTGCGCATTCTCGTCGTCGACAATTACGACAGCTTCGTCTTCAACCTCGTCCAGTATTTGGGCCAGCTCGGGGCCACCTGCGTGGTGTTGCGCAACGACGAGGTCAAACAGGGTGATGCTGCTGCGTTCGATGGCGTGCTCCTGAGCCCGGGGCCTGGTATTCCTGAGGACGCCGGCGTCTGCGTGCCCCTGATCAAGGAGATGGCCGGGCGAGTACCGATTTTCGGAGTTTGCCTAGGGCATCAGGCAATCGGAGTCGCATACGGCGCGGTCGTCAATCGCGCCCCAGAGCTGTTGCACGGAAAGACCAGCGAGGTGCACCACGCAGGTGCCGGGGTGCTGGCCGGGTTGCCCGATCCGTTCACCGCGACCCGCTACCACTCACTCGCGGTCGTCGAGTCGACCCTGCCCAGCAGCATCGAGGTGACCGGCCGAACGGAGTCCGGCGTCGTCATGGCCATGCGGCATCGCGATGTTGACGTGGAGGGCGTTCAGTTCCACCCCGAGTCGGTTCTGACGCAAGGCGGCCACCGCATGCTCGCGAACTGGTTGGTGCGTTGCGGGGATGCCGGCGCGCCAGCCCGCGCCGAACTCATCAGTTCGCCGCTGTAACCGACCAACTGACGAGCTCGGGGGCGACCGCTACGGCGTTGCCGTTGGGCTCGCAGGCGGTGTCGCCGAAGTGCTTGCCGATGGCGATGTACTGCCCGGCGGAGGTGAGGCAGGTGGCGAGGACGACGGCGGCGGCGGGGGTGCGACGGCCACGAAAAGCTTGACCACCGTGCCGGTCTTCGCCGTCGTGTCGTGCCCGGGCGACTGATTGATGACAGAGCCGGCTTGCACCGTGCTGCTCGGCTGGTTGATCTGCTGGAAGTTGAAGCCATTGGTGGTCAGCGCCTGCTCGGCCTCGTCAAGCGGCAGGTTACGCACGTCTGGCACGGTGCTGTTGCCGCTTGCGATGACCACGTTGACGGCAGCGCCCGACCCAATCGTCGTCCCTGCCTTGGGGCTCTGACTGAGCACCGTGTTTGCGGCCAGCGGCGAATCTTGCGTCGTGATCGTTCCGAGCGCCAGCTTGTCGCGTTGCAATTCAGCTTTCGCATCTGCAAGTGATTGATTGCTGAGGTCTGGAACCGCCACGGCCGCTGGTCCGCTCGAGACGTAGATGGTGACGTTGGTCTTCAGCGGCAACGGCGTGCCGGTCGGCGGGTTCTCGCTGATGACGAGCCCCTTGGCCACCGTCGGGCTGCCGGCCACCTGCACGACCGGGTTCAGGCCCGCGGTCTTCAGTGTCGAGATCGCATCAGCTTGAGAGAACCCAGTCACCTTCGGGACCTGCACCGTAACCGCGGGGTGCTTCGTCGTGAGTGCCTGCCGAAGAAGTAAACCGAGCGCGATGAACACGGCACATGCGATGAGGGCAAGCATGATGTAGACGAGCGGACGACGGCCGCGTGGCTGTCGGCGCGGGATCTCCTCGCCGGCGACTGGCGCGATGCTGACCGTCTGATCGTGCAGCAGCGGAGTGGCGTGGACCGGCACTCCGCTCAGCGCCCGCTCGATGTCCTCGCGCATCTCGGCGGCGCTTTGGTAACGGTTCGCCGGATTCTTGGCCATCGCCTTGAGCACGATGGCGTCGATTGCCGGGCTCACGTCGGGATTGACCCGCGACGGCGGAATCGGGTCTTCGCGCACGTGCTGGTAGGCAACTGCGACGGCGGAGTCACCAGTGAACGGCGGCGAACCGGTGAGCAGTTCGTAGAGCAGGCAGCCGGTCGAGTAGACGTCACTGCGCGGGTCAACCTGCTCGCCGCGCGCTTGTTCGGGCGAGAGGTACTGCGCGGTGCCGATCACGGCGGCCGTCTGCGTGACGGCGGCGCTCGCTTGCGCCACGGATCTTGCGATGCCGAAATCCATGACCTTCACCTCGCCCGACCGCGTCAGCATGACGTTGGCGGGCTTGATGTCACGATGGATGATGCCGTTGCGGTGGCTGTAGTCGAGTGCCTTGAGGATCTCCGCGGTGATCTCGAGTGCGCGAGTCGGCATGATGTGCCGCTCGGTCTTCAGGAGGTCGCGTAGCGTCCGGCCGTCGACGTACTCCATGACGATGTAGGGCACCGTGGTGCCATCGAGCGTGCTCTCGCCAGTGTCGTAGACGGCCACGATCGACGGGTGATTGAGCGATGCCGCTGATTGCGCCTCGCGCCGGAAGCGTGCCTGAAAAAGGGGTTCTCGTGCGAGGTCGACACGAAGGGTCTTGACTGCGACATCGCGGCCGAGCCGGATATCGCGCGCCCGGAGCACCTCGGCCATGCCTCCGAAGCCGAGCACTTCGCCCAGCTCGTAGCGGTCGCCGAGCCGCCGTGGCTCAGTCATAGGTGGACCCTTTCCCTCTTGTCGGAGCGCATCATGGCTTCTTCAGTTCGGCCTGAATAACGGCCTTTGCGATCGGCGCTGCGACGGCGCCGCCCGTTGCGTCATTGTTGCCGCCGCCGTTTTCGACGAGAACGGCTATAGCGATCTTCGGTTGGACTGCCGGTGCGAACGCAACGAACCAGGCGTGCGGGGCCGCTCCTACCGCATTCTGCGCGGTGCCCGTCTTGCCGGCCACTGTGACACCCTTGATCTGCGCGCTCGTTCCGGTGCCGTGCTGCACCACGCTCTCCATCATCTGGGTGAGGTCGGCCGCTACCTGGGTCGAGACCGCTCGTCGCAACTCGGTGGGCTTCGTCTGATCGATGATCCGCAGATCGGGCCCGACCAGCTCGTCGACTAGGTAGGGCTTCATTTCCGCTCCGCCGTTGGCGATGGCCGCGGCCACCATCGCCATCTGCAGTGGGGTCGCGCGCACGTCGTATTGGCCGATCGCTGACTGGATCGTGTTCGCGTCAGACAGGTCGGTCGGAAACACGCTTTGCGCCGACTTCATCGGCACGGAGTAGGTCGAGTCAAATCCGAAGGCGTCGGCCTGGGCTTGCAGAGCAGTCTGACCAACCGTCAGGCCGAGTTCGCCAAAGGCCGTGTTGCACGAGATCGTGAAGGCTTGGATCAGCGTCGCTTGCCCGCCGCAGCTCTCACCTGCGAAGTTGTGCAACACGCTGGTCGACTGCGGCAGCGGGAGCGTCGTGGGCGCGGGAATTACTGTGGTGGGCGTGTACTGGCCCGTCGACAGTGCGGCGGCAGCGGTGACGAGCTTGAAGGTCGATCCAGGCGGAAAGGTCTGACTAAGCGCACGATCGAGCATCGGGTTCGCCGGATCAGCGATCAGCTTCTCCCAGTCTTGCGTGATCGATGCCTGGTTGTGCGACGACAACACGTTCGGGTCGTAGGACGGCGACGTGACCATCGCCAGGATCGCGCCGGTACTCGGATCAACCGCGACTACCGCACCCTTGCGACCAGCCAACGCTGTGTAGGCAACCTGCTGCAAGACCGGATCGATCGTGAGCACGACGTTGCCACCCTCGGGCGTGCGCCCAGTGATGAGGTTCGATAGTTGCTGCACACCGAAGAGCCGATCGTCGGTGCCGGCGAGGATCGAGTTGTCGGCACTTTCGATCTGCGAGCCGCCGTAGATGATCGAGTAGAACCCGGTGACGGGTGCGAACAATGGACCGTTTGAGTACGTGCGCAGGTACTTCAACGTGTCGTTCGTCGGCACAGAGCTGGCAATCGTGACGCCGGTAGCCGTCACGATGTCGCCTCGCTTGCGGTCGTACTGCTGGAACAGCAAGCGCGTGTTGCCCGGCTTGTCGCGCAGGGTCTTGGCGTTCGCGTACTGAACCACGTTGTCGTTGACGAGAAGAATCGCGAACAGCAGCAGACAGGCGATGGCGACGCGGCGAATGGGCTTGTTCACAGCGGGATCACCTGCGTCATTGCGTCGTCGGGTCGCGGCGCCGGGGCGGGCGCTGGGCGCCGGCCGGCATCACTGATGCGCACGAGCAGCGCGAGCAGTATCCAGTTCGACACCAGCGATGAGCCGCCGTAGGACAGGAACGGAGTCGTGATGCCGGTCAGTGGGATCAGCCGCGTGACACCGCCGACGACGACGAAGACTTGGACGGCGAGGCAGACCGACAGGCCGGCGGCAAGCAGCTTGCCGAACGAGTCGCGTACCGACAGCGACGCGCGAAGGCCGCGCGACACGATCACGACGTACACCAGCAGGATCGCCATCAACCCTGCGAGACCGAGCTCTTCGCCGACTGTTGCCATGATGAAGTCGCTGTTCGCGAACGGCACGAGGTCGGGACGGCCGTTGCCTAGGCCGGTACCCATCAGGCCACCGGTTGCGAAGCCGTAGAGAGCCTGCACGAGTTGGTAGCCCGACCCCTGCGCGTGGGCGAACGGGTGTAGCCAGTCGATGAACCGCTCTCGTACGTGAGCGAACAAGTGGTATGCCACGTAGGTGCCGCCGGCGAACAGCAAGGTGCCAATCAGTAGCCACGACAACCGCTCGGTCGCGATGTAGAGCATCAGGATGAAGAAGCCGAAGAAGAGCATTGACATGCCAATGTCGCGGCCGCGCACGAGCAATCCGACGCTGACTAGCCACGCGAGTACGACAGGCCCGAGGTCGCGACCTCGAGGTAGGTCGATGCCCACAAAACGGCGACCCGCCAGGGCGAGCGCATCGCGCTTCGCCACCAAAAAACCAGCCACGAAAATGACGAGCAATACTTTCGCGAATTCCCCAGGCTGGATGGAAAATCCGGCGAATCGGATCCAGTTGCGTGCGCCGTTGACTTCGCTGAATCGGGCAGGCAGTACGGACGGAATAGCGAGCAGGATCAGACCGAGCAGCATCGATGTGTAGGTGAACCGCTGCAACCGCCGATGGTCGCGAACAACCACCAGTACCAAGATGAAGCCGACGACCCCGATGGCACTCCAGGCCAACTGCAAGGTGGCATCGGCACGCGCCGCCTTCGGAGCGACAAGGTCGAGGCGGTGGATCAGCACGAGACCGAGACCGTTGAGCAACGCCGCGCACGGCAGCAATAACGGATCTGCGTAAGCAGCGAACCTGCGAATCGCGATGTGCGCGAGCAGCACGAGAGCGCCGAGCCCGAGGCCGTACGTCAAGATGTCGGGCGGCACGTGTTGCGAACGCGTGAGACCGACGTCGGCGTACGCGGCAAGCGCAATGATGACAGCGAAGACCAGCATCGCGAGCTCGACAGAACGTCGAGTGCGTGGACGACGAGGCTTGATCGCCTTCACAAGGCCGGTCGCACCGGTGGCCGCACTCGTCATGGCGAGCTCACCGCGCTCGGCGGGGCACTGACACCTGGCGACAACGATGACGGACCGGACGACGGTGGACCCGACGACGGAAGACTGGACGGCTCGCTCGATGGCGATGATTGTCGCGTCGGCGCGACTGTCGGGACGGCATGCAGCTGACCGACGATGCGATCGGCGTCCGCCCGGTTGCGAGCACCGATACCGTCAGCGACGCGTTCCCGTTCGAACGCGGGCAGCGAGGTCATCGCAATGCCGGTTTGCTCGATCGGTGTGGAGAAGCTGAGGCCGAGCACCGATCCATCGATGCCCTTGTAGACCACGACCTGCTGGCCGTCGCTGCCAACGTAGAACTGATGCTGCGAGTACCACCAGGTGCCGCCGAACAAACCCCCGGCGACCACGAGTAGCAACCCGACGACGAGCGCCGGACCGCGCCAACGCCGTCGAGTCGGCTCGTCCTCGGTAGCACGGTGGGCGGCCGGCCGACGATGGATTCGCAATGCTGCTGCGCGACCCGCTGCGGTATCGGGGTGCCTGATCCGCAGGTCTTCGCCATCGGCGATGGAGCCGCCAATGACCGGAGAGCCTGCGGTCGTGTTGCCCGCCTCGATCACGTCGCACACCACGCACGTCACGTTGTCGGGTGCGCCGCCGCGCAATGCTAGGTCGACGAGAGAGTCGACCACCTGCTCGGGGTCGCCGAGTGCGAGTGCTTCGCTCAAGGTCTCCTTGCTGACGACGCCGGATAAGCCGTCGCTGCACAACAAGTAGCGATCGCCGGCGCGCGCTTCGCGGATGGACAGATCCGCCTCGGCGTCCGGCCGGCCATTGAGTACCCGAAGGATCACCGATCGCTGCGGGTGGGTAGGCACATCGGCTTCGTCGAGCTGACCGAGGTCGACCATGTGTTGCACAAGAGTGTGGTCGTGCGTGATCTGCGTGAGTTCGCCATCGCGAAACAGGTACGCGCGAGAGTCGCCAATATGCGCGAGCGCGAGGCGAGTGCCACCCCACAGCAGCGCCGTCAGCGTGGTGCCCATGCCGTCGAGTTCGGCGTCGGAATCCATCATCTGGCGGAGCTGATCGTTGGCTTGCCGGATGGATTGTTCGAGGACGCCAAGCAGATCCGACGGCGGGTCGTCGTCGTCGAGGGGGGCCAACGTCGCAATCGTGACCGCGCTCGCGACGTCGCCCGCCGCGTGGCCGCCCATGCCGTCGGCGACCGCTACCAGTCGCGGGCCGGCGTAGACGGCGTCCTCGTTGTTCGTGCGGATCAGCCCTACGTCGGACCTCGCAGCGAATCGCAGCATGAGGCTCATCGCGAACTCATCTGCGCAGCTCGAGTACGGTTTTGCCGATCCTGATCGGTGTGCCGGTGGCGACGGGTGTGGGTTGGACGACCTTCGCTCGGTCGAGGAAGGTGCCATTGGTTGAGCCGAGGTCCTCGACCAACCACTGACCGTCGCGCTGGAACACGCGGGCGTGCCTCGTCGAGGCGTAGTCGTCGGTGAGTACGAGGGTCGAGTCGTTCGCCCGCCCGATCGTGACCGGTGTGTCGCCGAGGTTGATCGACGTGCCGGCCAGCGCGCCGGCGACGACAACCAGCTTGCGCGGCGCCTTTCGCGAGCTCGGCTTCTTCACCTGCTTCTTGGGTTGCGGCCGGACGACGCGTGGCTGCGCCCCACCGGAAAGGTCGGATCGCACGATGCCGAAGGCGACGATGACGAAAACCCACAGCAAGGCAACGAATCCCGCCCGCAATAAGAAGAGCGAGAGCTCGGACATTCGCGGTACTCAGCCCCGAGGGCCCTGGTTGGGGAGGCTGGGCAGCCCTGGTAGTGCGGCACCGTCAGGTGCATCGGCGGGCGCGCGGTAGGTGAGTACCGTCTCGCCGATCCGGATCTCGTCGCCGTCCGACAATGCTGTGGTCGTAACGGTGACGCCGTTCACGGTGGTGCCATTGGTCGATTGCAGGTCGTTCAACATGGTCGCGCTGTTGACGATTCGGATCTCAGCGTGGCGGCGCGATACGGCCTGATCGGTAAGCCGGATGTCGGCGTCGGTGCCGCGCCCAATCACGGTGATTTTGTGTCGGATCTCGAAGTCGTACGACGCTCCCTTGCCCTCGCGCACGTGGATCTGGCCGAGATTGGGAGCGGCCGTCGCGCGCGGGATCGCGGTCGTCAGGTTGGTGTCGCCGGCGTTGAACGGCGCCTGCTCACGAGCCGGCGGCGGTGGTGATGGTAGCGGCCTGGGCGGCTGTGGCGGGATCGAGGCGAGATCCGGCATGCCTTCGCGGCCGGGGGCGACCTCGCTGCGGATCCGGAACAGCCCCGTTTCCAGTGCTGGCACCAGCAGCAGCTTCACCTGCACCGGGCCGACGAAGCTGTAGCGCTGGTCAACGGCGTGCTCGCGAACCATCGCCGCGAGCTCGTCGGTCAGCGGCTTCTCGTACGGCGCCAGCCGGTCGTGGTCGTGGTGACCAAGTTCGACGACGAACTGGTTGGGGACAAGGGTCCGATCGCGGCCGACGACGGCGGCTTGGTCGTCGAGTTCGCGCTGAAGGGCTGCCGCTACTTCGACCGGCTGAACCTCGGATTTGAAGGCGCGGGCGAAGATTCCTTCGACCACGCCGCCGATCCGTCGCTCGAAGCGCTGGAGTACACCCACCTGACCCTCCCTCCGTCGTCCGACTCTGGCTTGGCTGTGTCCTGTCCCATAAGACAGGAAACACTCGGTGTCGATCGTATCTAGGACGCTCGACCGGCAGCCCGCGTTCGCATTGGGGTCGCGCCCGCCGCTGCTAGGCTGATCGCTCCACTCGGGCGAGTGGCGGAATGGCAGACGCGCACGGTTCAGGTCCGTGTGTCCGTGAGGACGTGGGGGTTCAAGTCCCCCCTCGCCCACTCTCAGAGTTCAGGCTCCAGCCAGGCGCGGATGACCGGCGTGGCGCGCACTAAGCGTCGCGCGAACTGTCCAGGTGCGCGAGCCGGTCCTGGAGTTGTTGACGTTCGCCCTCGGTTTGGGCGAGATCCAGCGCTCGTCGGTAGGCGTGCCGGGCCTCGTCGTCACGGCCGGCACGACGAAGTAGCTCCGCTCGGGCGGAGTGGAAATAGCGGTAGTGGTCCAGGTCGAGGCCGCCGAGCACGGCCAGACCTGCCTTCGGTCCGTCGGTTTCGGCGACTGCAATTGCCCGGTTCAGCTCCACAACCGGGGAGCCGGTCTGGTGGGCGAGCCTGCCGTAGAGCGCGGCGATCTGCTGCCAGTCGCGCGGCTGGTGCAGATGCAGATCTGCGATAGCCGCCTGGACGGCGTACGGCCCGGCGTCGCCGCGCGCGAGGGCACGCTGCAGCAGCTGTCGTCCTTCGCGGATCTGGTCGTCGTCCCACAGCGCTCGGTCCTGGTCGTCGAAGAGCACGATCTGACCGTCGCGTAGCCGGGCGGCCCGGCGTGCGTCGTGCAGCAGCATCAGGCCCAGCAGCGCAAGTACCTCACCTTCGTCGGGCAAGAGGTCGGCGAGTGCTCGCCCGAGTTCGATCGCGCCCCCGGCAAGGTCGACGCGACCGCCTCCCCAGCCCTCGTTGAACACGAGGTAGACCACGGCGAGAACAGCGGCTAACCGGTCGGGGAGCTGGTGGGCGGGCGGCACGGCAAACGGGATACCCGCGTCGCGAATCTTGTGTTTCGCGCGGGTCAGTCGCTTGCTCATCGTTTCCACAGGGACAAGAAAGGCCAGCGCGATCTCGTCGGTGGTGAGACCACCAAGAGTTCGCAGCGTCAGGGCCACCTGGGCCTCGAGTGCGACGGCGGGATGGCAGCAAGTGAAGATCAGTTCCAAACGCTCGTCGCGAAAGTTGCCTTGGCTGCGCACGGCCGCCTCCGATCCGAGCTCGAGCTCGTGGGCGAGCAACTCCGTCTTCTGCGCCAAGACACGTTGCCGGCGAATGCGGTCGACCGCGCGGTTTCGCGCGGTCGAGATCAACCAGCCGACGGGGTTATCCGGTTCTCCGTCGCGCGGCCACCGCTCGGCCGCGATCGCGAACGCCTCCTGTGCCGCGTCCTCTGCTAGTTCGATGTCCCCGAGGATCCCGACGAGGGTCGCCAATACCCGGCCCCAGTGCTCGCGGAAGACGGCCTCAAGCGCCACGGAACAGCCATTCGCGCACGGGGCGCACCTCGATCGCCCCGATGCTCCTTGGTCCTTGCAGTTCTTGCGCAATAGCTAGTGCACCGTCGAGGTCGGCGGCCTCGACCAGGATCACCCCGGCGAGGAACTCTTTGCTCTCGATGAATGGCCCGTCGGTCAGCAGCGTCTTGTCGCCGTCGCCCCGCACGGTCGTGGCGGACTCGTCTGCGTGCAATCGGGCCCAGCCGGCCACGTATGGCCGGACGAGCACGTCAGCGATCGCGTCTCTGATTGGGAGCGCTGTGTCCTGATTGCTTGGGCTGCCGTAAGCGAGTAATGCGTACTGCATCGACCCTCCAGTCCCTGATCTGTGCCGGTTCGACGAGTGCCGGATCAAGTGTCTGACGAACGACATCGTCGCGGATGGACCGGATTCGATCGAGGAATTCTTGGCGACCGTTGTCCGGCGGTGAGGGAGCCCGTTCGTCACTGCTGCAGATCCGTCCGATGAGGCGGCACTGCTGGAGGAACCGATGACGAACACTCGATCCGCGCCGACCGTTGCCGCGAGCCAGCTGCGCTGGGTGCTGGGCCTCACGTCGGCCGCCTATTTCATGGTGGTGCTCGACGCGCTTGTCGTGACCACAGCGCTCCCGCGGATGCAGCGCGACCTGCACGCCAACCTCGCGTCGTTGCAGTGGACCGTGAACTCATACGGCATCGCGTTCGCGGCTGGCATCATCACTGCCGCGGCACTTGGCGATCGCTTCGGGCGGCGGCGAGTCTTCAACCTCGGTCTCGCGCTGTTCACGCTTGCCTCGGCAGCATGTGCGCTGGCTCCCAACGCGAGTGATCTGGTTGTTGCGCGAACCATTCAGGGCTTGGGGGCGGCCGCGGTTTTGCCGCTGAGCCTGACGATTCTCACGACGGCGTTCCCACCCGCGAGGCGCGGCCTGATCGTCGGCATCTACGGCGGCCTCGCCGGGCTGGCTGTTGCGACGGGGCCGCTCGTGGGTGGGGTTGTCACTGAGGGACTCGACTGGCACTGGATTTTCTGGCTCAACGTCCGATCGGGGTGCTCGCGATCGTCCTCGGGATTCGACTATTGCCGGAAAGCCACGGCGCGGCAGAGCGGATCGATCTTATTGGCGTTGTCCTCGTCACCGCGGGCGTCGTTGCAGTGGTCTGGGCCCTCGTGCGGGCGAACGATGTCGGATGGTCGAGCACCGAGATCATCACGACGTTGGTAGCCGGCGCCGCGTTGCTGGTCGGTTTCGTCGGGTGGGAACGCCGAGTGCGAGCACCGATGGTGCCGATGCGGCTGTTCCACAACCGGGCGTTCGCGGTCGGGAACGTGACGTTGTTCTTCATGTCAGGGGCCACCTTCGCCGCGGCGTTCCTGATCATTCAGGAATTTCAGTTCGCCCGCGGATATTCGCCAGTCTCGACGGGCTTGCGGCTGCTGCCCTTTTTCGGAACGCCGATGGTTGTCTCGCCACTTGCCGGCGCGCTCTCCGATCGCATTGGTCGGCGTCCGCTTATGGTCGTCGGCCTGGCGCTCCAGACCCTTGGCTTTGGATGGGTCGCGGTACACGGGTCGTTGAGCACCAGCTGGGTGGAACTCGTCGTTGCGCTGCTCGTGGCCGGCATCGGTATCTCGATGGCGCTGCCCACTGTGCCGACCGCCGTGCTGTCGTCCGTCGCCGCGGTTGAGATGGGCAAGGCATCGGGGATCAGCGCCATGTCGCAGCGCTTCGGCGCTGTCTTCGCGATCGCGATCGCGAGTGCCGTCTTCTCCGCGCACGGCAACCTCAGCAATCCGGCTGCAGTCACCGCCGGCTTCCGGCCCGCTCTGTGGTCTTGCGTGATCTTCGCCGCCCTCGCCGCACTGACATCCGTCGCGATCACGACACGCACGCCGCGTGCGAGCACGGGCGCCGACGCACCCGACGTCCTGGTCAATGCCTAACCAACACTGAAAGGACACGACGATGCCCGACATCCTGCATCGCATCAGCATCGACGCCCCACAGGAACGCGTCCACGATTTGATCGCCACCACCGACGGCGTGGCACGTTGGTGGACCGGGCGTCCGCTGGACGGCGACAGCGCGGTCGGCGATAGCTTCGGCGTCTACTTCGGTGATGCCGAGAAGCCCGCTGCCGTGATGCAGGTCATGTCTGGCACGCCGGATGAGGTTGTGTGGCGGGTCGTGGACGGCCCGGGCGAGTGGATCGACACCCTTATCACGTTTGCTCTGCGAGACTCAGGAGAGGGCGAGACAACGCTGTTGTTTTCCCATTCCGGGTGGCGCGCAGCGAGCGAATTTATGAGCGGGTGCAGTACGAACTGGGGTTCCTACCTCACCAGTCTCAAGGCCGGCGCCGAGGGGCGCGCGTTCGCCGCCTACCCATCGGGCGAGATCAGCCGCTGGGGCTGAGCGGACCGGTCTAGACCACCGGGTGCCATGCACGACAGTGGGTAGTGGTACGAATCTCCCATGACACTGCCTGATGTCACAGCTCTTGCTCCACTCGCCGTTGTTTCGCCGCATCTCGACGACGCGGTACTGAGCTGCGCCGGATTGATCGCCGGCGCTCCCGCGACGACCGTGCTGACGGTATTTGCCGGCTTCCCGCCGGCACGCGACGCGGCGACGCCAGCCGAATTCCTTCCTGGATCGACTTTTTGGGACCAAGCCGGCGGATTCGTCGCGGGCGACGACGTTGTAGGCCTGCGCCGTGCGGAGGATCGTGCCGCGCTCGCGCACCTTGGTGCGACACCGCGGTGGCTCGACTTTCTCGACAGCCAGTACGTGGTCGAGCCGGGTGAGTCGGCCAGACCGGCCGACATCGCTGCCGCCATCCGCGCCGCCATTGGGGAGCTGCGGCCCACGACGATCGCGTTCCCGCTCGGCCTTGAGCACACCGACCACAAGCGGACTCACGAGGCCTGTTTCCTGCTCCTCGAGGAATCTCCCGTGCTCGCGACACACTGGGTCGCGTTCATCGACGTGCCGTATCGGGCTGTGTATCGCGCGCAAGCAGACCTTCGGCTCGTGCGGCTGCGCGATCTGGGTTACGAACTTGAGCCATTGAGTTTCGATATCGGTCGGCGGAAGATCGCTGCGTTAGGCGAGTACCCGAGCCAGTTGAAGGCGCTGGCGGAGTCGACTGCGAATGCCGAATCGCCTGAGGAGTGCTTCCTACTTCACCGCTAGGGGTGTGCCATGACTGAGGAAGCGCCGACGACATTCGACCTGATCGTCCGAGGCATCGATGCATTCGACGAGAAGGTGAGGGCGGTTCCCCCCGATGCGTGGGTGGCACCGACGCCGTGCGCAGATTGGTCCGTCCGCGACTTGGTGAATCACGTCACCGGAGAGCATCTGTGGGCGCCGCATCTGCTCGACGGCGAGACCATCGCGCAGGTCGGCGACCGATACGACGGAGACGTGCTTGGGGATTCGCCGCTTACGGCCTGGGAAAGTGCGGCGGATGCTTCGCGGGCCGCTTGGCTGAGCACATCGCCGGGCGCCGTCGTGCACCTGTCGTTCGGGGACAACCCGGCGCTCGAGTACGGCCGACAGACGCTGTCCGACCTGCTCATTCACGGATGGGATGTCGCGCGTGGGGCCGGGCTCGACGAGACGATGGATCCCGCCACCGTGGCCAGCGTGCTGGGCTACCTGGAGGCCAACGCAAAGTCGTGGGAAGCGGCGGGCATTTTCGCGCCCTCCGTGCAGATCGACTCCGACGACCCAGCGAAGCGCTTGATCGCGCTGTCAGGACGCCAGCCGTAGAAGTGCTTTAGACCGTCAACACCAGCGCTGGACGGTTTCGGCTTTGATCGTGGCGGCGGTTTCGTAAGGGACCGCGCGCATGCGCGAATAGATGCTCGAGTTTGACCGCACAACCGTCAGGCCGCCGGCCCAGCAGCGGGAGAACCGCAGCCGTGCCCGCCAGACCTGGTCGGCACTCGTGACTACCTCCATCGTCTTCCAGCCGTACTTCACTGCGAGCTTCGAGGCAGTGCGCGCCTCGCCCTGCGTGCTGCTCGGGTTCGGGCTGAAGCAGAGGATCGCGGATGCGCCGGGAGGTTGTGGCGGGCACGTTATTCCGCCGGGGATGGAGACCACGACGACCGACCCGGGGTACTTCGCGAGCATCGCGTCGGCAGTCTGGAGGCGCGCCTCGTATTCCTGGCCGCCCAGGACCACCACTGCGTCAGCTGGCCCGGCTCCATCAGATGCCGGGACGACGTAAAGCCGGACCTCGATGACTGCGACCGCGACAATCACCAAGGCGACGGCGATGAGCCACCGCCGCCGGGCCGATCGCGGGGGCATTACTCGTCCGTGCGGCGAATGCTTCGCAGAAACTCGTCGTCGTCGTCCGGATTTGCCCCAGCCGAAGGCATCGTCGGTCGCGGCGCCATCTTCGGACGCGGGACCCGGGAGGTCGCTGCCTGGTGGGTCGTTCGTTGCTGCCATGACTGTCGCAGCCCCCCCGGCCGACCAACGATCAGCCACAGAACGGAACCAATGTCGGGCAGCATGAGCACGATGAGCAGCCAGAGCAGCTTGGGCAGGTTGCGGCATTCATCCTCTTTCGACACGATCACGTCGACAAGGCAGAAGATCCAGAGCGCAACAACCAGCAGCAGTCCGAAGCCTTCGTAGACGAGCATGCCCCCACCCTTCGTCGCCTGACAGATTACTAGGCTCGTTACGTGAGCTATCGCCAGTCGCCGCTGCGCACAGCCGGCCCCGGGGGTCGCCGCGGTCGCGGCCGACGCGGACCGGGCGTCGGACTGATCCTCATCCTCGTGGTCATCCTGGCCGGGGTGGCGGTCACCGCCTTCTACCTGTATCCCGGCTCGTCGCACGGACATGGCCAAAAGGGCACTGCGGCCACCCCGTCACCGTCGCCGTCCGCGATCGTGTCTCCGACTAACCCGGCAGACGCGTTGGCACTGGAGTTCGCGCAGTCGTGGACGAAGGGTGACTTGACTGGTGTCCCGTACCTCGGCGGCCTGAGTGGTGCCGACGTGCAGAGCGCCTACAAGACGATCGTCGCGCAGCTGCAGGCGGTGTCGGTCAACGTCACCGCACAACCGACCCAGCCCACGGCTGATGCCAGCATCGTCTCCTCGACGCTCAACGTCACTTGGCACTTGCCCGGCGCGCAGACATGGACCTACCAGTCGACGGTTGACGTCAACAACGTCGCGGGCAGCTGGCAACTGGCTTGGAAGCCGTCCGTCGTGCAGTCATCACTCGGTACCGGTGACACGCTGCAATACACCCGGCTCGCTCCGACGCGGGCGACGATTCTGGACGGCGTGGGGCAGCCGATCGTTGAACCGCGGCCAGTCGTCGACATTGGCCTGGAGGCTGGAAAGGTCCTCGATCCGACCTCCACGGCGAACCAGATGTCGCAGATCCTGGGCGTGGACGCGCCGTCGCTGGTGACACGCATCAAGGGATCGACATCCGACGAGTTCGTCGACGTCATCACGTTGCGCGAGCCCGACTACGAGAAGGTCGCAGCGAAGCTTGCGCCGATCCCAGGCCTTGTACTGCGCGACCTGAACGAGCAGCTGAGTCCTTCGCATGACTTTGCGCGATCACTCATCGGCACCGTTGGGCCTGTCACGAAGGAGATCGTCGACGCCTCGAACGGGCGGTACATCTCCGGAGACGTCGGGGGCCTCGGCGGTCTCGAAAAGGACTTCGACCAGACGCTCTCAGGCAGTCCGGGATTCCAGATCACCGCGCTTCATCAGGCAGCCTCGCCGACCGTCGTCTACACGCAGCCGCCGGTACAGGGGACGCCCCTTCGCACGACGCTCGACCAAACCGTGGAGGCCGCGGCTGACTCGGCCTTGTCGACGGTCACGAATCAGCCCAGCGCACTAGTGGCGGTTCGGGTGTCGACGGGGCAAGTGATTGCCGTGGCCAATGGTCCCGCGGGCGGCGGATTCGATGCTGCGCTGCTGGGTCAGATCGTGCCCGGTTCGGCCTTCAAGATTGTGACGACGACCGCGCTGCTCGAGCAAGGGTTCAACGTGAATACCCCGGTCACTTGCTCACCGCAGATCGTCGTCTACGGAAAGACGTTTCACAACTACGAGGGCGAGCAACTCGGCAGCGTGCCGTTCCACACCGACTTCGCCAAATCGTGCAATACGGCGTTCATCAGCTTGGCGCCCAAGGTGCCCGGCCCGACATTGTCGAACACCGCGAAGTCACTCGGGATCGGTGCGTGTTGGTCGCTCGGGACGCCGGCATTTCGCGGATCGGTCTCGCTGCCCAAGGACGCGACCGACCTAGCTGCGACGTCTTTCGGGCAGGGGTCCACATTGGTCAGCCCGGTCAGCCTCGCGGTGGCCGTTGCGACGGTAGCGCGCGGGCATTACATACCACCCCAACTGGTGCTCACCGGCAAGCCCGCCGACTGCTCCTCGGGCAGCTCCGCGTCGACGTCAGCGGCCGCGTCGGCAGCTGCACCCGCGCCCACATCTCCTGCCCCGACGCCTGGCCCAAACTTCCCGGCCAACGTCATCACCCAACTGCATTCGTTAATGCGTGAGGTCGTGACGGCCGGCACCGGGGAGGCGCTGGCCAAAGCACCAGGCGCTCCGGTGATGGCGAAGACCGGAACGGCGGAATACGGGCCGGGCACCCCTCCGAAGACGCATGCGTGGATGGTCGGGTACCAGGGCGACATCGCGTTTGCGGTCTACGTGCAGGACGGTCAAAGCGGCGGCGCCGTGGCCGGCCCAGTCGCACTCTCGTTCCTGCAAAACCTGGCAGGGGTCGCGCCAACCGCTACCCCAACCGCGAAGTCGACGGCCGCCGCAAAGCCGTCGGCCTCCCCAACGGGGACGCCGACGGCCACCGCAGGCGCTACGTCGTCGGGCCCTCCGAACTACAACCCGTCCGGCACCCCCAGCACTAAGGCGTCGGCCAGCCCTAGCCACTAGGCATTCTGAAGCTGCTAGCAGCAGCGATGTACGATCCTCGACAGTTGAACGCGCACCTATTTGGAGGCGTCGGCACGCCGTTAGTGGGTACGAGCAGACCA
>Ga0208717_1000293_pt1 | contig 18223 bp, 14 predicted proteins | sample NGESurF53shallow_FD_184489 | JGI IMG/M metagenome (GOLD analysis project Ga0208717, IMG submission 184489) | Arctic peat soil microbial communities from Barrow, Alaska - NGEE Surface sample F53-3 shallow (SPAdes) | ecosystem: Environmental > Terrestrial > Soil > Wetlands > Peat ... | reverse complement strand
TTATAAAAAATGGAATCTTCATTGGGAATAGCGCCAACATAACCTGTTTTGCGTGCCACCTGGCATTTGCCAAGTTCATCAACTATATAATCAACTCTGTCTTTGAAACGCTTGTCGCCTGTGGACGCATACATCATTGAACACGCAGATAAATAATGGCCTAATGTATGCCCCGACAAGCCTTCACTTTCCCATCCGCCATAAGCACTGTCTTTGGGTTGCAACCCAGAATTTTTATAAAAGCGGCTTAGCAGCCTGTCAGCACTTAATGCAAGCATATAAGCTCCGTCAATATCCATAGCATGTTCAAAAGGGCTTCCCTTCAAAAGCCTTACATCCTTTAAATTAAAAGCATACGCATGCAGTTTTATTGAGGGTTGCACTTTAAATTTTGGATTACTTTTTTCGGCAAGATAAGATTGCGAAAAAGAGGTGCAACAAGTAAGCGATGATATGGCGAGAGCAACCGTTTTTAACCACTTCATAAATTAAAATATTAAAATAGCTGTAAGAAAAATAATATGTAAAAGAAGGATAAAAATGAACGCGACGCTACACTCATTTTAACTACTTCGTTGCGGAAATTATCCGATGCAAAACAAGCAAAAAATTGCGGTTCTGCGCTGTTAAAAGATGGGTGCATTTAAAATTGTCGCAATAGAAAATGGCTAAATTTGGTAAACCAAACCTTCCAACCCATGACAGAAGCCAATTTCATTGCCTTAGCGCAAAAACGGTATGCAGCATTGCAAGCCTTAAATAAAATTGATAATTTTTACGATTACGAAAAAGAGTTTGAGAAAATATGGCAGGAACTGGGCAGGTCTGTATTGGAAGCCAATTTAAGTGATGTGCCCGCCGACAGGCGTAAAAAAAAACACTTACCAAATTTGGACGAATCAGCATAAACAAAACGCATTGTTTTAGTGAAGGCGCCAATGGGTTTCAAATAAGCCCCCATTTGCAAGAGTTACTGGTGTATGCAGGGCAACTGGATTGCTATGAAAGATGCAATGTGATACTGGAAAAATTTATAGATATAGAAGTGAGTGTATCGCAGGTATACCTGGTAACAGATTGTTACGGCAAAGCAGCCGAAAAAGAAGTAAACGTTTGTCGATCTTTGGAACCTGTGAAGAAAGAGGAAGTGCTGTATGTAGAAGCAGATGGCTCTATGTTGCTGACCCGTGATGAGGGCTGGAAGGAAGTGAAAGTGGGCAGGATGTTTACGAGTGGTGCTTGCATTGACCCTAATGGAAACTCGAGCTGGATAAGGCATTCGCAATACGTAGCCTATTTAGGGAACAGTAAAGACTTTACCAAGCAAATGGATACATTAATAGAATCGTATGGAAGATTGGGCAAGCGATTAGTATTTATTTCTGATGGGGGAATATGGATAAAAAACTGGATAGCAGATGCTTTTCCTGAAGCGGTATCAATATTAGATTACTATCATGTTTGTGAACACCTGCATCAATTTGCAAACACTGTTTTTACCGATGAAGCAGTACTTAAAAAATGGACAGATGAACAAAAACAACTGCTGTTGCAAAGTAAAGTGAAGGATGTTATAGTTAATATAAAAGAGCAAAATTGTAAAAGCAAAGAAGCCCTGTTGCTCATAAATTATTATACCAGCAATGCTGAAAGAATGGATTACAAAGCATATAAAAATATTGGGGCCGGCCTGATAGGTTCTGGCGCAATAGAATCGGCACACAGAACCGTGGTGCAAAAGCGAATGAAACAATCAGGGCAAAGATGGAGCAACAATGGTGCACAAAATATGCTAAACCTTAGAGTACTTACAATGAATGGGCAGTGGGATAAAGTAGTGAAGTTGATTAAAAAGGCAGCTTAATGACAAACGACAATTTTAAATGCACCCGATTAAAGTATTCAAATCTATTACTTTAAATTTGCGGCAAATTTAGTGCAATGAAGATGATTAAAGATTCAAATTTTGCATTATAACAACCAACTCACATGCAACTTCAGCCACTTACTGCTATTTCCCCAATTGACGGAAGATATAGAAAGCAATTACAACATCTTGATGAATATTTTTCAGAATTTGCCTTAATTAAATACCGTATTAAAGTTGAAATAAAATATTTTATTTATTTAGGAGAACAGAAGTTTTTCAAAATTACCCCCGCCTTAAAAAAGCAATTATTAAAAGTTATTGAGACTTTTTCTTTGGATAACGCACAAAAAATTAAGGATACGGAACGAATTACCAATCATGACGTAAAAGCAGTGGAATACTTTTTGAAAGAAAAGCTGAAAGAACTGGGTTGTGAAGATCTGGGAGAATGGATTCACTTTGGGTTAACATCGCAGGACATTAATAATACAGCTATACCACTTTTGTGGAAAGATGCGGTCGAGTTCGAATATCTCCCTGCAGTTATCAATCTTCAACATGAGTTGCTTACTCTTTCAAAAGAGTGGAAGAATATTCCAATGCTTGCCAGAACTCATGGACAGCCTGCTTCTCCAACCATTTTGGGAAAAGAAATTATGGTTTTTGTTGAAAGAATTGAAAGGCAGATTGAACAATTTAGCTACATCCCCTTCACCGGAAAATTTGGCGGAGCCACCGGAAATTTTAATGCTCACTATGCCGCCTACCCGAAAAAAGACTGGATAACATTTGCCAATAAATTTCTTGAAGATAAATTAGGTATTCAGCGTCAGCAATACACAACTCAAATAGAGCATTATGATTTGCTCGCAGCGCACTTTGATAATATAAAACGCATTAATAACATTCTCATTGACTTTTGTCGCGATTTATGGACTTATATAAGTATGGACTATTTTAAGCAACAAATAAAAAAAGGTGAAGTTGGCAGCAGCGCAATGCCACACAAAGTAAATCCAATTGATTTTGAAAATGCAGAAGGTAATCTTGGAATAGCTAATGCTTTATTAGAGCATCTTTCTGCAAAACTTCCTGTGTCAAGGTTACAACGCGACCTTACGGATTCTACGGTTACAAGGAATATTGGAGTGCCGGTTGCGCATACAATTCTGGCGATCAATTCAATTCAAAAGGGTTTAGGAAAAATGATTTTAAACAAACTAAAGATTGATGCCGACCTCGAAGATAACTGGGCCGTAGTTGCTGAAGCGATACAGACAATTTTGAGAAGAGAAAATTATCCGAAACCTTACGAGGCATTGAAGGATTTAACGAGAGGAAATTCGCATATCACCAGGCAGGTAATTCATAAATTCATTGACAAACTGTTAGTATCTCCGGACATAAAAAAGGAATTGAAGAAGTTAACACCAAAATCTTATACGGGGATTTCGAATTTATGAAATAAGGGTTATCATGCTTTAACAAACAAAGTTTCTTACTCGTTATACAGGATTTATTTATTTGGAATTATATTTGAAATAATGCAAAGTATTTAGGCAAACTGACTTTATAAACTAAAAAAATAAAAAATTAACATGGATAATTATACCAGTATTACCAAAGAAAATCTTGAGAAAAGGTTCGAAATGACTACTGATGGAGTTTATCATGCGCATCAGCCCATTTATGGATACAGAACCTCTAAAGGTTCTACTAGTGGCATCGCAAGATATATGATAACGAAATCAATATTAAATGCAATCAATAAATATAATTTCAAGACGTTCATCGACATAGGTGGTGCAGAAGGTTATACCGCAAACCTCGTTAAAGAAATATTTAAAGTTGAGGTTAAGTCGACAGATTTGTCAGAAAATGCATGTAAAATGGCAAAAGCTATATTTGGTATTGATGCGATCCCCGCTGATATCCATAATCTTCCATTTAACGACAATGAATTCGATATAGTTCTTTGCAGTGAAACTCTTGAGCATGTAACTGATTATAAAAAAGCTATATTGGAATTATTAAGAATCACAAAAAAAGTTTTGGTAGTTACCGTCCCTCATGAAACCGAAAAAATTGTGGCTCAAAATATTAAAGCCAAGATTCCTCATGCGCATATCCATTATTTTGATATTAGAACGCTTGATTATTTAAAAGAAAGAGGATATACACTAACTTATGAGAAAACGTTATCGCCCTTACTGGTAATTCCTAGGGTAATTGCCGAAGGTTATAAAAAGCCAAATTCAAAAATACATTTTAAAATATACAATTTTTTTACACCCATTTTTAGAAAGCTTTTTGGTATCAAAACGGCTAATTGGTTTACAAATATTGACGTTAAAATGACAAAATTATTTGGGCTTTATCAAGGCATAACTTTTACTATTGCAAAGGAAGATGCCTCGAAAAGGGAAAATGTGCAGACTATAAAAGCAGAGAATTTTACAGCAATTAAAGTTGACGAATATAAACTCAAATAGCCCATCTTAAGTGCATGATTTCCTTTAAATGGATATTATCAAATCATTCATTATGTCCCACTATCGATTGTTTCATTTTACATCATCGAAGTGGTATATTATTTATTTAAAGATAAATACAAGCGGCGTAGGTTAAGTTCTTCTCTTTTTTGGGGAAAAATTAGTGCTTCTCAAATATATTTTAGCAGAATCTTGTTGCTACACCTTAATATTCTTATTTTTATTAATCATTACACCTATTTTTTATTAATCATTACACCAAAAATTAACTAGTCAAATTATGAAAATCTTAAAAAGTTTCTTTGTATCAGTTTTGCTTTGCATCTTCTATTTGCTTAGCTCCGTAAATCTTACGTCTTGCACAAAAACACATACACAATATGATACTACTTTCATTATAAAAAATGATACTACAACAATTATAAAGCCTGATACGATAATAGTAAAAGACAGTATTTATGATATTGCTGATGGGCTGGTTGCGTATTATAATTTTAATGGCGGTAATTTGAATGATAGCAGTGGTTTTGGTAACAATATTATTTTTAATAATGCAACAACGGCAGCAGACAGATTCGGAAATGCTGATAACGCATATTCTTTTAATGGCACTTCTGACTATATGAGAGTTTCTAATAGCCAATCACTAAACCCCGCTAACAGTATTACTCTAATGGCAATTATTAAAGTAAATGGTTTTTATACTGGAGCATGTAGTGGCAATCAAATTTTTGGAAAAGATATTTCTGATGGCGATCCGGGCGACTACATTATGCGATTTTCTGATTTTGTCACTAATTCCTGTTCTATTGCACCAAATATTAATCAGGAGACTTTTGGTGGGGTATACTCTAGTACAGTAGGGGTAGGGGCATTGGATACACCATTTATAAAAACAGGAGTTTGGTATAATTTGACATTTACATATAACGGCATTCAGGCAAAATTTTACATAAATGGACAGCTCAAAAAAACTTGGACTGCATTAGCGAATTTCATACCAAATACCGATGATCTTTTTATTGGCTCAACTGGAAACTTTTCCCAATTCCCATATTGGTTTAATGGTGTCATAGACGAAATAAGAATTTATAACAGGGCTTTGCCATATGGAGCTGTTAATGAATTAAATCAATTAAAGGAGTAACTGTTAAATAATTTCTTTTGATTTTTACATTAATACTTTTCTGAACAGATAGTTTACTAACCCTCCTTTAATAACTATCATGTATTTAATAGATGATACTAAATAAATGATATGATCATTGTTCATCATTTGATTAAATCATGATTCCTCAATTAACACAAGTTGATCACATATTATGATATGTTTTTTATTAGACTCTAAATTGATTTTATGAAGTTTATTTTATTCTTTTTATTGTACTTCATTACATTTTGCCCTATTGCCTTTTCGCAGGTTCGGTTAGACAGTGGTTTAGTTGCCTACTATCCTTTTAATGGTAACGCAAATGATGCTAACCGGTCATGGCAACAACGCGATTTTTAATAATGCAACGTTAAATGCGCAAACCCCTCCGCTTGGATATACTTCGTACATTAATATTGGTCTTACGCTTACCAATTCGTTTGAGAAGATACTGCTAAACAAAATAAATTAGTTGTTGATGGTTTGTTACCGCTGAATTTAAATCAGTCGAGAGGAATGTACTGGCTTAAGATAGAAAGTAGCAAATTAGTTTCTGTTTAAAAAAATTTGATTTTTTGATAAATAGGTATCCTGCTACTTACAATTGAAACACCAATGAGATTTCTTTTTTTTATTTTTCTTTTATTATTAACCCGTTTAAGTTTCTCCCAGGTAAACTTAAATAGTGGGTTAGTCGCTTATTATCCTTTTACAGGAAACGCAAACGATATCAGCGGAAATAGCAATAATCCAATTTTTAATAATGCAACTTTAACAACAGACAGATTTGGGAATCCGAATAGTGCATACTCATTTAATGGAGTTGATAATTATATTCAAATACCTAATAGTCCATCCCTTAATTCTGCAAATCAAATCTCAATTTGTGCCTGGGTAAAGGTTTCCGGCTTTTATCAAGGCCCATGCCATGGCAATAATATTGTAATGAAGGGCGATGGCGACTATCTTCCTGGCAATTACATGATACGCTTTGATGATTCTTATTATACCAATAGTCAAAACTGTTCTATTACTACTCCTGATGTTAGCCACGAAAGCTTTTTTGGGATCAATTCAGCACCTTATTCGAACACGCCTTTTATTCAAACAAATCAATGGTATAGTGTCGTTTATACTTCTGATGGAGTTACTGCAAAAATTTATGTTAATTGTCAATTGGTAGGTTCGGGACCTGCAAATGGAGCCACGTTTATCAACAACTATGACCTTTTCCTTGGGCATTTGAACAATGCTCAATATCCTTACTGGTTTAATGGGGTAATGGATGAAGTACGAATTTATAACAGACCACTTAACACAGACGAAGTTAATGCGTATGGAGATTGTTTAAATTCTACTGATAGTACTATAATTAATGACTATACCCCAGTGCTGGGATTTGATATTTGTAAGAATGAGTTAAAGGTTGCTGATGCCACAAAGTATAACCCTGGCGATACGGTTCTTATAATACAGATGAAAGGAGCAACTATTGATTCTACTAACGCTGCGTCATTTGGAAATATCGCTAACTATAATAATTCCGGGAATTATGAAATGAATATTATAAAGCAGAAAAATGGGAACTCACTTGCCTTGCTGAATATATTAAAAAGACAGTATGACATTCCGAATGGAAAAGTTCAATTAATAAGGGTTCCTTATTTTAGAAATTATACGGTGTCAAATACGCTAACTTGTTTGCCGTGGAACGATACTATAGGCGGTGTGCTTGTTTTAAACGTTGCCAATACCACCACTTTAAATGCAGACATAGATGTTTCAGGCAAGGGATTTTTGGGTGGCAGAAGCCCCAACCCAAATACTACCACGTTATATTGTAATTACAATGACTATTATTATTCCCGCGGAACAGCCGGGGCCGCAGAGAAAGGAGAATCTATAACCAGTATTGGTGATGCAATTGCCTGGGGCAAAGGTTCGCCTGCAAACGGTGGTGGTGGCGGCAATGGCCACAATTCAGGAGGCGGAGGCGGATCCAATGGAGGCGCCGGTGGATATGGCGGCTACCAGTTAGATGCTTGTGGTGGTTCGGCAACAGATAACCGTGGCCTTGGTGGCAAGGCGCTCACTTATAGCAATGGTGCTAATAAAGTATTTATGGGTGGCGGTGGCGGCTCTGGCCACACTGATAATGCCGGAGGGGATGCGATGAACGGAGGCAATGGGGGAGGAATAATTATCATGAATTCTCCAACAATAAACTCAAATGGTTTTAAAATTCTTGCAAAGGGCGGAGATGTGGTCAATTGCAACTTGTCTCCAATTGACTTATGTCATGATGGAAGCGGAGGCGGCGGCGGAGGAGGTTCAATACTGATTGAGAATTCAAGCGTCGTTCAGCCAACAACGGTTGATATAAGCGGAGGAAAAGGTGGTGACCTTGTGATTTATAGCCCGCCGGGTGGCACGAGAATAGGCCCTGGTGCCGGTGGTGGTGCAGGGGTTCTTTGGGTAAACAGTATATCTCTCCCTTCAAATATTGCAGTGAATAATACCGGCGGAATTAACGGTGTTATAATTCCTGACAACAATAATCCTTATGGCACTACTCCCGGCGATGCTGGCATCAATCTCTTCAACTTAAAAATCCCTGTCGATACTATTTTATTTAAACCAAATATAGATTCTGTAAGAATTAAAGATAGTGCTACATCCTGCAACAGTTTTAATTTTAATGGTCTTGGTTATACCAATACTTCGGCAATCAATTCATGGAAATGGTCTTTTGGAGATGGCGCCACCGATCTTCAACAAAACACATCACATATTTATTCTACTTCCGGAACGCATACAATAAAACTGGTTGTAACGGATATAAACGGATGTAGGGACAGCATCACAACTTCACTTACCACATCAATAGTAAGCATTACAAAAAGTAACGATACCAGTTTATGTGGCAGTTCGCCCGTTCAGTTGCAGGCAAGCGGTGGAACTTTATATACTTGGACGCCTGCATTGAGCTTAAGCAACCCAAATATTCCAAATCCCGTTGCTACACCATTAACTACCACAATTTATCATGTAACTGTAACTAACGCTTTAGGATGCTCGAAAACAGACTCCATAAAGATTACTGTAAATAGCTTTCCGTTGATATCAAAATCGAATGATACGAGCATTTGCCAAAACTCAACCGTTCAACTAACGGCAAGGGGTGGATCAACTTATTCATGGACCCCGGCTTCCACTTTAAACAATCCGAATATTTCTAATCCAATAGCTACTCCGGGTATAACTACCCGGTATTATGTTACCGTTACCAATGTCTCAGGATGCTACAAATTGGATTCTGTTTTAATCACTACCATTCCGGCTCCTGTTGTAACTAAATCAAATGATACCAGCATTTGTTATAATTCAACCGTACAGTTAATCGCAGGTGGTGGCATTTCCTATACGTGGACACCATCATCCTCTTTGAACAATGCAAATATTAATAACCCGGTGGCTACACCGACGTCAACAACTCTTTACTACGTAACTGTTACTAACGCCATTGGTTGCACGAAAAAGGATTCGATAAAAATTATAGTAAATAATTTACCCACAATATCAAAATCGAAGGATACGGGTATTTGCAATAATGCATCAGTACAACTGTCTGCAAGCGGAGGAGCTTCATATTCGTGGACACCCGCATCAAGCCTGGACAATGCTAATATTTCAAACCCAATTGCAACTCCGACCTCGACAACTACTTACTATGTAACTGTTACCAACGTTGCCGGCTGTTCGAAAACGGATTCAATAAAAATATCAACCAGCGCTCCTCCTGTTATTTCAAAATCAAACGATATGAGTATTTGCAAAAATACTTCTGTACAATTGTTTGCTGCGGGCGGAGCGGCTTACTCCTGGTCACCTGCATCCACATTAAACAATGCCGGAATTCCCAATCCTGTAGCAACTCCATCCGCTGCAACAACTTATTATGTAACCGTTACAAATGGTGGCGGCTGCTCCAAAACGGATTCTGTGAAGATTGGAATAGATCCTGTAGCGGTAATTACAAAATCAAATGACACAACTATCTGCAGCCAGGCTTCAGTAAGAATTTTTGCCAATGGCGGAGCTTCTTATTTATGGTTGCCTGCTTCGTCACTGGACGATCCAACAAGCCCCAACCCAATTGCGTCGCCAACTGCCACCACAATATTTAAAGTAGCCATAAAAGATATGTATTCCTGCGATTACGCAGATTCCGTAAAAGTTAGCGTGCGAAACCCAGCCACATTCGCAATATCACCGGATGTATCAGTATGTTCCGGATTGTCAAAACAATTACAGGCTTCAGGAGGAGACACCTACATTTGGTCTCCGGCTGATGGACTTGATAATCCAAATAGCAGTAGTCCATCAGCAGCTCCGGCAAATACAACAACATACACGGTTACCATACACGAAAACACCTGTAATGAAACGGGGAACCTTTCAACAATTGTAACCGTGTTGCCTCTTCCCGATGTGAATGCTACCAGTGCAAATGATCTGACATGTTCTTTAGGTTCAAGCCAGCTCAATGCGACAGGTGCAATAAATTATATATGGTCGCCCGCCACAGGCTTAAATAACAGCAACATCGCAAACCCTGTTGCCACACCTTCCGCAACAACTTTATACGAAGTTGTTGGCAAGGATATTAATGGTTGTATGAATTCTGATACAGTAACAGTTAAAGCAGATTTTAATATGAATGCATTATACCTGTTACCCAATTCGTTTACGCCTAACGGTGATGGTATTAATGATTGCTTTGGAATAAAGTACTGGGGCGTTGTGCAGGATCTTGATTTTAGAATTTACAACAGGTTTGGTAATATGGTTTTTCATACAACGGATCCGAATGTTTGCTGGGACGGAACCTATAAGCAACAACTTCAGGATGTGAACGTTTTCGTCTATATAATTACAGCAAAAACCGCTTGTGGAATTGTTAGCAGAAAAGGAACCGTGGCGCTACTGAAATAATTATTATTGGAATACAGAAATATCTTCTTTCAGTATTCCAAATAAATTCATCTCCTTGCCATTCTCAATAAAGTTTTCTTCTGGTTGAAAACCACATTTCAACAAAACATTTTTTGAATTTTCATTGTGCAATTCTGTAATTGCTGAAATGGATAAAAACCTGTCTTGCTCAAATAACCATCCAATGCTTGCTCTGACAATCTCGGTTGCATAGCCTTTATTCCATTCATCTCTAATTAAAGAATATCCTATTTCAACTCCTTTCCTTTTATTATCCTTCCTGAAAAGGAGTATGCCAATAAATTGATCAGTAAATTTCTCAACAATAAAATACCTGCCGAAAGGAAAATTGGTGTTGTAAAGACTTAACTGATTTTTAAAAATCTGTCTTGTTTCGGCTAATGAGGGTTGCGGGAAAATAAATTCTTTAAATGCAATGTCGTTGTAAAGCTGATGTAACGCTCTTAAGTCATGTTGTTGCCATCTTGTGGCATATAATCTTTTTGTTTCGAATATCATTAAACGTTATTTATGAATTTCACTCGTAAAGTGAAATTCAATGTCGGGATTGTTGGTCCGCTCTGTATTGAGAAACCATTCGCTTTGTGCAAGGTAAACCAAATGGCCATCTTTATCCTCAGCTATATTGGACGATTTAAACCTTATAAATTCATCCAGCTTTTTTTGATCTTTTGAAGTGAGCCAGCAGGCTTTGTAAAACGGAAGTGAATTTAACTGAACAGAAGCGCTGTATTCATTCAACAAACGATATTGTATTACTTCAAACTGCAATTCACCCACGCAACCAATTATTTTCTTATTCCCTCCGAATTGAGTAAACAATTGCGCCACGCCTTCATCAGTAAGTTGCAACAAACCTTTTTCAAGCTGCTTGGTTTTTAACGGATCCTTATTAATAACCTCTTTAAATATTTCCGGCGAAAAAGAAGGAATGCCGGTATAATAATAATCTTCACCTTCGGTAAGAGTATCGCCAATTTTAAAACTGCCGGTATCAAATAAACCAATTACATCACCCGGAAAAGCAGATTCGATAACATCTTTATCCCTGGCTAAAAAACTATACGGATTACTGAACCTAACGTTCTTGTCTAAACGCACATGATGAAAATATTTATTGCGTTCAAACTTACCGGCACATACTCTTAAAAAAGCAATCCTGTCGCGATGTCTCGGATCCAGGTTAGCATGTATTTTAAAAATAAATCCACTGAATTTATCTTCGGCAGGCTCTACTACTCTTGTTGTAACCTCCCTGTGCTGCGGCAGTGGTGCAATTTGTATGAAAGTTTCAAGAAGTTCTTTTACGCCAAAATTATTAATGGCGCTTCCAAAAAATACAGGGGCAACCTGTCCTTTCAAATATGGTTCGCGGTCGAAATCTCCGTAAACTCCTTCCAATAATTCTACATCTTCCCGCAGTTGATTAGCATCCTTCTCCCCTATCCTTTTTTGTAAAATTTCATCATTCAAATTTTCTAAAGGCAAATAATCTTCTTCAGTTGCTTTTTGATTTGGATTAAATAGCAAAAGACTTTTATCATATAAATTATAAACACCTTTAAAATCCCTGCCCATATTTATGGGCCAACTTAACGGATGCAAACTGATCTTTAATTCACTTTCAATTTCATCTAACAAATCAAACGGGTTTTTACCATCGCGATCCAGCTTATTTACAAAAACGATAACCGGTGTATCACGCATGCGGCAAACTTCCATTAATCGTTTCGTTTGTTCTTCTACACCTTTCACACAGTCAATCACCAAAACAACACTATCTACTGCCGTTAATGTCCGGTAAGTATCTTCTGCAAAATCTTTGTGTCCAGGCGTATCTAAAAGATTTACCAAAGTATTTTTATACTCGAAACTCATTACTGATGTTGCAACAGAAATACCACGCTGCCGTTCAATGTCCATAAAATCGGAAGTGGCGTGTTTCTTAATCTTATTGCTTTTTACAGCACCTGCAGTTTGTATAGCTCCACCAAATAGCAAAAATTTTTCAGTCAATGTCGTCTTGCCGGCATCGGGGTGAGAAATGATTGCAAAAGTTCTGCGCTTCTGTATTTCGTTCAGATATTTCATAAAGTGCGCAAAGGTAACAATGAATTATGAGTTAAGAATTATGAATTATAAGTTATTCAACGACCATTCAATTATCATTTGCGCAGCGTATTTTTGTATTACAAATATTTATTATGGAATTCAGGTTAACCGAAGAACAATTAATGATTCGCCAGGCAGCCCGCGACTTTGCTAATACAGAGTGTTTGCCTGGTGTTATAGAAAGAGATGAAAAACAAAAATTCCCTCGTGAACAAGTTATCAAACTGGCAGAATTAGGATTTATGGGCATGATGATTAGCCCGGATTATGGCGGCTCGGGACTGGATGCTATTAGTTATGTGCTGGCCATGGAAGAAATTAGTAAAGTAGATGCAAGCACAAGTGTATGCATGAGCGTTAACAACAGTTTGGTTTGTTACGGCATTGAAGCTTTTGGTACTGAAGAACAAAAGAAAAAATATTTAGTTCCTCTTGCGCAGGGTCGTAAAGATGGTGAGTTGTATATCGGCGCATTCTTATTAAGCGAGCCGGAAGCTGGTAGTGATGCTACTTCACAAAGAACTATCGCTGAAGAAAAAGATGATCATTATGTAATTAACGGAGTAAAAAACTGGATTACTAACGGTAATAGTGCTTCCTGCTATCTTGTATTTGCACAAACGGATATTGCCAAAGGAAGCCGTGGAATAAATGTTTTTATTGTTGAAAAAAATACACCCGGCATTACCGTTGGAGCGAAAGAAAATAAATTAGGCATACGCGGCAGCGATACACACAGCATTTCCTTCACCGACGTAAAAGTTCCCAAAGAAAACCGGATTGGTAAAGATGGCTTTGGCTTTAAGTTTGCTATGATGACTTTATCCGGAGGCCGCATAGGCATTGCTTCGCAGGCATTAGGACTTGCATCGGGAGCGTTGGAAAGATCTATCGCTTATTCAAAAGAAAGAAAAGCTTTTGGAACACAAATAAAAAATCACCAGATCATACAATTTAAAATTGCCGATATGGCAACACGAGTGGAAGCTGCACGACTGCTATGTTTCAGAGCAGCGTGGCAAAAAGATAAAGGTGAAGATTATACAGAAAGCGCTGCTATGGCAAAAGTTTATGCAAGCGAAACAGCGATGTGGGCAACAACAGAAGCTGTACAAATTCATGGAGGTTATGGCTATGTAAAAGAATACCATGTGGAAAGAATGATGCGTGATGCAAAGATTACGCAGATATATGAAGGCACGAGTGAAGTGCAAAGAATTGTTATAAGCAGGGCAATTCTAAAATGAGCTACCAGCAAACCTCTCAGGTTTTAAAAACCTGGGAGGTTTTGCAGGACGTGATAATTTGATCATCAAAAAAAATAAAATTGCCGGTAAATTCAGAAAAATTTGAGATAATCGCTGCTGACCTTAAAGAAAAAGATATAACACTCGTTGCCGTTTCCAAAACAAACCCCGCCGAAGATATTTTAGAATTGTATGATCTTGGCCAAAGGGATTTTGGTGAAAACTATGTGCAGGAATTGACGGAGAAATACGAGCAACTTCCCAAAGATATTCGCTGGCATTTCATAGGCCATTTGCAATCTAATAAAGTAAAATATATTGCACCTTTTGTTTCATTGATACATGGCGTTGATAGTAAAAAATTATTAGGGGAAATAGATAAGCAGGCAAAAAAAAACAACCGGATAATAGATTGTCTTCTGCAAATCCATATCGCAAAAGAAGAGACAAAGTTTGGCTTGGATGAAAATGAATTGAAAGAAATAATCAAAATCGATCTTGCTGGCTTTAAAAATATACAGGTTAAAGGTTTAATGGGAATGGCTTCATTTACCGATGATTTGGAAAAAGCAAGAGTTGAATTTAAATTACTGAAAGCACTATTTGATAAGTATGCAACATCTTCGATTACTAATTGTCATTTTACAATTCTCAGCATGGGCATGAGCGCCGACTACAAAATAGCAATTGAAGAAGGAAGTAACATGGTAAGAATAGGAAGTTTATTATTTGGAAAAAGAAAAGCCCCCTAACCCCCAAAGGGGGAACATACGATTCTTTAAAAGGCCTATAAAATTCAACACATCACGTTCCTATTAAGAATAAAATCATCTGATCTTACGCACCAAAGTATTGTCCTTCCCCTTCTCCATGGGAGTCCTTTGGACGGGGAAGGGTCGGGTTGGGGGCTTTTTAACATTTACAAAAGCAGTTCTTTTTGTCAATTGACTAAATTTGATTCTGAATAAAAAAATTTTACGTGCAAAGTGTAGCAATCAATCACCATTTTGAAGCGGAGAAAAACAGGAAGGCTTTAATGTACACGTTGTGCATTGTTGCTCTTTTTCTCCTCATTGCTATATTTTATACATGGCCTTTATTGATTCCCCCAACAACGCCGGTGCAGGATTTAATTGATGTAAACCTCGGGAACGAACAGGAAGGCATGGGCGATGTGCAACCGCTTGTAAAGGGAGAAAGAGCCCCGGATAATCAAAGTATGCCATCGCACCAAAAAGCCGCTAAAGTAACGGAAGAGCCTACCCGAAATGTACAGGCCGATGAAAATAACGATGATAAAGAAGCAGCCCCTGTTACCAAAGTAGAAAAACCAAAGGAAGATGCAAAAGAAATCAATAAACCAAGTACTAATAAAACGACTAAAAAAATAAACCCATCACCGATTGTAAATCCCAATCCTGTACCACGTAAGCCAAAACTTCTTTACCCTGGTGGAAGTGGCAATGGAGGCAATAATCCCACAGAAGACAATTACAGTAGAAACCAAGGAATGAAACCAGGCAATGGTGATGGCGGAAGTGTTGATGGGAAAGTCGATTCTTATGGCAAGGACCCAGGTGGAGGAAAAGGTGGTGTTGTTAGTGGTCTTTTTGGCCGTAGAAATATTCATTTCCCTTCTATGCAAGGTGATTTTAATGAAAATGCAAAAATATATGTTGATATAAAAGTAGATGCAAGCGGAAAAGTCACGGATGCAGGAATTGCACGCGGAACTACAACTTCCAACAGTTCGCTTAGAAGTATCGCAATAGAAAAAGCAAAAGAGTTAAAATTTCCACCAAGTAGTAAAGAAGTGGATAGTGGTACAATACTTTTTGTGTTTGTTTTGAAAAACTAGGGTTTTAAAAGTTTTCATTTTGAAAACTTTAACCTATCTTTGATTCCTTGAATATAATAGTAAAAAGGTCGATACTATATTACACTAATAAATATAAGGCGGCAAGAACATCTTTATTAACGTGGTATAATGAATTCTTAAAACAGGAATTTCACAATTTCAATGAATTAAAATCTGTTTATGAAAACGCAAGTATTGTAGCCAATAACAGGGTTATATTTAATATTAAAGGAAATGATTTTCGTTTGATTGTCTCCGTAAATTTTAATCAATTGGCAGCTTACATTATATGGTTCGGTACGCATAAAGAATATGATAGAATCAATGCGGAAACCATTGAATTTGATACAAATATTTTAAATTATAAAAACAAATAAAATGCAGTGGAAAGTACTAAAAACGGAAGCAGCATATAAAAAAGCAATCAAAAGAACTTTATCTATTTTTCACGCAAAAGAGAATACAACTGAGGCTCATGAGTTGGCTTTATTATTAGTTTTAATTAAGGATTATGAAGATAAAAATATTCGCCTGCCTGAAATTGACCCAATAGAAGTCATTAAACTAAAAATGGAGGAACGGGGTATAAAGCCAAAAGACCTTGAGCCCATAATAGGTTCTAAAGGACATGTTTCCTCCATACTTGCAGGAAGACGCGAAATAACATTAAAGATGGCGCAAAGACTAAAAGATTATTTTCAGTTGCCGGCCGAAATATTTCTACATACAGCTTAGCAAGCTATCCCAAACTAAGCTAAGGGGCATTCGTTTTAAAACTTTTTTGCCTGAATACAATCGCTTGTCAGAAAGCAAACATGACATGGAAATTAAAAGACTAGTAAGAGAGGAGACGGAAAATAGTTATTTATAAAGTGTGCTTTAGTAAAATCAAATCGAAACTTAGGATTCTTAGACAGGCAATTTTTATACCGTTAATTTATCCCAATCGCTAATTATATTTGCTCTCCATGAATTACGAGCAAACAATACATTATCTCTATAACAAGCTTCCTTTATTTAGCAACATTGGTATTAAAGCGTACAAGGCTGACTTAAATAATACAATTGCACTCTGCAACTATCTCGGAAACCCGGAACAGAAAATTAAAACAGTTCATATTGCGGGAACTAACGGTAAGGGATCAACGAGTCATATACTTGCTGCGGTGTTTCAAAAATGCGGGTATAAAACCGGGCTATACACTTCTCCTCATTTAAAAGATTTTAGAGAAAGAATTAAGTTAGATGGCGAAATGATACCACATGATTACGTTATAGATTTTGTGGAAAAAATAAAGGCCTTTTCGGAGAAAATAAATCCTTCATTTTTTGAGCTCACCTTCGTAATGGCGCTTGAATATTTTACTACCCAAAAAGTTGATATTGCCATTATTGAAACCGGCCTTGGTGGTAGGCTTGACAGCACTAACGTTATAACTCCCGAAGTTTCAGTTATCACTAATATTGGATTTGATCATATAGACATTCTGGGCGATACACTTGCAAAAATTGCAGTGGAAAAAGCAGGCATTATTAAACATGAAATACCGGTAGTTATCGGGGGAACCACTCCTGAAACAAAAACCATTTTCCGGGAAAAAGCAAGAGAAAAAAATGCGCCAATATTTTTTGCCGAAGAGAAGTATAAAATTATTACAGTAACTCCAATCAATGAATTATTGCAGGTTGAAATGGTTCATAACGATAATACACAAACGAATACTTATTCCCTTGACCTGACTGGTTTTTACCAGGCGAAAAATTTGCGTACCGTTATTACGACTATTGATGTATTAAAAAATAAGTATTTGTTACAACAGGAAAATATTCAATATGCATTGAGCAACGTAAAAAATATAACCGGCTTACATGGCCGGTGGGAAGTCATTCAAAAAAAACCGTTGGTAGTTTTGGATGTAGCGCATAATGTTGATGGAATACAACAACTAACCAATCAAATTAAAAGCACTTCTTATAAAAAACTTCATATCGTATTCGGGATGGTAAAAGATAAAGAGATAGAAAAGGTGTTGAAACTATTACCAAAAAACGCCAGCTATTATTTTACTAAAGCTCAAACACCGCGTGCTTTATCGGAAAACGAACTATGGCAAAGAGCTCAAAATTTTAATTTAAACGGATCATCTTATGATGAAGTAAACAAAGCTTTGAAAGCGGCTATAGACAATGCATCTGAAGAAGACATGATTATTGTGTGCGGCAGCGTGTTTGTTGTAGGAGAAGTTAATTTGATTGCTTAGTTACTTATCACTTATTACCTGTTACTTATCACCTACTATATCTCTGCCATTTTTCTCAAGGCATAAAAAATACAATTGGCGTGAAGCGACTGAACAATTTTATTTTCAAGAAATAATTTTTTTAATTCATCAAAAGGAATGGTAACTACTTCAATATCTTCATTGGGATCTAAGTTTTGAACGCCGGTTTTTTTTCCACCCAGTGCTAAAAAAAAAC
>Ga0208717_1000292_pt1 | contig 18291 bp, 15 predicted proteins | sample NGESurF53shallow_FD_184489 | JGI IMG/M metagenome (GOLD analysis project Ga0208717, IMG submission 184489) | Arctic peat soil microbial communities from Barrow, Alaska - NGEE Surface sample F53-3 shallow (SPAdes) | ecosystem: Environmental > Terrestrial > Soil > Wetlands > Peat ... | reverse complement strand
TCGTCATCGCGTTCCTCGGCTACCTCGGCTACCGGTGGATGACCCGTGGCGAGCGGGGCAGCCGGATCGATGCCCTGACCACGATCGCCGGCGGCGACTGAGAAATCCCCTCTGGGACCCGGACGGACCCGGCCGCCAACTTGCTAAGCCCAGACTTATCAGTTTAGGCTTAGGGAATGGTGGAAGTCTCGAGCCCGCCCGAGCCGGACGTCACTGAGGTGGCCGCGGCGCTGCGGGTCAGTATCGGCCTGCTGCTGCGGCGGCTGCGCCAGGTCCGGCCCGACGGCGAGCTCAGCCTGCCGGAGACCTCGGCCCTGACCCGGCTGGACCGCTCCGGCCCGGCCACCTCCAGCGCGCTGGCCAAGCTGGAGCAGATCAGCCCGCAGTCGATGGGGGCCACGCTGGCCGCCCTGGAGACCCGCGGGCTCGTGGCGCGCCATCCCGACCCTGAGGACGGCCGCCGGGCCGTGCTGTCGCTCACCGAAGCCGGGCAGCAGCTACTGCGGGACAAGCGCAGCGCCCGGGTGGCGCAGCTGGCCCAGGCCCTCACCGGCGCCTTCACGCCCGCGGAGATCAGCCAGCTGAAGGCGGCCGCGCCGCTCCTCGAGCGACTGGCCCAGAGCATCTGATGGCAGGCCCCGGGGCAGACTCCGAGGACCGCTACCGCTGGGTGGCGCTGGCCAACACGACCGCGGCCATGTTCATGGCCACGCTGGACGGCTCCATCGTCATCATCGCGCTGCCGGCCATCTTCCGCGGCATCCACCTGGACCCGCTGGCGGCCGGGAACATCAGCTACCTGCTCTGGATGATCATGGGGTACCGGCTCGTCCAGGCGGTGCTCGTGGTCAGCCTGGGCCGCCTGGGCGACATGTTCGGCCGGGTCAAGATCTACAACTTGGGCTTCGCAGTGTTCACCCTGGCCTCGATCCTGCTCTCGTTCGATCCCTTCCAGGGCAGCCGCGGCGCGCTGTGGCTGATCGGCTGGCGGGTGCTCCAGGCCGTCGGCGGGTCGATGCTGATGGCGAACTCGGCCGCGATCCTGACCGACGCGTTCCCGGCCGACCGGCGCGGCTTCGCGCTGGGCACCAACCAGGTGGCCGGGCTGGCCGGCCAGTTCGTCGGCCTGGTCGCCGGCGGCCTGCTGGCCGCGATCGACTGGCGGGCCGTCTTCTGGGTCAACGTGCCCGTGGGCGTGTTCGGCACGGTGTGGGCCTACCGCAAGCTCCGCGACAACGGCGAACGTCATCCGGGCCGGATCGACTGGTGGGGCAACATCACGTTCGCCATCGGCCTGAGCGCCGTCCTGATCGGCATCACCGTGGGCATCCAGCCCTCCGGGCACCACAGCATGGGCTGGGAGAGCCCCTCGGTCCTCGGCCTGCTGTTCGGGGGCATCGCGCTGCTGGCCATCTTTGCCGTGATCGAGACCCGGATCGCCGAGCCGATGTTCCAGCTCAGCCTGTTCCGCATCCGGGCCTTCACCGCGGGCAGCATCGCGGGACTGGTGGTGGCCATCGCCCGCGGCGGCCTGCAGTTCATGCTCATCATCTGGCTGCAGGGCATCTGGCTGCCGCTGCACGGCTACAACTACAGCGAGACCCCGCTGTGGGCCGGCATCTTCCTGCTGCCGCTGACCGCGGGCTTCCTGGTCTCGGGCCCGGTGTCCGGCACCCTGTCCGACAAGTTCGGGTCCCGGGGCATCGCCACGGCCGGGATGGTGGTCTTCGGCGGCAGCTTCATCGGCCTGATGCTGCTCCCCGTGAACTTCCCCTACTGGGCGTTCGCCGCGCTCATCGCCGCGAACGGGATCGGCAGCGGCATGTTCGCCGCCCCCAACTCGTCCTCGATCATGGGCAGCGTCCCGGCCCGGCACCGCGGCGCGGCGTCGGGCATGCGTTCCACCTTCCAGAACTCCGGCACGGCCCTGTCGATCGGCGTGTTCTTCTCACTCATGATCGCCGGGCTGGCCAGCAGCCTGCCCCAGTCGCTCACCAGCGGCCTGGTCCGCCACGGCGTCCCGCACGGCGTGGCCGCGCACATCGGGGCGCTGCCGCCGGTGTCGTCGCTGTTCGCGTCGGTGCTGGGGGTGAACCCGATCCAGCACCTGCTCTCCGCGGCCGGCGTGCTGGCGACCCTGCCCGCGGCCGCGCAGCGGATCCTCACCGGGCGCGAGTTCTTCCCCCAGCTGATCGCCGAGCCTTTCCATAACGGTCTGACCGTGGTGTTCGCCGTCGCCGCGGGCCTGGCCGCGCTGGCCGCGGTCGCATCGCTGCTGCGCGGCGGGCGTTACGTCCACCCTGAATTCGCGGCCGAGGGACCCGCCGCCGGCCCCCCAGCCGGCACCACCACCGGCACCGTAACCACCAGCACCGGAAATCACCGCACGGAAGAGGAGCACGATGACGCTGACCACCCTGGACCCCAAGCCCGCCCTGGTCGTGATCGACCTGCAGAAAGGGATCACCGCGATGCCAGGGGTGCCCGCCCTCGATGACGTCATCCAGCGCTCGGCCGGCCTGGCCGCGGCCTTCCGCCGGCACGGGCTGCCGGTCGTGCTGGTCAACGTCACGGGCGGCCCGGCCGGGCGCACGGAGGTCAGCCGGCCCGCGTTCACCCCGCCGCCAGGCTGGACTGACATCGTCGAGGAGCTGGACCAGCAGCCCGACGATCTCGTGGTCACCAAGCAGACCTGGGGCGCGTTCCACGGCACGCCGCTGGACACGCTGCTGCGTGAGCGCGGCGTGACCCAGATCGTGCTGACCGGGGTCTCGACCAGCGCCGGGGTCGAGTCCACCGCCCGGGCCGCGCACGAGCACGGTTACCACGTGGTGCTGGCCACCGACGCTATGGCCGACCGGGATGCCGGGCTGCACGAGAACAGCATCCAGCGGATCTTCCCCCGGCTCGGCGAGACGGCCACGACCGACGATGTCCTGGCCATGCTCGACAAGACCCGGTAGCCGGCGCCGCAGCCGCGCTCGCGGGCGCCCACCGGCGCAGCCTCACGAGCGCGCCCCGGCGCAGCCTCACGGGCGCCGGGCGACCCCGCAATAACCCCAGCGCGAGCCGTCGCTGTCAGCCAGGCCTGGATCCTCGCAGCCCCACAGGCCCAGGTAGGTCACGTCGGCCGGGGCGTCCTCGTAGGGCGGCTCCAGGCGCAGCCCGGAAAAGAACTGCCGCACGGACGCCCGGTCCCGCAGATGGAGCTGGACCGGCGCGTCCGTGTACACGTCCTCCCAGCGCTGCACGGCCTGCGGCGGCATGCCGTCCGCGGTGGCGTGGGACAGAGCGAGGTAACTGCCCGCGGCGAGCGGGCGCAGGTAGCTGCGCACCAGCTCCCAGGGATCCGACCCGTCCGCGACGAAGTGCATGACGCCAGTCATGATCAAGCCGACCGGCTGGGTGAGGTCGAGCAGCCGGCCCAGTTCCGGCTCCGCAAGTAAGGCGTCGGGATCGCGCAGATCGGCCGGGATCAGCGTGGCCCCGTCGTCCCCGCCGAGGGCGTAGCCGAACGCCGCGACGGCCGGGTCCATGTCCACGTACACCACCCGGGCGGTGGGCCGGATCTCCCGGACCACCTCGTGGGTGTTGCCCACCGTGGGCAGCCCGCAGCCGAGGTCGAGGAACTGGCCGACGCCCTGGTCCGCGATCCAGCGTGCGGCCCGCTGGTGGAATCCCCGGTTCGCCCACGCGATCTCGTGAAATTCCGGCACCACGTCCCGGAGCCTCGCGGCAGCGTCGCGGTCGACCGGCTGGCTATGACAGCCGCCCAGCATGTAGTCGTAGATGCGGGCCGGACTCGGCCGACTGACGTCGACCTCGCGCCGCAACTGCGGGACTTCCGTCATGGCGCCTCCAGATTGCCCGCCCACCCCAGGTACTGGCATGCGCTGGTGCTGACGAGGCAGCAGCGCCAAGAGCTTCACAGCCGGTAACTACTGCGTCGCAGCTACGTCGCAATACTAACCCCGTAGCGCCCCGTCCGGGCAGGCCGTCCGACTCGGGATCGGACATTTTCGCCCGGGCGGCCCGCACATCGGCCTGGATATCAGGACACTTTTACCGGGGCGGGACACATGTGTCCGGGTCAGGACAACCTTGAGGTGGCCCTGCTCTGCCGCGGCCCACGCCGAGCAGCGCCAGGGGCCAGGGTGGCGGATGGGCCGGGCCGAGCGTCGCGTGGCTGCTGGTGGAATAGCGCAGGCTCCGCACTGAAGGGAAGGTCGAGAATTTACCCGCTCGTTTGCTATACGTAACCTTAAGTAAGCCGGTAAGGGCCCGCCGTCCAGGTTGGCTGCGGCGTTGATCACAAGGCGTGACGTTCAACTGCGGTCCCGGCGACGACATCTCGATTGGCCAGCTCGCCGAGAACATTGCCCGGTTCATGGGTGTCGACGCCGACATCGTCGAGGACGCCCAGCGCCTCCGGCCGAAGGACTCCGAGGTGATGCGGCTGGTCTGCGACGCGTCGAAGCTGCGCGAGCGCACGGGCTGGCGGCCGCGCTACACCAGGGACGAGGGCCTCCGCGAGACCATCAAGTGGTTCTGCGAGCCCGTGAACCTGGCTCTCTACAAGGCCAATGAGTACCACCAGTGATCCAGGCGGCCAGGCGGGCGGCGCAGTGACGGGTGACCAGAAGCGCCTCCTGATCATCGGGGCCAGCGGGTTCCTCGGCGGCCACGTGTGGGACCGGGCGGTGGCAGCCGGGCTGGAGGTCTGCACGGCGGGCCGGTTCGAGCTGCCCGCCTCACCCCGCCACCACCTGGTCGACCTGGCCCGGGGTGACGAGGACGAGGTGGCCGCGCTGGTCGCCACGGTGGCCCCTGACGTAGTGGTGAACTGCGCCGGCGCTACCGCCGGCGACCCGGACGTGCTGGCAGCAGTCAACGTCACCGGCACTTACGCGCTGGCCAGGGCGATGCTTCTCGCGGGCAGGCCGGCCCGGCTCGTGTACCTGGGCTCTGCGGCCGAGTACGGGTACAGCGACCCGGGTGTTCCCGTCAGCGAGTCGGCGGCACCCCGCCCTGCTGGCCTGTACGGGACCACCAAACTGGCCGGCACGCGGCTGGTCCAGCTCGCCGCCACGAGCGGGCTGGACGCCGTGGTGCTGCGCGTGTTCAATCCGGTCGGCCCCGGGGCACCGGAGGAGAGCCTGCCCGGCCGGCTGGCCGCCGAACTACGCCGTGCCCTCACGGGCGGCGCCGAGGTGAGGCTCGGCTCGCTGGACGCGGTACGGGACTTCGTCGACGCGCGCGACATGGCCGATGCAGTCGTCGCGGCGGCGACCGGGCCGCTGCTGCCTCACCGGGTTGTGAACATCGGCAGCGGGCGGGGCGTGCCGGTACGGTCCCTGGCCAAGGAACTGCTCACGATCAGCGGGTGCACCGCGGCCATTCACGAGGACGCTCCCGGCTCGGTGCGCTCCGCCGGGCTCATGTGGCAGCAGGCCGACATCACCCGGGCCACGGCGGAGCTGGGCTGGCAGCCCCGCCGCGACCTGGCCACCTCGCTGAACGATTTGTGGGAGGCAATCCGGTGACTCAGCCTGTCTCTGGCGGCACACAACTGGCCATCCCCCGGCTGCTGGTACCCGCCTATTTCCACCCCGCCGTGCGCCCCCAGGACTGGGCGCTGCTGGCCGAGCGGGCCGCGCACGTCCGGCTGGTCATACTCAACTTGGCCAACGGGCCCGGTGCCCGGCCCGACGACGCATACCTTCCCGCACTGGACCTGCTGCGCGAGGCCGGGGTGGGCGTGGTCGGATACGTCGATACCAGCTATGGCCGGCGTCTCCCGCACGAGGCGATGGCCGAGTTCGGCCGCTACCTGGACTGGTATGGGGTGGTGGGCGTCCTCTTCGATCAGGTGGCTGCCGCCGCGGAGCGCATCGGCTACTTTGCCGCCCTGGCGCGTGACGTGCGCTCCATGGGTGCCCAGGTGGTCGTGTTCAATCACGGCGTCCACCCACCCGAGGCGTATGCGGATCATGCTGACGTGCTCGGCACGTTCGAGGGCCCCTGGAGCGCCTACCGGAACATGGCCGTGCCCCGCTGGGTCCGATCGCGGCCGGCCGGCCAGTTCTACCACGTCGTGCACACAGTGCCCCGCCAGCATCTGGAGGACGCCTACCGGCTCGCCGCACGGCGCGGGGCCGGCTGCGTGTACATAACCGACCGCACCGGGGGGAATCCGTATGATCAACTGCCGGCTGAGTGGCCTGGCTCAGCTGTGCTTAATCGGCGTAACTGAGCCGTCATGCACGATATCCACGGGGCAAGAATGTCAGCGACGGGCAGCCGTGCTGGGTCGCAGTTCCTGGCCAGGGCCAGGAGGCCGCGCACGCTCCTGGTGCTGGCGTTGATCGTGCTGGCGGTGGTCGTGCTAGCGGCGGCGGGTCTCTGGGTGAGGATGACGCCGCAGGCGAGCGGCCGCTGCCGGACCCTGTTCGTCCCCGCCTACTTCTACCCGGGACCCGAGTGGACTCGGGTGGACGACAGCAATCCCGGGCCGGGCAACCTGATCCTCGACATCACCAGCACCGGCGCTGGCGCCGCACCGAGCGACGTGTTCCGGGCCGCCGCCAGGCAAGCGCGGGCCAGCGGGATCACGATTCTCGGCTACTCCAGCACGCAGTACGGCCAGCGCCCGCTGGCACAGGTCGAGGCCGACGTCCGGAACTACCGGGCGTGGTACGGCGTGACCAGCAGCTTCCTCGACGAGGTCCCGACCGGCGGCAGCCAGCTGCCCTACTACCGGAAGTTGGTCAGCTACATCCACCACGTCAATCCCGGCTCGACCGTGTGGCTGAATCCTGGAACGTATCCCGACGAGCGCTACATGTCGCTGGGCGCCGTGGTGATGGTCTTCGAGGGCCCGTACTCGAATTTTGTCAATACCCCGGAGCCCAGCTGGGCTCGCCATTATCCCGCCGACATGTTCGCGAACGTGATTTATCACGCTCCAGGCTCGAAGCTGGCCAGCACGCTCAGGCTGGCCAGAAGCCGGCACGTCGGCCATGTGTACGTGACCGACCGCTCCGGCTCGAATCCTTATGGCTCGCTGCCCAGCTACTGGTCAAGCGAGGCGTCCACCGCTTCGCCCGGATGCGCGGGCTAACGGCGTGCGGCCCAGCCACCCGGGGGGCGCACCTCAGTAAAGGCGGCGGCGGGAGTACCGCCCCTAGCCGAGCTCCTCCAGCGCATCTCGTGCTTCAGCCAGCCCGGCTTGAGCGGCCTGGGTCCACCAGGTGCGGGCCTCGGCCAGGTCCGGCGGCTCCAGCATCGTGGCCAGCAGCACCCCCAGGTTGTACTGGGCGCCGGCGTGCCCCGCCTCGGCGGCCCGGGTCCACCAGGTGCGGGCCTCGGCCAGGTCGGGCGGCTCGAGCAGGGTGGCCAGCAGCACCCCCAGGTTGTTCTGGGCGCTGACGTGCCCCGCCTCGGCGGCCTTGGTGTACCAGGTGCGGGCCTCGGCCAGCTCCGGCGGCTCCGGCATCGTGGCCAGCAGCACCCCCAGGTTGTACTGGGCGGCAGTGTGGCCCGCTTCGGCCGCCCGCGTGTACCAGGTGCGGGCCTCGGCCAGGTCCGGCGGGTCCAGCCGGTCGGCCAGCAGCACCCCCAGGTCGTACTGCGCGGCAGTGTGCCCCGCCCCGGCCGCGATGGCGTACCAGGCCCGGGCGGCGGACACTTCCGGCGGGTCGATCCGGTCGGCCAGCAGCACCCCCAGGTCGTACTGCGCGGCAGTGTGCCCCGCCTCGGCGGCCCTGGCGTACCAGCCGACCGCAGCGGCCATTTCCGGCGGCTCCAGCCGGTCGGCCAGCAGCACCCCCAGGTTGTACTGGGCGCGGACGTTCCCAGCTTCGGCGGCGCGGTGGCTGGACACGATGGCGATGGGGATATTCTCGTGGGCAAATGCGGCGAAGCTAATGGCGAAGGCGTCCTCATCGGTTGCGCGTTCCAGGCAGCTCAGCCAGGTGTTTTCGGCAATTGGCCGGGCGCTCCCCTGCTGGCCCTCGTCGGCGGCCACCAGGTAGTCGAACGGCCAGTATCCGCAGGACCCATCCGCCAGTCGCACCGTGCCGAGCAAGGCAATCTGCCCTCCTCCGGCTCGTGGCGTACGGGCCCGGACGAGGGCTTCACGGAAGTCGCCGTCCGCCAGGTGCAGATCAGGCCGATGTTCCGCGACGGCGTCGCGGGCCAGAGCGAGCAGGTCAGGCTCCAGCATCGGCCGAGCCAGCCCGCAGCGCACCCAGTCGACACACATGCGGACCAGGAAGTGCAGCGGGGGATCGCCGCCGCCCGCGTCCTGGTAGAGGCGCAGCAACTCCGGTGCATCCACCAGCATCTCCGCCAGGCCCTCCGGTCCGGGGCCGAACTGCGGATAGATCGCGGCGGCGCGGGCCTGCTCGGTGGGGTTCTCGCGGGTACTGGCGAGCTCGACAGAGGTGAAATTATCAAGTACCAACCGCGATTCCTGGGTCAGCTTCCCGTCGCGCCGCAGCCGGTCCCGCTGCCCGGAACGGAGGGAGCCGAGCAGGAGAGTCGGTCCTGGCCGGCCGAGTAGGCGGGCAATCAGGGCCGGGGACAGATCCCCGCCCGGCGGCACGAAACGGTCCAGCTCATCGAGCCAGATCACCAGCGGCTCGGCCCCGCTGAACTCGGGATGACTGCACAACTGCTCCAGCGACTTCGGCTCGGGGAAGGCCAGGAGGGCGCTGGCCCACATGCTGTGCTGGCGGATCACCTCGAAGGCGGTGCGGGTCTTGCCGACTTTCGACGGGCCGATCAGGACGACTCGCGCGCGATCGCTCAGCGCGGCGGCCAGCGGCACATCCTTGACGCGGGGAACATACTCGTCACGCTGCCCATAGGTACCGGAGTTTCCGAATTCGGACGGGGCGGCCCCGAGCGTGTACGGGTTAAGCTCGCTGACCCGCGGCAGCCGCTCTTGAGCCGGTACTTCGACCAGCTTGACGACTGGTCGCTCGCCGACCAGCGGCAGGCTGTCCACCGGTGGAACCCCGAGTGCGGCAGCCACGGCCGCAGTGTCCGCGTCGCCGGCCGGCGGAGAAGCGGCGAACCGCTCCACAGGCAGGATCCTCATAGCCGCGCCATCCTGCCGGGGATGATGCTCGGTCACTACTCCCAGGGCGATGCCCTGCCCGAACACCAGCGCCCCGCAAAGGCCGCCCCAGGGCGATTTCCCGGCCCGGTCCTCGGCGTTTGTGCTCACCGGGATGGTGACGTAATGCAGCAAAGGGTCGTTCATCACCAGGCACCCGGACCCCGGATCCGCACCCGTCCGGATCGTGCCGTGCAACTCGGCAGTGAGCAGTTCCTGATCCTCCGGGCTGACCTGCCACAGCGGGAAGCCGATGGCCTGGCAGTAGTGCACTTCCCCGGAGCCGCTCCGATCCACCCTGCCGAAGCGGGGCGGCTCCGAAACGACCGGCACCACCCAGGGCGGGTCCTCGACAGCGAGGACGGCCACATCCAGTTCCGGCTGGGCGGCCAGAAGGGTCGCGGACGCCTCTGGTCCGCCAGAGCGGCAGACTACCCGCAGCTTCGTCGCCTCCCGGCCGGTCTTCCTGTCGATCGAGCAGTGCCATGCGGTCAGCACCAGGCGCTCAGTGACCAGGTAGCCGGAGCCGATCTGCACCTGCCCGGTATCAAGGTCCGCCACGACCGCCATCACCCGGTCGGACGGGAGACCCGCCCACTTCCCCGCCATGATTACCCCTGCCGCTTCACGATCGCTGGGGGGCGACTCAGCCCTGTGGTCCGCGGTCGCGGAGTGTGATCCGCCAGGACCGAGCACATGCGCAGAACCTACCCCAGCTTCCTTCGTGACGGGACGGGCAAAGACAGCTCAGCCATCGCCAGCCGGACGGCGCAATGGACCCATGCACTTCTACCATTATCGTGATTTGTCCTCATGCATACGCATGAGGACAAATTGTCTCGTGCGGTGCAGAGTGATCTCCGTGGACATTCGAAGGCTGGTCATCGTGGACGGCCATCAGATGGTCTCAGAAGCGCTGGCCTACCGGCTGGGCACTGCTCCGGATCTCTGCGTGGTAGGAGCCTGCAGCAGCAGGGATCCTGGCCTGGGCGGAGTCGTCCAATTACTGCAACCAGACGTCATCATGATCGAAATTGAGCCCGCGGGCCCTGGCGTCGACGAGCTGGTGCCGGAACTGCTCGCGGCGTGGCCGACGGGACATGTGGTCGTGCTCGGTATGAGCCACGACGCAGCCCAGGCGATCCAGGCCGCCAGGGCGGGAGCGGACGCCTGGGTGGCGAACGATCAGGGCGCGGACGAGCTCGAAAGCGTGATCCGCGGAGTATGCGAGGGCCGTCCGTGGTTCCCGCCAGACATGCTCGGCGCCATCTTGCACGCGCTTCGTGACGACGTCAGGCGGGCCAGAGAGCACGCAGACCCGTTGGACGTGCTCAGCCCGCGGGAGCGGGAGGTGATGGCCAGCATGGCGGAGGGCAAGCGCGGCCGCCAGATTGCCGAGGAACTGCTGATCTCAACCGACACCGTCCGCACGCACATCCGCAGCATCTTGAGCAAGCTGGATGTCCATAGCAGCCTCGAGGCGGTCACGATCGCCCGCTCCGCCGGGCTGCGCCCCGCCGAGCGGGCCGGTGCAGGACGCCGGCTGCGTTATATCCCGCCCTCCCGGCCGCCCGAGTGGGGCGAAGGGTGATCACAGGCCAAGCCCGCCTCCGGCCTGAACTCCCGCCCCGCGGGGGCAGCGGCCGACCGTTGCGCGTCGCGACCGTCATCACGCGCCTGGAGGGCGGCGCCGGCGTGCTGGCCCTGCGCGGAGCCATGGCCATGGACCCGGACGCCTTCGCAGTGACGATCGTGACCGGCAGCGGGGATCGGCTGCTCGACGCCGCGCGGGCGGCGGGGCTCGAGATCATCGTGGAGCCCTCGCTGCGTGCGCCTATCGCCCCCCGCAGCGACATGCAGGCGCTACGGCGGCTGACCACGCTCGTCGGCAGGCGCAACTACGACGTCGTGCACACGCACTGCGCGAAGGCAGGCACGGTCGGCCGCCTGGCCGCGCGCCGCGCCGGGGTGCCGCGGACGGTCCATACATTCCACGGTTTCCCTTTCCATGAGTTCCAGTCGATAGCCCGCAAGCAGGCCTACGTGTCAATCGAGCGGCGGCTGGGCCGGTTCACCGATGTCGCGCTCTGCGTGGGCGCCGGGGTAGCCGCCGAAGCAGTGCGGCGGCAACTGGTCGCACCGGAACGAATCCGGACTATCGGCGTCGTGGTCGACGGGCTGGACGAGACCACGGCGACCGCTACCGCCCCCACCGCGCAGGCGCGCCGCCGCGGCCGGATCACGCTCGGCCTCCCCCTCGACGCCACGGTCGTGGGCGCAGTCGGCCGGCTGACCTATCAGAAGGCGCCTGAGGATTTCCTGGCCGCCATGCAGCAGCTCGGAAGGCCGGAAGTCACCGGCTTGTGGGTCGGTGGCGGAGAGCTTGCCGAGCGCATCGGCCGCCGCGCCCGGGCTCTCCGGGACGCGCGTCGTGCTCGCGGGTGAGCGCACGGACGTACTCGAGCTGCTTCCAGCCTTCGACGTCTTCGCCCTGCCCAGCCGCTACGAGGGGCTGCCCACCGCGGTCGTCGAGGCGATGAGCTGCGGCGTGCCGGTGGTGGCCACCGCGGTCAACGCCGTCTCCGACGTGGTCGTACCCGGCGAGACGGGCTTGCTCGTCCCGCCGCACCGGCCCGATCTGATGGCCGCCGGGATCGGCTATCTGCTGGACTCACCCGCGGCCGCCGCCCGGATGGCCGCCACCGCGCGCCGCCGCCTCACCGGCCGCTACGCGGAGACCGCGCTGCGCGACGCCCTCGCGGCCGCCTACGCGCCCGCCACCTGGGCGGTTACGGGCTAGGACACCTTGAGCTCGTCCGGCTCTTCCAGCGCGGTCTTCCCGCCGCCGCGCAGCACCCGCAGCGCGTCCGGGGCCAGGTAGACGTGCACCGGCGTGCCCTGGGCGAGATGGTCGGGATGCTGGCCGTCGTTCTGCACCAGCGCCTGCAGTTGCGCTCCGGCCGCCAGCCGCAGCATGACCTGGGTGGCCGCGCCGAGGAACACCAGCCGCTCGACCATGGCCGGGACCCGGTTCGGCCCGGCCGTGCCGTGCTGCTCGATCCGCACCCGCTCCGGCCGGATGACCGCGTGCGCGGTACCCAGCGCATCCACGTCGCCCCGCTCCACGTCGAGCGCGGAGTCGCCGACCTTCACGCAGCACTGGGTGCCGGGGCCCCGCTCGACCACGTCCACTTCCATCAGGTTCGACACCCCGAGGAAGTCGGCTACGTAGGTGTCCGCGGGCTCCTCGTAGATCTGGCGGGGCGCGCCGATCTGGACGATCTGGCCGGAGTTCATCACCGCCAGCCGGTCGGACATCGTCAGTGCTTCCTCCTGGTCGTGGGTGACGTAGAGGAACGTGATGCCGACCCGCTCCTGCAGCGCCTTCAGCTCCACCTTGAGGGAACGGCGCAGCTTGGCGTCGAGCGCGCCGAGCGGCTCGTCGAGCAGTAGCACGGCGGGTCCGAGGACCAGCGCCCGGGCCAGGGCGACCCGCTGCTGCTGGCCGCCGGACAGCGCGCCCGGCCGGCGCTTCTCGTAGGAGCTCATCTGGACCAGGTCGAGCGCCTCATGCACCTTGCTGGCGATCTCCTGCTTGGAGAGCTTGTGGTAGCGCAGGCCGAAGGCCACGTTGTCGAAGACGGAGAGGAAGGGAAACAGGGCGTAGCTCTGGAACACCGTGTTCACGTTGCGCTTGTGCGGCGCCACGCCCGCCATGTCGGTGCCGTCCAGCAGGATCCGGCCGGAGGTGGGCTGCTCGAACCCGGCGATCAGGCGCAGCGTGGTGGTCTTCCCGCACCCCGACGGCCCGAGCAGCGAGAAGAACTCGCCGCTGTCCACGGTGAGATCGATGCTGTCCACGGCTACTTCCGTGAACCGCTTGGTCAGCGCGACCAGCTGGATATGTCCACCGGGCACCGGGCCACCTCCTTCTGTGTTACCGGGCGGCCGACCGCCCCGACCATTCGAATCCCAGCTGGCCGGACACGAGGCGCATACCCAGCTCGAAGGCGCGGTCCGGGCTGATCGAAGGATCCCCCAGCGCGATCTGGATGGCGAGCCCGTCCAGCAGGGCGGACAGCGTTACCGCGAAGTCGTCGGCGTTCACCGGGCCGAACTCCCCGGCCACCTGGCCCGCCAGGACCAGGGAACTGATCGTCTCACGCCAGCGCTCGTCGAACTTCTGCCGGACACTGGCCACCTCGGGCAGCCGCACCGACTGGGCCCACAGGTCGAGCCAGAGCAGCCAGGAGCTGGTGGGCTCGCCTTCGAGATCCACCAGGAAGTTCATGGCGACCAGTTCCTCGATCCGCCTGGCCGCGCTGGTGACGCCGGCCATCCGGCGGGTGCCAGCCTCGTACCAGGCGTCCTCCGCGTAGCGGAGCGCCTCGGTCAGCAGCTGGTCTTTGGTCTTGAAGTAGTAGATGACCAGAGCCGGGCTGGTCCCGGCGCGCGCCGCGACATCCGCGATCCGGGTCTCCGGGAAGCCCCGCTCCTCGATGACCGCGATCGCGGCGCGGAGCATCTGCTCACGGCGCTGGTCGGCGGTGTCGGCGACGTCGCCGGCGCGTTCACTCATGCGGACATCCTCGCCCACTCCGTCACCTCGCGGGGCCTATTCACCTGCCCCGCTACATCACCTAGCGGGGCCCTTTTACTGACCCTGTTACGTCACTCAGCCGGGGCCTCTCACTGGCCTCGCCCGGTCACCTAGCGGGGCCCGTCCGGTCGGGCCTCGCGCGTGCCCCAGCCCAGCCGGGGCGCTTTTACCCGCCGCCTCACTGATCTGGCGCTCACTCTTGTGGCAACGGTATCAGCTTTCTAGACTGAACATTCAGTCAATACCCGTGAGAATTTCTCTGGAGGACGGATTCATGGCCGCAGCGCCCACCGCAGCACGGGCCGGGGCAACAGCCGGGTCCTACGATGCGATTGTCGTCGGCGGGGGGCATAACGGCCTGGTCGCCGCGGCCTACCTGGCCCGGTCCGGGGCGCGCACCCTGGTCCTGGAGGGGCGGCACAAGACCGGCGGCGCCGCTACTACCGAGGCCCCCTGGCCGGACGCGCCGGAGTTCCGGGTTACCCGGCTGTCGTACGTGATGAGCCTGCTCCCGCCGACCATCATCAAGGACCTGGACCTGGCCCGGCACGGCTACAAGATCTACCCGATGGGCCCCTACTACCAGGCCTTCCCGGAGGGTGGCTCGATCAAGCTGTACGCCGACGACGCCCGCCGCAACCACGAGGAGGTCTCCAAGTGGTCGAAGAAGGACGCCGACGCCATGCCGCGCTGGGACGCCTGGCTGGCCGGGCTGGCCGACGTGCTCGGCCCGCTGCTGCTCACCGTTCCCCCCAACCTCGGTTCCCGTAAGCCCCGTGACCTGCGTGAGACGCTCAGGCTGGCGTGGAAGAACCGCGGCCTGGACGTGCGGACGGTGGCCGACGTGACCCGGCTGATGACGATGAGCATCGCCGACCTGCTCGACGACTGGTTCGAGTCCCCGCAGGTCAAGGGGGCGCTCGCGGTCAACGGCGTGATCGGCACCTGGGCCGGCCCGTACGAGCCGGGCACCGCCTACGTAATGGCGCACCACTCGATCGGCGACGTCGGTGACGGCCACCTCGGGAACTGGGGTTTCCAGGAGGGCGGCATGGGCGGGGTGTCCAGCGCGATCGAGCTGGCCGCCCGCGAGCACGGCGCCGAGGTCCGGCTGAACGCCAAGGTGGCCCGCATCCTGGTCGAGAACGGCCAGGCCGCCGGCGTGGTGCTGGAGAACGGCGATGAGATCCGCGCCCGGGTGATCGTGTCCACGCTGCACCCGCGGACCGCGTTCCTGGACCAGATCGGCCGCGAGCACCTGCCCCCGGACTTCCTGGGCGACATCGAGCACTGGAAGACCCGCAGCGGCGTGGTGAAGATCAACCTGGCCCTGTCCGAGCTGCCCGACTTCATCGCCGACCCCGGCTCCAACCTGCAGGAGCACCACACCGGGTCGGTGGAGATGGCACCCACGATGGACTACATCGAGCGCGCGTTCCTGGACGCACGGGACGGGAAGGCGGCCGTCCGGCCGTTCAGCGACGGCGTGATCCCCACCGCGTTCGACAAGACGCTGAGCCCCGAGGGCACCCACATCATGTCGCTGTTCACCCAGTGGGTGCCGGCCGACTGGAGCGAGGAGCCGCACACCGCGGAACTCGAGGCCTACACCGACCGGATGATCGACTGCTACAACGACCTGGCCCCCAACTTCAAGGCCTCCATCCTGCACCGCGACATCGTCGGCCCGTACGAGATGGAGCAGGAATACGGCCTGGTCGGCGGGAACATCTTCCACGGCGAGCTGTCCCTGGAGCAGCTGTTCCACATGCGGCCGGCCCCGGGTTACGCGGACTACCGGACCCCGCTGCCCGGCCTGTACTACGGCAGCTCGGCCACGCACGCGGGCGGCGGGGTGTGCGGGATCCCCGGCTGGCAGGCGGCCAAGGCGGCGCTGGCGGACCAGAAGAGCGCCAAGCGGGCCGAGCAGGTCCGCAAGCTGACCCGCCGCTCCTGATCGGTTGTCCTTGTCCGCCACGGAACCCATGAGTGACGTCGCTGCCACCGCGCCGGTTCCCGGTTTTCCGGGAACCGGCCCGGCCGGCCAGCCTGTGCCCGGCCAGCCTGCGCCCGGCCGGCCTGCGCTGGTGGCGATGCTGGAGGCCCGGACCGTGGCGCTGGTCGGGGCCAGCCCGCGGCCGGGCAGCCTGGGTGAGCGGATGGTCAGCGAGGTCACCAGGAGCCCCGCGAGGCCTGAGGTCTTCCTGGTCAACCCGCGGCACGAACGGGTAGCCGGCCGGCGCTGCCACGCATCCCTGGCTGACCTGCCCGGACCGGTGGACCTGGTCCTGCTGGCCGTGCCGGACCCGGCCGTGGAGGAGCAGCTGACCCTGGCGGCCCGCCGGGGCGACCGCTCCGCGGTGCTCTTCGGCAGCGCACACGAGCTGCCCGGCCAGCCGCAGCCGACACTGCGCGCCCGGCTGGCCGCCACCGCCCGCGCGGCGGGCATGGCGGTCTGCGGGGCAGGCTGCATGGGCTTCGTCAACGTGACCCACGGCCTGCGCGCGGTGGGCTACGTCGAGCCGGATCCGCTCCCCCACGGCCCGGTCGCGCTGATCACGCACTCGGGCTCGGTGTTCTCCGCGCTGCTGCGCACCCGGCGCGGGCTGGGCTTCACGGTCGCGGTGTCCTCCGGCCAGGAACTGGTCACCACGGCGGCGCAGTACGCCGAGTACGCGCTGAGCCTGCCGGAGACCAGGGTGCTGGCCCTGGTCCTGGAGGCCATCCGGGAGCCGGACCGGCTGCGCGCGGTGCTGGCCACAGCCCGCGAACGGCGCATCCCGGTGGTCATGCTCACCGCGGGCCGGTCGGCTGGCGGCCGGGCCCTGGTGTCGGCCCATTCCGGCGCGCTGGCCACCGCCGACGGCGGGTGGGAGGCGCTGGCCGCCGCCTACGGCGTGCACCGGGTCGCTGACCTGGCTGAGATGGCCGACACCCTGGAGCTGTTCGCCCTGACCGGAAGCCCTACTCACCACCCCGTCAACTCCACCCCCAGCGCTCATATCCGCTCCATAGACCTCACTAGACCCGTAGTACGGACCGGCATCGCGACCGTGCACGACTCGGGGCTGGAGCGGGCGCACGTGGCCGACGTGGCCGACGAGCTGGGCGTCCCGTTCGCGGCGATCAGCGCGGCGACCAGGGCGCGGCTGGCCGCCCTGCTCGACCCGGGCCTGGAGGCCGCCAACCCGCTCGACGTGTGGGGCACCGGGGCCCGCGCCGAGGAGCAGCTGTCCGGCTCGCTGGCCGCGCTGGCTGACGACCCGGCGGTGCGCGCGGTGGCGCTGGCTGTCGACCTGGTGCACGAGTTCGACGGCGACGAGTCCTACCCGCTCGCGGTGACCGAGACCGCGCGCCGCACCAGCAAGCCCGTCGTGGTGCTCAGCAACGTGCCGGCGGCCATCGACCCGGACACCGCCGCGGGCCTGCGGGCCGGCGGCATCCCGGTGCTGGAGGGCACCCGGACCGGCCTGCTGGCCCTGAAGCATCTCCTCGACCACGCCGCCGACCCGGATCCTCCCGCCCCCGCCGTCCCGGTGGACAAGGCCCGGCAGGAGCGCTGGACCCGGGTGATCACGGCTGGGCAGGCGCACGGCGCCCGGCTGGAGGAACTGCTCCGCGACTACGGCATCGCGGCCGCCCGGACCCGGGCCGCGGACAGCCGCGGCGGGGCGCTCGCCGCGGCCGCGGAGATCGGCTACCCGGTAGTGCTCAAGACCGGCGAGCCCGGGATCGCGCACAAATCGGATGCGGGCGGCGTGCTGCTCGGCCTCCGCGACCCGGACGCGCTGCTGGCCGCCTATCAGGACCTGGCCGAGCGGCTCGGCCGCCGGGTGCTGGTCTGCGAGACGATCCCGGCGGGGCCCGAGCTGTCGGCCGGCCTGGCCCGCGACCACGAGCTGGGCCCGCTGCTGGTGGTCGGCGCGGGCGGGGTACTGGTGGAACTGCTCGCCGACCGGGCCGTGGCCCTGCCCCCGGTCACCGAGGCCCAGGCACGCCGGATGCTGGGCACGCTCCGGGTGGCCCGGCTGCTGGCCGGGGTCCGCGGCCAGCCCCCGGCGGACCTGGATGCGGTCGCGGCCGCGATCACCGGCCTGTCCAAGCTCGCCGCTGAGCTCGGCGACGTGCTGGAGGCGGTGGACATCAACCCGCTGATCTGCGGCCCGGCCGCCGCGATCGCCGTGGACGCCCTGGTCATCCCCCGCTCGCCCGCCGCCTGAAGGATCGCGGGCCTGCCGCCACGGCTTATTCTGCTGACTCAGACTTCAGCGGCACTGCCGGCCGCGTGTGTGGCCGGCCGCCTGAGCGGAGGCTCCATGACTCATCGGATCCGGCGCGGCATCGCTGCCGCGGGCGGGTTAGTACGCGGCTGCTGTCTGGTGGTGCTGGTGGCGGCGGCTGGCTGCGCCACGACGGCACCGGGTGCTGCCCGCCACCCCGGCCACTCCCGTCCCCAGGCTAAGACCGTCCTGGGCGACCGTTCATGAACCACGGCAGGATAGCGGCACCACCGATCACCAGTAGCCATTCGGGAACAACCTAACCTCCCGGCTATAGCGGCCATTTCCCC
>Ga0208717_1000290_pt1 | contig 18327 bp, 14 predicted proteins | sample NGESurF53shallow_FD_184489 | JGI IMG/M metagenome (GOLD analysis project Ga0208717, IMG submission 184489) | Arctic peat soil microbial communities from Barrow, Alaska - NGEE Surface sample F53-3 shallow (SPAdes) | ecosystem: Environmental > Terrestrial > Soil > Wetlands > Peat ... | reverse complement strand
AACCTGGCCCACCGGGCCCTTGACCAGGCCCGGGAGCAGCTCCAGCGCCCGGAGGCGCGGATGGCCGGCGCGGCTCTCGCCGCCCTGGCTGTTGTTGGCGTGGCCGCCTACCTGCTCCGCCGCCGCCACCGCTGACCTTGCCTTCAGGGCCCTGGCTCAGCCGAAGGACTGCCCCTCGCCCCGGTAGGTGGGGACGGTCGCGGTGATCGAGTCGCCGTCGATCAGGTGCAGTTCGGCGAACCGCTCGCACAGCTCGCCGGCCTTCGCGTGGCGGAACCAGACCCGGTCGCCGATCCGCAAACTGTCCGCGGCCTTTCCGAGCAGTGGCGTCTGCACCTCACCGGCCCCTTCCTGCTTATCGAGCCGCAGGCCAGCCGGGAGGTAAGGCTGGGGGAGGCGGCTTCCCTGGGCGGGCCCGGACGCCACGTACCCGCCGCCCGCCACGGTGACCACGCCGGGCGCCGGGCGCCGGACCACGGACAGCGCGAACAGCGCCGCCGGCCGCCCGGAGAAAGCCCGGTAGCTGTCGAACAGGCTGGGCTGGTAGAGACCGGAGCCGGCGCCGATCTCGGTGACTGCGTCCTCGGCTGTGGTCCGCTCGATCGAGCCGGTACCGCCCCCGTTGACGAAGCGGAGCGGCGTCACCTCACGGACCGCGGCCACGATCGCCGCGCGCCGCTGGGCCAGTTCCGCGGCGGACTGGCGCTGCATCTGCCGGACCGCCAGCGCGTAGAAGGGCCGCCCCGGAGGCTTGTCGCCGACCCCGGCGATCTGCGCCTCGTAAGCCATCAGCCCGGTCAGCTGGATCCCGGGCCGGCTGGCGATGTCCCGGGCCAGGGCCCCCGCCTGGGCCGGGGTGCGTACCGGGGAGCGGCGCGCACCGGCCCGGATCATGCCACCGCCTCCCAGGAAGGACGTGTCGATGTCGAGGCAGACCTGAACCCGTGCCGGATCGGATACGGCCGCCGCGGCCTTCTCGATGATGTCGAGCTGGTCCGGCGAGTCGATCATCACGGTGATCGCGGCAGCGGCCGCCGGGTAACTGGCCAGCCGGATGAGCGCCGCGCGGTCGGCGCTGGGGTAGGCGACCACGATGTCGTCGCTGACGCCCTGCCCGGCCAGCCACAGCGCCTCCGGGAGGGTGAAAGCCAGGATCCCGCGGAATCCGGGGATGCCCAGGACCTGCTCGAGCAGCGCGCGGCACCGTACCGACTTGCTGGCCAGCCGGATGGGCTTGCCCGCTGCCCGGCGGGTCATGTCGGCGGCGTTGGCGCGCAGCGCCGCCAGGTCGATCGCCGCGAACGGGGGTTCCAGGCCGGCCGTGGCCGCGTTATACCGGGCCAGGTCCGCGGCCCCGCCGGGGCCGCCGGGGCCGCCGGCTGGGCTCATTCAGCCTCTTTGGTCAGGGCGGTGTACTCCTCGGCGCTCAGCAGGCCCGGCGGGTCGGAATCGTCGGCCAGCCGGATGCGGACCAGCCAGCCGGCCCCGTACGGGTCGGTGTTGACCAGCCCCGGGTCGTCATCGATCTCCGTGTTGCCCTCGAGCACCTCGCCGTCGACCGGCGAGTACAAATCGGACACCGATTTCGTGGACTCCACCTCGCCGAAGGGCTCACCGGCGGTCACGGCCGTCCCCGACGGGGGAACGGACACGTACACGACATCGCCGAGAGCCTGCTGGGCATAGTCGGTGATGCCGACCGACGCGACGCCGCCGTCGATGGCCACCCACTCGTGCTCCGCGGTGTAGCTCAGGTTTTCCGGAACAGTCATCTGGTCGCTCTCCTGGGATCTGCTGCCCGCCGGGCCGCCCGGGGGGAAAGTCATCGTGGCCGATCGTGGATCCGATGGTAGAAGGGCAGCGGGGTCATCTGGGCTGGCTCGGCCCGGCCCCTGATATCTACCGCGAGCCGGTCGCCCGTTTCGGCCGCCCCGGCCTCCGCGGCGACCTCGGGTTCGACGTACGCCATGGCGATGGGCACCCCCAGGGTGGGCGACGGGGCACCGCTGGTGATCGTGCCGCGCGGCTGCCCGTCCCACAGCACGGGATAGCCGTGCCGCGGGACACGCCGGGTACCGCTGCGCAGGCCGACCAGGACCCGGCGCGGGGGAGCCTGCGCCGCGGCGGCGAGGGCGCCCCGGCCGACGAAATCGCCGGGCTTGTCCAGCTTGACCACCCGGCCGAGACCAGCGTCGAAGGGTGTCGTGTCCGGCCCGAGCTCGTTACCGTACAGCGGCATCCCGGCCTCCAGCCGGAGCGTGTCCCGGGCAGCCAGGCCCGCCGGCACCAGGCCTGCCGCGGCGCCTGCGGCGGACAGCGTCATCCAGATGTGCTCGGCGTCGCCCGGCTGGGTGAACAGCTCGAACCCGTCCTCGCCGGTGTAGCCGGTCCGGGCGAGCAGGACTTCCCGGCCGTCCACGGTGCCGCGGTGGCTGGTGTAGTACTTCACCCCGTCCAGGGGGATGTCGGTCAGCGGCCCGAGGATGCCGGCCGCCGCCGGGCCCTGGATGGCGATCAGCGCGTAGTCGTCGGTCCGGTCGGTGATCCGGGTGTCGTGCCCGTCCGCCCGCTCGCGCAGCGCGCTGTTGACCACGGCGGCGTTCGCGGCGTTGGCGACGACCAGGAACTCCTCATCGTCCAGCCGGTAGACGATCAGGTCGTCGAGCACCCCGCCGTCCGCCGCGCAGATCATCGTGTAGCGGGCGCGGCCGGGCGCCATCGACGACGGCTGGCCCGCCAGCGCGTAGTCCAGGGCGGACGCCGCCCCGGGACCGGCGACGATGATCTCGCCCATGTGCGACAGGTCGAACAGGCCGGCGCTCGCCCGGACCGCCTGGTGTTCGGCGGTCTCGCTGCGGTACCGCAGCGGCATCAGCCACCCGGCGAACTCGGTCATCGAGGCACCCAGCTGCTCATGCACGCCGCGCAACGGGGTTGACCGCGGCTTCGTCGCGTCAGGCGTGGTCATCGGGAGCACTCCAGGGCGGCCGGGTGGATGGGCCGGTGCGGGAGGCCGGGTTCCGGGCGGGCCGCAACCGGCCGGGCCGCACGGCCGCGCTTACTCAGGTGAAGCGGGCCCGGTCAGCATACCGGCTGACGCCTCGCCCCGGTCGCCCGGACTCCCGGCCCCCAGCTGCGGGTCCGAGCTCGGAGGAAGGCTTATCGTAGCGACCCCGCTACCGACCGTCTCACGCCGGAAACCTAGCATCGGGCACCAGGAGTGCCGCCTCCGCCGCCGTGCTGACTGACCTCACGCTGGGCCTGGACCTGCCCGGCGTCGCAGGTGGCCTGGGCGCTGGGGGCGAAACCCGCAGCGAACAAGATCACCCCCAGCAGCCTCAGCCACCACGGGTACGGCTGGGGCTGCCGCTGCAGCCGGGTGAGCTCCTGCTCCCCGGCCGGGGCCGGCGCCGCGCCGGAGATCATCCGGTGGACGAGATCCTTGCCCTGCGAGACCAGGTCGAGCCGGGCGAGCTCCGGGGCGACGTGCACGGTGGCCGTGTACCGGGCGCCTCCGGGGTGGGCCACCGAGAGCACCGCTCCTTCGGTAATGGCCAGCAGGTCGGCCTGGGCTCCGCAGGCGGCACCCACTGACCGGATCGTGTACCGGAGCTCGAAGGCACCCTCGGCGCTGTTGCGCAGCAGGAACCGGGTGAGCTGGGTCAGCAGCCGGTCGACGGCCGGGGTGCCGTCCCGCTCCGGCGGGACTTCCTCCCCGGGCCCGCTGCCCGGCGGCGGATTCGGCGCGTTACCCATGCCTCCATGACCCCCGTTCCCCCCGGTGGCACGACCCCGCGAGCAGACAGCGCCAGCGGAAGGACGCCCTGATGCCGCCGCCACGCTGCTGAACAGCGAGTTAGCCCCCGGTGCTGATCCCGGGCTGGCCGCTGAGTGAATACTGCCCGGTTGCGGGCAAGTTTGTCACTTACGGTGACGAGAAATCCGGTACCAGCTCTCATGTCTTGTCAGTACGGTTCCGCTGCGCTTTGGGCGGGGTATGGACTTTTCTTAGCATCACAAGCCGACTCGCTAGTCGGCTAACGAGCCCCTCAGGACCCTTCCCCAGCAGGTCGGGTCCGTATTGGCGGGATCTGATCCCGTCTGGAATCGAGGGGGTTTCGATCATGGCGTTTAGCGCCAAGGCGGCAGCCCGTTACGTTCTCGCCGCCGCAGCGGCCATCGTCCTACCCGCCAGCATCGTCGCTGCGGCGTCCGTCTCCCAGCACGCTGATCACTCAGCGTCACGTAATGCGCTCCGGTCCACGGCCGGTGGCGCCGGGGGAGCTGCGGGCGGCTTCCCGCAGCCCGGGCCGGTGATGCGGCCGGCATCGGTGGCCGCGCGCGGGGCGTTCGACCGGATCCTCAGCGCACAGCAGGCGGAGACGGCGGCCCAGGCCTGCGCCGCATATGCCACCTACGCGGGGTGGGCGAACAACGCCTCGAACGGCGACCTGGTCACGGCCAGCGCCATCTGCGTCGCCGAATCCGGCGGCCGCCCCACCGTGTACTACTGCAACCCGACCGGCCAGGACGGCTACTACCCGCCGGTGGCCTGCTCGGGGATGTATGACCGAGGGCTCTGGCAGATCGACAACCAGGCCTGGACCAGCATCGACAACACGTGCGCGTTCACGGCCAAGTGCAACGCGGATGGCGCCTACCTCATCAGCGAGCAGGGTGCGAGCTTTAGTCCCTGGGCCACGTACACCAGCGGTGTGTACAGCAACTACCTGACGGCGGCCCAGTCCGCGGTCAGCGCGCTGCACGGCGGCACGGTGCCCAGCGGGGTGGCCGGCGTGTGCCTGTCCCGGGCACGGTACGCCCAGGACGCGGCGGCGATCACCAGCACCTGTGGCAGCGGCGCGGGTCGGCAGGAGTGGCGGCTCGTCGGCCAGGCCATCCGCGACGGCGGCTACTGTCTCGCGGTCGCGTCGTCGGCCAAGACGGCGGCGGTCAAGCTCCGGCACTGCAACAGGAGCAGCTACCAGCAGTGGACGGCGCTGGGTAACGGCCTGCTGCGCAACTCCCTGGCCCAGCGCTGCCTGCGTGACCCGGGCAGCTCGCTCACCGCGGGGACCCCGGTCAACGTCGGCTCGTGCATCGCGGCCCCGTCCCGCGTCTGGTGGCTGCCGTAGGCGCCCGATAGGCTCGCACGACATGGGACTGCTCTCGGAGGATGAAATCGGCACCGAACTCGCCAGCCTGCCGGACTGGACCCGGGCGGGTGACAGCATCACCCGTGAGGTCACCATGGCTGACTTCCGGGCCGCCATGCTGTACGTCGGGGCGGTGGCCTACCTGGCCGAGCAGGCCAACCACCATCCCGATGTGCTGATCCAGTGGAACAAGGTGACGCTGACCTTGTCGACGCACTCGGCTGGCGGCCTGACCGGAGCCGACTTCGCCCTCGCCCGGCAGATCAGCGCGTTGCCCTGACCGGGGGGCGGGTGACGGCCTCAACCGGGCGGCGGGCATCCGGGGCATCCGGGCGCCGGGCCGGCGGCTGGCCCCGGTCCCGGGGCCAGCCGCCGCACCCGGCACCTTCGTCCTGGGTGGCGCTACGCCCCCGGGGAAGCGCCACCAGTGGACGAAGGTCCCCCTTGGCTTTCGCGCCTCTCCGCCCCCGTTCCGTACCGGGGCCACCGCCGCCCCTCGGCGGGGTGGCTGGCCGGGCACGGCGAGGAGACGACCCCCCACAGTTGACGCGCGGTCCCCCCGCAAGCCAGGGGACTTCTAGTTATACACTCCGCGTTTTTATAATTACACCTCGTTACCAGATTGAGGCCGGCTCGCGGGTGTGAGAACTACGGTGACTGGTTGCGCGGGAGTCTGCCCGGTTACGTCACTGGCTGAAATCGCAGTTCAGATGCTTGATGCCGTTGATGAAGCTGGAGAGCAGCCGGTCAGGCGGGCCGGCGGCGCGAATCCCGGGAACCCGGCCCAGCAGCTCCCGGAGCGCCACGGTGATTTCCCGCCGGGCCAAGTGGGCGCCCAGGCAGAAATGCGGCCCGGCGGCCCCGAAGCCGACGTGCGGGTTAGGGGAGCGGGTGATGTCGAACCGGGCCGGGTCGGCGAACACGGTCTCGTCGTAGTTGGCTGACCAGTAGAACAAGGCCACCTTGTCGCCCTCGTGATAGTCCTGGCCGTTCATGCTGTAGTCGCGGGTGAGGGTCCGCCGCATGAACATCACCGGAGACGCCTGCCGGACGATCTCCTCCACCGCGCCGGCCAGCCTCGCCCCCGGATCATCCATCAGCAGCGCGCGCTGCTCCGGGTGGTCGGTGAGCAGGATGAGCGCGTGCGAGATGGCGTTCCGGGTGGTCTCGTTGCCGGCCACCACGAGCAGGATGAAGAACGAGGCGAGCTCGGCGCTGGTCAGCTGCTCTCCATCGATGTTCGCGGTGGCCAGCGCGGTGATCAGGTCGTCCTTCGGCTCCTGGAGCCGGGCGGCGCATAGCTCGGTGACCAGGCCGGCGAGTTCCGCGCCCGCGGTCAGGATCTGGCCGACCGCCTCATCCGGGTTCTCGCTGATGATGTCGGGGTCGTTGCCGGACAGGATCACATTCGTGTCGTGCAGCACCATGGCGTAGCTGCTGTCCGGGATGCCCATCATCTGGCAGATGATGGAGAGCGGCAGGCGGGCGGCCACGTGCTCGACGAAGTCGCACGGCCCCCTCTCCAGCAGGTCATCGACGATGCGCGCGGCGGCCTGCTGCACGTCGTCCTCGAACTTGCGGATCATCCGGGGGGTGAAGGCCCGGGACACGATCCGGCGCAGCCGGGCGTGCCGCGGATCGTCCATGTTGATCATGGAACCGAAGTACTCGTTGAACTCGACGGGCAGGTCGACCAGGCTCGTCGCGCCCTTCCCAGAGGAGAACACATCAGGATTCCGGCTCGCCTCGACCACATCCGCGTGCCGGACCAGCGCGTAATACCCGCCGCCCGGAGCCGCGAACGGCACTTCGGGATCGGCGAAGAACGGAGGCCGGGGCAGGCTCCGCAGCCGGGCGAACGCGTCCCGCCGCTGGGAGAGCGGAAGCCCCCAGAACTCCGACGTGGACAGGTCAACGGGGGGCACGTCAACTGGGGGCACGGGCGACCGCCTTGTCCTCGGAATCGCACGGCGAAAACCTCAACCCCGGTCATCGTCGCACAGGATCGCCGTGCTGGGCAGTCCGCCGTCGCCGGGCCGGCCGCGGCGGATAAGCTGACCAAGTGAGGCGCGCCGCCGTGCTCTTGGCAACAGGCGTGCTGGCCACCTCCTTCGGGGCCGGTGGCGCCCCGGCTCCGCGTGGGTCGGTTCCGCCGTGTACCGCCGCGGCCGTGCAGGTCATCCAGCATCACCTGCCGCTGACCACGGTCACCGCCGCATGCCGGGGGCTGAGCCGGGCCGACCTGAACTTCGCCCTGGGCCGGGCCATCTATGAAGTGGCCGGTGCCCACCAGCACAAGACGGCCTGGCGGCGCCGCGCGGCCGTGGCCGGAGCCCGCCTGGCCCGGCTGATCGAATCGCAGCCGCGGCGCGCGGGTCCTCCTCCCGCCGGGTCCCGGCCGTCACCCGGCGCGGTCCCCCCGCCTCGGGCGGGCCTGGCGGGCCGCTGGGGGCTGGCCCTGGGCACGCTGGCGGCGTGGCTCCTCACCATAGGCGGCGGCGCCTTCATGCTGGCCGGCTGGATCAGGCGCGGCGGCCTCCACCCGCGCGGTGGCCGGAAACCGCTGGGTCCGGTGGTCACCCTCGGGCACTTCGGGGTGGCCAGCGCCGGGCTGCTGGTCTGGATCGCGTACCTGGCCAGCGGGTGGTCCGTCCTGGCCTGGCTGGCCGTGGGTGTCCTGGTGGCCGCGATCGGGCTCGGGATGGCCACGCTCACCGTGTGGACGTCCCGGGGCGCCCCCGCTCCGCAGCGGCCGGTCTCCGGCTCCCCGCGCGAGCCTGCCACCCTGCCGCGAAGGCCCCAGGATGACCTGCGGGTCATCATCCCGGTCGTGCACGGCCTGACCGCCAGCGCGACGATCCTGCTCGCCCTGCTCACCGTGGTGGGCGCGGGATGAGCAGGCCCTGCGGCGGGCGTCCAGGTCGCGGGGCGCATAGTCTCCACCCATGAGCGAGATGCTGCCCCTGTTCCCGCTCGGTACCGTCCTCTACCCGGGACTGCTGCTCCCGCTGAACATCTTCGAGGAGCGGTACCGGCGGCTCGTCCACGACCTGCTGGACGGGCCGGAACCCCGGCAGTTCGGCGTTATCGCGATCCGCAAAGGCCGGGAAACTGGCGTAGCGGGGATCTCCGCGCTGTATGAGGTCGGCTGCACGGCGACGCTGCGCGAGGTCGCTGAGCAGGAGGACGGCGGATTTCACCTGGTGACCGTCGGCACCCAGCGCTTCCGGCTGGCGTCGCTCGACGACTCGCAGCCGTACCTGCAAGGCGAGGTGGAACTGCTTGAGGAGGAGGTCGGCGACGAGGCAGCCGCCGGGCTCGCCGTGCAGGCGGTGCAGCGCGGCTTCCGCGGCTACGTTGAGGCGCTGGCCAGCCGGGAAACCGTCGAGGTCAGCGTGCCCGAGCTGCCGGACGAGCCGTTGCTGCTGTCTTACCTGGTGGCCGCCTCGATGATCCTCGACCTGCCGGTCCGTCAGCAGCTGCTGGCCGAGCCGGACGCGGAGCGCCGCCTCGGTGCCGAGCGGACTCTGCTGGCCCGGGAGACCACCATGCTGCGCTCGCTCACCGCTACTCCCGCCCCCGACCTGCGGAACACGCCTTACAACCCGAACTGAGGCGCGCCGCGGACGCTAGAGGTACTCAGTGGTAAGGGCGCTCAGAGCCGGGCCCAGCGGGGCATCGAGGGTCAGCGTGGCCTGCGCGTCCCCCCGGGTCGTGCCCTGGTTGATGATCGTGACAGGAATGCCGAGCTTGGCCGCGTGCCGGACGAAGCGGTAGCCCGACATCACGGTGAGCGAGGACCCGAGGACCAGCAACACCCGGGCCGCGCTGACCAGCGCGTAGCAGGCCGCGACCCGGCCGGGCGGCACGTTCTCGCCGAAGAAGATCACGTCGGGTTTCAGCGCGCCCGCGCAGCGCAGGCAGTCCACCAGCCGGAACCCGTCCGTGGCCCCGTCGTCCAGCACCGCGTCGCCATCGGGATTGACCCGCCGCGCCTCGGCGTCCCAGTCCGGGTTCGCCGCGCGCAGCCGCCGATCCAGCTCGTCGCGCGGGGTCCGCTCACCGCAGCCAAGGCAGATGACCCGGCTGAGGCTGCCGTGCAGCTCGACCACGTCGCGCGCGCCGGCCTGCTGGTGCAGCCCGTCCACGTTCTGGGTGATGATCCCGCTGAGCAGCCCGCGCCGCTGCAGTTCAGTCACGGCGTGGTGGCCGTCGTTCGGCGCAGCCTGGGCGATATGCCGCCAGCCCAGGTGACTGCGCGCCCAGTACCGCTGGCGGGCCGCGGCGCCGCCGGTGAAGGCCTGGTACGTCATCGGCCTGGCCCGCCGGGCCAGGCCGGTCGGGCCGCGGTAGTCCGGGATGCCGGATTCGGTGGACAGGCCGGCACCACTCAGCACGACGACCCCGCCGGTCCCGATCAGGCCCGCAATTTCCGCAACGGGATCCGCCGGTCCCTCCGCCAGCCGCATGGCCGCGCAGGCTGATCCCTCGGCGCCGCCAGCGGTCTGTGTCACGCTTCTATGCTGCCTCACCGCGGCCGGTGCCCCGGCAACGCGGGGCCCGGGGGAACGACCCCCCGGGCCCCCCGGCCAGTGCTGGCCGGGCCATCACGTCAGCCGCCGGGCGTGGTCAGCTCTGTACCGGCTTGCCGAGCGGGACGCCCTTGCCGCCGGTGGCCAGCGAGGCCGCGCCGTAGAAGACGTAGATCCCGACGGCGGCGAAGGCCAGCACGACGTAGCCGGCGGTCTTGCCCAGGCCGGTCGATGCTTCCTCGGTGGACAGGAGCACCAGCAGCAGGGCCACGTCCACCAGCACGAAGATCAGCGTGAAGGCGAGCGGCAGCCGGAGGGTGGCCAGGGTGAGGACCACGACGATGACCAGCCAGGAGATCAGGAACAGCTCCTGGGTGGAGGCGACGGCGAGGGCAGTGATGCCGAACCAGCCGTGGGTGAGCCCGAGCACGAGCACCGCGTAGCTGAGCCAGAACCCGGCAAAGATGCCGAAGATGCTGGCCACGGCGCTCTGGCCAATGGCCGCGCTCCAGATCGTGGCGATGAACAACCCGGCGGCGGTGGCCGCCAGGATGATGGGCAAGGAAGCGCCCACCGCCGTGGCCGGCACCACGCCGACCAGGACCAGGCCCAGGGCAACTGCCCCGACGATGAAGGTCGGCAGGCCCAGCATGGCCGGGTCGCCGGCCAGCGGGGCCAGCACCGGCACCGGGTCTCCCGCGATTTCCGATTCTGTGGCGGGGGCGGATCCGGCAGAGTTACTGGTGGATGCATCGAGATCGGTCATCGGCTGCTCCTTCGCAGGAAACGCACGAGGCCGCAAATTGCGCGGGCCATTGCCCAATGCGTACCTCTGCGTGGTAGACCAGTGTTTCTCACTTTGAGCCAGCGCCGCCTGTGAGCCTGCGGTTTTAGTCCTCCGGGGGTGAGTGAAGGCCGTGCGGCCGTCCTGGCAGACGGCCCCGGCGGCGCACCAGTGGGACGGGTGTGCCACTCCACGCCACCCCTGTCACGGCGCGTCAGGCCTGGAGTCGGCCTGACCGGAAGGGCGGAGCCAGGTCGCGGAGTGGGTAGTTTTACTGATATGAGGACGTTGCGAAGCATGGCCGGCCGGCTGAGGGACCCAGCCCACGCCGGCCGCCGGCCCGGGGTGACCCGGTGACCGTGGACCCGTTTGCGGCCGCGGCTGGCCTGGTTTCCCGGTCGGCGGCGGCGTACGCCTCGAGCATTCCCGAGAGCCCGGCTGACGAGGGCTTCTTCGGGCCGGGGAGCGTGGCCTGGCGGGTGAGTGCCGACCTGTCCAGCCCGGTGGCCGGGCTCCGCGCGCTGCTGATGCAGGCGCTGCACCCGCTGGCGATGGCCGGCGTGGACCAGCACAGCGACTGGCGCCAGGATCCGGTGGGCCGCCTGGCCGCCACCAACGCCTACCTGGCCACCGTGACCTTCGGCGACCGCGGGTCGGCGGAGCGGGTCTCCGCCCGGGTACGCCGCATCCACGAGCACGTTCGCGGGGTGGACACGGTCACCGGGCGGGCCTACGAGGCCGGGGATCCCGCGCTGCTGCTCTGGGTGCACGCCACGTTCGTCCAGTCCAGGATCGTGACCGCCGCGCTGTTCGGGACGCCGCTTGCGGCGCCGGACAGCGACCGTTATGTGGCGGAGATGGTGACCGAGGCGGAGCTCGTGGGCGTGCCCCGTGAGCTGGTCCCGGCCAGCACCGCGGATCTCGACGCCTACATCGACTCAGTCCGGCCGGAGCTGCGCGGCACGCCCGCCGCCCGGGAGTCCATGGACTACCTGCTCGACCCTCCGGGGCTGGACGAGGACATGGGCGAGATCTGGCAGGACGTGCGGGACGCCGCCGTCGCCTCGCTGCCTGCCTGGGCGCGCGATATCTACGGCTACACCTCGACGCCACTGACCGACGCCCGCCGGGCCGAGATCCACCAGGCGCTCGGGGTGCTCGACGCGGTGTTCCTCGGTGAGCCCGGGGTACTCGAGGCCCGCCAGCGGATCGCCCTGCGGGCGCGTGCGGCGCGGCCCGCGTGAAGAAGCTGCTCACCGCGGTCTCGGTGGTCGCGGGGCTGGCCGGGCTGGCCGTGGTGGGCCGCCGGATGGGGCGGCTGCGGCTGTCCCGCGGCCGGGCCGCGCTGCAGCTGGTCATCCGCGGTGGCCTGCGTTACGCCAGCAGTGCGCCGCGCCTGTTCGCCGCGGCCGGTGAGCACCGCCAGCAGCTCCGCAACGATCTCGCCCTGCAGACCGCCGAGGATGTGGCTACCACCCTGGGCGCGATGAAGGGCGTCCTGATGAAGATCGGCCAGATGGCGAGCTACGTGGGCGACGGCCTGTCGCCCGCCGTCCGCCGCACGCTCAGCCGGCTCCAGGACAGCGTCCCGCCGATGAGCCCGGAACTCGCCGCCGGCGTTGTACGGGAAGAGCTCGGCCTGCCTCCGGAGGAGGCGTTCGCCCGCTGGGACCCCGAGCCCATCGCGGCCGCGTCTATCGGGCAGGTGCACCGGGCCATCACCCACGACGGCCGCGCGGTCGCGGTCAAGGTCCAGTACCCGGGCATCGCCGAGACCATCACGGCAGACCTGGGCAACGTCGCGCTGCTGCGCCGGATGCTGCGGATCACCGCACCGGCCCAGGACGTGGACGCGCTCATCGCGGAACTGCGCGACCGGGTCCTGGAAGAGCTGGACTACCGGCGGGAAGCAGACAATCAGCGGCTGGTGGCGGCCTACTACGACGGCCATCCCACGATCATCGTCCCGAAGATCATCGATGAGCTGTCCACCCGGCGGCTGGTCACTAGCGAGCTCGCCGACGGCGCCCGCTTCGCCGAGCTGGCCCAGTGGTCCCAGGAGGAGCGCGACCTCGCCGCGGAGACCATCTACCGCTTCACCTTCCGCAGCCTGTACGACGTGCATGCGTTCAACGGCGACCCGCATCCCGGCAACTACCTGTTCCACGGTGGCGGCCGGGTGACGTTCCTCGACTTCGGCCTGGTCAAGCACTTCAGCACGGAAGAGCTGCAGCCGCTCGTGGACATGGTCCGCTACCTGTGCGTGGAGCAGGACCCGGAAGGCTTCCGGGCCAGCATGGTGAACGCAGGCTTCCTGCGCCCGGACGCCCCGCTCAGCACTGAGACAGTGGTCGAGCATATGGCGGTCTTCTACGACACGGTCCGCCGGCCGGGACCGCTGACCATCACCGGGGACTACGCGTCGGCCGTGGTGCGCCGGTTCTTCGACGTGCGCAGCCCGCTGGCCCAGTGGGTGAGCGTGCCCCGGTCCTACGTCATCTTGCAGCGCATCAACCTGGGGCTGTTCGCGATCCTGGGCGAGCTCACCGCCACGGCGGACTGGCGTGCCATCGCCGAGGAGATCTGGCCGTTCATGCAGGGACCGCCCGCGACGCCGATGGGCGAGGCGGAGGCGGCCTGGCGGGCCGGACGGAGCTCCGCAGCCGAGCCGGCCGCCTGACGACACGCCGTGTGACCAGGACGTCTCTATGAGTGATAGGGCGTCCGTATCCGGCGTGACACGTGCGTCGTTCTCCGAGCTGAGTGGCCCGTGCGCCTGCGGCGGCCCGCGACGGGGTCCATACTTGTAGGGATGAAACCAGCCCGCGCCGCGACCCGGCGTTACCTGCCAGGAAGTCCCTTCAACACCCCACCGGTGGTCCGCCCGGTGAAGGAATTCGCCGTGGGTGATCAGGTCACCCACGACCGCTACGGCCTCGGCCGGGTCCTCGGAGCCGACGAGTCCGGCGTCTTCGTGGATTTCGGCACCCAGCAGGAGCGGATCTCCGCCCCCTACACCAAGCTCACCAAGCTCTGACCCACGGGCGTTGTTTTCCCTGGCGCCGCCCGCCCGGCGCTCAGGGACTCGTGGTCGGCTGATCCGCCGTCGGCCGCCCGCTGGTGCCGGACCCGGTGTTCGCTGAACCGGCACGGGCAGGCCCAGCGGGCTCGGTGCTGGTAGGTCCGTCCGGGGCCACCGAGCCGGCACCTGTGCCCGGGGACCGGGCGCCGTACCCGGTGAGCCTGGCCCCGTTGGCCCCATCATGGATCGCCGCAGGCCAGGTGGCCAGTGCGAGCACGACGGGCCCCCGGACCCCCTCGATGGCCGCGATCGTGCACGCGACCCTGGCTGTGCCCGCGTTCAGCTGGACCCAGCCCGCGTCCCGGGACGCTCCCAGCGACAGCGGAGTCCCGGCGGCTCTGCCCGCCGCCGCGAGGCACGCCGTGATGGCACGCACTCTGGCCGCCACCTTGTCCGGCGGCTCTCCCGTCTGCTCACGCAGGTTCCGGGTGAGCTGCCCCAGCTGGTTTTCGTTGCGGCTGCTGGCCTTATCCGTGCGGACGCCCGCGCTGTTCGCGGGGAGCGGTACCACCGGTTCTGCCCGGCTGGCCGCCTGGCCAGCCGGGACGGAAGCCCAGTAGCAGGCCACCGGCATGCTGGCCCGGGCGGTCAGCTGGAAGCCGGCCAGCGGGCCGAGCCCGGTGGACGCGTCCAGCCAGGGCACGCCGTCCGCCTGGGGCTGCCGGTCCTGCCCGGGCTGGCCGCAGCTCACGGTGACCCGGAGCGCCGGGTCGAGGCCGAACTCCGCCGCCCAGCCCTCCAGCGCGGCCGCGAGCAGCGTCGGGTGCCAGGGCGCGGACGCCTCGAGCGGCCCCACGTCGCACAGCCGCAGCCCGGACACGGCCAGCACGATATGCCCGGCCGCGTCGACCGCGGTCACCTGCCATCCCCCGGCCGGGCCGGCCTCCCGCTCCGCCCGGACCTGGACCGCCCCGCGGACCTCCGCGCCGGCCGCGACGAGCGCGTCGAACCCGGCGGGAAGCATCCGGCGATGCGGGACGCAGGCCTGCAACATGTGCATGACCGCGTCGTTCAGCCCCGGGCTGCCCAGCACCAGCGGCACGTCCATGCCGGGAGCGCCGCTGAACCAGGGCCGGTCGTCAGCCCCGCGGACCAGGGCGGAGCACGACCGCGAGGTCACCTCGGGCAGGAACGCGACCCTGCGGAACGGCCCCGACTGGAAGAACACCGGCCCGTACAGGTCGGTGCCGTCCACGATCCCGCCCGCGGAGGCCACGGTCAGCCCGAGGCCGGGCCGCGGCCTGCCGGGCTGATCCTGCGGCTGCTGCTGCAGGTCGGGCCGGTTCGCCGGCTGCGCGCCGGACCCAAGCGGGAAGAGCGCCCGGAAATGGTCGACCTGGAAGCCGCTGTCGGCGCAGCGCAGCACGGTCTCCACCGCGTCCGCGCGGCGCAGCGCGCAGATCCGCAGGGTGGTTTCCTGATCGCCAGGGAGCAGCACCACGGGTGCGTCCATCCGGGCTCCGGCCAGGCGGCGCAGCGGCTGTCCGGCTAGCACCGAGGCCGCCTCGGCCATCGCCTCCAGCGCGATGGCCAGTGGCAGCACCATGAGGCCGTCAATGTGGTGATCGGCCAGGTACGGGTCGGTCTCGGGGGAGATCGCCGTGTCGGCGACCAGTTCCACGCCCGGGTAGTAGACCCGCGCCGACTCCAGGAACCGGCCGCGGATCTCCGCGGCCTGGCCCGGGCCTGCCGCCAGTATTTCGGGGACCGCTGCTTCGGGGACCGCTGCTTCGGGGGTCGGTGACCCGGGGGCCAGCGCTGCCGCTGCACGGACGGGTGCGGCGGGCGCCGGCGTGCCCAGGCGGCCGTGCATCGCAACCCGCCCCGGCGCATCGCGGTCGGCCAGCAGCGCCCGCAGCAGCCTGCTCAGCTCGGCTGTGGTCGCGTCGTCCAGAACCGCCGGAGAATGGGCCAGCTCAGCCACCCGGGTCTGGTCGCTGTGGCCAGGCCAGGGCCAGTCCGCGTGCAGGATCCGGCAGCCGGGCAGGCTGGGCCGCAGCCGCCGGGCCTGCTCGGCCAGCGCGGAGGCGGCCAGGGCGGGCGCGCAGTTACGGGCTGCACCATAGCGGGCCGGCACCGTGCCCAGCGTGACCAGCACCCGTAGCCCGGCCGCGCTGACCGCGCCCAGGACGTTGCTGAGCCCGTCCGCCTGCCTGGCGATGTGGGCGCCCAGGTCATCGCCGGACAGGCTGGCACAGTCGCCTAGCGGGCCGGTGCTGGCCGCGTGCACGATCGCGGTGACCGGGCCGACCCGCTGCTCTATGGTGGCGACGGCCGCCTCGGCCTCGTCGGGATCGGAGAGGTCGGCCGGCACGTAGCTCACGTCGGCGCCCGCACGGCGCAGCCCGGCCAGCCCCAGGTCGATGGTGGCGGCCTCGCCGGGCCCGTCCGTCCCGGCCAGGACCAGCCGGGCGCCGCAACCAGCCAGGACCCGGGCGGCGGCCAGCAGGTCCCGGGTGACCCCGCCACTGATGAGCACGACGTCGGCCGGTCCGAGGGGGTCGCCGGCCGCTGCGGTGGGCGCCGGATAGCCGGCGGGTGCTGCTTCCCCGGTCTTCCCATCCCCGGTCTGCGCCTCCCCGGCCTCCCGATCCCGGGCCTCCGCGTCCCCAGGCCACATAGCGGCCGCGGTGTGTCCCGGCTTCGCAGTGGGGGAGAGTTCGCCGGCCGCCTCACCGGGCGGCTGTTCGAGGCTGGCCACCATGACCGGCTCGCGTGGCTCCCCCTTGGTGTCCAGCACCAGCTCGCGGAACTGGCCCGCGTCGGCGGCGGCATACCGCTGGGCAGCGAGCAGCCCCGCCATGCTGTTCGCGGTGCGGATCAGGGTGATACCCAGCGACGGATGCTCGGCGTGCAGGCTCGCGCAGAATCCGGCCAGCCCGGCGGCGGGGGTGATGACGACCAGGGTCCCGGCGGCCACCGCCTCCTGGGCCACCGCCTCCTGAGCGGCATTCACCAGGGTCGCGGCGGCGTCGGGATCGGCCAGATCACCGATGACGGCGAGCACTCCGGTGGCCGCGGGATCGTCCTCGAACACCTCTGCGGCCATCCGGCCGAACGGCTGCCGGGTGGTCGAGTGCAACTGCCAGGGCTCCTCGTCCACCAGCAGCACAGGGGCACCGGGGGCGCGCAGTTCCTCGGTGAAACAGCGGACCCAGGGGCCGACGCCCGGGATCGCCTCGGCGTCCCGGTGACTGGGGCGCGTGTCCGGCCGGACAGCTGGCGCGGCCGGATCGTCCGGCGCGTCGCCGGGACGATCCAGTTCCCTGGCAGGATCGCCGGTGCCCCCCAGCCCGGCCGTGCGGGCCAGGATGGCCGCGCCGGCCGTGCTTTCCCCGGCCGCCGGTTCCTCCAGGCTGGCCAATTCGGCAGTGGCCAGTGCGTACGGGTTGGTGATGAAGATGCGTTCCCGGCCGATGTCGATGGGCCGGGACGGGCGCCCCGCCAGCATCGGGCTCAGGCCGCCCATGGCTCCCACCGCGAACAGGGCGGCGGCCGCGTCCTGGGCGGCCGGGCTGCCGGGGCCGGCCGCCAGGCTGACCGCGGGCACCTCGCTGCACCCGGCCGCGAGGGCGGCCATCGCCTGCCCGGGGCCGGTATCCACATAAAGGTCAGCTGCCCCGTCCGCGACGGCGACCGCCTCGGCGAGGAGAACCGGGGAGACCAGCTGATCACACAGCAGCTCCGGCAGGCCGGCCGCGGACGTGACGTCGCGGCCGGTGACGGTGGAGATGAGCCGCCGCCCGGGCGCCGCGAACGTGACCCCGGCGAGCACGCCACGCAGCGGGGTGACCCGGTCCGCCATCACCGGGGAGTGCAGGGCGTGCGGCACGTCCAGAACGTACGCCTGGATGCCCGCTTCCCCGGCGCGCCGGGCCAGGTCGTGCACCGGGTCCGCCGGGCCGGCCAGGACATGGCAGCGGGGCCCGTGATAGGCCGCGATGACCAGTTCACCGCCCGGTTGCAGGGCCAGGGCAGCGTCCGCATCCGCGGCTACGCAGATCATCGCGGTGCGGCCGGCGCCTGGCGAGGCGAGCACGGCGGCGCGCTGCGCCACGAACGTGGCGGCGTCGGACTCCGCCAGGCTGCCCGCCCAGACCAGGCCGGTGATCTCGCCCACGCCGTGCCCGAGGGCGGCGGTGGCCCGGACCCCCAGGCGGTCCAGCCAGCGGAGCGCGGACAGCGACGCCTGGACGATGGCCGGCTGGGAACCCGGGCCTGGCCAGTCCTGCCCGGCGGCGGTGGTAGCTGCCTCCCCTGGGAACAGCAGGACCACCCGACCGGCGGCGCCGTCCGCGGCGAACAGCCCGGGCCGTGCGGTCAGCTGTCCGGCGGCCAGGCTGGGCAGCAGCCCGGCCGCTTCCCGGGTCAGCCGGACCAGCTCGTCCTGGCTGGCCGTTACGACCGCTACCCGGACCGCGCCGCGGGCAGGCTGGCGGCCCAGCTGGCAGGCGAGATCACCGAGCTCGCTGTCGGAAAGGCCCGCGGCCCGTTGCGCCACGCTGGCCAGCTGCCTCACTACCGTCTCGCGGTCCGGGCCGCTGAACGCGAAGACTTCGGGGCGCGGCGCGGCAGGCACCGACCACGAACCGAGCGGGCGGGTGCCAGAACCCGCGGGCGGGGCCGGGCTGGCGGGCTGGGCGCCGCCAGGCTGCTGGGCCTGGGGGCCTGGCTGGGCCTGGCTGGGCTGGGCCGCGCTGGTCTGCGGGCCGGTACTGGCGTGCTGCGGGAACGCGGCCTGGTTTGGCTCGCGGCGCAGCACCAGGTGGACGT
>Ga0208717_1000289_pt1 | contig 18400 bp, 23 predicted proteins | sample NGESurF53shallow_FD_184489 | JGI IMG/M metagenome (GOLD analysis project Ga0208717, IMG submission 184489) | Arctic peat soil microbial communities from Barrow, Alaska - NGEE Surface sample F53-3 shallow (SPAdes) | ecosystem: Environmental > Terrestrial > Soil > Wetlands > Peat ... | reverse complement strand
GCGCGCCGCAGCCACGCCATCGACGACCACCGCGGCGATGAGGGCCGCCAGCCCCAGGGCCGCGACAAGGCCGAACAGCCATCGACGACGCATGGGCGAAGGCTTCCCTTCCGATCGCGCCGCCCCACGCTCGTGACGGCGGATCTCGCCCCGTTGGAACCCAATGGCTCAGGTTGGGTTCCCAAGGAAACCTCGAAGGGCTCGTCGATGGCCAGCGTGAAGGATGTCCGCCCTCGGGATCGGCCGACGCGCCACTTCAGCGCCCACTGCTCGAACGCGGGAACACACCGGTCGGATTTCGTCACCGAGGCGTCGTCGTTCGAGGAAGCGGCCATGGCCTTCGCCGAACGCTGGGCGGGACCGGAGAGCGAATGCCGAGTCATCGTCATCGACCTCGAGAGCGGCGAGCGGCGCGGTCTTCGCCTTCATCTGGGAGGGGCGGGCGTCTGAACGAAATGGAGGTTCGCCGCGTTCAGGGCGGCGGGCGGGATTGGACTTGAGGAAAGGGCGACACCGATGGCCTTGGGACGTCCCACCTGGCGCGGGCACTTGCGCCTCTCGCTGGTCACCTGCCCGGTGGCGCTCTACACCGGTGTCGCGGCGGGCGGCGACGTGCATTTCAACCTGATCAATCCGGCCACCAACAACCGCATAAAGATGGTCGCCACCGATCCCGACACCGGACCGATCGATCGGAGCGATCTGGTCAAGGGCTATGAGGTGGATCGCGGCCGCTATGTCCTCGTCACCGACGAGGAGATCAAGTCGGTGCGCCTGGAGAGCACCAAGACCATCGATATCGAGCGCTTCGTGCCGGCGGCCAAGATCGATCGGCTGTACTGGAACGATCCTTACTTTCTGGTTCCGGACGGCAAGCTGGCGGTGGAATCCTTCGCGGTCATCCGCGAGGCGATGGCCGCGGCCGGCCAGATCGCCCTTGGCCGGGTGGTGATGTCGACGCGCGAGCGGCTTCTCGCCCTGGAGCCGCGCGACCGGGGCATCATCGCCTACACCCTGCGCAGCCACGACGAGGTGCGCGATCCCGACGACGCCTTCGCCGGCATTCCCGACGTGAAGGTCGATCCGGCCATGCTGGCCATCGCCGGCAAGATCATCGAGCAGCAGGAAGGCCCCTTCGACCCGGCCAAATTCACCGACCGTTACGAGGAGGCGCTGAAGAAGATGATCGCGGCCAAGGAAAAGGGCAAGAAGCCGGTGACGGTGGAGGAGCCGGAAGACACCAACGTCGTCGACCTGATGGCCGCCCTCCGCGCCAGCCTGGCCGGGCGCGGCAAGGCGGCGGGGAAGGCCGCGCCGGCGAAGAAGGCGACGAAACGAGCGGGGTGAATCGGCGCGAGCGGCCCCGCTACAAGACCGGCGTCGTCTCCACGCGATCGACCTTGGGGCGAAGCCATTCGCGCTCGAGCAGGGCGCGCAACGGCGCCGTCTGGTCCCTGGATTCCCGCATGGCGGCCAGCCACGGCTCCTTGCCGTGGCCGGGGCCGGCCTTTTCGGCCATTTCACGGCACAGTTCGGCCCGCTCGCTCATCGAGCGCATGGCCGATTCGATGAACCGCTCCATGGCCAGGAACTGGGCCGCCAGCATGACCTCTGCGGTGTAGCGGTGGCCGATGTGGCATTCGAACTGGGTCAGCGCGCCCAGCTCCTTTCGGCGAAGCGCGCCGCCGCAATCGGGGCAGGTGACCGCGACCGGGCGGTTCAAGGTGAATTCAGCGGTCATCTCCGGGACCTGTATTTTCTTCGAGGGTTGAGACTGTTGGCGAGCGGCCTTGGCGCGCGCCTTGATCAGCCTGACCAGGAGCGGCGCGATGGCGACCAGGGGCAGGCAATGATCGACGGCGACGTGGACCAGGGCGCTTTGCGGCATGCTGGGGTTTTCCGCCCCGGCCGGATCCTGCACGATGGCGAGGCCGCCGCGTTGCTTGACCTCATAGAGTCCCGCCGTCCCGTCGTTCAGCCCGCCGGTCAGGATGACGCCGATTGCATCGCGGCCATATTCCTCGGCGGCGCTTCGAAACAGCGGGTCGATGGCCGGGCGGGCGAGGTTCTCGCGCGGCCCCTTGGTCAGGCGCACTTGGCCGGCTTCCACGATCATGTGATGGTCGGGCGGGGCGATGTAGATTCGCCCGGCCTCGATCGCTTCGCCGTCGGCGGGGTGGGCGGCGGGCATGGCGCCGCGCTGATTGAGAAGCCAGGGAAGCTGGCTCTTGTGCGCGCCGATGTGCAGCACGATGAAGATCGCGGCCGGAAGGTCGGCCGGCAATTCGGCGGCCAGACCCGCCAGGGCGTCGACGCCGCCCGCCGAAGCGCCGATGACAATAATCGTCGAAGGTTTCATGCCTCACCACAACGAGCGGCGAACCGGGCCGTTCCAGACGACCGTCTGTGCCCTCACGCCCCCATGGTCGCGAACATGCCGACGGCGGCGGCGGCCATGACGGCGGTGGCGAGCCAACCGATCGCCTTGAGGCCGAGATGAATCTTGAATTCGCCCATGGCCGCCTTGTGGCTGGCCAGATGCATGATCATGGCCATGATCGGCACCGAGGCGACGCCGTTGATCACCGCGCTCCAGAACAGCGCCTTGATCGGGTCGATGAAGTGAAAGAAGTTGAGGGCGCCGCCGATGATCATGGCCGCGGCGATCGCGCCGTAGAAGGCCTTGGCGCGGTTCAATTTGCGCGACAGCCCCACGTGCCAGCCGAACGCCTCGCCCATGGCGAAGGCCGCCGAGCCAGCCAGGACCGGCAGGGCCAGCAGGCCGGTTCCCACGATGCCGAGCGCGAAGATCACCTTGGCGAACTGGCCGGCGATCGGCCCTAGAGCCTTGGCCGCCTCGGCCGAGGTCTGGATGTTGGTGATCCCGTGGGCGTTCAGGGTCGCCGCCGTGGTCCACAGAATGAACATGGCGATCACGGCCGAAAAACCCATGCCGATGTAGGTGTCCCAGCGGATGCGCTGGAATTCGGCCGGCGCCGCGGCGGCGTCGCGCTCGAGAGGGCGGGCGTCGTCGCGCTCCTTGACCTCCTCGACCTCCTCCTCGGCCTGCCAGAAGAACAGGTAGGGGCTGATGGTGGTGCCCAGGATGGCCACGACCACGGTGAGGTAGCCGGGGGCGAAGGAAATGTGCGGCACCACGAGGTGAAAAGCGACCTTGGCCCACGGCATGTGAACGACGACGGCCACGCCCACATAGGCGAAGAGAGACAGGGTCAGCCATTTGAGCACCGAGACGTAGCGGGCGTAGCGGACGAACACCTCGAGGCCGATCGAGATCGCCCCGAACAGGACGACGTAAAGCAGGGTCGGGCCGCCGACGACGAGGTTCAGGGCCGCGCCCATGGCCCCCATGTCGGCCCCCAGATTGATGGTGTTGGCGACGACCAGCAGGGCGACCAGGCCATAGACGAAGGCGGCGGGATAGTGGGCCTTGAGGTTGCCGGCGATCCCGCGCCCGGTGACCCGGCCGATGCGCGCGCTGATCTCCTGGATGGCGCACATCAGGGGCCAGCTGAAGAGCAGCGTCCAGCCGAGGTCGTAGCCGAACTGGGCGCCCGCCTGCGAATAGGTGGCGATGCCGCTGGGATCGTCGTCGGCGGCCCCGGTGATCAGGCCCGGTCCCAGAATGGACAGAAGCTTGGGCTTCTCGGGCTGTTTGACATCGTCCGGCCGGTCGCGCTCCGGATCGGTATCGACGGTCCCGCTCATGCAAAGCTCCCCTGGCCCCGACTTTGGCGAAGGCAACGCGCCACGTCGAATTTCGATCCGGGCAGCGAACGCGCGGCGGGAACCAAGCGCTTCGCCCACGGTTTTGCAATCAGGTTCACAAGGAGGCCGGCGCGATGCGCACCCAATCGCTCATTTTCACCACCGCCATGGCGGGCGCTCTGGCGCTGGCGGCCTGCCACAAGCCCAATCCCGCCGCCGATACGGCCAATGCGGATACGGCCAACGCCGCCGCCGCGAGCGCGACGCCAGCGCCGACCACGACCGCCGTCGCGACGGCGCAGGGTTTTGTCACCAACGCGGCGATCAGCGACATGTACGAAATCGCCGCCGCCAAGCTCGCCCAGCAGAAGTCGAAAACGCCGGCGATCAAGGCGTTCGCGGCCAAAATGATCCACGATCACGGGGCGAGCACGGCGGAACTGAAGAAGATCCTGGCCGGCGGGGGGGTCGATGCGACAGCGCCCACCGGCATGGACGACCGGCACACCGGCATGATCGACGCTCTCAACCAGGCGCCGCCCGGCGGTTTCGACAAGGCGTATATGGACCAGCAGGTCGCCGCTCACACCGAGGCGGTCGCCATCTTCCAAGGCTATTCCAGCGGCGGCGACAACGAAACGCTCAAGGCCTTCGCCGCCAAGGTTCTGCCGACCATCCAGAATCATCTGGACATGGCGAACAAGATCGACGGCACGCTGAAGTAGCGATGGCGCGGCCGACCGGGCTGGACGCGCTGGCCGTCAGACCGGGCATCGCGCCGATGGAGGCGCGGTCGGCGGAGAGTCTGCCCGCCGATGGCGGCTGGCGGTTCGAGCCCAAGTGGGACGGCTTCCGCTGCCTGGCCTTCCGTTCGGGCGGCGAAGTGGAGCTGCGGGCCAAGTCGGGCAAGAGCCTGGGACGCTATTTCCCGGATGTGACGGCCAAACTGGCGGCGATGAAGGGCGACCCCTTCGTGATCGACGGCGAACTGGTCATCGCGGTGGGCGGCGCATTCTCCTTCGAAGCCCTGCAGATGCGCCTGCATCCCGCCCAGAGCCGGGTGCTGCGGCTGGCCGCCGAGAGCCCGGCCGCGTTCATGGCGTTCGATTGCCTGCTCGATGGGCGCGGGAAGAGCCTGATCGAGGCGCCTTTGATCGCGCGCCGCGCCGCCCTGGAGCGGTTCTTCGGCGACGCGGGCGGGGCCGGCGTCGAGCTTACGCCATACACGGACGACCGGGACACGGCTCAGGGCTGGCTCGATCATCTGAAGGCCAATCTCGACGGCGTGGTGTGCAAGCGCCTGGACGGGCCCTATCTGGCCGGCCAGCGGGCCATGCTGAAGGTCAAGCGCCTGCGCACCGCCGACTGCGTGGTCGGCGGCTTTCGCTATCTGGCCGCCGCGCCCCTGGTCGGCTCGCTGCTGCTGGGGCTCTACGACGCCGAGGGCAAGCTCGACCACGTTGGCTACACCTCGACGATCGGCGACGATGAGCGTGCGGATCTGACGCGGCGGCTGGAGGCGCTGGCCGGCGGGGTCGGCTTCACCGGCGACGCGCCCGGCGGCCCCAGCCGGTGGAGCAGCGAGCGATCGGCGCAATGGACGCCGCTGCGGCCGAAGCTGGTGGCCGAGGTGCGCTTCGACCACGTCTCCGGCGGCCGCTTCCGCCACGGGACGACCTTCCTGCGCTGGCGGCCGGACAAGGCGGCTGAGCAATGCACCTGCGAGCAGATCGCGCCGATGGGGGGTTGAGCCGCTACCCGCCCCGACGGCTTCAGGCCGCCCCGGCCATCAACTCCTTCTTGCGCGCCGCCATGCGCTGCCCCAAGGCGACAAGGTCCATCTTGGCGCGCCGCGACTCGGGGAAAAGCTCGCCTTCTTCTTCTCCGACGTGGTGGACCACCTGTTCGCCGAGCACCTTGACCTTGGCGTCGTAGAGATCGTCGCCGGGTTTCATGGCCTCGATCTGGGCGATCAGATCCTTGGCTCCGGCGTGTTCCACCTTGGCCTCGTCGAGAAGGGGCTTGTCGCCGGTGGCCGCCCTGGCGGCGGGATAGAAGATTTCCTCCTCGATCTGGGTGTGGACCTTGAGGGCCTTGCAGATCTTGGCCGAAAGGGCGCCCTTGGCGGCGTCGTCCTCGAGGTCCTCATAGTCCTCGAACCATCCCTTCACTTCCTTGTGGTCGGCCTTGAGAAGGGCGATCGCATCGCCGGGCGCGCCGGCTCTGCGCGCCGCCGCCTTGCGCGCCTTGGTGGTCGCCGATGTGGCCATGGTGTTGGTCTCCCGTTTCGAGGTTACTGATCCAGCCGCAAATTCGCGAGGCCCGATGGCGTTCCAAGCTGGGCCGGAATCGGACGGCGACGAAGCGGCGGGCCGAGGTCGTCCTGGAACCGCGGCTCCGGGCGCGCACCACGACGGTTGGAACGCACGCGGCGGTGGGCCGTTTCGATTGTTCGCGAGGGGCGCAAGGCCAAACGGAGATAACGGCATGACTGTTTCGAAAACCGCCCTGGCCACGGGTGTGATGATCGCCTCGATCGCGGCGGCCGCGCTCGCGGCGACGAGCGCTTCGGCGGCGACCACCGTGGTGTGCAACCGCTGGAACGAATGCTGGAAGGTGCATGAGCGCTACACCACCTACCCCGCCGACGCCCGCATCGTCTTTCATGACGACGCCTGGTATGTAAAGCATCAACACGACACGCGATGGCGCTGGCAAAAGGATCCCGACAACGACCACGGCTGGTACGACAAGGACGGCGCCTGGCATCCCTTCGCCGACACGCCCCCTCCCTGATCGAAGGCTATCCCAACGCCGAGCCCCCGCGTTGGCGCGGGGAGCGGCTGACGAACGCCGAGGCCTGAAGTATGGGCGAAGAAAACCGGGCGCGCGGCGCGCGCCCGGCGATGGCCGGATCAGGAGAACACCGATGAATCGATCGAGAACACTCTGCCTCTGTCTGGCCCTCCTAGGCCTTTCCGCCGGCGCCGCGCTCGCCCAGTCCACCGCCAGCGACCCGGCCGCCGAGCCGGGCAAGGCCGCGCCCGATACCGTGCGACCCGCCACGACCGGAAAGATGGCGGGCTCGGACGACACGGGCGCGACGGCGAACACCGCGGCGATGAAGCTTTCGCCGAACGATGCGCGGACCATGAAGGCATGCCGGGCCATGGCCCCCGACGCCATGATGGCCGACACGCGGTGCAAGGCGTTCATGGCCAAACATCCGCAGACGATGAACAGCGGCGAGGCGACCCCGCCCAAATAGGCTTCAATAACGGCGGGTCACCGGCGCCGCGCCCCAGCGCTCGCCACCGGCTCGCCGGTCCATTCCCAATGCCAGGGTTCGAACGGATAGTTGACGAAACCGAAGGCGCCGGCGTGGAGAACCAGCCAGCGATAGGCGGCCGAGCGGGCGATGAACAGGCGGTTTGCGTCGGCCGAGGAATCCGGCGGGAAGCCTGGCGCGGCGCCCAGATAGAGATCTATCGCCAGGCCCGTCCGATGCGCCGAGCAGGCGGCGCGGACGACGCCCTGGCAGTTGTGCTGGGCGGCGCAGCGCGCGTCGTCATAGGCCGGATCGCGGAAGCCTGAAAAGATGGTCAGCAGGCGCCGATCGGCCGCGATCGGCGGCGACGACGCCCTGGCGGCCGCGACCATGGCCCGCCAGGCGCCCAGGGCGCCGGGGCGCAGGAGGATGACCTTGCCGCCGTAGCTTTCGGTGGCGCTGGCCCGCGCCAGCGACGAAGGCGGCGGCGGCGCCGGGCAGGCCAGCGCGCTGGCCGCGACGAAGGGGCGGCGCGACTGCCAAAGCGCCTTCATGCGCAGGAGGGTCGGCGCATCCATCACCCCTCGGCCGGCCAGGCCGTGGGCGCTCTGCCAGGACGCCAGGCGAGCGGCGAAGGCGGGGGAATCGGCCGGGCAGTCCGAGCCGATCTCGCTGGCCGCCAGGGGCTGATAGATTCGCCAGCCGACTTCTTGCCGGCCGAAAGGCGCCCAGACCGCCTGGACCAGGGACGCCGCGTTGGCCCGGGCCGCCGCGCGTGGACCGACCGCGCAGTCGGCGCCCCGCGCCGGGCCGCATCCGGCCGCCGCCAGGCACCAGATCACCGAGACCAGAAAATCGAGGGCTCGGAACCCGAACGGCTGTCGCGCCTTGCTCATGGGGAAGAGAAAAGGAGATGTTGGTTCGCATGCGTCAAGCCCCCGTCTTCGCCTTGCTCGCCGCCGTGAGTCTATGCCTGGCGAGTTGCGACGATTTCAGCCGCCCCGCGACCGCTCATCGAGCGGCGCCTTCGGCCGCCTTGATCACGCCGATCGAGACGACCTCGACCGAGCCGAAGGCGCCCGGCGCGTCCGCTCCGGGCGCTCCGGGCGCTCCCGATCCGATCACGCCGGCGGGCCCGGGGCCGACCGCCGCCGCCAGGGTTTCGCCCGCCCTCCCGCCGAGCGCCACGCCGGCCGCCTCCCTCGACCCGCGCGCCCAGGCGATCGAGACGAGCGGTCTGGCGGCGAGCCCCGGCGCCAAGCCTGGCCAACCTCTTCTGGTCAAGCTGGAAGTGTTGCTCGATCGGGCCCACTTCTCGCCAGGACCCATCGACGGGCGGCAGGGCGAAAATCTTCGCGGCGCCATCGTCGCCTTCCAGACCGCCAGGGGGCTGCCGGCCACCGGCAAGGTGAACGCCTCCCTACTCCGGACGTTGTCGAGCGCCGACACCGGGCCGGTGACCGAGGATTATGTCATCGCCGCCGAGGACGAAAAAGGACCGTTCCTGGGCGCCGTGCCGACCGGCTTCCAGGCCTTGTCCAAGCTCAAATATGTCGGCTACGCCACGCCCCTGGAGGGCCTGGCGGAAAAATTCCACATGAGCCAGGCCCTGCTGCGAACCCTCAATCCGAAAGCCGATTTCGCCCGCGCCGGCAGCCCGATCCTCGTGGTTCGGCCGGGGTCCGGCGACCTGGCCGCGAAGGTCGCCACCGTGGTGGTGGACAAGACCGCCAATCAGGTCCGCGCGCTGGATGGCGGCGGAAAGATCCTGGCCGCCTTTCCCGCCACGGTGGGAAGCACCGAGCGGCCCGCCCCCAGTGGAGCGTGGGCGGTGAAGACGGTGGTGCACGGTCCCGACTATACCTACGACCCCAGGCGGCTCACCTTCGGAGACCGTTCCAAAGGCGCCTTGCGGATCGCCCCTGGGCCGAACAATCCGGTCGGCTCGACCTGGATCGCCCTTACCGCCCCGACCTATGGTATTCACGGCATGCCCGACCCGGTAAAGGTCGGGAAAACCGCCTCGCACGGTTGCGTACGCCTGACCAATTGGGACGTGGCGCTGCTCGGGCGGTCGGTGGCGAAGGGAACGCCCGTGATGTTCGTGGGCAAGACGGCCAAGTCCTGACGGCCGCCGATCGAGCGATCGCGGACAAGAGGGGTAGCGGCCATGACGGGGTTTTGGAGGGTGGGACTGGCCGGGGCCGGTTTCTGGGCCGGCCTTCTGCTGACCGCGGCGGGGGCGGCCGCGGGAACGACGGCGACGGGCGGCGCCCCGATCCACAATGGCGTCCTGGTGCGCTGCCAATCGTTCAGGCTGCGCGCCGTCGCCTGCCCCGCCACCAGCGACGCCAACGTCAGGCTGGCCAAGGTGCTGGGCGGGCGCTGCATCCCCGGCATCACCTGGTTCTACGACCGCCGCGCCATCCACGTGCGGGGCGGCTGCCGGGCCCTCTTCCTGGTCGGCGGCGCCCCCCAAACGATGGGCCAGCCGGCAGGGCGCTGAAATGGAGCCGACGATGCCGATGCCTGGACGACTGGCGACCCTCCTGCCCCTCGTGACGGCCCTGGCGTCCTGCGCCGCCCTTTCCGGCGCGCCGGCGGTGACCGCCGAGGCCACCGGATCGGCCTATTTCAGTCTGAGCCGGCCGGCCATCTACAAGGCCGGCGAGGGGCTGCTGCTGGCCGGACGCGCCTGCCGCGTGGCGCGCTCCACGGTGCTCTCGCCGGCCAGGGTGCGGGTCGAGCATGTTTCGGCGGCCGGCGAGATCGTCCAGAGCGCCCACGCCTTTCTGCCGCCCATCTTCCGGCGCGCCGACCAGCGCTGCGCGGACTATTCGCTCAAGGTCGCGTGGCAGATCGGCGAAGGCGAGAGTGTGCGCACCTGCTTCGATCACGGCCACGCCTGCCCCGCCAAGCCGGCGACGGCTGCCGTCGTTCCGATAGCCCCGCCAGCCCCTCCGCCGGCGCCTAACGCGACGCCGTAAACGCCAGTCGCACGCCGATCACCAGGGCGTCGCCCAGGGCGAGATTGCCGCCGGGGTGGATGACGTACTGCACATCGGGCTGGACATTCAGCCAATCCTTGACGGCGTAGCGATAGGTGGCTTCGAAGGTGGTCTCGGCGCCGGCGAGCGGGATCCCGGCGCGGGCCGCCTGGGCGCGGGCCCCGTCGCCAAAGCCGGCCCGGTTGATCGCCAACCCGGCCTGATCCTTGTCACGGCCGGCGATCAGTCCGGTATAGACTAGGCCCGCGCCCAGATAGTCGGCGATGCGGTTGATGTCGCCGTTGGCCACGCCCACCCGCACCCAGCCGCTGAGGCCGCCCTGGCCGCCGTCGGATTCGCCGGCCACGCGGCCCTCGATCAGGCCATAGAGGCCGCCGTCGCCGCCGATCGTCCGGGGCGCGCCGGCGTCGTCGAACTGGTCCAGGGCGTCGAAGGATGCGGTGTAGGTCCAGGCGCCGACCTCGATGCGCGCCGCGTCCCCGAACCGCCGTTCCACCTGGGCGATGAGGAGGGCGCCGTCGCGGGGCGAGATCTGGATGGCGACGAACCGGCCGCGGTGGCTGGGATCGCCGGCCACGCCGTCGAACACGCCGGCCTGCGCCGTCCAGCCCTCGGCTGGACGCCAGAAGGCGGTGACGGCCAGGGCGGGGGTGGGAAAGATGGAGGGCCCGTTCAGGCCGGTGTCGGACAGCTCCGCCCCCTCGCCGTCGGAGCTGTTGAGGAACAGGGCCGCTGTCTCCTGAACGTCGAAGGTGGTGTTGAGATCGACGAGCCCCACCTTGACCCCGCCGGCCCCGCCAAGGATCTCCTGCTGAACCCAGGCCTCGTAGAGCCGGAAGACCCCGGGCGTGGCCTCGATGCTGCTCACCGCCTGCGAGGCGCCGACCAACTCGCCGCTGATGTTGGCCCCATTGGCATGTTCGATGCTGACAAGACCGGTCAGGCCCTGGCGCCCGGCCAGGGCGCCGTCATAGGCGGCGGAAAGCTTGAGCAGATCGAGGTAGCGCGCCCCGTCCGCCTCGCCGCCGCCCAGATTGCCCAGAAGATCGACGGTGTAGGCGCCGGTGAAGGTGAAGGGCGACGGCGGCGCGTCGGCCTTGGGCGCGGGGGGCGGGGCGGCCGGGGCGGTGGGGTCGGTGACGGTCTGGGCGAGCGATGAGGACGCCAAGAGGCAAAGCGCCACCCCGATCGCCGCGATCGCCCCGCCAAGCCTCACCCCGCGCCTCCATGCTTTGTCGCGTCTCGCGCGCTGAACGATGCGGCAGGGACAAGGTTCCGGGACGGGGCAAGACCTGGGGCGCATCCGAACGGCCGGCGGCGCGTTGTCATGCCTCAAGGGGGTGAAGATCAGGAGATTCCCTATGAAGACGATCGCCATTTCCCTGTTGGCCGGCGGCGCGGCGGCCCTGTTCGCCCTGGCCCCCCTCGCCGCTGTGCAGGCCCAGGACGCGGCGCCCGCCGTCGCCGCCGACCACGGCAACTGGACGCTCAAGGAGCGCGAGGACTGGCTGCACGACCGGCTCGACAAGGCGCGGGACGACGGTTCGGTCGACCACCACGAATACGACCGGGTCAAGAGCGACCTGAAGCGCATCCATGAAACCGAAGAGGCCATGCGTGATCGTCACGACGGCCAGCTCACCGACAACCAGACGACCGATCTCGAAGCGCAACTCGACGATGTGGCGAGCAAGATCCACTGGCTGCACGAGAACAGCTTCAAACGCCCCTGGTGACGGGGCCGCCGCCGAGCGTGAACGGGGCTGAAGCGGTCTAGGTCTTCTTGAGGACGGCGTCGGCCTTGGCGCCGATCTTGGCCGCCTCGCCCTTGCCCATGCGCCCCGCTTTCACCGCCTGGCTGGCGCGGGCCTTGGCGTTGCGGGCGTGCGCCTTGTCCTCGATCGGGTAGGCGCGCTTCTTCGGCTCGGCGAAGGCCTTTTTCGGGAGCTTGTCGCGGGACTTCGCATCGAGTTCGGCCATGGCGGTCTCCTTGAGGTTGCGATGCGACCACAACGCATATCGCCGCCTCCGAGTTCACGCCGGTCGAGGGAACCTTGGCCGTGCGCGGCCATTTTCAACCTTGCGGCGAGGCAATGGGCCCGTCGTCCTCTTGGGAGACAGCCATGCTGGGGACCATCCTGATCATCGTCCTGATCCTTGCCCTGATCGGCGCCCTGCCCCACTGGGGCCACAGCCGGTCATGGGGCTATTTCCCCAGCGGCGGACTGGGCCTTGTGCTGATCATCGTGGTGATTCTTTTGCTGATGGGTCGGCTCTGAAAAAGGGAAGCGCCGCGATGAACGCAGGCCAATCGGCTGGGCGCGAAGCGCGAATGGCGCTACGGTTCGCCGCCGTCGGCCTGATCGGCTTCGCGATCGACGCCGCCCTGCTTCGGCTCGGCATCGGACTGGGGCTGCATGCCGCGCTCGCCCGCGCCATCTCGCTCATTTGCGCCATGCAGGTCACGTTCACCATCAACGGCGTGGCGGTGTTCCGTTGCCTGACGGCGAGAAAACTGCCCGGCCAATGGGCCGGCTACATGATCGCCAATGGCTTCGGCAATCTCTGCAACTACTGGATCTTCCTGACCCTGATTTCCATCCACCGGCCCGTGATGTCCAATCCCTATGTCGCGCTCGTCGCCGGATCCATCGCCGCCTATCTGGTCAACTACGCCGGCACGCGCCTCCTTGTGTTCGGCAAGGGCCGGGTCGGCGCGGTTCTGGCGGAACGCCAGGCGATTTGCGGCCCAGAGGCGCCCTAGAGCCTGTGGACATTCATCTTAGCCATAGAGCGATGGCTGCGATGGTGATCATTCCCAGGAACGAGGCGGCCGTTTTTTCGTAGCGGGTTGCGACCCGCCGGAACTGCTTGAGCTTGTTGATGGCGCATTCGACGAGGTGTCGCTCCTTGTAGATGTCCTTGTCGAGCGGGAGTTTTTTGGCTCGCGAGGGATTGGACGGGATCACCGCCTGGGCGTTCTTGGTGTTGACTTCGTTTCGGAAATTATCGCCGTCATAGGCGGTGTCGGCGAGCACATAGCGGGCCGCCAAACCCTCGATGAGGGCATGGGCTTCAGTGATGTCACCGCGTTGGCCGGCGGTCAGGGTGAGGCGCACCGGCAAGCCCAGTCCCCGCGTGGCCAGGTGAATCTTGGTGCTCAGACCGCCTCGGGACCGTCCGATGGCCTGATTTTGAGTCCGCCCCTTGCGCCGGCCGCATGCTGATGGGCCCGTACGATGGTGGAATCGAGGATCAGGTATTCGAAGTCCGGATCGTCGCTGAGCGCCGTGAACATGCGCCGCCACACCCCGCGCCGGTCCCAGCGCCAGAACCGCCGGTAGACGCTGTTCCAGTGGCCGAACACCGTGGGCAAATCGCGCCAGGGCGCGCCGGTGCGGGCGATCCACAGCACCGCTTCGACGAACAGCCGATTGTCGCGCCCGCTTTTGCCGGGATCGCCGAGCCTGCCCGCCGCCATCGGTTCGAGCCGAGCCCACTGATCGTCGCTCAACATCAAGCGCACTTCGCTGTTCAAGACCGCCTCCTTCGAATCGGCAGTCTTGAATCATGATCCGCCCCTCAGAGGAATCCCGAATGTCCACAGCTCCTAGAGCCTGATGCGTTTGCACGGAACAGATGCGAACGTTGAATCAGGCTCTACGCTTTTGATTCTAGAGCAAACTCCGTTCAGACGATTCCGTCTGAACGGAGTTTGCTCTAGGCTCAGGCTCCAGTGCTCAACCGGTGGCTAAATGTCCGCGCACCAAGGTGATACGGGTCGGCTCGCCGGTCGGGGCCTTGCCGGACCAGGGCTTGTCAAAACCGCTGGCGGGTATGGGGAAGCAGTAGTTGAAAGGGACCGGAATCGGCCGCGACTGCCGCAGGCAGAGCTTCTCGCCTTTCACGCTCCAATGGCCGCTAGAGGGATCGTGGCTGCGCCCCTGGCCGGTGTAGGCGCCATCGGCGGCCAGCCACAACTCCGCCTTGCGCCCGTCGGGGTAGGTCGAGACGATGGTGTTGCCGAACGCCGGGCTGACCGGGGATGGCGCGGCGGCCATGCACAGCGTTCCGGCCATCACGGCGCCAAATAATGTCAGTGTACGAGGCATGCAGATCTTTCGTTGCGCCGCGGGGCGGTGCCTATTGAGGCTGATCGCCGCCGGCCTGGGCGTCGCGCGCCGGAGCGGCGGGCGCCCGGCCGGCCTGGTCGGCGCTGGCGGCGGCGCGGCCGGCCGCGGCTTCCGCCGCGGAACGATCCGCCGCGGCCTGGGCCGCCGACATCTGGGCGGCGTTGGTCTGGGCCGCTGACTGGGCCTGGACGGACGCCGCCGCATTGGTCTGCGCCAGGTCGGCGGCGTTCTGAGCGTCCTGGGCGGCGGCCTGGGTGCGTCCCTGGTCGGTGGCCGCGGCGAGGGCCTGATCGTTGGCAGAGGCGGCGTTGCGCTGGTTCAGGAGGAAGGCGCCGACCAGAATGGCCACGACCACGATAAGACCGACCACCCACCACGCCGCCCCGCCCGAGCGCGTCTCGCGCCGAACCTGGGTGGTGGTCCCGGCGAGGGGATCATAGGTGGTGCGGACTTCCGTCACGCCCGGCGGCACGGGATCGAGGTCTGACATTTGAAACGGCCCTTCGCGGGTGGGTGGTCTTCCAGACGAAAACCGCTCAAGGCGCGAGAAGTTCCGGCCGGCCCCGTGAGCCGCGACGATAAGCCGGTTGCCTCCCCGCCCACGGACTCTTCAAAATGGTCGCCGGCGCGCGCTATAACCAAACCTTCGACTGCCGCACGCAAGGAGTCCAATTCGATGTCTCTGGCCGCGATCAAATTCGAGGTGGCGCGCTTTCTGGCCCAGGCCAAGGAGCATGTGCACGAGGCGGAACGGCGCCTGGCGAGCGGCGACGAGGACGAAAAGATCAAGGCGGCCGGCCAGCTCGCGTTCTACCGGGATCAGCAGGCGGCCTTCGAGGCGCGCCTGCGCGAACTGGATCGCTGCCCCGACAACCTGCTGGAAAACGTCATTCAGGGGATCAAGAAGGAGTGGCTGATCCAGAAGGAGATGTTCGAGGAGTGGAGCCACGGGGCGCGGCTCTGAGGCCAGATGTCAGGTGACGTGGGGGTCGGCGCACACTCTCCTCAGCTTCCCGTGACCCGCGCCTCCAGCCCCTTGAATTGCGGGTCGGCGCGAAGGGGCGCGAAGACGGCGTCGGCGGCCAGGCCGGTGGCCTCGGTCTCCCGGCGATCGAAGGCCAGTCTCAGCCACGCCTCGGCGCGCGCCCGATCGCCCAATTCCACCCAGGCCTGCGCGACCGGATAAGCCAATCCCAGCCCGGTCTGGAATTGCCGGGTCCTCTCGGCGAGGAGAGCTTCAAGCATGCCTCGATGGCCCCCCGAGCGCAGGCCGCGTCTGGCCGCCTCCACCATCGCCAGCCGCGTCCGATCGCCGGTAAGCCGCGCGGCGATGGCCGATTCGTTCAAGGAAGCCGCGTCGTCACCGGCTTCATAGTCGAACCCGGCGATGTAGTTGTGCGGAGACAGAAACATCGGCTGGGCCGCTTCAAGCGCCTTCATGCCGGCGGCGCCCCGCGCCCACTGTCCTGAATTATAGAGAATAAGGTCTCGGTCGGCGGCGATGGCCGGCGAGGCCGGATCGAGGGCCAGAGCCGCGTCGATCTCGCGCAAGGCCCCGGCATAGTCCGCCTGGGTCATCAGGAAAGTCGCGAACCAGTGATGGGCGGTCTCGCTTTTGGGATCGAGGGCGATAGCGCGGGCGAACTCCCGTCGCGCGTCGGCGGCGTCCCAGTCGCCGTAGAAGTCGGCGAAGGCCAGGGCGGCGTGGGCGGCGGCGACCTTGTCGTCGAGAGCAAGCGCGTGCTCGGCCGCCGCCTTGGCGAGCGGGAAGGCCTGGCTGGACGGCATCAAAGTGTATTCGCGCATGAGGTCGTAGGAACCGGCTAGCCCGGCATAGGCTTCGGCGTAATCGGGGTCGCCTTCGATGGCGGCGTTGAACTCGCCCACCGACCGCTCGAGACTGGCCGGCGTTCGCCTCGCCCAGTCGTCCATGCCCGCCAGATATAGCCGCTGGGCGGGCAGGGAAGCGGGCCCGGCCGCCGCGCTGGTTCGAGGACGAGGGCGCGAACCGGTGAAGGGCGGCGCGCTGGCGATGAACGCGACGGCGGCGACGGCGGCCAGCCCCACCGCCCACGGCGCCCAGCGCCCCGGCCGGCGCCAGCGGCCAGCGCCGGCGGGCGGCGAGTCGGCCTCGTCGGGTTCGTCTTCCCCAACTTCGCCGACGCCAGTTTCGCTTTCGGCCAGGGCCGCCGCCTCGCTGCGCCGCCAGGCCTCCAGTTCGGCGATCTCGGCATAGACGCCGCTTCTCGCCGCGCCGGGCAGGCGATGGATCGGTAGTCCGCGGGTCGCCTCCCACCGCTTCACGGTCCGCTCGGCGCGACGGAAATAGGCGGCGACCTCTTTCCACGATTCCAGCCGCCGCGGGACCTGGCCGGAAAGGCTCATGACCTTTGATGTCCCCTCATGACACGTGAAACCGATAGCCGTCGCGCCGCGATGCTCTCTAACACGGGCGACAGGGAGCGGCCACGCGCGAATGAGCGCCGAGGGGGCCGTCAACATTCACAAGGGTTAAGGTCATGGCGAACATTCACTGGGCCACCGACGTCAACGGCTATTTCGGCACTGGGTCGAACTGGGTCGGCGGGACATATCCTGGCCCCTCCGACAACGCCATCCTGGGCAACGTCGGCGCGACGCCCTATACTGCCAAAGCCGGGAATGAGACGGTGAACGGCATCGAACTCGCCAAGACCGCGACGCTCGACCTGATCGGCGGAAACTTCACGGCCACCGACGGCACGGCCGGCGGCGCCAACGCCGGGACCATCCATGCCGGCGGGTTCGCCTCACTGACTGTTGGGGGCCGGGTTGACAATCGCGGCGTGATCTCCCTGACCGTCGCCGCAGATCAAAGCGCCGGCCGCCTGATCATCGAGGCCGGCGGAGCGACATTGAGCGGTGGAGGCGTTGTCACGATGCAGGGCCCCGCCCATTATGCCGGCCCGACTGGGATCTACGGCGCGGCGGCGGGCGCCATCCTCACCAATTTCGACAACACCATTTCGGGCGGCGGCAATATCGGCGCCACGGGTTCTACTCAGGTCACCCTGATCAACGATGTCGCCGGAACGATCGACGCCCTCGGCGCTCTCACCGTCAACGCCGGCGGCCAGACGGACGTCAACGCGGGCCTCTTCGAGGCCACCGCCGGAGGTGGACTCACTCTGGTGGGCGCAGTGAACAATGCTGGCGGTACGATCTTCGCCGCCGACGCCTCGGGTGTGACCTTGCAGGGCGCCGACGTACTCGGCGGCACGCTCAATACCGCCGGCAGCGGGGCGATCACCGTGGCGGGCGGCGGCAACCAGCTTGACGGGACGACCTCGGCCGTGAGCAACCAAGGCCATCTGGCGGTCAAGGCCCTCGGAAATGGGACAGCCTCTCTCACCATCCAAGGCGCGATCGGCAACGCTGGCGCGATCGCCGTGACCAACGCTTTCCAGGCTAACGCCAATCTCATCGTCGGGGCGGCGGGCGCCACCCTGAGCGGTGGAGGAACCGTCAGCTTGGCGGGCGGTGGCAGCTATAATGGCGTCTCCCAGATCTACGGCGCCGCAGCCGGCGCCACCCTCACCAACCTGGACAACACCATCTCGGGAAACGGGAATATCGGCAAGACCAACAATCCGTTCACCCTGGTCAACGACGCCAAGGGAGTGATCGACGCCACCGGCGGCATGACCCTCAACACCGGCGCCGCGACCACCACCAACGCAGGCCTCTTCGAGGCCACCGCCGGAGGTGGACTCACTCTGGTCGGCGCAGTGAGCAATGCTGGCGGTACGGTCTTCGCCGCCGACGCATCGGGTGTGACCTTGCAGGGCGCCGACGTACTCGGCGGAACGCTCAATACCGCCGGCAGCGGAGCGATCACCGTGGCGGGCGGCGGCAACCAGCTTGACGGGACGACCTCGGCCGTGAGCAACCAGGGCAATCTGGCGGTCAAGGCCCTTGGCAATAGCTCTGTAGCCCTGGCCCTCCTGGGCGCTATCGACAACAGCGGCACGATCGCGATGACAGCCGCCTTCCAGGCCAACGCCAGCCTCATCGTCGGCGCCGGCGGCGCGACCTTGAGCGGCGGCGGAACCGTCAGCCTGACGCGCGGCGGCGGCGGCTACTATGGAACTTCGCAGATCTACGGCGCGGCGGCGGGCGCCATCCTCACCAATTTCGACAACACCATTTCGGGCGGCGGCAATATCGGCGCCACGGGTTCTACTCAGGTCACCCTGATCAACGATGTCGCCGGAACGATCGAC
>Ga0208717_1000288_pt1 | contig 18483 bp, 15 predicted proteins | sample NGESurF53shallow_FD_184489 | JGI IMG/M metagenome (GOLD analysis project Ga0208717, IMG submission 184489) | Arctic peat soil microbial communities from Barrow, Alaska - NGEE Surface sample F53-3 shallow (SPAdes) | ecosystem: Environmental > Terrestrial > Soil > Wetlands > Peat ... | reverse complement strand
CCGCACGAGCATTCCGGCGAGGGCGCACCGCACGAGCATTCCGGCGAGGGCGCGGCCAGCAAGGACTTCGGTCCGAACGAATGGCTCGTGGACGAGCTCTACCAGCGTTACCTGGCCGACCCCGGCTCGGTGGACATGGCCTGGTGGAATTTCTTCGCCGATTACTCCCCACCCGCCGGCAGCGGGGCCGCCCGCGCCGCCGAGCAGCGGGGCCTGCCCTCCGCGCCCGGCGCGCCGGCCGAGCCCGGCCCGGCCGGCAGCCCCGGCGCGGAGGGCAGCGGCGGCAGCCCGGGCGGCGCACCGCCCCACAACGCTGGCACGGCCGCTCCGGCCCAGGCCAGGCCCGCGGGACAGGCCAGCGCGCCGGCCTCGGCCCCGCCGGCTGCCCCGCGCCCGGCTGCCCCGCGCCCGGCTGCCCCGCGCCCGGCTGGCCCCTCGGTCCCCGCCACCTCCCCGGCCGCGCCTGCCGGCGCAGGCCAGGCCGCGCCGGGCGCGCAGGCGTCCCGGCTCCGCGGGGCGGCCGCCCGGACCGCGGTCAACATGGCCGCCAGCCTGAGCGTGCCCACCGCGACCAGCGTCCGGACGGTGCCCGCCAAGCTGCTGATCGACAACCGCATCGTCATCAACAACCACCTGGCCCGCGGCCGGGGCGGCAAGGTGTCGTTCACCCACCTGATCGGGTTCGCGGTGGTGAAGGCGCTGGGCGCGGTCCCGGCGATGAACCACTCCTACACCGAGCTGGACGGCAAGCCCGCGATCCTCGAACCCGAGCACGTCAACCTGGGCCTGGCCATCGACGTGGCCGGCAAGGACGGTTCGCGCCAGCTCCTGGTGCCCGCGGTCAAGGCCGCGGAGGCGATGGACTTCCGCCAGTTCTGGATGGCGTACGAGGACGTGGTCCGGCGGGCCCGGGCCGGCAAGCTCACCGTCGACGACTACGCGGGCACCACGACCAGCCTGACCAACCCGGGCACGATCGGCACCGAGCACTCCGTGCCGCGGCTGATGGCCGGGCAGGGCTGCATCGTGGGCGTCGGCGCGATGGAGTACCCGGCGGCCTACCAGGGCGCAGCCGAGGAGACCATGACCCGGCTGGCCATCAGCAAGTCGGTCACGCTCACCTCGACCTACGACCACCGGATCATCCAGGGCGCGCAGTCCGGGGAATTCCTGCGCCAGATCCACCAGCTGCTGCTCGGCGAGGACGGCTTCTGGGACGAGGTCTTCCAGGCGCTGAAGATCCCCTACGAGCCGATCCGCTGGGTGCGGGACATCCCGGCCGGCCACGAGGATGACATCACCAAGTCGGCGCGGGTGCACGAGCTGATCCACGCCTACCGGGTCCGCGGCCATCTCATGGCCGACACCGACCCGCTGGAGTACAAGCAGCGCAAGCACCCCGACCTGGACATCAACCAGCACGGCCTGACCCTGTGGGACCTGGAGCGGGAATTCGCCACCGGCGGGTTCGGCGGCAAGCCGCTGATGAAGCTCCGGGAGATCCTGGGGGTGCTGCGGGACTCCTACTGCCGCACGGTCGGCGTGGAGTACATGCACATCCAGAACCCCGACGAGCGGGCCTGGATCCAGGCGCGGGTCGAACGGCCGCACGACCGCTCCGGCCACGACGAGCAGATGCAGATCCTGTCCCGGCTGAACGTGGCCGAGGCGTTCGAGATGTTCCTGCAGACCAAGTACGTGGGCCAGCGCCGGTTCTCCCTGGAGGGCGCGGAGTCACTGATCCCGCTGGTGGACGCGGTTCTCACCGAGGCCGCCCAGGCCCCGCTGGACGAGGCCGTGGTCGGCATGGCCCACCGGGGCCGGCTCAACGTGCTGGCCAACATCATCGGCAAGTCCTACGCGCAGATCTTCCAGGAGTTCGAGGGCAACCTGGACCCGCGCAGCACGCACGGCTCCGGTGACGTGAAGTACCACCTGGGCGCGAGCGGCGTGTTCAAGAGCAGTGACGGCACCTCGATCCCGACGTCCCTGGTGGCGAACCCCAGCCACCTCGAGGCGGTTGACCCAGTCCTCGAGGGCGTGGTCCGGGCCAAGCAGGACGTCATCGACAGGGGCGAGCCCGGCTTCACGGTGCTGCCCCTCCTGATCCACGGGGACGCCGCGTTCGCCGGCCAGGGTGTGGTCGCCGAGACGCTGAACCTGTCCCAGCTGCGCGGGTACCGCACCGGCGGGACCGTGCACATCGTGGTGAACAACCAGGTGGGCTTCACCACCGCGCCCGCGGAATCCCGCTCCAGCGTGTACTCCACGGACGTGGCGCGGATGATCCAGGCGCCGATCTTCCACGTCAACGGGGACGACCCCGAGGCCGTGGTCCGGGTGGGCCGGCTCGCCTTCGCCTACCGGCAGACGTTCCGTAAGGACGTCGTCATCGACATGATCTGCTACCGGCGCCGGGGCCACAACGAGGCGGACAATCCCTCGTTCACGCAGCCGCTGATGTACGACCTGATCGACGCGAAGCGATCCACCCGCAAGCTCTACACCGAGTCGCTGATCGGCCGGGGCGACATCACCATGGAAGAGGCCGAGCAGGCCCTCCGGGACTACCAGCAGCATCTGGAGCGGGCCTTCACCGAGACCCGCGAGGCGTCCAAGCGGCCGATGGACCCCGGCGCGGTGGTCCGGCCGCAGACCACCCTGGAACCGATCGATCACCGCAGCGTGCCCACCGCCATCTCCGAAGAGGCCATTAAGCGGATCGTGGACACCCAGCTCAACCTGCCAGAGGGCTTCACCCCGCATCCGCGGCTGCAGCCCCTGCTGGCCCGCCGGGCCACCATGGTCGAGCAGAACGCCATCGACTGGGCGACCGGGGAACTGCTCGCGTTCGGGTCGGTGCTGATGGACGGGCACCCGGTGCGCCTGGTGGGCCAGGACACCCGCCGCGGCACGTTCGGCCAGCGGCACGCGGTCCTGGTCGACCGGCACACCGGGGCGGAGCACACCCCGCTGCGCCAGTTCAACTCGGCCAGCGCCCGGTTCCTTGCCTACGACTCGCTGCTGTCGGAGTTCGCGGCCGTCGGCTTCGAGTACGGCTACTCGGTCGCCCGGCCCGAGGCTCTGGTCTGCTGGGAAGCCCAGTTCGGCGACTTCATCAACGGCGCGCAGACCATCCTGGACGAGTTCATCAGCGCCGGGGAGCAGAAGTGGGGCCAGCAGTCCAGCGTGGTCCTGCTGCTGCCGCACGGTTACGAGGGACAGGGGCCCGACCACTCCTCGGCCCGGATCGAGCGCTTCCTCGGCCTGTGCGCCCAGGGGAACATGACCGTCGCGCTGCCGACCACCCCAGCCAACTACTTCCACCTGCTCCGCTGGCAGGCACTGTCACCGCGGCGGGCCCCGCTGGTGGTGTTCACGCCGAAGTCCATGCTCCGGCTCAAGGACGCGTCCTCGGCCGCGGCCGACTTCGCCACCGGCTCGTTCCTCCCGGTGATCGGCGATCCGCAGAACCCGGACCCGGCGGGCGTCCGGCGGGCGCTGCTCTGCTCGGGCAAGGTGTATTACGACCTCGCGCACCGGCGCGCCGAGGAGGGACGGACCGATACCGCGATCATCCGCGTCGAGCGGCTGTACCCGCTTCCCGCCGAGGAGCTGACCGCGGAACTCGGCCAGTACCCGGGCCTGGAAGAGATCATCTGGGTCCAGGAGGAGCCCGCCAACATGGGCGCCTGGCCGACCATGGCCCTGAAGCTGCCCGAGATCCTGGGCCGCCCGATCAGCCGGGTCACGCTGCCAGCCAGCGCCCCGCCGGCTGTGGGCTCGGCCACCGCACACAAGGCCGAGCACCAGCATCTGGTGGACGAGGCCCTGCCGGGGGCGTAGACGATGTACTTCACCGACCGCGGCATCGAGGAACTGCTCGACCGGCGCGCGGATGACGAGGTCAGCCTGGGCTGGCTCGCGGAACGGCTGCGCGAGTTCGTCGACCTGTTCCCCGAGACCGAGGCAACCGTGGAGAAGCTGGCCACCTGGCTGGCCCGCCTCGACGAGGACGACGCGGACTAGCGGACAGCCGGGCGCGTCGCTGCACCCCGGAGGGCCCGCGCGACGGTACCGCGGACTGGCCGGCTGGCGGGCCCAGGCGGCGGCCCCGGGCAGCCCGCACCTCGATTCGCGATACATCTTGACTTTCAGTCAACGAGATATATCGTATGGGTGCTGGGACGCCTGGCCGCCCGGGCCACGCTGAGAGGATCACGACATGCCGCGCTGGACCGTTGACGCTCCTGCCACGTACGACTTCGACCGGGTGGACACGCTGCGGGTACGCGCCATCGGCGGCTCGGTGGCGGTGCTCAGCACCGGCGACCGGGCTTGCCTGGACATCGCGGGCGTGACCGGCCAGCCGCTGATCGTGAGTCACTCCGACGGCACCCTCACGGTCAGCTACGAGGACCTGAGCTGGGACGGGCTGCTCGGCTGGCTGCAGCCGGACCGGACCGCTGCCACCATCACCATCACGGTGCCGAAGGATTGCCCGGTCCAGCTGGGCGTAGTCACCGCGAGCGCCATCGTGTCCGGGATCTCGGCGGCGACCTCGGTGAAGAGCTTGTCCGGGTCCATCACGCTGGACGGGGTGACCGGGGCGGTGGACGCCCGCACGGTGTCCGGCGACATCGAGGCCCAAGGCCTCGGCGGGACCATCGGGTTCAACTCGGTGTCCGGCGACCTCACCCTGGCCGACGGCTCGGTGGACCGGCTGGACGCCAAGACGGTGAGCGGGCGGGTTACCGCGGACGTCGACCTCGACCACGACGCGGCGCTCCGGGTAGACACCGTGTCCGGGCCGGTCGCGATCCGGCTGCCCGCCGACGCCCGCGCCCGGGTGGACCTGCGGTCCACCACCGGCCGGGTGCTGAGCGAGTTCCCGGGCCTGCGGCACACCGAAGAACCCGGCGCCAGCACGCTCAGCGGCGAGCTGTGCCCCGGACAGCCCGGCGCCGGCCCAGCAGGACATCCCGGCGTGGTCCGTGTCACCACCATGTCCGGACAGGTCACGCTGCTGCAGCGGGGCGAGCCAGGAGCGCCCCGGGCGGCGGCCGGGGCGGCGGGGGACAGGCGGTGAGCCCCGTCTTCCGGCACGGCAGGCTCCGGCTGTACCTGCTCAAGCTGCTCAATGAGTCACCCCGGCACGGCTACGAGGTGATCCGGCTGCTCCAGGACCGGTTCATGGGCGTCTATGCCCCCTCACCCGGGACCATCTACCCCCGGCTGGCCCGGCTGGAGGAAGAGGGCCTGGTCACCCACGACGAGGCCGACGGGCGCAAGGTGTACCGGATCACCGACAAGGGCCGGGAGGAACTCCGCAACCGCTCCGATGAACTCCGCGACCTGGAGGAGGAGATCACCGCGTCGGTCCAGGACATCGCCCGTGAAGTCACCGAGGACGTCCGGGAGACCGTGCGCAACCTGCGTGAGGAACTGACCTTTGCCGCGCGGGACATGCACGGCCGCGGCACCCCCCCGCCGCCGCGCGGCGGGAAAGCCGGAGCGCCGCGTAACGGCGCCCGGCCGCCCCGCCGCGACAGCCGGGCCGCGTCCGCCTGGGATGAGGCCCTCCACGAGCAGGCCCAGCAGGACCAGGCCCAGCACGAGCACGCTCAGCAGGAGCGCGCCCGGCGCGGCCGGGCCCGGCGGGAGGAGACCGGCGCCGGCTGGCGTGGCTGGCCGCCGGGCGGATCGGGCTGGGCGGACCCCGGGACCTACCGGGACCTGGAACAACTGGCCCGCCGCTTCACCCGGGAACTGCGGGCCGCGGCGGCCCAGGCGCACGCGGTGAGCGAAGACGCCGTGGGCGACCTGCGGACGATCCTGGACGACGCGCTGGACCGGATCAAGGCCGAGATCTTCGGCGCCGCGGATGCCTCCGGCTCCGGCACCCCCCAGACCGGCACCCCCCAGACGGCGGCCCCGGACACGGACGCGCCCGGGACCGAGGGCGGCCAGGCCGGCGACCCCCGCTGAAAAGAGTTCGCGGACCGGGCCCTCAAGCGTGAAGATAGGCTCTTATCTCGTTCCGCAATCGCCGCTGCGCCGTTCGCCGGCGGATAGCCCCAGTCCCCGGATCAGGAGGTACGTGGTGATGGTGCCGCAGGCCAGCAGGCTGAACAACGTCCGGTACGACATCCGCGGCCCGGTGCTGCACCGGGCCCGGCAGCTGGAGGCCGAAGGGCACCGGATCCTCAAGCTCAACATCGGCAACACCGCGCCGTTCGGGCTGATGGCCCCGGACTCCGTGGTCACCGAGCTGGTCCAGAACATCGGCGAGGCCCAGGGCTACAGCGATGCGCGGGGCATCCATTCGGCCCGGCTGGCCGTCGCCCAGTACTACACCACCCTGGGCGTCCCCGACGTCGGCCCCGACGACGTCTACCTCGGCAACGGGGTCTCCGAGCTCATCGTGATGGCCCTCCAGGCGCTGCTGGACCCCGGCGACGAGGTCCTCGTGCCCAGCCCCGACTACCCGCTGTGGACCGGGGCGGTGATCCTGTGCGGCGCCCGGGCCGCGCACTACCGGTGTGACGAGCAGACCGGCTGGCAGCCTGACCTGGACGACGTGGCCTCGAAGATCACCGAGAACACCAGGGCCCTGGTCATCATCAACCCGAACAACCCCACCGGGGCGGTGTACTCCCGGGAAACCCTGCTCGGCCTGCTCGACCTGGCCCGCCGGCACGGCCTGCTCGTCCTCGCCGACGAGATCTACGACAAGATCCTCTACGACGGGGCGGTCCACGAATCGACCGCCGCGCTCGCTCCCGATCTGGTCGTCCTGACCCTGTCCGGGCTCTCCAAGACTTACCGGGCACCCGGCTTCCGCACCGGCTGGCTGCTGGTCAGCGGCCCGCGCCGGGAGGCGGCCGGGTACCTGGAGGGCCTGGAGCTGCTCGCGAACATGCGGATGTGCCCCAACGTGCCGAGCCAGTACGCCATCCAGGCCGCGCTGGGCGGCCCGCAGAGCATCACCGCGCTGCTGCAGCCGGGGGGCAGGCTCCGCGACCAGCGGGACCACGCCTGGGAGAAGCTGAACGCGATCCCCGGCGTGGACTGCGTCAAGCCGCGTGGCGCGCTGTACGTGTTCCCCCGGCTCGACCCGGATGTGTACAAGATCTCCGATGATCAGCAGCTAGTCATCGACCTCCTGGAGCAGCAGCATCTGCTGCTCACCCACGGCACCGGGTTCAACCTGGACACTCCCGACCACCTGCGGATGGTCTTCCTGGCTGGGATCGACGTGCTCGACGACGCGATCGGGCGGCTGAGCACCTTCCTCAGCACCTACCGGCAGTAGCCGCCGGGGCGTTACGGTCCCGGGCGGGACCGGGCCGGCTCGTTGACGGCATGGTCGGGCCGCTGGCCGCGGAGCACCTGGTGCACCTGGCGGGCCGCCTCGTGTGACATCTGCCTGCGCACCCCGTCCACCGCGGAGCCCAGGTGCGGGGTGAACCCAGTCCTCCATCGCGAGCACGTCGGCGGCGTAGCCGGCGAGCTGCCCGGACGCGAGTGCGCCGGCGACGGCGTCCTCGTCCACCACTGATCCGCGGCCCACGTTCACCAGGAAGGCGCCGGGCCGCATGGTGGCCAGCGCCTCCGCGCCAAGCAGATGGCGGGTGTCCGCGGTCAGCGGCAGCGCCAGCACCACCACGTCGCTTACTTCCCGCAACGAAAACCAGTCGAGGCGGGTCATCTCCGCCCCGGCGAGCGCGGAAGGGGGCACCGGACGGGGGTCGCAGTAGACGATCCGGGTGCCGAACCCGCGCAGCCGGGCGGCCACGGCCTGCCCCACCTGCCCCATTCCTACGATCCCGGCGGTGGCGCCGTCCAGGCCGGCGCCGTACAGGCGGGGCCGCCAGCCCGCGAACGTGCCCAGGCGCATCTCGCGGTCGGCCTCGGCCACCCGGCGCATCACCCCGATGATCAGGCCGACCGCGAGCTCCGCGGTGGGCACCGTCAGCAGGTCGGGCAGGATGGTCAGCCACACGCCGCGGCGGGCGCAGGCGGCGGCGGCGAAGTTGTCGTAGCCCTTGAGTGTCGCGCTGATGACCCGCAGCCGCGGGCAGCCGGCCAGGAACGCCTCATCCACCCGGTCGGACATCCCGGTGATGAGCCCGGTGGCGCCGGCGGCCAGGTCCGCGACCGTGTCCGGCGCGAAGACCTCGCCGGGCCCGGCAGGCAGCACCGGGTCACAGAAACTGGCCAGGTAGTCAGCCACGTCCGGGTGCACCCAGTGGGTCACGACCACCCGGAGCCGTTCCGGCGCGCCCATCAGCACTGTCCCGCGCTAAGCGGTGAACACGACCTTGCCGAACAGGTCTCCCGCGATCATCGCGGCGACGCCGTCCTTGGCCTGCTCCAGCGGCATAGTCCGGTCGATCTTCGGCCGCACGCCGGTCTGCTCGAGGAAGGTGGCCAGCCGCTCCAGCTCGTCCCGCGTGCCCATGGTGGAGCCGACCACGGACAGCTGGAGGAAGAAGACCCGGTTCAGGTCCGCGGGCGGCAGCGCCCCGCTGGTCGCGCCGCAGACGACGATCCGGCCCCCGGGCTTGAGAGCCCGCAGCGAGTGGGCCCAGGTGGCCTGGCCCACCGATTCCATCACCGCGTCGACCCGCTCCGGCAGCCTGTCCCCGTCCGCGAAGACCCGGTCGGCGCCGAGTTCCAGGGCGCGGTCACGTTTGCGTTCATCGCGGCTGGTCGCCCAGACCCGAAAGCCCGCCGCCCGCCCGATCATCAGGAGAGCGGTCGCGACACCACCACCCGCCCCCTGGACCAGGATCGTGGCCCCGGGCTGCAGACCAGACTTGGTGAACAGCATCCGGTAGGCGGTCAGGTACGCCGTGGGCAGGCAGGCGGCCTCGGTGAAGGACAGTGCCGCGGGCTTGGGCACCAGGTTGCGCCGGGGCACCGCGACCCGCTGGGCGAACGTGCCGTCGTAACGCTCGGACAGCAGCGAGCGGCGGGGGTCGAGCGTCTCGTCGCCGCGCCCGACTGACGGGTCGCCGATCACCGCGTGCACGATCACCTCGTGGCCGTCCTCGTCCAGGCCGGCCGCGTCACAGCCGAGGACGATGGGCAGCCGGTCGGCCGAGATGCCCACGCCACGCAGGGTCCAGACGTCGTGGTGATTGAGCGCGGCGGCCCGCACGGTCACCGTGGTCCACCCGTCCGGGGGCGAGGGATCCGGGTGCTCCCCCAGCTCCAGTCCGCTCAGCGGGTCATCGGCGTCGATGCGTGCGGCAGTGACAGCGAACATGGGCGCACCTTAACGCCTGATGCCGCCCGGTGGATGATCAGGGGCGCCCCGCGGACGATCAGACCCCGCCGCGCGGCGGCCCGGGGCCACGTAGCTACACTCAGCTACCAAGCAGTACGGGCGACCCAGTGGAAGGGCCGGCCGGGCCGGACGGTCTGTGCCATACTCTGTGCGGGGAAGCGGACCCCCATGCCCCCCAGCAGCTGAAGGACTGGAGTGGATCTCACCTCCTATGCCGAGCTGGCGGCGCGCTTGGTCAACACGAGCGTCGCTGGCGGCGGCCGTCAGGATGAGCTGGCCACCATAGAGGCTTATCGGGCCTTCATGGCGGACCGGGCTGGTTTGTGCGCCCGGGTGACCGGCGCTGATCTTGACGCGCTGCGGGAACTGCGGTCCCATCTGCGGATGATCTTCGCGGATTGCGCCGGGGGCAACGGGGATGAAGCGGCGGCACGGCTGAACGCGCTACTCGCCCGGCACCCTATCCACCCCGAGATCGCCCGGCACGACGGCGGGACCTGGCATCTGCACCACGCGGACAGCGGCTCGGTCGCGGACCGTTACGCGGCTGGCGCCGTGCTGGGCCTGACCAACGTGGTCACCAGCCTGGGTACCGACCGGCTGCGTCACTGCGAGGCCCCGTCCTGCCCGCACGTGCTCGTCGATTTGACTCCCGACCGGTCGCTGGCCTATTGCAGTGACCGCTGCGCGGCCAAGGCCAGCGTGACGGCCCTGCACGAGCGCCGGCGCAGCCCGAGCGGCAAGGCTTCCACCGCTGCGATCTAGCGTCTAGCCGCCAGATTCCGCTGGCCTCCGTTTCAACTTCCGTCGCCTGTTTCCCTCCGTTACACGTAGGTCCGCCCGTAAATGGACAGCGGCGCGTGTCGCTTCGTGGACTTATCGTGATCCGCGTTACCGAAATGAAGCCGCTCTCTTCTTCTCAGGCTGTTTGACGATCATTACCATGGGCCTACTCACAGGCCGTATGGCCCACGTATGCGGACCCGAAAGAAGGTTCGGAACCATGGCAACTGAGTCCGTAGCGGCTACTCCGACGGCACCGTCGGATATCGGCCTGAAACGAGAGATGGGGTTGATCGGCGCCACCTGGGCGTCCGAGACTTCCATCATCGGCTCGGGCTGGCTGTTCGGAGCGCTGTACGCCTCGCAGGCCGCGGGGCCGATCGCCCTGCTGGGCTGGGTCATCGGCGGCGTCGCGGTCATCTTCCTGGCCCTGGTGCACGCCGAACTGGGCGGGATGTACCCGGTCTCCGGCGGCACGGCGAGGTTCCCGCACCTCGCGTACGGCAGCGTGGCCGGTATCTCCTTCGGGTTCTTCTCCTGGGTGCAGGCCGTCACCGTGGCCCCCATCGAGTGCTTCGCGGTGATGCAGTACGGGTCGCACTACTGGACCGGCCTGTTCGACGAGAACGCGAACGGCGGGAAGGGCAACGTCACCGGGCTCGGCTTCGCGATGACGGTCGTCCTCCTGGTGATCTTCACGGCGCTGAACTTCCTGGCCATGCGCATCTTCAACAAGGTCAACTCGGGCATCACCTGGTGGAAGGTGGCCATCCCGGTCCTCACCATCATCGTGCTGCTGTTCAAGTTCCACGGCGGCAACTTCACCAGTCAAGGCTTCAACCCCTACGGCTGGAAGGCCCTGTTCGGGGCCATCCCGTCGGCGGGCATCGTGTTCGCCTACCTCGGCTTCGAGCAGGCCGACCAGCTGGCGGCGGAGATCAAGAACCCGCAGAAGAACCTGCCCCGGGCGATCCTGCTGGCCACCTTCATCGGCATCGTCATCTACGTCATGCTGCAGGTGGTGTTCATCGGCGCGATGCCGAGCAGCCAGATCGCCCACGGGTGGGCGAAGATCAGCAACCCGGACATCCTGGCCGGCCCGTTCGCCGGCCTGGCTGGCCTGGTCGGCCTCGCCTGGCTGGCCGCTGTCCTGCGGATCGACGCGTTCGTCTCCCCGTTCGGCACCGGCCTGATGTACCAGACCTCGAGCTCGCGGGTCGGGTATGGCCTCGGCCGCAACCGTTACTTCCCGCAGTTCTTCACCAGGGTGGACGGGAATGGCGTCCCGTGGATCAGCCTGCTCGTGGCCTTCGTGGCCGGGCTGTTCTTCCTGCTGCCGTTCCCGAGCTGGCACTCCCTGGTCAGCCTGGTCACCGGGGCCAGTGTGCTCATGTACGCGGGCGCGCCGCTGGCCATGGGCGCGTTCCGCCGGCAGGTCCCGGAGGCCGACCGGCCCTACCGGGTGCCCGCGGGTGAGGTGGTCTCCCCGCTCGCCTTCATCATCGCCAACATGCTCATCTACTGGTCGGGCTTCGTGACGGTCTGGAAGCTCGGCGTGGTGATCGTGATCGGGTACGTGCTGATCGGCATCTTCATGGCGCTCGACGAGAACCGGCCGCCGCTGGACTGGAAGTCGGCGCAGTGGCTGCCGTTCTACCTGATCGGCCTGGGCGTCATCTCCTGGCAGGGCCAGTACGGCCCGGACAACACGTTCCGGATCCCGTTCTGGTGGGACATGCTGGTCGTGGCCGCGTTCAGCCTGGTCATCTACTTCTGGGCGATGGCCAGCCGGCTGCCCAAGGCGGAGATGCTCAACCTGGTCGAGCGGCAGTCCGGGATCGAGCCGCCGGAGCGTTCCGCGGCCTGATCGCCCGGTTCTGGTCAGGAGAGCACAGTACGAGGACCCCCGGCCCTGGCGGCCGGGGGTTTTCGTTATCTGGTGCCTGGGGGTTTTCGTTATCTGGGCGCCTGCCGGGAACGGGCGCGGCGGTAGCGGAGCAGCACCCGGCCCTCGATGAGCCGGTCCGCGACCACGCCGAACGTGCGGCTGTCCGCGGCGCCCGCCGGGAGGTTGTCGGCCGCGAGCCACCAGCCGCCTGGCTCGCGCCACGCGGCCCGCTTCACCAGCAGCAGGTCCGGCCGGGCCGGATGCCGGGCGATCACCAGCTGCCCCGGGCGGACCCGGACCTGCCGGCCGGGGCGGGCCGCCCGCCGGACGAGGAGCCAGTCACCGGAGTGCAGGGCAGGCTCCATGGACCGGTCCACGACCGCAACCCGCCACAGCGGCCAGAGCATCGGCCCTCCTACGTTCGTTCCCGAGCCTGAGGGGTAGTGTCAATTTTCGGTAACCCATGATCCGAGATGAGAGAAGGGGACCTATGGGACTGCTGACACGTCTCCTCGAGCCAAAGTCCACCGTGCACGCGCATTGCGACCTGCCCTGCGGCATCTACGATCCCGCCCAGGCGCGGATCGAAGCTGAGTCCGTCAAGGCGATCATCCAGAAGTATCACGACAGCTCGGACCCGGCGTTCCAGACGCGGGCCCTGCTGATCAAGGAGGAGCGCTCTGACCTGGTCAAGCACCACCTGTGGGTGCTGTGGACGGACTACTTCAAGCCGCCGCACTTCGAGAAGTACCCGCAGCTGAACACACTGTTCAACGAGGCCACCAAGCTCGCCGGCGGTGGCCCGGGCGGCACCAAGAGCAGCACCGACGTCGACGCGGCCGACCAGCTGCTGGCCAAGATCGACGAGATCAGCAAGATCTTCTGGGAGACCAAGCAGGGCTGATCTCCGCGCAGCACGTCGCGACACCCCGAGGCCGCGCAGGCACCACGCCTGCGCGGCCTCGCCCGTCCCGGAATCCTCCGGTCAATCCTGGACATCCTGGCTGGTCAAAAGGGAATTGCCGGGGCAGCACCCGGGGCGGCGCGTTAGCGCTGCACCCGGTGGACGGTAGGTTGCAATGCAAGACCACGACGGCCGCCAGCAGCAGTACCGCTGACGGTACTGGAGGAGAATCGTGACGGAAGAAACGACCGCGCCTGCCGCTGCGGCCGTGCCCACCGCGGTTCGCGGTGAGCCCGTGCCACGGGCCGCCGAGGATCGCGTGACGATCCGGATGCCGGCCGAGGGTGCCTACCTGTCCGTGCTGCGCACGGCCACGGCAGGCCTCGCCGCCCGCCTCGACTTCACTCTGGATGAGATCGAGGACCTGCGGATCGCCGTGGACGAGGCATGCGGCCTGCTGCTCAGCCAGGCGGCGCCGGGTGCCAGCCTGGACTGCGACTTCACCCTCGGCGAGGACAACGTGACGATCGCGGTGTCCGTGCTCACCCAGCGGGCCCAGCTACCAGCCCGGGACACCTTCGCCTGGACGGTGCTCGCCGCGCTGGCCGGAAGCGTGGACGCCTGGGCCGGCCCGGGCAACCAACTCACGGTCTTGCTGCGCAAGACCCGCGAGCTGTCGAGGTCCGGGTGACCGAGGAAATCGAGGTCCGGGTGCCCCGGAAAGTCGAGGCCCGGGTGGCGGAGGAGATCGATGGCGTCGTGACGGCCCACATCGAGGCTCAGGTGGGCGAGACACCACTGGGCGAGACACCACTGGGCGAGACACCACTGGGCGAGACGCCGCTGGCTGAGGTGCGCACCACCCCGCGGATCCAGCATGCGGTCCCGGACCGGGGACACGCGCGGGAACTGTTCGAGCAGCTGTCTGTGCTGCCCCAGGGCGACGCCGAGCGGCTGCGGATCCGCGGCGAGCTGGTGGAACTGCACCTGCCCCTGGTGGAGTACCTGGCCCGGCGATTCCGTAACCGCGGCGAATGGCTCGATGACCTCACCCAGGTGGCGACGATCGGGCTGATCAAGTCCATTGACCGGTTCGATCTGGGCCGCGGGGTGGAATTCTCGACCTACGCCACCCCGACCATCGTGGGTGAGATCAAGCGGCATTTCCGGGACAAGGGCTGGGCAGTCCGGGTACCCCGGCGGCTGCAGGAACTCAAGCTGGCCCTGACCAAGGCCATCGGTGACCTGGCGCAGCGCGAGGGCCGGGCGCCCACCGTGGCCGAAATCGCCGCGCACCTGCAGATGACCGAGGAAGAGGTGCTGGAGGGCCTGGAGTCGGCCAACGCCTACTCGACGGTGTCCCTGGACGCCCCGGACTCGGGCGACGACGACGCGCCCGCCGTGGCCGAATCGCTCGGCATGCTCGACGACGCCCTGGAGGGGGTCGAGTACCGGGAATCGCTTAAGCCATTGCTGGAGCAGCTGCCCAGCCGGGAAAAGCGCATCCTGCTGCTGCGGTTTTTCGGGAACATGACCCAGTCGCAGATCGCCAGCGAGCTGGGGATCTCGCAGATGCACGTGTCCCGGCTGCTGGCCAGGACGCTCGCCCAGCTCCGGGACGGGCTGACGGCGGACGACTGACGGGCGCGGAGCTGGGCGCCGTGGCGGCCGGAGCCGGAGCCGGAGCCGGGACCCGCCTGGAGCCGGGACCGGGCTGGGCCCGGGCCGGGCTCGAGCGAGATCGGGCTCAGCTAGCCCCGGGCGGGCCGCTTGCGTGGTGGCCTGGGCTGGCCCGGCGCGGCGGGCTTGGCCGGCGAAGGAGTCTTGGCTGCTGGTTTCTTGGACGGCGAGGCCTTGGCCTGCGCGACTGGCCTAGCCGGGCGGGGCCGCTGGCCCGGGTCGGGACGTGGCGCGGTTCCGGAGGGCGGGCCGGCCTGCTGGCTACCCCCGGCCTGCGGACCGGCCAGCGCGCGGAGGGTGGCCGGGGTCACCAGCAGGGCGAACCCGATGATGGCCAGCGCCAGCGACGGGATTCCCCACTCGTAGCGGTGCCCCTGCACCAGGTAGACGCCGACGATGCCGACGAACAGCTGGGTCAGCGCCATGGGGGTGCGGCTCCACCGGCGGGCCTGGTACAGCCCCCAGGCGACCCAGGCCAGCGCCACGGCGGTGCCCAGGCCGATCAGCGTCAGCGCGATCCCGCTGCCCCGCTGGTAGGACTGGCCCGCGATCGTGTCCACTCCGGCCAGCACGCTGGCGGCCAGCACGATGACCGCGTCGGCGGCCTGCACCGCCGCCGCACCGAGCAGGCTCGGTGGCCTCTGTTGCATCTCCCATACCCCTCGTCGCTAACCTGAGCCCGTGCCCGCGCTCCTGATCGTCAACCCGCACGCCACGGCGACCACCCCATTGAGCCGGGACGTCATCACGCATGCTCTCGCATCCCAGATGGATCTGGAAGTCGTGGAAACACGCTACCGGGGCCATGCGGGCACACTGGCGCGCAAGGCCGCCTCGGAGGGCTTCCAGCTGATTCTGACGCTAGGCGGGGACGGCACGGTCAACGAGGCCGTCAACGGCCTGCTGCGCGGCGCGCAGCCCGGAACGGAGCCGGCCCTGGCCCCCGTCCCGGGGGGCCACGCGAACGTGTTCACCCGGGCGCTGGGCCTGCCCGCCGATCCGGTGGACGCGACCGGGCGGATTCTGGAGGCCCTGCGAGCGGGCCGTGACCGCCGCGTCGGCCTGGGCTGCGCCAGCCTGGATCAGGCCAGCCTGGACCAGGCCAGCCCGCACCAGGCCCGCCGGGACCGCTACTTCACCTTCAACGCGGGACTCGGCCTGGACGCAGAAGTGGTGCGGGTGATCGAGGGGCTGCGGGCGGGCGGCCGGACCGTGACCCCCGGCCTGTACCTGCGGACCGCGCTGCGCCAGTTCTACGGGGTCACCGACCGCCGTCACCCCGCGCTCGCGCTGGAACGCGAGGGCAAATCCGCGATCGGGCATCTGTTCCTGGCGATTATTTCCAACACCTCGCCGTGGACCTACCTGGGCCCGCGGCCGGTCAATCCGAGCCCGGGCGCCGGCTTCGACACCGGGCTCGATATCTTCGCGCTCCGGCGAATGCGGACCGTAGGCACATTGAGCGCGCTCCGTCAGATGTTCGCCCAGCGCAGCGAGCCCCCGGGGGGCCGGGACGTGGTCAGCCTGCACGACCAGCCCAGCTTCACCCTGAGGGCGGACCGGCCGGTCGCGCTGCAGGTGGACGGGGAGTATGTCGGCGAGCATGAGAGTGTCACGTTTCGCGCTGTTCCGCGTGCTCTGCGGGTAATTGCCTGACAAGCCCGGAACAGCTCATGATGTGACCTATCAGACACCGGAATCGAGCTGAACCTTTGCCGAATAGTCTTGCGTTTGATTCAGGCGCTTGACAGGCTGGAACCCGGTTCGGGTGAGCGGCGCCATGCGCGGCCATCGGGCAGGTTTCGGCGTTAGTGTCTGATTCCGAGACCTCGGACCGGAGTCCAGTGGGGGCCGCTGGCTCGAATGAAGTGTGAGGCTAAAACCCCGGGTAGCTACACGGCTCCCGACATAGACCCTGGCTCGTGAATTCGTTCACAAGCTCGCGAGCCGAGGTCTCCAACCCGGACCGGCCACGGTCCGGCCGCCAAGGAGGAGTGGACCGCATGGACTGGCGCCACGACGCCGCCTGCCGTGACGTGGACCCGGAGTTGTTTTTCCCGATCGGGAACACCGGGCCTGCGCTACTCCAGATCGACGAGGCCAAGCAAGTATGCCGCCGATGCCCAGCGATTGAGCCCTGCCTGCAGTGGGCGCTCGAGAGCGGCCAGGACGCCGGGGTGTGGGGCGGCATGAATGAAGACGAGCGGCGCGCTCTCAAGCGGCGGGCGAGCCGGTTCCGGGCGCGCGCGAACGCGTGAGCTTAGCGGATGCCCCGGGGGCTGTCCTGTCCCCGGGGCTTCCGCCTGCTCAGGCATGCGGCTCCGCCGGGCCCAGCGGGCGTATCGGAGCCGCCTGGGCTGATAACGGCGCCCCGGCGTCCAGCGGCAGGTCCACCACGGCCTTGGTGCCCCCGCCGGCCCGCGGCTTGACCTCCAGCCGGCCGCCCAGCTCGGACAGCACGAGTGTCCGGACGATCTGCAAGCCCAGGCTGGTCGCGGAAGCCAGGTCGAATTCCTCCGGCAAGCCCACGCCATTATCTTGCACAATGACCGTCAGCCGTTCCTGGCTGCGGTCCACGCATACCTCAAGCAGCCCATCGACTCCCGGATCCGGGCTCTGGGCCAGTCCGTGCTGCAGCGCGTTCTGCAGCAACTCGGCCAGCACCAGGGCCAGCGGCGTGGCCACCGCGGAGGGAAGCAGCCCGAACCGGCCGAGCAGGACGGGCTTGACCCGTGCCTCGGCCGAGGACACCTCCCCCGCCATCGCGGCGACCCGCTCCGCGACGTCGTCGAAGTCCACGATCTCCTCGGGGGCGTGCGAGAGCGTCTCGTGCACGGTCGCGATGGAACCGACCCGGCGCACCGCCTCGTCCAGCGCGGCCCGCGCCTTCGGCTCCTCCAGCCGCCGCGACTGCAGGCGGAGCAGCGCGGCCACGGTCTGCAGGTTGTTCTTCACCCGGTGGTGGATTTCCCGGATGGTGGCGTCCTTGGTCATCAGCTCGCGCTCGCGGTGCCGCAACTCGGTCACGTCGCGGACCAGCACCAGCGCCCCGGTCCGCAGCCCGTTGACGACCAGCGGGATGGCCCGCAGTTGAACCACCGACCCGTTCCCCTCGACCTCGGTCTCCCGCGGGGCACGCCCGCTGGCGGTGACCATCAGCGAGTCGTCGGTGGGCCGCCCCGGGGCGCACAGCCGGGCGGTCAGCGGGCCCAGCTCGGCCCCCACCAGGTCTGCGGCCAGGCCGAGCCTGCGGTACGCGGACAAGGCGTTGGGGCTCGCGTAGCTGACCTTGCCGGACCGGCCGAGCCGCAGCATCCCGTCCCCCACCCGGGGGGAGCGGACCAGCGCGGGCTGCTGCCCAGGCCAGGGGAACATGCCGGAGGCGACCATCTGGGCCAGGTCGTCCGCGCCCTTGAGGTAGGTCAGCTCCAGGCGGCTCGGCGTGCGCGCCGAGCTCAGGTTCGTGCTCCGCTCGATGACCGCGATGACCTGGCCCTCCCGGGTGACCGGGATCGATTCCCGGCGGACCGGCACGCCGCGGGTCCACTCCGGGTCGCCTTCCCGGCAGATCCGCCGCTCCCGCTGGGCCGATTCCAGGAAGGGCCGGGCCCCGACCGGCGCGAACGAGCCCACCGCGTCGTCGTGGAACGTGGTCGGCCCGGTCGTCGGGCGCATCTGGGCCAGTACCACCCAGCCGGAGGCGTCCTGGAGCGGCGCCCACAGCACCAGGTCAGCGAAGGACAGGTCGGCCAGCAGCTGCCAGTCCGACACCAGCGCGTGCAGCCAGTCGATGTCGGCCGACGTCAGCGCGGTGTGGCGGCGGGCGAGGTCATTGAGCGTGGGCACCATGCCATCATCGCTCATCCGGGCCACCGAGCGGGCCCACGCCTTCAGCCTGGCATCTTTGCGGCGCCGCCCCCTTCGCCGCCCGGC
>Ga0208717_1000287_pt1 | contig 18508 bp, 11 predicted proteins | sample NGESurF53shallow_FD_184489 | JGI IMG/M metagenome (GOLD analysis project Ga0208717, IMG submission 184489) | Arctic peat soil microbial communities from Barrow, Alaska - NGEE Surface sample F53-3 shallow (SPAdes) | ecosystem: Environmental > Terrestrial > Soil > Wetlands > Peat ... | reverse complement strand
CGATCCACGCCGACACATCGACGACCCTGTCGCGCCCTTGCGGGTGCCTAGACAACCGGCTGACGATGCGGTGGGAAGCACCTGGTACGACTTCTGCTTAATCCCGCTTGCACTGGCCGACGGGACAGAACTTCCTGCGTATGTCGCCCCGGCGGTGCTCACTACCGCCACCGGTCGCCGATTGGTCATTACTGATGTGTTCGAGCTAGCGCCCGCACCTCTGCGGCTCGCCGGTAACTCAGCGGCGCCGATCCACGACAGCGCCGATACCGAGGCCAACACGCAGTCGTGGACCGAACGTGTAGGTGACCGTATTTCGGCGGCGATCAAACAGTCGGAGTTCGAAGCTGTACAAGCCGGCGAGGCGGCAGCATCGATCCCGGACGTCGAGACCGTCTCCCAGAAGGTCGCGACCGACTGGCGTGCGACGACGCTTCGATTCCTTCGGCACCAGCTCCTTGCATCGGTATTGCTCGCTGGAGCGGCAATCGCTGTGGTTGTGTTTCTTCCGCCGACCGCTACGATCGCGGCGCTCGTCGCCACGCCGGTGGTCTGGGCGAGCTTGCTCATTCGCGCCGTTCTGCGCCTCGCACGACGCCGGCGACGATTAGAGGATGATGCGCGGCAGGCCGTGCTCCACGCGGCCTACCAACGCGGCCTGGCCAACGTCCGCCGCGGCGATGCCGACCGGCTCCACGCGCGCTACGAGGAGTACCAGGACTGGCATGAGTGTGTGCAGTGGTGGCTGCACAGCCCCTGGCTACCGCAGCCACGGCCGACGGAGAGGCCGGTGTTTCGCGAAGTCGAGTTGCCGCCCGCGTGCGTCCGGGGCACCGGCGCCGTGAAGAACGCGACGTTGGAGCGAATGGCAGTGAAGGCGGCAGCAACCGTCTTCAGCCCCGGCTGGCTGACTCGGCTCCAGAGAGAGCTGCTCGATTCGGCGGCGCGTGAGTATCTAGCGACATGGGAGCCGGCTACCGACCCCTCGCTGCTTCCGAACCCGTTCCAGGACACCCGCCGCGGGCATGTTTCATTGCGTCATTACGCGCTGCAGCACTCCGTCGGCGTCAGGCAGCGGCAGTCGCGGGGAAAGGTGCTGCTCGACCAAGTTCTCGAGTCCGCTTCCGGGTGGCGGCTGGGCGACATCGTGGACCGGGTGTTGCCCGCCGATGCCGAGGACGGCGACGACGTCCTAGAACCAGTAGTCGGATGGTCGGAGGCCCCGTCGTCACTCGCGCCGTTGGCCGCCCGACTGCGCCACAATGTGGTCCGCATCGAGCGTACCGAGGGCGACACCGTCATAACCGGTTCAGGCATCGCCGTCAGAGCCGGGTCACTCGTCGTCACAAACGCGCACGTCGTGGGTAGGGAGGGCCCGGCCAGCGTGACAGTTGTCCTAAGCGACTCGCAGTCGGTTCCCGGCACGGTCCTCGCCCTGTCTTCGGTGACGGACCTGGCGCTCGTAACGGTTGACGTCGATCCAGCGTCGCTTCCCGCCGTCGCCCTAGGCGTGCCTGCCCAGCAGGGCGACGTTACAGTGACGCTCGGCTACCCGTTCGATGACGGCGGCGACTCAACGTTCTCGTGGGGGCTAGTGGGTGCTGCGCTCCGCAACGTCGAGGCCGGAAGCGGCGAGCCGTACGCTACGCACCAGTTGTTGCTGTGTAGCTACCCGGCTGGCCCTGGTGCATCGGGAAGCGGAGTCTTCGACCTCGATGGGCGTCTTGTCGGCATCCATACTGCCGGCGCCCTGGCGGACGATCCGCGTGCGTCCTATATCAGTCTGGCCGTACCTGTCCAACAGGTCCGATCCCTCCTGGATCAGAGCGACGGCGATTCGATCACGCCGCCAGCGGGCGATGCCGATCAGTTCTCGGAAGTGCCAGCCTGCAGCCTTGCCGAATTCGTCGGGCAGATCGCTGTGGAGGCGCACAGCCCGGGTTTCCTGTGGACGCCGGTGGCCGGTGACAACGCATCAAACAGAACGGCGGACGTCGTAGTCGGCGCCGAAGCGTTGGACCTGACCCAGGAAGTGTTGCCTATGAAGCTGGCATCACGCTCGATTGTCGCGCGATCGGTCTGTGTGCTGTCGCCGCGCCTGGTATTGCCCTCGGGTGATGCACAGGCTAAGTGAAACGCGGTACGGCGCGATGAGCGGTGGGCGCGATCGTGAACGCGACGAGGGTTGCAGCGAGGTAGCGGGCAAGGTGGGTGCGAAAGGCCGAGAATGCGGTCAACACGACGCTCACGCACGCGGCCACGAACCCGATGCTTAGCCTGAAGCCGATCATGTCCCCCCATGCGGTGAGATTGTTCACCAGCCGTCCCATTAGCGACACGACGTGGCGCCTGGGTCGACTGAACGGGCGTCGAAATGATATCGATCAGCGGCAGACGCGCCGGGCCATTTCGCGGCGGACATTTCGACCGCCCCCATTGCCTCTGTGCTCGGTGCCCAGCGCCACAATTACGGGCACGGAGGGCCGCCGTTGTGGCAATGTGTTCAGCGCTATGGGACAACGTGCATCGCCGCCAAGGGGTGAAGCACGGGGGGGATTCGACCTTCCCGCTGTAGCGCCCTCACCCGACGGGGATTTGCGGCTCGAAATCACGTGCGCGACCGGGTCCGCCCAATCGACACGGCACGACATCACCATCCGGCCCGACTGGACGGTAGAGACGCCTCATGACATCGAGGCCGAACGAGTCGCAGCGGCGTTCGGCGCAGAGGTGTCATGCATTCAGTTGGTTGAACGGCTGATCCCGGCGGTTCGCCGGCACGTCCAGCGCGTATCTCGTCGGGCGTTGGTCGGGCTGCGCCGCGTCCCAGACGGGTCGTGGTCTCCAGATCGAGCTGCGCCGGGTTGTGATTGTCGTCGACGTTTTCCCTCCGCCGCAGCTGCGGCGGCTCACCTTCGGACGCTGCGTCACACCGCCCATGACGAAGACCTATCTGTTGAATCGCTCCAGCCGGTCCTGGACGCAGTGCTGCACGCGCACCGCCAGTCATGGGGTTGGCGGCTACCGCCGGGCGACGCCGCCCGCGCACGGACTTGTGTGCTCGTTGATACGGATCTGGACGGTCTGTGGCAATCCGGCATCCATCCACTGCTTGTCGACGACATCCACCGACGGCTTCGGCCGGACGGGCCCCCGTTAACGGAGGGCTTCTACCTCGCGGTGGTCACCCATCGACCTGATCTCGACTGGCTCGCCAACATTGCTAGGAACGGATCCGACCTGAATGGCGAGCTGCTGGAATGGCTGGCCTGGACGTACTCACGTGCCGACCGTGCAAACCCGTTGCTGCGGGCCGATTGGTTGGCTGCCGGTGTTTCCCGCGCTGCGATCAGCCCACTCATCGACGCGGGTTATGTCCCAGCCGACGTCTTCGATCTTGCGCGCTGCGCAGGGCGCAGCCCCGGCGCGATGGCCAACCTGCTCCACGCGTGGTTACAGGCCGGCGCGCGTCCCACCGTGGCTGACCTGCGACGCCTGTTCGAGTTGCGAATCTCCACCTACACGGCGCCGAGCCGCGGCGTCGTGCTCGGCCTTGCCAAGATCGCAGACGCCGCGCAGATGGCCATCAGTGCAACCGATCTTGCGCTCCTACAGGTGATCTGTGGCTCACTGTCAGCGGCCGCTGGTTGGCTGACGCGCGGATACACCGATCCGTTCGTCGTCGCTGAGGAGCTCGCTCGTGCTGAGCCTCGATTTGACCCGGGCACCTGAAGGGGCGACCAAGTGAACAACCGTGCAGATTACGAATCCACCCTGCAAGCGCTGGGGTTGTGCGTGTCCGCGAGAGTGCCGTTTCTGCTGTGGGGCGATCCGGGCGAGGGCAAGACGGCCGTGATCGAATCCGCGCGGGCCAGCGGCTGGCACGTGGAAACGCTGATCGTGTCCCACCATGAGCCGACAGACTTCGCTGGGCTGCCCGTGATCGGGCCGGACGGATCGGTCCTGCTGTCCCCGCCTGCATGGGCACGTCGGCTTGCCAATTGCGGGCAGCGCGCGATCGCGTTCTTCGATGAGTGGACGACGGCTGCGCCCGCTGTGCAGGCGGCAGCACTGCGCCCGCTGACCCATTACGAGGTCGGCGACCTGAAGCTTCCCGACACGGTTTCCTTCGGAGCGGCGGCAAACCCGACAGATGTGGCCACTGCGGGGTGGGAACTTGCCCCGCCCACGGCGAACCGGTTCTGCCACCTCGACTGGGAGATGCCACTGGAGGTGTTCGCCGAATGCCTGGTCACCGGATCATGGCCACAGATGCCGGTGTATGACTCCCCGCTCGCCTACGCGGCCGAACTCGCCTCCACCAGGGTGCTTGCCGCCGGGTACCTACGAGCCAGGTGGGGCCAGCTCAAGGCGATCCCCGCCGACGTCGCAGGGCGCGGCCGAGCGTTCCCCACCCCTCGGACCTGGGACTACGCCACCCAACTGATCGCATTGGGCCGCGCCGTGGGAGCGCGGCCGGCCGCGGTGACGCTGGTGGCCGCCGGCACCATTGGGGCCGCAACCGCGCACGAGTTCATGGTCTGGGCAGACGCCCAGGATCTGCCGGACCCCGAGTTCCTGCTTGCCGACCCGGATGGCGCGGACCTTAGCGGCATGCGCGCAGACCGCACGTACGTCGTGCTACAGGCGATCCTCGCAGCCTTCTTACGTAAACCGACCGCGCAGCGCTGGGCCGATGCGATCCGGGTGTGCGCGCACGCCGCCGAACACGGAAACCTTGACGCTGCTGTTCCTGTGGTACGTGCGCTCGTTCGCGACGGCACCAGGCCGATCGACGCGCAAACCCCTGCGGAGATCAAAGTCTTCGCTGCACCGCTCGCGCTCGCCGGTCTCCTACCGAAAAGCGGGGCTTGACGTGCGCGACGAAAATGGGCGTCTCGATGAGGACCGGTTGGCGGCGGCCAAGCTGTGGCTCATCACCACACCCCGTCCCGACATCGCGGTCGGCGACATGCCATACCTCGCGCAGGCGCTTTATGCCTTGACCCCGGTCGGCACCGACCAGGTCGACACGATGACCGCTGACGACAAATGGCGCATCTACATCAACCCGGCATGGCTGGCGACCACTGCCATCCCAGAGCTCTCCATCCGACTCGCGCATCTGGTCTGGCATCTGCTTGCCGACCACGCCAACCGCGCCAACGATGTTCAAGCCAACGACCGGCGATCCTGGCACACCGCGACCGACGCAACCATCGGCGAGCTGCTCGATTGCGCGGGTGTAGAGAATCACGACCTGCCCACGGCTACGAGCCTGGGCCTACGGCCTGGCGCGGCGGCGGAGGAACATTACGCACGACTCAGCAAGTTGCCGACGGGTCCAGCCGATCTTGACGAGTGCCGCTCCCCATGCGGCAGCTGTTGCGACGGCTGGGCCTGCGGCTACGAGGCGCCGATCGACGTCGATGTCGGGTACGTCGACCAGATGCGCGCCGTTGAACTTAGGGCCTTCGTCGCGATCGCCTACCAGGGCCACCGGGGATCCCGCGGCGACCAGCCGGGAGAATGGTTACGTCGCGTGGAGCAAGGACGACAGCCCATCGTTTCCTGGCGGAGTGTCCTCGGTGCATCAGTGCGGCGGGCCACTAGGTGGGCGAGCGGAAACATCGACTACACCTACAGCCGTCGCTCGCGACGGCAGCAGGCCAGCCCGCAAGTGATCCTGCCCGGCATGAGACGACCCGCCCCAGCTGTCGCCGTAGTCTTGGACACGTCCGCGAGCATGGACGACGACCTGCTCGCCCAAGCCCTCGGCGAAGTTAAGGGCGTCCTTGCCGGAACCGGCGTCGACGAGCACGGCCTGCCAATCGTGGTGTGCGACGCAGCGGTTCAAGCCATCACCCGGATAACGGGACCTGCCGACATCCCACTTGCCGGCGGCGGCGGCACCGATCTGCGGCATGGCATCGACGCCGCCGCTCGTATCAGGCCACGGCCCGACGTCCTCATCGTGCTCACGGACGGCGACACGCCCTGGCCTCAAAGCCCTCCCCCGGGCATCGCGGTAATCGCCGCGCTCATAGGCCGCGAGCAACGACTCTTCGCACCAACGCCAGCGTGGGCACAACGCATCGAGTGCGTGCTCACCTGAACGACGCAAGGTCAGTCGCGCGCGGACGTGTATTCTCAGCTCGCGAATCGGGGCGCAAATACTAGATGTCGTCAAGATCGCGCGGGTGTGGCATGACAGGCGGCGGCGATGGTGACGTTAACGAACGACGCCCCTTGTAGGCGTCGCGAGCGCGGCCAATTCCCGCCACCGACTTGCGGGTGCCGGACCTTCCGAGCGCCGCCAGCCGACGCGCCGAATCTGCAGCGACAACCTGCGCATGGTGGAACTGCTCGCTATCCGCTACGCGCTTCGCTTGGGTAACAGCGACGTGCGCGCCATGAGTTGCGAGCTGTCCGCCTTGAGTCGCCACCCTCGCCGCCTCGGCGTACATGCGCCCGGTCACGACACACGTACCCGCTATCCGATCGCTCAAGGAGCGCCGGCGCCCGACCAAGGTGACCGCGACGTTGACCCAAAACACGAAAACGGCGACGAGCCAAGCGAACACCGCCAGTACGAACGAACCCTCCATGAGGAGGCAGCACGCCACTGTAAAGAGTCCAACGTCGAAGACCGTCGTCGCCGCGGCCCGGATCGCGGCCTGCTTGTGGGTGAGAACGCCTGACGCTTTCGGGCCGACCCGAAGATCAAGGAGCGTCTTCCCGAGTGTTCGGCCTCGCCACGCCAGGGTGCTGAACTGATAGGCGAACGTGAACACGATCAGCAAGGCGAAAGCCTCGAGTGCGTAAAGAGCCGCGTGGTGCCAAAGCGACAGACCAACGTGTACTCCGATCTGAACGCCTCTGGCCGTCACGTGCCCGTGGGAACCCAGCAGGCCAGACACGCTGCTGGCACCAGCAGGAAGTACCGAGAGCAGCGCGGAAATGCGCAAATAGGTTACAAAGGCAAGCAGCCCGGCTATTGCAACAACGATCCCAAAGTCGACCAACCACGCGAGAAGACGGCGACCCACCGGTGGGGCACTTACCGACCTCGCCACAAGAGGCGGCGTCATCCATGGCGTCGTCACGATTTTCCCCGTTGCGTTTGACTTTGACTGGTGCGGCGGCCGGCTCAGAGTCACCATTGTGGCCTCTGCCCGATCCGAAAAGAAGGCCAGCGAAAGCGCTTCCTTGGCGTCTTCGGCTCAAAGGCGCGATCCGTACGCTTGGGAGACGAAGCGGTCGCGAGCCCCAGCCCATAGGTCTGTGGCTCTACCTGCGACAGCGTCCTGACTTGCAGGTAGCGTTATCGCTGGGACGAGACACCGCTGACATGCGTCCACTTAGAGCGTTGAGCACGCGCCTCAGTGAGGTTTCCCCCGATCGCGCGTACGTCGGTGTAACCCCACAATGCTTGCGGTCAACCACCGTCTCGCGAGTTGAGTCCGCCAGGGTGGTGTACGTCCGGCCCGGTGATGGGCGTGGCGTAGGTGTGTAGGGCGGCCATCGCGTGATCCTTTCGAAGACCTCTCACAGTGCTTCGAAGGAGCCCACGATGACCGCACCGAGCAGTATCGACCCTGCCCGTTTCTTGCATGAGCAGCTGACGTCCGCGTCGCCGGACTTGCTGCGTTCGATGTTGAGCGTGTTCGTGAACACGTTGATGTCGGCGGAGGCCGACGCGATCTGCGGTGCCCCTTACGGGGTAAGCAGTCCGGAGCGGACCAATGTCCGCAACGGTTATCGGGTGCGGGACTTCGACACCCGGGTCGGCACCGTGGACGTGGCGATCCCGAAGCTGCGCGCCGGCTCGTATTTCCCGGATTGGTTGTTGGAGCGGCGCCGCCGCGCTGAGGCGGCACTGACGTCGGTGGTCGCGACGTGTTACCTGCTCGGGGTGTCGACTCGGCGGATGGAGAAACTCGTCGAGAGCCTCGGCATCACCCGGCTGTCCAAGTCGCAGGTCTCGGTGATGGCCCGTGACCTCGATGAGCATGTGGAGTCGTTTCGGACCCGGCCGTTATACAACGGGCCCTACACCTTCCTTGCGGCGGACGCGCTGGTACTGAAGGTCCGCGAGGGTGGCCGGGTGGTCGGCGTGCACGCACTGCTGGCGACCGGGGTCAACGCTGACGGGCACCGCGAAATCCTTGGCCTGCAAGCAACTTCGGCCGAAGACGGTGCTGGCTGGCTGGGGTTCTTCCGCGACCTGACCGCCCGCGGCCTTACCGGGGTCGCCTTGGTCACCTCCGACGCGCACCGCGGCCTGGTCGAGGCGATCGGTGCCACGCTGCCCGGCGCGAGCTGGCAGCGGTGCCGCACCCACTACGCGGCGAACCTCATGTCGGCGACACCGAAAGCGTCCTGGCCGTGGGTCAAAACGATGCTGCATTCGGTTTATGACCAACCCGACGCGCCATCAGTGCACACCCAGTACGACCGGCTAGTGGCCGCAGTGGCTGACAAGCTGCCCACCGTCGCCGCCCACCTGGAAGCAGCCCGAGCCGACGTATTAGCGTTCACCAGCTTCCCCAAAGAGATCTGGCGACAGATCTGGTCCAACAACCCCCAAGAGCGACTCAACCGAGAGATCCGTCGCCGCACCGACGTCGTCGGGATCTTCCCCGACCGAGCCTCACTGATCCGTCTCGTCGGCGCTGTTCTGGCAGAACAAAACGACGAATGGATCGAAGGCCGCCGCTACCTCGGCCTCGACGTCCTCGCCCGCTCCAGAGTCACCATCATCGCTACGCACACCGACACGGAGGTGACCACCACCGACGAGCTGCAAACGATATCTGCCTGACAAGCGAACGGATCACGCATCAACCGTCAAACACCACACCCGAGGACTTGACCGTCTCGCGCGCCTCGGAGTGCTCGCTTGGGCTACGCGCAAAGGAATCCCAGTGATGCTGTGGACAGTAAATACCACCGAGTTGATACGCGCTGCTCAACAAGATTCGCGCATTTGGGGATACGTTACTGGCTTCCCAAGGTTGGCACTGCGGCTGGCTGGGGATCGGACCTAAGGAGTTGTAGCTCAACAGCCGAGCTCTCCGCGCGGTAGTCAGGTACGACTCAGTCTTGCGCTGATGGGGTTCCGACGCCGATGGGCGCGTCACCCGAATCCTTCGCTGCTAGTTCGACGGGTTCGGGTGCAAAGCGCGTCCCGTTTACTCCAGGGACCTCCGCGGCATCGGCGACCAAGAGGGCCCGCCGAGTGCGAGCGCGAATGGCTTCAGCCTGCTGTTGATCTGGTGCTCCAGGACCGACGACCTCGAGGGTAAACGGGGGCTCGATCTGTCCGTTGATAAGTGCCAACGTCGCGGCCTGGAAGTTAGGCAGTCTTGTCAGAGCCTCAGCAGGAAAGTCGGGCAGCATCCGCCGAGATAGTTCCAAGCCGTCCTCCAAGCCGAGCCTGAAGGCGATCGTTGTGCCGACGTTTCCGACCAAGCCCTTTCGTATCTCCGGACTGAGTTGGTCGAGGTGCGTATGAGCAAGCACGAGGCGAATGCCGAACTTCCGCGCCTCAGCGAGCATCATGCCGATCGGGCCTACACGAAACGTGTGCGCTTCGTCGACGAACAGGGTGAATGGTCGATCACCTGTACGACGCAGTCCTGCTGTCCAAAACCGCTGCAAGTAGAGGTATCCGAGCAGCTTCGAGTTCAGTTCGCCCAAGGTGCTCTTGGCGAGGTTGAGAATGACGATGCCGCCGCCATCGACAACGGCCCGTATGTCAACAGCGTCTCGTCCCGACCCAAGAATCGCCCGAAGTTGCTTGTCCGCGCTGAGCCTTGTCCACTTTGAGGTGAACCAACCCAACATCTCACTCTTGTGGTAGTCGCTTGTTTGCCCCATTTCCTTGGTCCAGAATTGGATCGCTTGCTCGTCGTGAAGGCGACCGAACTTGGACTTCAGGAAGTCAACGTCCAGGAAGAGTCGAGGCACATCAAGCAAACTCGCGCGATCACCGTCGGCATCGGCCAGCGTTCGCAGGCCCATCTGTAGCCAGGTCTCGAAGCGCGGTCCGACGATGCCGGTCTGCCCTGGGTCGAACAGGTCGTAGAACATAGCGCCGATGTCAACGAGTGCGAGTTCACGATCGGCGCCGTCGACTGCGGCGAGCGGGTTCAACGGCACTGGATGTTCGCGATCCCCCGCATCTATCAGAACCACGTCACGAGCGCGTTTAGCTGGCAGGAGCGCGAGTATGCGCTCGGCGAGTCGGCCGTGCGGGTCGAGAACTGCGAAGCCGCCTCCACGCGCGGCTTCGTCGCAAATCATGGCCTCGAGCAGCGTCGACTTGCCCGTGCCCGTTTGCCCAAAGATATGCACATGCCGCGCCAGATCGGCGTCCGGCAAAACGACAGGCATTGCATCACCGGCCAATGTGCGCGCTAAGCCAATGCTCAAGCCCGTGGCGGGCGCAGCCTCCGCGCGCGGCACGGCGCGGGCCCCCGCCACTTCAAATCCTGGCATGGTGCCGACGTCAGTGGCCGGCAATCGGACGAGAGCCGCCGCCGCATGCTGCCCGAGTCGCTGCAGAGGGTCCTGCCTCCATGCAGCGGGACTGAGCACCTGCCACGCCAGATGGGCGCTGCTCGCCTGCTCCTCGGGCACCGGCAATATCCGAATCGAACCGGTCATCGCCCGAATGGCAGCTCGTACCCGAGGCGACTCCGCTGCGCCGCCACCGAGCAACGCCTGCACATCGAGAGGCCGCCCTACTACTCGGAGAGCCTCCGCCAGCCCGGTGGGGGTCGTCGCACGTTCGCCCAGAGCCATGGCCGCGAAGTCGAGAAGCTGTTCATCGGTGGTGACGGGCGCCGAGGCTACGTGGACACGGTAGGCGGCATCAGGTCCCGCGTTCACCAATGCTGCGCACAGTTCGCGCAAGTCGTCGGGCCGCGGAACGGGCCACACGTATGGGGCAGTACGGTCGTCGTCGTGCTTCGCCAGGAATCCGATCGGGCCAGCAATAGAGAGCGGCAACAGCGCGAGTTCGACCTCAGCGACGGCCGTAGGCGTTGGCCTCGCCAAGAATGCTTCTAGCGAAGCCGCGCTCAGAAACCGAAACCTAGCTGGCGAGAGCGGCGCCGACAGCAACTGATACAGCTCGCGAGCAAAGGTTGTTGCACCAACCGCGGACGTCGCAGACACGACGAGCAGCATCTCCAGTCGCCGACTGCCAACGGCCGAACCGATGTGCAGTGTGAGTGCCGCATCGGGTGGGGTCTCCCCCACGAGTCGCAGCAGCACCTCAGACGCACTTCCCGCCAGGGCAGCGGCGTCCTGACGCCAGGCCGCAAACAAGTGCTCAACTTCAACGCCGGCGACGTACTTCCCGGCCCCGCTGACGATAGGTACCTGCACTTCCACGCAGCGAGAGTAGCGCGCCCGTCACCCGGGAGTCGGCGGTGCGACCATCCGTCGGCGACGACTGCCAAACAGCGCCCGCAGCCGCAACTTGCCCCTGCGCACTCGTATGCGACTGCCGAATGGTGTCGCATCGGCTACGACGGGCCTCGCCCAATACGCTGATCCTTGCCGGTGCATCGCGCCGCAAGAAGACGGGGGTCGGGCAATGCGACGGGTCGCGCTGTCAGTTCTGGCGATGGCCCTCACGATGGCTGGCGCAATCGCCGGCGCGACCCCCAAGTTGGCCTCGGCCGCGGCTGGGGACCCCGACTGGCTCAACGAGATCAATGTCTACCGCGAAGCGTCCGGACTGCAATTGGTCAGCGAGCAACCGAGTTGGGACATGGGCCTGCAGGAGCACTTGACCTACCTCGGGCTCACGCCGTCGTCGTACCTGGCAGGCGCGTACGAAAGCGAGCACACCGAGAATCCGGCCAGCCCGTACTACACACCGCGAGGCGCACAAGAAGCGGGGTCGAGCAATTTGCTTGCCGGCGGAGCGGACACCTCGCTTGCGGCCATCGACCGTTGGCTCGCCGCCCCGTTTCACGCCGTCGGAATGTTGCGTCCGGCCTTATCTCAGGTCGCGTTCGTGCGAGACAGCACTTTTGAGAGCGCAGGTTTGGATGTCATCAGCGGATTCGACCTGAGCGCACCACCCTCGACGACGCCGGTCCTCTTCCCTGGTAACGGCATGACGACGGACCTCACCACCTTCGGCGGGGAACAGCCCAGCCCTGTCGGATCCTGTGCGCCGGCCGCAAGCCCGGCACAGGCTTACGGGTTGCCGATCATCGCGCTCCTGCCTCAGGCACCCGACCCCGCGCTGTTAGCGCAAGTCCGCGGCCCCGACGGATCTGTTGAATCTAGTCAGGACGGGAGCCTCTGCGTCGTCGACGAGGACACCTACCAGTCGACGGACCCGATATACGGACCCACCGGAGCGCAGATACTTCAAGGCGACAAAGCGGTGTTCCTCATTCCAAATGCACCACTGACCGCGGGCCGCCACTGGGTGACCATCACACAACCGGGCCAGCCAGATATCTCATGGTCATTCGTCGTGGCCCCCACGGAAGTCCCTCAGTCGGCGGGGTCTACGACGTGGCATTGTCACGGGTAGCGGGAATCAACCGCGACGCAACCGCAATCCAAGCCTCGCGCATGCGATACCCGGGCCCCGGTTCCGCGCCGGCCGTCGTGCTCGCGTCCGACCGGACCTTTCCAGACGCACTCGCAGGCACACCACTGGCCATCGCGGCGCACGGCCCGTTGCTCCTCACGCCCCCTACGGGATCGGCCGAGGCAACGCTCGCGGAGATTCAACGCGTGTTAACGCCTGGGGGGACGGTGTATGTCCTCGGTGGCGAGAGTGCCGTCAGCGCAACCGCTGACACGACTCTTCGCAGACTTGACTACGCCGTCGTCCGGCTTGCCGGAGCAACACGCTACGACACCGCCGTCGCGATCGCTGCTGCCCTAGGTGACCCGACTACCGTCGTCGAGGTCACTGGCACGAACTTCGCTGATGGCGTCTCCGCAGGTTCTGCCGTCGCATCGTTACACGGCGCCATCCTGCTAACGGACGGATCTTCACCCGACTCAGCGACGCAGGCGTACCTCGCGGCCCACATCGCGGACACACGGTACGCCGTCGGCGGTCCCGCGTGCGCTGGCGATCCCACTGCGACATGTCTCTCCGGAGCCTCCCGCTACGACACCTCAGTGCTAGTCGCGCAGCAATTCTTTCCCTCACCCAGCGCAGTCGGGTTCGCCTCAGGGGCCAGCTTCCCGGACGCCCTGTCCGGCGGAGCGTCAGTCGGCGCTGGCGGGCAACCGCTCATCCTTGTCCCCCCGACCGGCGAACTTCCGTCCAGCCTGGTCGCCTATTTGACGACCAACGCCAGCACTCTCACGTCCGGCGCTGTGTTCGGCGGCGTCGCCGCCGTCGACAACGTAGTCGCGAGCGAACTCCAGTAGTACGGCACGCGAAGGACACGCCTCCGCTGCAGCTAGTCAGGTGGCGTCAAATATCCAGCCTGGCTGGGAGGGCGCTGCGGCAGCAGTGCCCCCGCACAGACCATGGTGGCTGGAGCGTAGAAGAGTGGCAACCCTATGCCACCGCGGAGACTTGCAGCGAAAGCGGCAAGGACGCGGGTAACTCTCGGGTTGCCCGATACGACGTTGGGGAGGACGCGGCGACGCGGCCCTCGCTAAGCTATGTCTTCTGGCTGTCGTGCGAAGGACGTCTCCATGAACTTCCCCACACCCTTGTCGGCGCGATCTGCCCCGAGCATGCCGAACTGCGCCCTGCCATCTGCACCCTTCCATTGGATGAGATTCGGCGTCGGTCCGACACCCGCAAGCTTGGGTATGTCACTTCGCGCTGTTGGGCCAACATGACGGTCGGAGCCGCGATGCTCGCCGATGGGGCCAGGTCGCGATGACAGCGTTGGTCGCCTACGCCGCATGGGGCGGGGTCCGTGTGCTGCGGTGCCTCGCCGGCGAATTGGTGAGCCAGTTGACCAAGGACGGGGAGCCTCGCCCGCTTCTGCCGGCACGCGGCGTCGCGATAACGAACTCCCGCGACTTCCTGCTCATCGCTGTAGGCGACCAGTTGTTTGCCGTGGCGGCCCAGGACGACGGCGGCGTGTGTCGCAAGCCGCTGTACGGCTCGATGCCACTACCGGAAGAGGCGCGTCTACTCGCAGCGGCGGTAGATCGGCGAGGGCGAAACGTCCGGGCGGTCGTGGCGACGCCAGAGCGATCGCTCGTCATCGACATACTCCCCAACCAGCGTTCCCAGCCACTGACCGGGCCCGCGGTCAGCGCCTGCTTCGTGGACGGTACCCCAGTTGTAGTGGAGACCAGCGGGGCCGTAGGCGCCGATGTCGGCTGGGTTGTTGAGGCGCCATGGCTGTCAGCAGACGCCCTGACAACTCGCGACGGCTCGGTCGTCGTCGCGGCACTTCAGGGCGACGGCGTGACAATTGCGCGAAGGGATAGCACGGGGGAGATCGAGCGCCGCTGGCTCGCAGGACAGTACGCCGACGTCACGCTCGTGCGAGAGAAGAGATTCCCCGCCGAGCCGCGTCTCGTGACGGTGACGGCGTCGGGCGGCCTTGGGTTGCACCAGTGGACACAATTCGCCGCCCCTTCGGCGCGTACGTGGCAGGCAGAGCCAGTCGCCTCCGCAGCACCGATCCGGGTCTTCGTTTCATACGCGCACACTGGCGGGTGCGAGCGGGCGACACTAGATGAAGGAGACTGTTGCGTGAACCACGAGTTGGCGCGCAAGGTCGTGGACCTTCTCGGCGAGGAGGGTTTCCATGTCTGGTGGGACGCGATGCTGCCCAGAGACGATAGTTATGCCGTTTTGATCCAGGACGAGGTTGACGCCGCCGATGTCATGATCATTCTGTGGAGCGCCACGAGCGAAGAGCAGGCAATCGAATACGAGCGAACTACAGTTCAAACCGGCCAGCTGATGGAGCTTCTCTACGCACGGGAATGCATGTCGGGCGGTCGCCTTCGTCCGATTGCAATCGTCACTGCCGGTGTTAAGACAAAGTGCGTCAACGTTACCGGCTTCAAATATCACTGGCCCCTGCAACTCGATGAGAACAACAATCTCGAGAAACTGCGCAAAAATCTTCTTTGGAATGTCCGGAACGAACGGCCTCTCCGACATTTCCGCAGCGCCACTCGTTCGACCCAAATCTAGATGACAGGCCGCAGCATTGTTATCGGCGCTATGAACGGCGTGGCTGACGTGGGGGTTCGTCGATGAAGCGCAGCGATCTGATCGCTCAGATCTCAGCCACGTTACGTCGGCGCAGCCTGGTCTGGTTCGGCACACGCGGTGACGATGTCGAGGCAGCAACCGAACTGCCGCAACTGTCGGCGGCGTACTCGCTGATCGGTCGGTACGACGGGCGGGATTCTGTCGATGCCGAGTCGTTGGAGCGACTGACCGGAAAGCGGGTCGATCTCGACGGCTTCGAATTGGACGACCACCTCGGGGACCATGCGGTCCGCGAGCTTCGCAATCGCGTCCTGTCAGCCCTGAGCGGCCCGAGCGCCCTATTTACCTACCGCCCATCTACGTTCCTGTCCGCGATCAGCTTCGCGCGACGTGACCGGTGCGACTACCTCGGCATGTTCAAGGACCACCAAACTGCCTTTGAGCACAAGCCCTGGGTGGAGAGCTCGGTCGCTCAGCTCGGCATCCCGCATGTGCCGTGGACGTATATAGCTGACGAGGAGCAACTACGCACCCTGAAGATGCTCGCGCGGGGTGCGGTGATGTTGCGCACGTCTCGTTCGAGCGGGGGCATTGGACTGGTGAAGCTCGAAGATGCTGACATGCTGCGCGCCGCATGGATGACGGGCGTCGAGTCGTTCGTGAGCGTGGCACCGTATATCGACCGGGCAATGCCATTGAACGTCGGTGCGGTGGTATGGAAGGACGGCGTAACATTGCATCCGGCGTCGGTGCAGCTGATCGGTCATCCGGCGCTTACCACTCGGCCATTCGGATACTGCGGTAACGACTTTGCGCTCGTGTCACAGCTGCCACTCGGGGTGCTTGGGGCCGTCGAGGATTCAACACTTCGCGTGGGTGAGTGGCTGCGCGGCCACGGCTATGTCGGCGCCTTCGGCGTCGACTTCCTCGTAAAGGACGGCGTGCCGTTGTTCACTGAGGTAAACCCGCGGTTCCAAGGCTCAACGCACGCATCGTGTCGGATCTCCGTCGAGCTCGGTGAGAGTTGCATTTTGCTTGAGCACCTCGCGGCTCACTTGGGGATCACTGCTCCGCACGCGCGGCCTTTGGCGTGGTGGGCTTCGCACGCCGCCCCGTTGTCCCACATCGTGCTTCACAACACTTCTTCCCGTGGCCGTCTGGTTCATGGCTCCATCTATGAGCGGTTAGGTTCGGTCAGCGCGTTGCGGCGAGTCGACGTAGTGGCCCCACCGGATGTCGAGGCCGAGCCGAATGCGACACTCGCTCGCGTGACGCTGGGTCGTTCCGTGACGACCAACGGCTTCGATTTGTCCCCCGACATTGTGGACGTAGTGGGGGCCGCGACGCGCACCAGCGTCCGGGCTCCAACAAATGCCGTCGAAGCACCGGAGGTGGCCTCGCCATGAGCGATCGAATCCGCCCTTTCGACCGGGTCCGTATAGACAGCAGGGACCTTTACGCGCGGGTGCCGCTGAACGAGTCCGAGACCCTATGCCATGTGATGTACGCCCGCGTCAAGGAGTCGGGGTACCCGGCCGGGGACGGTCAACCGCGTAAGTCGCGATTGGGAGACGAGTGGATCGGCTTTCCATGGCTCACGCTGATCCTCGGCTCCGGCTCGCTTGAGGCTCCGATCGACGCCGCAACACGCGCCGCGTCGATTGGGAATGGCGTCCGTGCCGCGCTAGGCGGCGCCTTGGACGAACAGGTGCTCAACGAAGTCGCTCAGTTCACCGTGACGTTGGCCAACGACCGACTGCTCGCGGGCCGCCAGACATCCGTTGGACGGGCAAGACTGTCGCTCGATGACGAGGTCGGGGCTGATCGAATGAACCTCGACGGCGCTGCGCGGGTGAGCGAGGTGGCGGCACGCGTTACCTGCGCTGCCGCGCTGACGACGCAGGTATTCCACGAGATGGCTGGCAGTGCGCACCAAGCCATGAGCCGCCGCTCCAACGACGTCGTCGTCCTTCAGAAGGCAGCCGTGAGCGAGGACGTAGGCGACGACATCGCGCGAGCCCGCGAAGCCCTCGACGAGGCCAGGACGGCGGTCGAGGAGAGCGGCGCGAGCAGCCCACGCGTGGGTGAAGCAGTGCTGAACCTGCTGACGGAGATTCTGGGCGATTTGGACATTAACGGGAGGCAGCGCAAGGCATCTGCGCACCGGATCCGTTTGCTCACCGAGGTCGCTTGGTATTACCTCGTCGACAAGTCCGACCTTTACCCGGGCTGGACTGACCTATTGCTGCGCTTGATGCTCTCAGAAGGCAAACCACGGGACCATCAAACGCCGCGCAGGCCACGGCCTCGTTACAACGGGCTGGAACAGCTCACCGGCGTGGCGCAGGAAATCATGGATATACCAACAAAGAAGTCGTTCGAGCTCAATGCGGCCGGGCGTCCGGTGCCCGATCAGAGTCGTCAGGGCCTCTACCGAAAGGCGGCCCGGGTCCTTTGGGCACAGGCGGCCGCGCACGAACAATCCAAACAACTACCTCCGGCGTCGGTCTTTGTCACGACGTTCGACCTCGAAATGGAGATGGCCTTGATGGCCACGGGCGAGGGGAAGTCGTTCTCGATCGCCGTCCCGCTCTATGTCCGTAGCTACAAAGATGCGCCGGAGGCGCAGTTCTGCTGGGTGATGGCGGACGTCGCGTCCCCGAAGGTGGGCGCCGGATGGGCACTGGAGAACTTGCGACGGCCCAGCGCGTGGCGCGTCCTGGGCGTGAAAGCGTTGCCCGAGGACTTGCAAGGCCGACCGATCCTCGTCCACCTCTGCGGCGCCCCCCTCATCGACGTGCCGGAGCTGACGCGCGAGCTGCGCGACGACTTTGCCCGGCACGGCATCGGTATTAAAGGCACCACCTCGCTGATGCCCGCAATCACCGTCGACGAATACCTGGCAATGAGCCAGAGCGACGTCGAACTGTCGTGGCTCAGCCGCGACAAGTCCGATGCACATGCAGCCCCGGGCCCCGCCCTTCCGCCGTCGCTCACGGTCAGCGGCGAGAGGGGCCTCGGTGTCCGCTTCTGGCTCACCCTCGGAGTGCCCTTTTCTGACCCGGCGGTACGCAACCGAGTGCTTGCTCAGATCGGGGCGGCTCAGCGAATCATGCGACTGAGCGAGGTCTCCGAACCGACGGATCAAGCCGCAGCGGCGCTGCCCCGGTCGGGCGCCCTGCCGCCCCGACCGAAGATCACAGCCGAGGATGCCGAAGACCCGAAGATCACAGCTGAGGAGGCTGAAGACCCGAAGATCACAGCTGAGGAGGCTGAAGACCCGGAGGCTGGAGAGATCGCGGATCGGCGGCCGTCGCGAGC
>Ga0208717_1000286_pt1 | contig 18509 bp, 18 predicted proteins | sample NGESurF53shallow_FD_184489 | JGI IMG/M metagenome (GOLD analysis project Ga0208717, IMG submission 184489) | Arctic peat soil microbial communities from Barrow, Alaska - NGEE Surface sample F53-3 shallow (SPAdes) | ecosystem: Environmental > Terrestrial > Soil > Wetlands > Peat ... | reverse complement strand
AGTAATAGATTTGAATACTTTAATCAGCCAGCAATAATTACTTTTGTATTTGAAATTGAAAAGACAACGGCAATATTTTAAAAAACTAATATGAAAGTTTTACTAGATATTCAAAATGAGACTAAAGTCCCTTTTATTATGGAGTTTTTGGAAAGTCAGTCTTACATAAAAGCAAAACCACTTTCTAATGCCAGTGCAAAAATTATCCAGGACTTAAAAGAAGCTATGAACGAAGTTAAACGGCACAGGCAAGGTAAAATAAAATTGAAAACAGCAGAACAGTTACTGAGTGAACTATAATATAATCTCCACTCATAAGTTTGAGAAAGAAATAAAACGGCTGATTAAAAAATTCCCTTCTTTAAAAAAGGAATATGCAAACCTTATTGCTAAACTTAAGGTAAACCCAACTTTGGGTATAGCATTAGGTGACAATTGCTATAAAATATGACTTGCCATTGCCTCTAAAAATAAGGGTAAAAGTGGCGGTGCCAGAGTGATTACTTATTTTGTGATTGAAGATATTGCAGTTTACTTACTTACAATATATGATAAATCTGAACAAGAGATCTTTTCTGATAAAGAGCTTAAAAATATTGTTAAGGAATTGAAATAAAAATATTCAACTGCTTTTGGTGATGCTTTCTTCAGCTTTTATCTTTTTCTGCATTTTCAATTTAAAATTCAGAAAAGTACACATTAAGATGGTGTAATTGTTTTCTATATCTTCCGTCAATTGGGGAAATAGCAGTAAGTGGCTGAAGTTGCATGTGTGTTGATTATTAGAATGCAAAAATTTGATCTTTTAATCATTTTCATTGCACTAAATTTGCCGCAAAATTAAAGTAATTGGTTTGGAAAGAAAAATAAGGGTTGGAGCGGTAAGTTACCTCAATACGAAGCCCCTCATATACGGATTTGAACATGGAATGATGACGGAAAGTGTTGATTTAAAAATAGATTTTCCCTCAAGAATAGCAGTTATGTTGTTGGAAAATGAGATTGATGTGGGATTGGTACCTGTTGCCGTTATCCCTGAAATGAAAGAACATTATATTATTTCTGATTATTGCATTGGTTGCGATGGAGCTGTTGCCAGCGTTGGATTATTTAGCGATGTACCCTTACAAAAAATCGAAAAAATCTTGCTGGATTATCAAAGCAGAACTTCCGTAGAACTGCTTAAGATCCTCATCAGGGAGTACTGGAAAATTGATCCCATTCTTGAAACAACAATGGGAGAATATCAATCAAAAATTTCAGGAACTACCGCAGCTCTCGTAATAGGCGACCGTGCACTCGAACAAAGAAAAATTTCACCATACATTTTCGATCTTGGCCTTGAATGGAAAAAATTTACGGGTTTGCCATTTGTATTTGCAGCATGGATTAGCAATAAAAAGCTTGATGCAAATTTTACAGACACTTTTAATAATGCCAACGCATACGGATTAAACAATCTTGATTTGGTATTGCGGGTAAACCCTTATAATGCTTTCGATTTAAAGGATTATTATACGAAGTACATAAGTTACTCTCTGGATGAAAATAAATTATTCGCTTTAAAAAACTTTATCAAAAAACTGCAGCAGGACTATAGCCCGAACGAAATAACTCACTAATGCTGTAATTTTAACCCCAATAAAAAAGAAATGGCAGAAACTCTTGGCATGTTGTGCGATAAGCTCACGATTGTAAAATTAAAACAGTACCATACAGAAGATAAAGTAAGGTTGGAAAGTTTGGGTAACCAGGCTTCTCAGTTGCAGGAAGAAATTGACGTGTATATAGCAGATGCTGTTAGTGGAAATATTCCTCCTGAAAAATTGACTTTTAAAGCCAATAAAGTTTTCAAAAAGGAAGGGAATGAAACGGCCGAAGTAACAGGCAATATCGGTAGAATTTTCTCGCAATTGGCCGACGTAAACTGCAGCCTGTGGCACGAGGTGGAAAAGGGCTACGACATTGAAAATGTTCCCGTGGAAGAAAAAGACAAAATAGTGAAAATGCTCGCAGTACTTAACCTGGAAAGAAATAAGTGCATAGACGCAATTGATGCACATTTTTTAAATTTAATTCTTACAAAATAAATCCCGATAATTATATGCATATCCGAAAAAGAACAACATGCAGAGTATGCGGTTCAAGCTCATTAACCCCGGTAATAGACCTGGGGCCGCAATACCTGCAAGGCTCCTTTGTAAAACCCGGAAAAGAGATGCCTTCTCACAGAAAAATTAATTGTTCGCTGGTACGGTGCAACCCGCAGATAGATGAAAATGCATGTGGATTATTACAAATGGAACACAGCGTGCCACCGGAAATATTATATGCGGCATACTGGTACAGGAGCGGCACGAATACTACCATGAGAGATCATTTAAAAGGAATTAGTGATAGTGCTACCGCATTAGTTAAAAAAGATAATTGCAATGTTTTAGATATTGGTTGTAACGATGGAACATTATTAAATTATTATCCGGCTTCTTATATTAAGTACGGGTGCGATCCAAGCGATGTAGCACAGGAAGTTAAGAACGCAACAGTGGTTCAGGATATATTTCCATCTGCTGAATTATTTACTGCTATCGGCGATAAAAAGATGGACATCATTACTTCGATAGCGATGTTCTACGATTTGGAGAGTCCTGTTGATTTTGTAAAAAGCATTAAGAAATTATTATCTCCGGAAGGTATATGGATTTTTGAAATGAGCTATATGCCTAAAATGATTGAGCTCGATAGTTATGATACGATTTGCCATGAGCATTTGGAATTTTACAGCCTTGCTGTGCTGGAAAAAATAACTGCAATGGCAGGTATGAAAATCTTTAAAATATTATTTAACGACATCAATGGCGGCAGCATTCGTTGTTACGCTACTCATAAAGAAAGCAGTTTATATTTCGATAGCGAGAATTATAAAATAATGAATGAAATAAGGCAAAAGGAATTCGACCTGGAACTGGATACCGATAAACCTTATGTAGCTTTTCAATACCGCATTGAAAAAGTACGGGACGATTTGCATAATCTTTTGGTTGAATTGAAAAGGGAAGGCAAGCGGGTGCATATTTACGGAGCATCCACAAAAGGCAATACCATTTTGCAATGGTGCGATATTAATAGTATGCTTGTGGAGTATGCCGCCGAAAGAAATCCTGATAAATATGGGGCCTATACATTGGGTACTAATATTCCGATTATAAGCGAAGCAGAGAGCAGGGCTATGAATCCTGATTATTATTTGGTACTACCCTGGCATTTTAAAAAGGAATTTATAGAAAGAGAAAAGGAAGCGCTTGAAAAGGGTACCGGGTTTATATTTCCAATTCCAACGATTGATATTTATAAGAAGGCATAAAAAAATTCATTTTTAGATGTTATATTTGAGAATAAATTAATAATTATCACAACCAAAGCTACATTTATGAAAAAAAATCCTACTGGTTACATTTTATCTTTTATTTTTTTTAGTATAGTATTTTTAGCTTCTTGCAGCAAGGATCATAATCCACCGCCGACGCCAACTCCTTGCCCCGACTCATTAACCAAAACTCAATTATTGGTCAGGTCAACATGGCAAGTTGATGAGGTCTTTAGAAATATAAGTGGTGCGAACTCTCATTACAAACGGGGTGGTGAGAACACCACAGGTACCAACTATGACACGCTTCAAGTAACGTTTAATACTGATGGCTCTGGGACTTATAGAGATGAAACGGGAACAACCCATCAGGCTTCATGGTCGTTTGCTACACCTGATTTTAGGAACGTTACTTTTAATATAGGCCCTCCATCTGCTACAACATACAACTGGGGCTTGTTTGAAGTGACCGGCGATGCAATGTATAATACAACTCCAGTTGGATCCAACATCCTGGTGGCAGCAAGGTATACCCCATTGCCGCGAATTTCGCCCGATAAATAATTGTTCTTTGTCTCATTTATTTTTTTCAATTTCGCGATAATTTGATTTCAGCAATTAAAGGATTATTCGTAAACAATAGAAGAGCTCAGGATAGTATTTATGAATCCGGGTTAATGGTTTATAATTGTCTGAAATTATCCGGTAAATATTCTCTGGATTACATTGAAATTGATTATGAGAATAAATTTATTCCTTTAGGCTATCATTTTTATTTTTTTAATTATCATCCGTCAACTATGGGCTGGATGGATACTTCACAATTAAAAAAATTAAAGTCTATTGTAATTACTATGATTTTGGAAGTTTTGCCGGGTGATCCTTTTGTAATGTGTCCAGATAATCATTTTAACGGCTACTGCGTAATTGACCCAACTTTAAAAATTAAAAAAAAGAAAATTTTCGTCTTTCCAAGACCGTTAGATTCACTTAATTTCGATATACAACCATATCAGCAAAAAGAAATACCTGTTATTGGTTCATTTGGATTTGCAACTAAGGGCAAGGGGTTTCAGCATGTGGTTGAAGCTGTAAATAAGGAATTTGATGAGGCCGTAGTTAAAATTAATATACCCTTTGGCGATTTTGTTCCGGACTCAAAGAAATATGCAAGCTATCTGGAAGATATATGCACTGAAAGGGCAAAAGAAGGCGTTCGGGTTATCATTACTCATGATTATATGAGTAAAGAGAAATTAATAGAATGGTGCTCACAAAATACACTTAATTGTTTTTTATATGACCGTAATCTTCCTGGATTAGCTGCAACAACCGACCAGGCAATTGTTTCAGGGAGACCGCTCATCGTTTCTAAAAATGATACCTTCAGGCATATTCTTGCTTATATTCCGTCGTATCCAGCTATTTCATTAAAAGAATCTATAGATAAATCAATTCCATGGGTAAAACAGATGCAACAAGATTGGTCTTCTAAAACGTTTGTGGTCCTGTTTGAGAATATGATTGAAAAATTATTTTTAAGACATTCAATATCTGAAAATAATAACGGTACATTTGAAATTCCAATACTGAAAAATAATTTTATCAATAAAATTGATAAACGATACAGGAAATATAAACGTTTTTTAAACCTAACAAAACTTAAGTATGTTTTATTTAACGGAAGAAAATTGAAAGATGAAGAACTCATTTAGAAAACTTGTCAACAAGATTATTTTACCCTATTCTCAGTTAACTTATTCGCAATCAGGCGAAGATTTAATTCTTTCTAATTTATTTTATAAGTTATCAATTAGCAATCCTTCTTATTTGGATATTGGTGCCAACCATCCCTCATACATTAGCAATACTTATTACTTTTATTTGCGTGGCAGCAGGGGTGTTTGTGTTGAACCAAATCCATATTTATTTAAAAAAATTAAAAGAGTAAGAAAACACGATACTGTATTAAATGTTGGAGTAGGCTTGAGTGAAAAATTGGAAGCAGATTTTTATCTTTTTCCAAATAGTGCCCACGGGCTAAGCACTTTTTCAAGAGAGGAGGCTGAATATTGGAAGAATACAGGTATGAAGAAAGTAGGTAAAATAGAATATGAAAAAGTTATTAAGGTGCAGCTTATTGATATTAATACTTTAATAACCAAGTATTGTAAAAATGTTCCCGATTTTATTTCCATTGATGTAGAGGGGCTTGATCTGGCAATCCTTCAATCATTCGATTTTATCGCTTATTCCCCTAAAGTTTTTATTGTTGAAACTCTTAAGTATGATGAAAATCAGAATGAATTCAGAAATAATGAGATTATTGATTTTATGATAGGTAATGGCTATGAAGAATATGCAGATACGCACGTAAACACGATTTTTCTAAAATCATAAATATATTAAGTGACAGCGATTATTTTTGGTGCAGGCGGACAGGATGGATTCTATTTAAGTAAACTACTCAAGGAGAAAGGTTTTACAGTAATAGGAATCACCAGGAAAGAAAATTCGGTTTGCAACATTGCTGATTACTCATCTGTAAGTAATTTAATAAAAGACAAACAACCTGATTTTGTTTTTCATCTCGCAGCCAATTCAACAACGCGGCACGATGCCCTTTTTGAAAATCATGAAATAATTGCAACCGGCACTTTAAACATCCTTGAATCAATAAAAAATTTTTCGCAGCATACGAAAGTTTTCATTTCCGGAAGCGGTTTACAATTTAAGAATGAAGGGAATCCTATAAAAGAGACAGATGCTTTTGAAGCAAGAGATGCCTATTCAGTAAGTCGCATTCAAAGCGTTTATGCGGCAAGATATTACCGAACGCTTGGCATGAAAAGTTATGTAGGTTATTTTTTTAATCATGATAGTCCATCGAGAACTGAAAGACATATTACGAAAAAAATTGCCGAGGCCGCAAAAAGGATAGCTACAGGGAGTAACGAAAAACTGGAAATTGGTGATATCAATGTGATAAAAGAGTATGCTTATGCAGATGATATTGTAAATGGTATTTGGACTTTGGTAAACCAGGAAAAAATATTGGAAGCTAACGTTTCTTCCGGCGAAGGCTACTCGATAAAAGATTGGATCATTGAATGTTTTTCACTCATCAATAAAAACTACGAAAACTATATCGCTACCCGGGAAGATTTTATTCCTGAGTATAAAAAACTGGTATCCGATCCGTCACTTATATTTTCTTTGGGTTGGAAGCCGGAAGTATCATTTCACCATCTTGCGAAAATCATGATGGCCTGAATAATGGAACAACAACAAAAAATATTACTTGTTCAATTATTTTCCAACGGAGATTGTTTGTATGCTACTGCTATTGCGCGGCAAATTAAAAAAGATTATCCGGGGTGTCATCTTACATGGGCCATCGCGGGATTTTGTAAGTCTATAATTGTAAACAATCCTTATGTTGATGAAATAATGGAAGTAAATAGCGTTGCAAAGAAAGATATTGCAGCATTTAGAAAATTTAAAAAAGAAGTCGCAGAAAAAAAAAGTAAGAGGCAGCTCGATTTGGTTTTTATTACGCAGAGTATGGACACAAACGAGGCGTTGTATGATGGTTGCATCCGGTCCGCAATATTCAGGACATATCCAAATCCAATAACAGTTCCCGTGCAACCTGTGTTAAAACTTTCGGAAACTGAAATCGAAAATGCGAGACTTTTTTCAATACAATATAATTTATCGAACTACAAACAAGTAATACTTTTCGAATTTGCACCATTGAGTGGCCAATCTGCTATAACTAAGGAAATCGCGGTAAAAATAGCTGAAGAATTATGTGGGAATAAGGATATAGCAATAATACTTTCTTCCGGAAATAAAATACAACATGCTAATAGAAACATTATTGATGGTTCTGTTCTTTCGCTTAGAGAAACTGCAGCGCTTACTCATTATTGTTCCATGTTGTTAGGTTGTTCAAGTGGCATAACATGGATTAGTACGTCGGATGCTGCCAAACAGCTGCCAATGATCCAAATCATAAATCCTGAGACGTATTGGGTTAATTCCGTATCAAGAGATTTTAAAAGGTTTGGTATCGATACAAATGCCTTGATAGAACTAACACATTTGAATGAAACAGAGCTGGTAAATTGTATTAAAGAAGCGTTAGTAAATTTTAGTTCGGCACGTGCAAAATATAACCAGGAAATTTCTGTGCATTTTAAAGCAACCAGGAAAATTGTTTATAATCTCCTCTGTTATTTTGAGTTTGGAGCAATTCTCAATCATATAAAAATAAACAGGGAAGTATATGGAAATAACTTATCTTTTTTTAAGGAGGTATTTATTGGGTTTATTACATCACCATTTAAACTAATTAAAAATATTATTGCTAAAAAGATTCTGAGGGGAAAGAATGTTTAATATAATTTTACCGGTATCAATCAACAAGATGATTATTACATATTGATAGCATGATTTCTATTCGTTTGATATTCTTCTTTTAAATTTATGTAATAATTAATATTTGTAAAAAGCATTTGCAATTATGAAAACAGCGTTAATTACAGGAGTTACAGGACAGGACGGTGCTTATTTGTCGGAACTCTTATTAAGTAAAGGATACGAAGTGCATGGCATCAAAAGAAGAAGTTCTCTTTTCAATACGCAACGGATAGATAATATTTATGAAGATCCGCATCGCCCCAAACCAAAATTTAAACTTCATTATGGTGACCTGTCAGATTCTACCAATATTATAAGAATTATACAGGAAGTGCAACCCGATGAAATTTATAATCTCGGTGCTATGAGCCATGTGCAGGTGAGTTTTGAAACCCCTGAATATACTGCTGATGTGGATGGTGTTGGAACATTAAGAATCCTGGAAGCCGTACGGTTGTTGAACCTTACTGAGAAGACAAAAATTTACCAGGCTTCAACCTCTGAATTATACGGTTTGGTACAACAGATTCCGCAAAGTGAAACAACTCCTTTCTACCCCCGATCTCCTTATGCGGTAGCTAAATTATATGCTTACTGGATTATTGTAAATTACAGGGAAGCATACAAAATGTTTGCATGCAATGGAATCTTGTTTAACCATGAAAGCCCGCTTCGCGGAGAAACATTTGTTACCAGGAAAATAACAAGAGGAGTTGCCAAAATTGCCTTGGGCATGCAGGATGTCTTATATCTTGGTAACCTCGATGCACAAAGAGACTGGGGGCATGCTAAAGATTATGTGGACGCGATGTGGCGCATGTTGCAGCTAGATGAGCCCGAAGATTTTGTTATAGCCACAGGTGTTACTACGGCTGTAAGAGAATTTGTAATCATGGCTTTTGCAGAAGCGGGAATTGAAATTGAATTTAACGGAACCGGTATAAAGGAAGTTGGAAGTGTAAAGAGTTGCAGCAACCCGGATTATCAATTGAAAAACGGCACGGTAGTAGTTAAAGTTGATGAAAACTATTTCAGGCCTACTGAAGTTGATTTATTAATTGGTGACGCAACAAAGGCAAAAGAAAAACTGGGCTGGATTCCCTCATATACTTTACCCGAATTAGTAAGTGAAATGGTAGCGGAAGACCTTGATAAATTTAGAAAAGAAAAACATCTTATCAATAGCGGTTTTGTAATTAAAAGTTCAATTGAACATTGAGGCTTATGAATAATACGGATAGAATTTATGTTGCAGGGCACCGCGGAATGGCCGGGAGTGCAATAATGCGCAAACTAAATAAAGTGGGATTTTCGAATATAGTTACAAGAACATCTTCCGAACTCGACCTTCGAAATCAACAAAGTGTAAACGATTTTTTTGAAAATGAAAAACCAAACTACGTTTTTTTAGCAGCAGCAAAAGTTGGTGGTATTATAGCAAACGATACTTACAGGGCAGAATTCCTGTATGATAATCTTATGATTGAAACAAATATTATTCATGCCGCATATAAAAACAATGTAACGAAATTATTGTTTCTTGGTTCATCATGTATTTATCCAAAACTGGCTCCGCAACCTTTAAAAGAAGAATATCTTTTAAGCGGATTGTTGGAAACAACAAATGAGCCGTATGCTATATCAAAAATTGCAGGTCTTAAATTATGTGAGTATTATCGTGAACAATATGGATGTAATTTTATTTCGATAATGCCAACAAATTTATATGGTCCAAATGATAACTACGATTTGCAAACTTCACATGTATTGCCGGCGCTTATCCGAAAATTTCATACTGCAAAAATTAATGGCGATTCCGTTGTAAAACTGTGGGGTACCGGTTCGCCTAAAAGAGAATTTATGTATGTAGATGACCTGGCAAATGCCTGCATGCATTTAATGGAATATTATAATGAGAAAGCGTTTCTTAACGTAGGAACCGGTGAAGATATCGCCATTTATGAATTAGCAGAATTAATAAAAAAGATTACCAATTATACCGGTGAAATTTTTTGGGATAAAACAAAGCCCGATGGAACTCCGCGAAAACTAATGGATGTAACCAGGGTACACGCTCTTGGATGGAAACACAGCGTAGGTTTGGAAGAAGGAATTAAAAAAACGTATGATGATTTTTTAACGTTGGATATTCTTTAACGATAACAATTTTTATAACGAATAAATAAAATTAGCCTTCTCTAAATAGAGATTTGTAATAGAAGGAGCCACGCATACTTGAGTTACTAACACTTATTAAAATTCTGAAAAGTAAAAAAATCGCACACAATGCCCTATGTTTGAGTTTATAAACAATACGGTAATCATTGGAGCTTTCTATTATCATTATCAATTATAAATGCGGACAATTAATAATTGATTGTATCCAGTCAATCATCAGCCAAAATGCTTCCTTTCAGTACGAAATAATAATTATTGATAACAACTCAAATGATGGCAGTAAAGAAATTATTCTAAGTTTATTTCCCGCAATAAGATGGATAGAAATGAATTACAATTCAGGATTTGCAAGAGCAAATAATGAAGGCATACGCAACGCAAAAGGGGAAAGCATTTTATTATTAAATCCGGATACCATTATTGAAAATAACGCAATTGAAAAATGCTATTATTCTTTTTACAGATCTGGTTATGCGGCATGCGGTGTGCAATTATTAAATGTTGACAGAACTCCCCAGATTTCCGGTAACTATGCAATGAAAGGCGGCCTCAATTATCTGCTGCCATTACCTTTCACGGGAAATATTCTGAAATTCATTGCATCAGTTTTTAAAGTGAAAAAGCCTAATGTTCCTAATGCAAATGGAGTCGTGGAAGTTGACTGGATCAATGGCGCTTTTTTGATGGTGAAACAACAGGTGATAAACAAAGCAGGATTAATGGACGAAGATTTTTTTTTATATGCGGAAGAGGCTGAATGGTGCAGCCGTTTAAAAAAGATTGGTAAATTATGTATTTATGGAGATATAAAGATTGTTCATTTGCAAGGCGAAACGAGCAACGAAATTTTTGAATCTTCGGGTAAAGGTTATTTCAATTTATTCGACAGGAAAGGTCTTCAAATAATGCTTTCTAACCTGGTAAGGATAAGAAAGCAGTTTGGTATCGGCTGGTTTCTATTTATCCAGTTTGTGTATGTATTGGAGATTCCGGTTTTTTTTATTGGGGTTGTGTTTTCAAAAATATTCTTTTCAAAAAAATATTCTTTTCGGCAGGTAAAGAATTACACCGTGAATATTTTTTGTATCTTAAAATTAACCCCGACAATCTTGCGCAATCGCCCCCATTTTTATAAGGTTTTATAATACATCTGCATCAGGTTTTTGTTTTCGCCTTATATAAAAAACTAACGCAACAATCATTGAAAGAAATACGATAATATTTGAAATGATGGTAATGCTTCTTCCTGTTGAAACTGATTTTGGTTCAAACCTGAATTCGATTTCATGGTCTCCGGCAGGAACATACATGCCACGTAGCACATAATCAGTTTTTACATAGTCTGCTTTTTTCCCATCAATAAATGCATCCCATCCAAGTGGATAATATACTTCGCTTAGCACAGCAAATTGTGGCGTAGCACTATGAAATGTATAGTCAATTTTATCATTCAGATTTTGTTTCAATTTTATGTAGGCTGAAGAATCAGGAACAGGAGGTTGTTTAATTTGTGATTGGTATCTTTTATCAACAACCGCTGTGTCCTTTAGGTCAGTACTGTCGAGCGCATTCATTTCTTCATTGGCATTGTCCACATATTTTATCCCTTTGGCCAGCCATGCATTTCCAAAAGCATCCGGATTTAATTGAGCAACCGGTTTACCTGTCTGCGGATTCTGAACAATAAAATATTTTGTATTCAACATATCAAATACCTGCATATTTTTTTTAGCAAGCTGATACGTGATAATATCATTATACAATCCAAGTTTTGCAGGATGATAGCCACCTACTGAATTATGATGGTAAGAAGTAGATGCATCATTAAATGGATCTACGGTAGTATTGAAAACCCTGAAGTTAGCGTGATCAGGATCTTTCATAATTTGAAGGTCTGCTTCTGTTGGATTGAAAGCAGATTCAAAATCAGTGTCCTCTACAAAATTATTGCTGTTCAAATACCTTGTATCAATACCTAACAGATCATATCCCGAGAGTACAATTAAAGATACAATAACGATTACCGGAGAAAATTTCTTTTTAACAAATAACGCAATTATCGCAAAGGCAACGCCCATCAAAATGATAGATCTTAAAAGATCACCGCCCATAAGATCTTTTCGGTCAGTTTGCAAAGCGCCCATAAGACCGCGGCTAACATCTTCTGCCTGTTGTTCCATTTGGGGCGTTGGCTGTTGCCCCTGCGGTACTTGTTGAAGCAAACTTTGTTTGAAGTTTTCTTTAAGGCTCTTATCGCTTTTTCCACTAAAGGAAGCAGTAAAATAAAACCCGGCAAGCAATACCAAAATGATACCCGTTATAATACCGGTAAGTTTTATTTTTTTCCATGCCTCAGCGTAATCAATTTGTTCCGAAACGAGTTTGTCAACGGCTAAAACAGCTAACAACGGCAAACATAATTGCGGAATAACAAGCCCCATGGTAGGAGCCCTGAATTTGTTGTAAAAAGGAAGATGATCGAACAGGAAATAATTAAATGCCTGGAAGTTTGAGCCCCATGCCAATAAAATTCCTAAAACGGTTGCAGCAACAATCCACCATTTGTGCCATGATTTCACATAAACCAATCCAAAAATAAAAAGTAAACAAATAATGGCTCCCAGGTAAACCGGCCCTGATGTTGTTGGCTGATCACCCCAGTAAGAATAGGCATTCGCGTATTGAAGCGCATTTTCTTCTGGTACACCTATGCCTGAAAACTTCTCCACGAATTTTGATGAGGTTGTGTACTCATCTCCACCGTTACTTCCGCCATATAAACCCGGAACAATAAAGGTCATGACTTCAGGAATACCGAGGCTATAGTTGAATGCATAATCTTTATCAAGGCCCCCCTTTGTTTTGTTCCCCGTTTGACCCGGGATGGTAAGTTCTGATCTGCCACCACGCATGCTTTCTTTGGCATATTCATAAGTTGGCATCATAGTTACGGCGTTACACGCCAGCCCTAAAACGCCTGCAATCAATGCCAGCCCGGCACTTTTAAAAGCAACTCCTAATTGCTTTTCTCTATAACTTTTTACGAGGAATGCGATTGACATGATTGCGGCAATAATCAAAGTGTAGTAAATCATTTGTAAATGATTTTGACCAATTAATAAAGCCGAAAAAAAAGCAGTAACTGCAAAACCTGTCCAATATTTTTTTTGAAAAAGTAATACCAAACCTGCCAGCACAGCGGGCATATAACCTATTGAAAGCATTTGGGTATTATGACCAACTGCTACTATTATTGGATCGAAGGTGGAGTAGGAATATGCCAGGCCTCCGAGAATTCCAACCCAGGGACTAACGCCTACTACAATACATAAAAAATAAAAACAGATGCAGGCAAGAAAGAAAAAACTGATGGGGTTAGGTAAACCTAATTTCAGAATATTATCGAGGTACCCCACTTGTAATTTCGTACGGGAATCGAAGGCAATCTGGTAAGCGGGCATACCGCCAAACATACTGTTAGTCCATAACGGATAATAGCCATATTTGTCGTGGAACTCTACTGATTGCTGGCTCATGCCCCGCCATCCCTGTATGTCGTGTTGTGAAACCACTTTGCCCTGCAGCGCCGGTTTACAGTATATAACGGCAACTATTAAAAAAACTACAATAGCAATAATGTGGGGTAATATTTTTTTGAAATTGAAATTTTTCATGAATATTTTTTCTTTTAAAAAAGCAAAGTAAAAGTTTTATGGCAAAGGACTCAAATAAAGTTTTTCTCCTGAAAAATTAAAAATTAAGAATTAAAAATTGCGAATGACAAGAATGTTTAACTCATAATTCTTAATTCTTCATTCATAATTCCTCATTCCCTCATCATTTCCTATCTTAGATTTTTACAAATGAATTTATGGCCTTAAGCAGAATATGGGCGGCTTTTATAATTGTGGCAGTGTTGGCGGCCGTTTTTCAATGCGTGTTTATAAAAGATAATACCGATATTTTTAACCGCATGGTGGTAGGTAAATCCGGAGATACATCTCACACAAAAGTTGCTGATACTTCTGCAATGCCTGCGATTATGCTGCATACGTTGCAAAGCGGAAAAGCGTATAACGATGGCAGTTATAGATATGCAAAAGCTGCTAACGGAAGTTATATATCTTATAAAGAACAAAGCGGCGACGGCATTATTGCCACCGCAAAGGCGTCTGTTGATATTGCCATCAACCTTATTGGTATTATGGCTTTGTTCATGGGTTTTATGAGCATTGCAGAAAAAGCAGGAGGCATCAGGCTTTTATCAAAAATAATTGGCCCGTTCTTTTCAAAATTATTTCCGGAGTTGCCCAAAAACCATCCTGCTATGGGCCACATGGTACTCAATTTTTCTGCTAATTTACTGGGCCTTGATAATGCGGCTACACCATTCGGAATTAAAGCAATGGAAAGTTTGCAGGAAATTAATCCACATAAAGACACTGCATCCAATGCGCAAATAATGTTTCTCTGTTTACATGCATCAGGGCTCACATTAATCCCGGTAAGCATCATTGCCATAAGAGCCTCGCTTAACAGTTCTAACCCCACAGAAATTTTTATTCCCTGCATGATTGCAACATTTGCAGCTACCATAGCAGCCATGTTAATTGTTTCTTTCAAACAAAAAATAAATATTTTTCAACCTGTAATTTTGTTATGGGTACTTGGTATCTCTGCTGTTATATCTTTATTGATTCTTTATTTAAAAACATTAAGTTTCACAGGTGTTCAAACCTTTTCGGGTGTATTTAGTAATGGGCTTATTTTACTTATTTTTTTCCTGATTGTTTTAGGTGCATTGTATAAAAAGATTGATATTTTCAGCGCATTTGTTGAAGGTGCCAAAGGAGGTTTTGAAGTGGCGATAAAAATAATTCCCTACCTGGTAGGAATGCTGGTTGCCATTAGTTTGTTACGCACCAGCGGCACTTTCGATGTAATTATAAATGGAATGCGGCATTTATTTTCTGCATTGGGAACTGATACAAGATTTGTTGATGGTTTACCAACTGCCTTAATAAGACCTTTAAGTGCCAGTGCAGCAAGAGGTATGATGATTGATACTTTCAATGTCCACGGCCCTGATTCATTTGCTGCAAGACTCTCTTCTATTTTACAGGGAACTTCTGATTCTACTTTTTATATCGTTGCTGTTTATTATGGTGCTGTTTCTATAAAAGACACCAGGTATTCTATCGGGGCAATGTTACTGGCAGATCTTGTTGCCATGGTAAGTTCTATAATATTAGCTTACTTCTTTTTTGGGAATAGTGCATAACCGGCATGTTACAGGTGAGATATTAATAAGCCAAAGGCTGAAAAAAGTATAATTGCCGGTGATTAGTTTTCAATATAATTTTCTTTAGCTTAGTACATGTAATAATATATATAAATAAGTGTTGGCGGCTATTGTAAAATGACAAAACTTTCAAGCAATATCAAACAATCATTAAAGGAAACATTATTATTTGACACTTGCTATTTTATAATATTCCTGTTTCTTACCGCGACATTTAGTGACAGTAGTCAGACTACCGGGATGTTCGTTCTTATAAATTTTTTTGTTGTAGTTGTGGTGACAGTTTATTATTTCGTATTTAGCTTCACAATTCAATTTATAGACAAGACAATTGGAGTATTTACCAAAGCATTATTGTTTTTTGTTTTGGCAGAATTATCGGTATTGACATTAACGAGAGAATTACCAGTGTTTGGACTCTTACAAAAATATATTTACAGTAAAAAGTCCTATTCCGGCGACAAATCTCTTAACGACAGTATCTATTTATTTCGACAAGCCAGAGACTTTGCTTTTTCAATTGCAGGTTTGTCAAGTGCAATAATATTCTTAATCATCAAGAGGTTGACAAACAACACAGCCGTTAACAAATAAGATTCATCAGCATGCAATGCCTCCGATGAAGTCCCATGTTGTACGGAACCCCGAATAAACGGGGTAAACCGGTAACTGAATAATTGACTACTATTGGGTTTGAGTTGAAAGAAAGATGGCTATGCATTAAGAAGTAATATACTGCGTTTATGATTAAACGTTACCAACAACCCCGAGAAAGTTTGGAAATAGAAATAACCGAAACTTTATTTACTTTAGAGAATAGAAACTTTTATATGCAACTGGCGAAAATACGTTCCATATAATAACAAGTTGCGTGGCTTAACAAAGCATCGCTAACAATACCAACAGCAAAAATTATAAATATGAAATCAATATTTGATCAGTCAACAAGAGATGAATTGATAACCAGGATTAATTCGCTTAATGAAAACAGCACTGCTCAATGGGGCAAAATGACTGTTTCGCAAATGATGAAGCATTGTACCAAATGGGATGAAATGGCCCTCGGCAAAAAGAAGTATAAGCAATCATTTATCGGTAAACTGTTTGGGAAGATAGCGTTAAAAGATATGATGAAAGATGAACCCATGAAAAAAAATATGCCTACTGTGCCTTCTTTTAAAATAAAGGAGCAAGTGGATGTAGCTGAAGAAAAAAAGAAATGGACCGGGCTGCTGAATGAGTATAAGGATTTTTCAAACGATGGCTTTATTCATCCTTTTTTTGGAGCCATGAAAAAAGAAGATACGGGCTACATGGTGTATAAACATATAGATCATCATCTGCGGCAATTTAATAGTTAACTTAATTGTGAAAGATAAAAACAGAAAGTATGATAAACTTACCGGCCTACTATGACAATATTAAAAAGAAGACCGGGAAAACTCCGGATGATTTCAAAAAAATAGCAACCGCCAAAGGCTTTTTTGAAAAAGGAACACTGAAACCAAATGTAAAAGCTGGTGAAATTATTGCATGGCTCAAAAAAGATTTTGATTTAGGACATGGTCATGCATTGGCTATTTATCACGCTTTTAAAGATAAAGCCAAATAGGAAATCTAACCACTAACATTGGTATTTTTTGATGCCATTGATTCTGGCTATTTATATTTAAACTGTTTTTCGATTTTGAAGGTTGAGAATGTTGTAAGCAAAAAAATGAAAGTTCTTAAAAAGATAAATGGGTTTATAAGAAGAAATTTCTATACAAGGAGTTTAAAATAGAGATTATGATTAATGTAAGAGCAATTATAACCATATTATAAAAAGTCTTGAATGCTTTATTCAATAATACATCATCTGATGTTTCAATAGATGTCTGCAAATTACCCCATGCCTGGTAAGCGAGTACATTCACTATCAAATCCATGGATATTTCTATTATACTAATTATCGGTCTTAGTGTGTACCTGTAGAAAGGATGGCTAAGCCTTGAGTGCATCGGAACATCTTTTAATAAAATGTACCATTCAGCTAAATCAATTACTGAGTAAATAAAATAGCATATAACAACTATACGCATAAGTTCGTAAATTTTTTTTATGTATGCCTGGGTTATTTGTCCCGAAACAAAAAATGAAAGTACATCCGTCATAATTTTTTTTTTAGATTCTTATTGAAATGAAAGTACGATAATTAGTATTTAGGCAGAGACAGCGTTCCTCTTTCTTTATCAAGCAGAAAACAAGATGTGGCTTTATAAGTCCGTTGGTTGAAGAGATAGGACTAATCAGGTGCGCATATCAATTATGCTTTATCAGATTGGAAACATATAGTATGCCGGAGGGCGAAATAAATCATCACTACTTTCCAATCATCTTTTTCTCCGCACGATTTTTTTTGCCCGTACTCTTTTAGCAGGGTGCGTTATTTTTTTAACCGGAGCTACAGAATCAGTACTTTCTGTATTGTAGGTATTGTATTTCCCGAAGGCGCCTTTTTCATCATCTTCCATTACGGAAGATGGTTCAAATATTTCGGCCATTTTTTTACTCTTATAAATATAGGGATTGTATTTATTGCCTAAAACTATTATGGTTGCTGAATCTTGTATCATTCTTATAAATACAGCATTGTTACCGTGCCACCAGCCGTTATGATAAATAATTTTTCTTCCATCAGGATATACATTCATTCTCCATCCATATCCATAATTTCTTATGCCGGGCTTTTCATGACTATAAGGCGTAAACGCTTCTTCAAGTGTTTGCTTGCTGAAAATCTCGTTGGTGTACATGCATTGGTCCCACTTCAATAGGTCTTCAGGTGTACTATAAATATTTTTATCTCCGAATCCTGTATCCAAAAAGGTAAGCCTTTCCTGCCTGCCCCGGTAATAAGAAGGCATTGCTTTTGCGCTATCGGTCATATTAAATACGTACGTATCGTTCATGTGCAGCGGTGTAAAAAAAATATTTTGCAGAAAATTTGCATAGCTGGTACCGGAGGCTTTTTCAATGATTAGCCCGAGCAATGCATAATTGGTATTGCAATATTCAAAACGGGTGCCCGCCTTACTGTTAACGGGAGGTTTAAATTGAATAAGGTAAGAAAGTACATCCTGGTTGCTGCAATATTGCCTTGTATTCCAGCCAAGCTTTTGCATAAAGTAAATATAGTTCGGCAGCCCGCTTCTATGGCTTAATAATAATTTAACTGTAACACCATCGTAAGGAAAA
>Ga0208717_1000285_pt1 | contig 18519 bp, 14 predicted proteins | sample NGESurF53shallow_FD_184489 | JGI IMG/M metagenome (GOLD analysis project Ga0208717, IMG submission 184489) | Arctic peat soil microbial communities from Barrow, Alaska - NGEE Surface sample F53-3 shallow (SPAdes) | ecosystem: Environmental > Terrestrial > Soil > Wetlands > Peat ... | reverse complement strand
GGGGGCATGGTGGGGATGTCGTTGGGAGGGCAACGTGCCGCTCTCTGAGCACGAGCAGCGAGTGCTCGAGCAGATCGAGCGAGCCCTCTACGCCGACGATCCGAAGTTCGCTGCCACCGTTCGCGGCATCGATCCGCGCACGTTGCACCGCCGCCGTTACCTGCGCGCGACCCTCGGCGCCATCATCGGAGTCGTCTTACTCCCCGTTGGCATCGCGGTGGAGCAACTCGAGTTGAGCGTTGCAGGATTTGTCTTGATGCTGCTGGCCTTCCTGTACGGTGCCTCGACCTGGCGCCAGCGTCGCGACGCGACTGAAGTCTCGGAGCCTGGCGTTGGGCGAGCCACCGATCTGCCGACCGATCGTCGCGGGCGCGGCAAGAAACTCAGCACACCCCCCGCGCCGAAGCGCGGCATCGTCAAGCGCTTCGAAGATCGATGGGACCGTCGTCGCGACGGTCTCGGCGGCGGCGCTCCCGGACAGGACGACGACCGCTAGTCCTGCTGATCGTCGCGCCGTCGGCCAGGAAGTCGCCCGATCACCCAGCGCTGAACGCCAAGTGTGAAGCCACGCCACGAGTCGGACAGCCACGCCGTCACCGACACGGCGATCCGGCTCGACGATGACGGGGCCAACCGCGCGCGCAACCGGCGACCACGTGACACCGAGCCGAACAGGGCCCTGCGGACCGTGCTCTCGTCGGCGCGCGGATCTTGATCGACCCACCGCAACTCGTCTGGGCGCGCTGCATAGCGGGCCAGTTCCTCGGCTCGAGTGAGCCGCGAAAGCGCCTGCTCGGCGGCAGCATCGGTCGCCAGCCTTCGAGTAGCAACCAGGGTGGCCGCGGCTCTTCGCGGCGTATCGGTTTCACCGCGCCAGTCCAACCCGAGGTCGCGCATATCGTCAGCGAGCTCCGCCCATGCAGCGTGCGCGCGGGCAGCCTCCGTGTCGGCCGATGTCCATCGACGCCGTCGGGTGATCCAGCGCGCGCCAGGGGCGATCACGATTGCGAGGACCACGATGAGCAACAGGAGCAGCCAGCCCAGCGGGAGGCGGCTGAATACCGGGATCGAACTCGCGTTCTTGTGGACACCCTTGACCGAGGGCTCGTGGAGTCCAGGGATGTCGAGTGGCGCGCCGGCCACGCCCCCTCCCGGCGATACTGACGCGGCAGCTTGCTGGCCCTGGGTCAGCGGTGCGTAGCCAGGCGTGGTCGTCTGGCCGTCGGACCGCGGGGTCGGTTCGAAGCGCAGCCAACCGGCGTCCGGGAAGTACAACTCGGGCCATGCATGGGCGTCCGCAGTCGTGACGAGGTAGGAGTTTGTCGTACCGACTGGGGAACCGGGCGTGAACCCGACGTCGACCCTGGCGGGTATCCCCTCGACGCGTGCCATCAACGCCATCGTGGCGGCGAACTGCTCGCAGTAGCCGCGGCGATCGTTGAGGAACGTGATGAGCGCGTTCTCGTCGGTGCCAGTCTTGATGGTGATGTCGTAGGTGCCGGCCTGGAACCACGACTGCAAGGCCAGCGCCTTCTGATACGGGGTCACTGCATGTGCAGCCGCGATGATCTGGTCGGCGACCGTACGAACCTGCGAAGGCAAATTCGTCGGTATTTCAAGATCGGCCGCGAGGCTGACGTCGGCGTCGACTGCCGGCAGCGAGTTCAGCATTGCGGCCGTCGGCTGATAGATCGCACTCGTGACGCTGTAGTTCTGATGCGGAGTTGCGGTGTTGACTCCGTAGATCGCAGGGTTCACCGGGTTGTAGCGCCAGTCACCATGCGCCGTCACCGCAGTCACCGTCGAGGGCGTCGGCAAATATGCCTGCCGTAGGCCAGTGATCGCGATGTTCGTCTTGGCGGTCCCCGTGGGGTGCAAGGTAACTCCCACCGGTGGTGGGATGCCCTTGTCAATCCGCGTGTCGTCCGGCGACGTGACAGACGAGACCGACCACACCGTGCCGTCGAAGTTGTCGAGGGTCAGCAGCCGCAAGTAGGTCGGCGTTCCGGTCGTCGTGTAGGTGAACAACGACGTCGGCGTTGGCTCGTTGAGCTCCTGCCGGATGCTGACGATCGGGCTGATGGTGGCTGACCCGCCATTCTTGTCGGCGGAGAAACCGCCGACGCCGTTCGTGTGGTGTGTGCCGAACCAGCCGGAATGCAGCCCAGGGATGATCACCGGCAACACGACCGCGATGCTGATCGCAGCGAAACCAACGCGTCGTCCGACCTGCGTCAACTGACTCGTTGCCGCTTGTCCCCGAACCACCGAACCGCGAATCGCCCGAACCGGTCGTCCCCACCGGCCGACCCGGTCACGACCTTCGGCCAGCAGGAGCGCGAGGTAGCCGGCAGCAGCGAACACGAACGGCCGCCACCCGACGCCGCCGGATAGTGTCGCAGCGGAGACAGTGAATATCGCCAGTAGCGGGAGCCCGGCGACTGCCGGCCGCCGCAGGCCGCTTGCGAGCGTCTCGACGACGACAGCGACAAGCCCAACCCCCGCCGTCGTCAGGAGGCTCAACCCGCGGGTGACGTCGACTGGCGCAGCGAGTTGAACGGTGTCGGTGAAGCCCGACGACATCGTCGTGTGCAGGAGCCGCAACGCAGCTGGGCCCGGGATGAACCCGAGTGGGGCCACCGAATGCGCATAGAGCGCGGTGACCAGGAAGGCCCAGACGGCAATCATGGCGAGCGGAATCACCGCGGTCACCACGCGGATGCGTTGCAAGGCTGCTGATGTCGCGGCGATCGCCACCACCATCAAGACGAGCCGCGGGATCCAGCCCATCGAAGCGAACACCGGCAGCAAGCTGAGCGACCCGAGGATGGTCGCCAACGCAGCGAAAACAGTGACGCGAAGTCGCGGATTCATCGGCTCGCCAAGACCTGTGCGTTAGTCGCAGCACTGCCCCACATGGTGCGCATGTCAGTGCGCGCATTGACGGACACGACGCGCCATCCGGCGCCAGCAAGGAGTGCGCACGACTGCGCGTGGTCGCGCTGGCGTACGGTCGGCTGGCCCGGCACAGGCGCCTGCGCCCAGCTTGTTGTGTCGAGCATGATCGCGACGCACGCTGACGCGTGATGCCTGAATCGGGTCAGTGCGTCAAGGTCGGCATCGGTCAGACTGCCAAGTGCTGCGATCACCAATCCACCGCCGCCACCGCGTCGAATGCCGGCGAGGCCAGCGGTCAGCGAATGCGCGCCCGACATCGAGACCAGCGCGAGGGTGTCAAGGAGAACGGCCTCGAATGGCGTGCCGGCCATCGCGTCTGCCGAATAGCCCGAGACCTCACTGCCGGACTCGGTGGTGAACCGAAGTCCGAAGCCATCACGAGCCAGATGCGAGCCGATGGACGCGATCGCGCTCACTGCCCATTCGAAGGACGAGCCAGGACCTTCACCACGATGCGCCATCACGCGGCTGTCGAGCAGCAGTACGCCTCGGTTCTGCCACGGCTGTTCTTCTCGACGCACCATGAGTTCGCCGTATCGGGCGGTCGATCGCCAATGGACTCGGCGCAAGTCGTCGCCGTGGCGGTACTCGCGAGTGGTGACGTCGTCCTCGCCCATCGTCGAGATTGAACGTGCCCTGCTGTCGCCTCCGCCTGCCCAGTCGCCGCCCAGTCGGATCGCCGGCAGCGGCACGACGGTCGGCGTCACGACCAGGGCATCGGTCGTCGTGAACGATCGGGTCAACTCGACGAGTCCGAAGAGATCGGCGAATCGCAGCGAGAGCGGGCCAACCACGAAGCGACCGCGCACATCACTGCGCACCGGGTAAGAAACCTCGCGCACACCTAGAGATTCGATCCTGTTCACCACAAAGCGAGGACGACCGCCGAGGCTGTAAGGCAACCGATCCTCAAGCAGCAAGATGCCAGTTGCCACTCGGGACAGGTTCTCGACGCGCAAGACAACCTGGGCTGTCTCGCCTACGGGCACGCGTTGGGGCTCGATGCGTCGGACGCATGACAGTCGGTAGCGCGTGCGCGCGACAACAATCGCAGTCGCGATCGGTAACGCACACAAGAAGATGCCGACGCGCAACAAGTCCATCTCGCGAAGGACAAGGCCGCACAGGCACGCAGCAATACCGGCCGCGAGGAAACTCCTGCCACGGGTGGTGAGTCCGGAAAGCGCCGCCCGCATTAGTGCGGTGTTGCTCGGGAACGCTGGGCGGACGACGGCACTGCGACTCTTGCCACGATGTCGGACAAGATGTCGGCCGCCGTACGGCGCGAGATCTGCGCTTCGGCGGTGATGAGCAGCCGGTGCGTCAATACAGGCTGCGTGAGCATGCGGACATCGTCAGGCAACACGTAGTCGCGGTCGTCGAGTGCGGCCGCGGCGCGTGCCGCCCTCAGTAGCTGCAGTGTCGCTCGTGGCGACGCACCGAGTCGCAGCTCGAGCGACGCACGTGTGGCAGCAACGAGGTCGACGGTGTAGCGGCGAACGTCGGGCGCGACGTAGACGGTGCGAATGAGCTCGATCGCATTCGCGACTTCGACGGCGTCGGCGACGGGGCGCAGGTCGTCGAGCGGGTCGTGACTGCCGTGCGAATCGAGCATCTCCAGTTCGGCAGTAGCGGATGGGTAGCCCATCGACAGGCGCGCGGTGAATCGGTCGCGCTGCGCCTCGGGCAGCGGGTAGGTGCCCTCCATCTCGATCGGGTTCTGGGTGGCCACCACCATGAACGGTGCCGCGAGTCGGTAGGTCGTTCCGTCGACGGTCGCCTGCCGTTCTTCCATGCTCTCCAGGAGCGCCGACTGCGTCTTTGGCGAGGCCCGGTTGATCTCGTCGCCCACGACGATGTTGGCGAACACCGGGCCAGGCTTGAACTCGAATTCGCGAGTGTCCTGGCTGAAGACCGACACACCCGTGATGTCGCTGGGGAGCAGGTCGGGGGTGAACTGAATTCGCTTGACCGAACAGTCGATGGCCTTGGCCAACGCCTTGGCCAGCATCGTCTTGCCGACGCCAGGCACGTCCTCGATGAGGAGATGACCTTCGGCGAACAGCACGGTGACGGCGAGCTGCACGACGTCCGGCTTGCCTTCGATCACCTGCTCGACGGCAGCGCAGATACGCCGACCGGTTTCTGCGACCTCTTTGAGGTCGCCCCCCTCTGTCCCCGGGAACGCTGCCACCCGTCCTCCTTGCTCGTGTGTCTGGCCTTCGCGGTCTGACGAGTCTCTCAGGCTGACGAGTCTCTCAGGTCAAGAGCGTGCAAACGAGTGATCCCCGTACACGAACGCGTGAGACCGCACATCGGTTCGCCTCGCTGCCTCCCGTGATTGCGCTGCTAGGGGAGTGATCGACACCGATCAATCGCTCCAGGGTGCTTGAAAGTGGGGGAGTGTGGAGTATGGTGGCGCGAAATGGAGAGCAAGGGTATGGGTCGGCGGGCGACCAGCGTGGGGCGAGCGGAGGTGGCGGGTGTTTCTCGGAACCCACGCCCCTCGACTCGATGAGAAAGGCCGGCTCTTCCTGCCGGCGAAGTTTCGCGACGAGCTCGGGGCCGGTCTCGTGATCACCAAGGGCCAGGAGCGCTGCCTCTACGTGTTTCCGGCCGCGGAATTCGGCCGGCTCACCGAGGCGCTTCGGACCTCACCCGTGACACACAAAGGGGTGCGCGACTACTCGCGGGTCTTCTTTGCGAGCGCATCCGACGACATCCCCGACAAGCAAGGCCGCATCACGATCCCGCCTGCGCTGCGCGAATACGCAGGCCTCAGCCGTGAGTGCGCGGTCATCGGCGCAAACACCAGGGTCGAGATCTGGGACGCCGCGGCCTGGGAGACCTACCTCGCTGCCCAGGAGCCGGCCTTCTCCGAACTTGGCGAGGAGGTGCTGCCCGGAGTCCTTTGACCAAACCCCTCACACCATGCGCCCCGCGCTGCGAGGCCTCCGGCCGCTCGCTCTCCTGGCACACCTTCCCCGGCGCCAGGCGAACGGGAACCTCCGGTGAGCGGCTGGGAACCCCGACGCACGAGGCGCTCCATTTCGCACCACCACCCCGCACCTCCGAACGACACCCCCGAACGACACCCCCGAACGCCCCGAAGCGCCAGCAGTCACATCGAAGGGTCGAGAGCAGCCACATGGACGACGTCACGAGGTACCGGCACGTGCCGGTTCTTCTTGGTCGGGTCCTCGAGCTACTCGCGCCGGCGTTGACCGCACCGGGTGCGGTAGTGGTCGACGCGACGCTCGGCATGGGCGGTCACGCGGAAGCACTCCTGATCGCGCATCCGCAGGCCCGCTTGATCGGCATCGACCGCGACACCGACGCGCTCGCCCTCGCGAGCGCGCGGCTCGCCCCCTTCGAAACACGGATCACGCTCGTGCATGCGGTCTACGACCAACTCCCGGTCGTGCTCGCCGAGCTCGGGCTGTCAGCGGTCGACGGGATCCTTTTCGATCTTGGAGTGTCATCACTTCAGCTCGACGAGACCGAGCGCGGGTTCTCCTACGCACATGACGCGCCGCTCGATATGCGTATGGACCGCACCATTGGCCAGACCGCCGCCGACGTAGTCAATACCTACTCGGCCGCCGAGCTCACCCATGTACTGCGCGTGTACGGCGAGGAGCGCTTCGCGTCGCGTATTGCCAACGCAATCGTCCAGGAGCGCACTCGCCAACCGCTCGTGTCGGCGTCGCTCTTGGCGGAGTTGGTACGTGCCTCGATTCCCGCCGCGACCCGGCGTACTGGGGGGCACCCGGCCAAGCGCACGTTCCAGGCCTTGCGCATCGAAGTCAACGCCGAGCTTGCCGCTCTCGAGCGGGCAGTTCCCGCCGCTGTCGCCGCCGTCCGAGTCGGCGGGCGGGTCGTGGTGCTGTCGTACCAGTCGCTCGAAGACCGGCTGGTGAAGCGGGTATTCGCCGCTGGCGCCGCCAGCACCTCGCCGTCCGAACTGCCTGTCGAGCTGCCCGACCACGCGCCGATGCTGCGGCTCCTCACCCGCGGAGCCGATCAGGCGAGCCCCGCCGAAGTCGCGGCCAACCCACGCGCCGCATCGGTTCGGCTGCGCGCGATCGAGCGCATCAGGCAGGCCGCGTGAGCGCGCTGCCCTTCGTCGAAGCGACGGCGCCCGATGAAGCCATCGACGGCGTTCTCATCGCGCCCGCGACAACCATGCCTGTCAGTACCTTGCCGGAGAGTGCGCCTGTCAGCCGGCCAGCGGCGCTTCGAGTCGTTCGGCCGCGAAATGCCCGGCCGCGTGCCCCCTTCGTACTGCTGGTCTCGGCGCTGCTCGCGGCAGGCCTCGTCGGGGTACTGATGATCAACACGAAGCTTGCGCAGGGCTCATTCACGGTCGACCAGCTCCAGCGCCAGCAGTCGACCAACGCCGATCAGGTGCAGGCGCTCAGTCAATCCGTTGCCGACCAGGGCGCCCCACAGGCATTGGCAGCACGGGCGGTCGCACTCGGCATGGTCGCGGCGCCGAATCCGGTCTTCAAGCGGACGTCGGACGGCGCGGTGCTAGGCGCGGCGACGAAGGCTTTGCGCCCGCCACCGCCACCTGCTCCCAAACCGTCCCCAACGCCGCAGGCATCAGCCTCCGTCAGCGCGAGCCCGTCGGTGTCGCCGTCGCCGTCGCCGTCTGGCTCGCCGAACGCGTCAACATCGCCGAAGGCATCGACGTCACCGGACGCATCGCCATCGGCGAAGGCAAGTCCTTCGGCATCAGGCAAGCCGAGCACGAGTCCTAGTGCGAAGCCGAGCACGAGTCCTAGTGCGAAGCCGAGCACGAGTCCTAGTGCGAAGCCGAGCACGAGTCCGACTGCCAAGGCGACGACGAAGTCCTCTCCAACTCCCGGACCAACCGCGAAGCCGACGACGAAGGCGACGCCGTGAACCGGATCGGACCTCCCGGTAGTACGCACCACCGCCCAGGCGCGCCCCGAGCTACGGCGTCGCGCGGCGCTACACCACGCGCAGCAGCCCCCCGCGGCACTGCGCCGCGGCCCGCCACCCGCCCGCTCCCCGGGGGGTTGCGCAGCGAGCGCTCGCCGGGCGAGGTCCGGCAACTGCGGCAGGCTGCCCGATCCGCGCAGACCGGGCAGCCACGGCAGCGGCCGCGCGGACCTCGGCAGCCCGCAGGCCCACGTCCGCCCACGCGTCGTCCACCACGACCGCCCCGCCGCACTATTGGCCGGCTCGGCTTCCCGGCTCGTCGATTGCACGGCGGGCTGCTGGTGATCGGGTTCGTCATGATCGTGTTTGTCGGTCGCCTTTTACAACTGCAGGGCGTCGACTCCACTGTGTATGCCGCAGATGCGAATGCGCAGTACTTGCACAAGGTGACACTGCCGGCGCAACGCGGCTCGATTGTGGATCGCAACGGCGCGACGCTCGCCGACACGGTGAGCGCGAGCGACATCATCGGTGACCCGCTGATTGCCACCAACTCGACGACCACGAGTCCGTGGGCTATGGCGGGGACACTCTCGCCGATTCTTGGGGTCAATCGCTTCACGTTGGTGAGCGACCTCACCGGCAAGAGCCAGTTCGTCTACCTGGCCCATGCCGTCACACCGCAAGTTGCTAAGCAGGTGCTCGCGCTCAACCTGCCCGGTGTGACGACGGAGAACACGAACAAGCGGGTGTACCCGGCCGGCAACGTCGCGGCCAACGTCGTCGGTTTCGTCGGTTCAGACGGCAAGGGACTTGGCGGCCTCGAGTACCAGTACCAGAACCTGTTGGCTGGCAAGGCGGGGCAACTCAGCGTGCAGGTTGGTCACGACGGTCAGGTCATACCGGACGGCGTCAGTGGCGGGCAGCCCGCTGTACCCGGTCAAGGTATCGAGCTCACGATTGACCGCGACATCCAGTGGAAAGCACAACAGGCGATTGCCGCGCAGGTGAAGGCAACGGGTGCGGACGGCGGGACCGTGATCGTCATGCAACCGCGCACTGGGCAGATTCTCGCGATGGCGACGACGCCGACTTTTGACCCGGCCGACCCCGGCGCCGCGCCCGCGGAAGACCGTGGAAACTCAGCTCTGTCTGATGTTTTCGAGCCGGGTAGCACGAACAAGATCATCACGATGTCGGCCGCGATTGACTCCGGCGTCCTCACGCCGATGTCGCCGATCGATGTCCCACCGACCCTTGTCCGCGCGGGCAAGGTCTTCCATGACGCGGAAGCGCACGGGCTTCTGCACTTGACGCTAGCTGGTGTTCTTGCAGAGTCGAGCAACATCGGCACGATCCTCACGTCGGAGAAAGTCGGCGTCGACCGGCTGTATGCGTACCTGCAGGCATTCGGACTTGGCCAGCCCTCAGGTCTCAACTTTCCCGGCGAGAGCCCAGGCATCCTGGACCCGTTGCGCAATTGGTCCCCGACTCAGCAGTACACCGTTCCGTTCGGTCAAGGGCTCGCGGTAAATGCGCTGCAGGTCGCCACCGTTTACTCGACGGTTGCGAACGGCGGCGTGCGCGTCGAGCCCAGCCTCGTGAAGGGATTCTTGCAGCCTGACGGCTCGGTCAAGCCGGCGAACCCACCGACGCAGACTCGAGTCGTGAGCCAATCGACGGCGACGCAGGTCGAGAGCATGCTGGAGGCTGTTACCACTGACCAGGGCACCGCACCGGAGGCTCGGATCCCGGGCTACCGGGTCGCAGGAAAGACTGGAACCGCGCAGCGAGTCGACCCTACCTGTGGGTGCTACCGCGGCTACACGGCGTCCTTCGTTGGGTTCGCCCCGGCCGACAACCCGCAGCTCGTTGTCCTTGTGGTGCTCGACAATCCCGTCAAGGGCTACTACGGGGGGGCCGTCGCGGCGCCGGTCTTCAAGGACGTCATGTCGTTCGCGCTCGAGTCGGAGAAGATTCCGCCGACGGGGACCACTCCGCCGGTCGTCAAGCTCACTTTTCCCTGACGGGTAGGGTGGAGCGCCGTGCCCGGCCAAGAGCAGCGTTCAGCCTCTTTCCGTCCGGTGGCGACGCCGGCGCGGCGGCTGGTCCACCTCGCTGATCGGCTTGGCGTCGTCCTGGTGGCAGGGGTAGGCCCTAGTGATGCAGCGGTCACCGGGGTCACCTACGACTCGGCCGCTGTGATGCCAGGCGACCTGTACGCGGCGCTGCCTGGCACTCACACGCACGGCGCGCGATTTGCCGATCGGGCCGTCGCGGCAGGGGCGGTCGGTGTCCTCACTGATGAAGCTGGGCAGTCGATCGTCGATGCCGCCGGCCGCCTCGGCGCACCCCTCCTGGTGGTTGGCGATCCGCGCGCCGACCTCGGCGGCGTCGCGTCATGGATTTACGGCGAGCCGTCGAAGCAGCTGCGGGTGCTCGGTGTGACTGGCACGAACGGCAAGACGACGACGTCGTACCTGCTCGATGCTGGACTGCGTGCGGCAGGAGAAAAGACCGGCTTGGTCGGGACCATCGAGACCAGGATCGGCGAATGGGTTGTCCCTAGCGCGCGCACGACGCCGGAAGCCCCGGACCTGCAGGCACTGCTGGCGGTGATGGTCGAACGCGGCGTCGGGTCAGTCTCGATGGAGGTCTCCAGTCACGCGCTTGCGTTGCACCGGGTCGATGGCACGGCGTTCGAGGTGGTCGCCTTCAGCAACCTGTCTCAGGATCATCTGGATTTCCACGCGGACCTCGACGACTACTTCAACGCGAAGGCGCGATTGTTCACGCCGCAGTTCGCGAGGGTGGGCGTGGTCAACGTCGACGACGCGCACGGACGCCGATTGCTTGGCATCGCGCAGATTCCGCTGACCACGGTGTCGGCAACGACTCGCGACGCCACGTGGTGGCTGAGCGACCTGTCACACAATGCGGGCAACGGCACGGAGTTCGTCGTACATGGTCCCGACGTCGTCGTGCCGGTCTCGATCCGCTTGCCTGGGTCGTTCAACATCGCCAACGCGTTGCTCGCATTTGTCACGCTCGTCATCGGCGGTATCGATCCGCAAGCGGCCGCTCGCGGCATCGCCGGTGTGGCGGTTGTGCCGGGCCGGATGGAAGCCATCTCGGTATCGCAGCCGTTCACGGCGCTCGTCGACTACGCACATACCCCCGACGCGGTCGAGACGCTTTTGACCACGCTGCGCCCCACGACCACCGGCCGACTCATCGTCGTCCTTGGTTGCGGTGGTGACCGCGATCGGGCGAAACGGCCACTAATGGGTGCGGCCGCCGCGCGCCTCGCCGACGTCGCGGTGTTAACCAGCGACAATCCGCGCAGCGAAGACCCGTACACGATCCTTGCCGCCATGCTCGACGGTGCAATGGGAGTCGCTGCGGAGCAGCGCGGCGAGGTCATCGTCGAACTCGACAGGAAGACGGCGATTCAGGTCGCTGTCAGTCAGGCTCGGGCCGGTGACGTCGTTGTCGTCGCCGGTAAGGGTCATGAACAAGGGCAGGAGGTCGGCGGCGTGGTGTACCCGTTCGACGACCGCATCGTCTTGCGTGCTGAACTCGCTGGGTTGACCAACGGCGCCGGCGCTTCATGATGACGCTGACAGTTAGTGAGATCGCTCAACTGAGTCACGGCGTGGTGTCGGACCTTGCTGATCCGGCCGCGCCTGTTATCGGCCCGGTGGTCGTTGACTCGCGCCGCGTGAGTCCCGGGTGTCTTTTTGTTGCCGTCTCGGGAGCCCGCGTCGATGGGCACGACTTCGTTGCGCAGGCAGTCGCCGACGGCGCTCCGGTCGTTCTGGCGAGCCGGACGGTCGCGGTGCCCGCGGTTGTCGTCGGCGACACCGTACGCGCTCTTGGTGACCTTGCGCGCGGCTACCTGCACCGGCTGGCAAGCCCTGTGGTTGTCGGAATCACCGGGTCGAGCGGCAAGACGAGCACGAAGGACATCGTCGGACAACTCCTGACGAAACTCGGGCCAACGATCGCGCCCGAAGGCTCGTTTAACACCGAGGTCGGGCTGCCGCTCACCGTGTTGCGGGCCGACGCGGATACCAGGTACTTGGTCCTCGAATACAGCGCACGCGGACTCGATCACATTGCTTACCTCTGCGGGATCGCAAGGCCACAGATCGGCGTTGTGCTCAACGTCGGCGTCGCGCACCTTGGCGAGTTCGGCAGTCGAGCCGCGGTAGCGCAGGCCAAAGGCGAGCTCGTCGAGGCGCTTCCGGACGACGGTCTCGCGGTGCTCAACGCTGATGACGATGCCGTGGTCGCGATGGCGGCCCGGACCCCCGCGCGCGTCGTGACATTCGGGCTCGGTACGGACGCGGATCTTCGCGCGGTTGACGTGGTGCTCGATGAGTTGGCGCGCCCTTCCTTCCGCATGGTTACTGCTCGTGGCGAAGTCGAGGTGTCGCTGTCGTTGCATGGTGCGCACCACGTCTCGAACGCACTAGCCGCAGCTGCCGTTGCGCTTGAGCTTGGCCTCGACCTCGAAGCAGTCGCTGCCGGCTTGGCCGGCATCGACGCAGTCAGCCGGTGGCGCATGCAGGTGTCGGAGCGCGCCGACGGGGTCATCGTTATCAACGATGCGTACAACGCAAATCCTGAATCGATGAAGGCGGCGCTAGCGGCGCTCGCCGCAATGGGCTCGGGCGGACATGGCGCAGGGCCGGCACGTCGCATGAACGCTGTCCTCGGCCTAATGGCCGAACTCGGTTCAACCGCAGCGACAGCGCATCGTGACATCGGTGCTGCGGCGGCACTGATCGGCGTCCATCAACTTGTCGTTGTCGGTGCAGCGGCACGGGGCATTGCCGAGGGTGCGATCGAGGCTGGGCTCGAGGCTTCGCGGGTAACGGTGGTCGACGGGTTTGCCGACGCGGTATCCCATCTCGAAAAGGACCTTGGTCCGGGCGACGTCGTGCTGGTGAAGGCATCACGCTCCGCCGACTTGCAGCGCGTTGCGCAGGCCTTGCTCGCTGAGCCGGGTAGCGAAGCGGGAGCTGGCACGTGAAGGGGATCCTCGCCGCGGGCACGATCTCGCTGATCGTGTCGCTGTTCGGTACGCCGTTCGCGATCAGGTTCTTGCGCCAACGCGGTTATGGGCAGTTGATCCGCGATGACGGACCAACAACGCATCACACCAAGCGCGGTACACCGACGATGGGTGGCACCGTCATCCTGATCGCCGCGATTCTCGGCTACTCGGGTGGCAACATGCTGAGTGCTAGTGGTCCGACTGCGTCGGGCTTGCTGGTGCTCGGACTCGCGACCGGGCTTGGTCTGGTGGGATTCCTAGACGACTTCATCAAGGTTCGAATGCAGCGCAACCTCGGGCTTCGGGCACGTACGAAGCTGCTCGGGCAGACACTCGTGGCGATCGTCTTCGGTGTTCTCGTGCTGCAATTCCCCGACAGCACGGGTATTCATCCTGCGTCGACCCACATCTCGTTTGTCCGCGACACGACAGTGGCGCTCGGCGCCGTCGGGTTTGTCGTCTGGGCACTCGTGATGGTCTCGTCGACATCGAACGGTGTGAATCTCACCGATGGCCTCGACGGCCTCGCCACCGGAGCGTCGACGATGATCTTTGCTGCCTTCGTAATCATGACGTTCTGGCAAGGCCGCAACGACTGCATCAGCAAAGCCTCGGTGGGCTGCTACCCAGTGCGTGACCCGTTCGATCTCGCGATTCTGGCGGCCGGCTTCGCGGGTGCATGCGCAGGCTTTCTGTGGTGGAACGCTGCGCCTGCGCGCATCTTCATGGGCGACACGGGGTCACTGGCCCTCGGTGGCGCGCTGGCCGGCATGGCCATCATGACTCACACCGAGTTGCTGCTTGCCGTACTCGGAGGACTCTTCGTCGTCATCACGATGTCGAGCCTCATTCAGATCGGTTATTTCAAGCTGACGCATCGCCGCGTGTTCAAGATGGCACCGCTGCAGCACCATTTCGAACTCAAGGGTTGGGCCGAGGTGACCATCGTCATCCGGTTCTGGATCATCGCGGGCCTCGCCGTTGCCTTGGGCCTTGGCATCTTCTACGCCGAGTGGATCACATGGCAGTCGTGATTCCGGCATGGTTGCCTGCGGCCGCCCATGATGCGCCTTGGCACGAGTTGACGGTCTGCGTGGCTGGCGTCGGAATATCCGGTGTTGCGTGTTCGCGGGTACTGCGCGCACTTGGTGCTGACGTGATAGCGGTCGACGCCGGTGTCAGCGAGAGGGAACAGCGAGCCGCAGCTGATCTGAGAACGCAAGGTGTCGAGGTCCGGCTCGGTGACGGGGACACGTTGCCCACCGAAGCTCAACTCGTCGTGACGTCTCCCGGCTGGCGTCGGGAGTCGCCGTTATTCTTAGCGGCTGCCGCGTCGGGTGTCCCGGTGTGGGGTGAGCCCGAGCTGGCTTGGCGGTTACGCGAACCCGGTGCACCCGCGTGGCTGGTCGTCACCGGCACCGATGGAAAGACAACGGCCACCTTGATGCTCGCGTCGATACTGCGGGCGGCCGGACACCGCACGGCAACCGCCGGCAATATCGGCACTGCACTTGTCGAGGTCGTCAATGGCCCCTACGACGCGTTGGCTGTCGAACTCGGCAGCTTTCAGTTGCATTGGTCACGGTCGGTTACCCCTGTCGCCGCCGCGGTTCTCAACGTCGCACCCGACCACCTCGATTGGTGGGGGGACTCCTTCGATGACTACGTAGCTGCCAAGGGCCTCGCGTTTGCGCACGAGGAGACCTGTGCCGTCGGCAACGCAGACGATGCGGTTAGTACGCGCTTGCTTGCTCGCGCCCCAGGGCGCCGAGTTGCCTTCACGTTGAACAGTCCACGCCCGCACCAACTCGGGATGGTGGAAGACCTTCTTGTCGACCGGGCCTTCGTTGATGATGCCGACAACGAGGCGGTTGAGGTTGCCACACTGGCTGACGTCATCGTTCCGGGCCTACACAACGTTGCCAATGCGCTTGCCGCCGCAGCACTCGCCCGGGCTTATGGCGTCGCGCCGGATGCCGTCGCTGCGGGACTGAGGGCATTTACCCCCGCACCACATCGGATTGCCGAAGTTGCAGTGATCGACGGGGTTCGCTTCATCGATGACTCGAAAGCCACTAGCCCGCATGCGGCAGCGGCATCGCTGACGTCCTTTGAGTCCGTCGTGTGGATCGCGGGCGGACTCGGCAAGGGCATCGCATTCGATGAAGTGGTTCGAATGGCCGCGCCGCGCCTGCGGGCCGTCGTGCTCATGGGTGCGTGCAGAGCGGAAATCTCCGATGCACTCGCGCGACACGCACCAGATGTCCGCGTGGTCGAGGTCCCTACGCCCGAGACTAACCAGGTGGAAGTCGTCATGGATCACGTGGTCGCACAGGCACTGGAATTGGCGACCGCCGGCGACACTGTGTTGCTCGCACCGGCCGCCGCGTCGATGGACATGTTCCGCGACTATGGCCATCGGGGCGACGTCTTCGCAGCTGCGGTGCGCAGGCTCCAGGAGCGCGCGCGATGACCACGACCACGAGGCCGCCGAACACCACGACGCCAGCCACGCCGGCACCGAACACGCAGACACCGACCACGGGTGCGGAGGGCACAGTCACTGCGCTGTGGTCGAAGATCGAGAACCCGCCGGTGCTCTGGCGGCCCCTGGCGTCGTACTACTTGCTGCTGGCAAGCACCGCACTGCTTGTCGGATTCGGCGTCGTCATGGTGTGGTCGTCGTCCTACGTCGAATCCGACCAGGTGTCATTCGCCGTGGTCGACAAACAACTGCTGTGGTTGTCGATTGGCATCCCATTGCTGCTCGTAGCGAGCCGGCTACCGTTGAAGGTGTTCCGGTTCCTTGCCTATCCCGCGTTGTTCGCGTCGTGCGGATTGTTGGTCGCCGTCCTGATCCCGGGCCTCGGGGTCTCGGCAAACGGCGCGACGCGGTGGGTCGCCTTCGGTGGTCCGTTCACGATTCAGCCGTCTGAGTTCGCCAAGCTGGGCTTGGTGTTGTGGGGCGCGGACTTACTCGCGCGCAAACACAAACTGGGCACGCTCGACAGTTACCGGCGGATCCTGGTGCCACTCCTGCCGGTCACGCTCTTGGTGCTCGTGTTGATTGAGAAGGAGCACGACCTCGGCACGATGCTCGTCGTGCTCACCATCGTGTTGTCGCTGCTGTGGGTCGTCGGCGCGCCACTGCGACTGTTCGCGGTCACCATGCTCGCTGTCGTGGGCGGCGTCAGCTACCTCGCGATCAGCGAGCCCTATCGACTGCAGCGGCTCTTGAGCTTCAGCCACCCGTTCAAGGACTGCCTCAACACCGGGTGGCAGTCGTGCCAGGGCATCTACGGCCTCGGTGCCGGGGGCTGGTGGGGCGTCGGTCTAGGCAGCAGCCGTCAAAAGTGGGGCTATCTGCCGGAGGCGCACACCGACTTCATATTCGCCATCATCGGTGAAGAGTTGGGGCTAGTCGGTACAATCGCAGTCCTGATTTTGTTTGCAGTGCTGGCTTATTCGGGCATCCGGGTCGCGCAACGGAGCCGAGACATGTTCTCCCGATTGGCGGCGTCGGCGATCGTCGCGTGGCTGCTCGTTCAAGCTCTCGTCAACGTCGGCGCAGTAATCGGCTTGCTGCCGATCACGGGCATCCCGTTACCACTGATATCGGCCGGCGGCTCGTCGCTGATACCAACGATGTTCGCGTTGGGCATGTTGATGTCGCTCGCGCGGCGAGAGCCGAGCGCTGCGGCTGCGATCGCCGCGCGAGGTCCCAACGTGTTTCGCCGAGGCCTGCACAAGACCGCAGTTGTATTGCATCTGTCGCGTGGCGGTCGGTGACCTCGGGTGCACGTGGTGCTCGCCGGCGGGGGTACCGCCGGCCATGTCGAGCCCGCCCTTGCCGTCGCCGATGCGTTGCGACGTCGCGACCCCGAGGTCGGTATCACCATGCTCGGCACCGCCCGCGGACTCGAGACCCGGTTGGTACCGGCACGCGGCTATGACCTTGCACTCATACCGCCGGTGCCGTTGCCGCGGTCGCTCACGCCGTCCTTCCTGACAGTCCCGACCCGCATGCGCACAGCCGTGCGTGAAGCCACCGCCATTTTCGACAACGTCGGCGCCGACGTTGTTGTCGGCTTCGGTGGGTACGTCGCGTTGCCGGCCTATCTTGCCGCCAGGGGCGCAAAGTTGCCGTTCGTGGTGCATGAGGCCAACGCGAAGCCTGGCCTGGCCAACCGATGGGGTGCACGCTTCACGCCCTACGTCGCGGCGAGCACACCTGACCCGAAGCTGCCCCACGCGCGGGTGATCGGCGTCCCGCTCCGACGAGCGATCAGCACACTCGACCGCGCCGAACTTCGCGGCCGCGCGCGCGCCGAGCTCGGCCTGCTTGACGGCGCTCCGACCTTGCTGGTTTCAGGGGGATCGCAAGGAGCGCGCTCGCTGAATCGCGCCGTCGTTGGTGCAGTGGCAGACTTGCTGGCCGCCGGTATCCAGGTGCTGCACATCGCGGGTCCGACTCAGCTCGGTGACGTTGATGCCGCGAAACCTGAGCCGATTGCCGGCGAGCCGCCCTACGTGCTGGTGGCCTACGTCGACCACATGGAGCTGGCGTACGCTGCCGCCGACCTCATGCTGTGCCGTGCCGGTGCCATGACGTGCGCCGAGCTCACCGCGGTCGGCCTGCCCGGGATCTATGTGCCGCTGCCTCATGGCAACGGCGAGCAGCGCTTCAACGCCCAGCCCATCGTCGACTCGGGCGGCGGACTTTTAGTCTCGGACGCCGAACTACGCCCGGCCTGGATCCGTGACCAGCTCATCCCGTTGCTGACGAACCCGCGCAGGCTCCGGACCATGTCGGTGCGAGCCGCCGATTTGGGCCGTCGCGATGCGGACGAGAAAATGGTCGACATGATCGTCGAAGCGTCGGGCAGCCGTGCGCAGCGAGCGGGGCGGCCGCGCGGCGGGCGCGGGAAATGAACGCGACTTCAGGGTCGCAGGCACTTGGTGAGCTCGGTGTCGTGCATTTCATCGGCATCGGTGGCGGCGGTATGTCTGGCATCGCCCGCATCATGCTCACCCGCGGCGCAACAGTGACCGGCAGTGATGCCAAGGAGGGTCGGGTGCTCGCGGCGCTGCGAGTGCTCGGCGCCAAGGTGTTCGTTGGCCACGATGCGGCAAACCTCGGCGCTGCCGATACCGTCGTGGTGTCGACGGCGATCCAGGAATCCAATCCCGAACTCATCGAAGCGCGCACCCGGGGCTTGCGGATACTGCCGCGTGCGGCCGCGCTGGCCTCGGTGATGGCCGGTCGCCGCGGAATCGCAGTCGCCGGTACGCATGGGAAGACCACAACGACCTCGATGCTTGCGCGTGCACTGCAGCACTGTGGCGAGGATCCGTCATTCGCCATCGGTGCCGATCTCAACGAGCCGGGCTCCAACGCGCATGACGGCGTTGGTGGACTGTTTGTTGCTGAGGCGGACGAGAGCGACGAGAGCTTCCTCTTGCTGTCACCGTTCGCCGCGATCGTGACCAACATCGAGGCGGACCACCTCAATCACTACGCCGGCATTGCCGAGATTCATCAGGCGTTCGGGCGCTTCGCCCAACGGCTGGCACCAGACGGTTTCTTGGCG
>Ga0208717_1000284_pt1 | contig 18520 bp, 15 predicted proteins | sample NGESurF53shallow_FD_184489 | JGI IMG/M metagenome (GOLD analysis project Ga0208717, IMG submission 184489) | Arctic peat soil microbial communities from Barrow, Alaska - NGEE Surface sample F53-3 shallow (SPAdes) | ecosystem: Environmental > Terrestrial > Soil > Wetlands > Peat ... | reverse complement strand
CTGGTGCCGCAGGTAACTCTCGACCTCGAACTCCGGTTCGGTGATCGTGTAGCGGATATCGTCGGCGAACTGCAGCCGCCGGCCGAACTTGTCGTCCAGGGCCAGTGCGGACAGGTACGTGACGTGGCCGACCATCCGCGCCACCCCCAGGCCGGCGTCCGGCGCGCCGCCCGTGCCGTAGTAGCGGCCGCCCTGCCAGGCCGGGTCGCCCATGATCGCGGCACGCGCGATCGCGTTCCAGGCCACGCCCTGCGGGTGCAGGGCGTGCGTGCTGGCGATCGCCACGACGGCATCGACCTGACTAGGAAACAGGATCGCCCACTCGAACGCCTGCATCCCGCCGAGCGAGCCCCCTGCTACTGCGGCCAGCCGCTCGATACCGAGTGTGTTCAGGAATGCGCGCTCGGTCCGCACCATGTCCGCGACAGTGATCACCGGGAAGTCCGGCCCGTACGGTTTGCCGGTCGCCGGGTCGATCGAGGACGGCCCCGTCGTCCCGCGGCAGCCGCCGAGCAGGTTCGTGGAGACGACGAAGAAGCGGTCGGTGTCGAACGCCTTGCCGGGGCCGATCATCCCGTCCCACCAGCCCAGCCCCCTGCGGGACGCGCCGTCGCGATCCTCAGCCCCGAACCCGTCGCGCGTGCTCTCTTCGGGCGGCGTCTTCGCGTAGCCCGCCGCATGGGCGTCGCCGCTGAGCGCATGGCACACCAGGATGACGTTGTCGCGCCGGGGTGAGAGAGCACCGTAGGTCTCGTAGGCCACGCGAACCTGGTGCAGCTCCCGCCCGCAGTCGAGCCGCACCGGCTCCGGCAGGTCGAGGTACCGCGTTTCGACCGTGCCGACAGTGCCGGCTGAGCTGACCGAGCCGGCCGCGAGCGTCGAGGCTGGCTCCGCCATGGGGGCTATGGTAGCCCGGCCTGGCCAGTGTATTGTCAACCATCTCCATAGGGAAATGTTCGGAAGAGGGGGTATCGCGACATGACTGCAGTCACCAACGGTGTCAACGTGCAGGCACTGCTCGACGCACGCGAGGTGCTGAAGGGCGCGCCTGAGGCCGCCCAGTTCACCTGGCGCGCGTCTGCCAAGTGGCAGAGCGGCGTGCACAGCACGATCAAGGTCCAGAGCTACTTCGGCCTTGGGGAGGAGCAGAACCACAAGGAAGAGTGGACATTCGAAGCCGACCACCCCGAGGTCTTCGCGGCGGAGGACAACGGCATCACGCCGATCGAGTACCTCCTCGTCGGCCTGGCGAGCTGCCTGACGGGGGGTATTGCGTCCGTCGCGGAGAACCGCGGCATCCAGCTCCGCTCGGTCGAGTCCACGGTCGAAGGCGGGCACGACATCCGCGGGATCCTTGGTGCCGACAGCGACGTCCGTAACGGCTACAACGACATCAAGGTGACGTTCACCATCGACGCGGACGCGTCGAGGCAGGAGATCGAGGCGCTGGTCGCCCAGTCCCAGAAGCGCTCCGCGGTGTTCGACGCTCTGACGAATCCCACGAACGTCACCGTCGAAGTCGCTTGAGCGGCCGCGCGGCGGCCCGCGCGACGCGCGCGCTCCGGAAAGCACGGAGCGGCCGCGCGGCGGCTTGCCGACGCGCGCGCTCCGGAAAGCACTGAGGGGCCAAGCCATCGAGCGCACCACCACGGTCGTCATCGGCGGGGGGCAGGCAGGCCTCGCCGCGAGCTACTTCCTCAGTGACCGGTCGATCGACCATGTCGTTCTTGAGCGCGGAGAGGTAGCCAACTCCTGGCGGCGCGAACGCTGGGACTCGCTGCGGCTGCTCACGCCCAACTGGCAGAGCCGCCTGCCGGGCCTTCGCTATGAAGGCCCGGATCCAGACGGCTACATGACGGTGAGCGAAGTGACCGAGTTCATCGAGCACTTCGCCAAGGTGTCGCGCGCCCCCGTCCGGACTGGCGTGAGAGTCACGTCGGTCCGGCGGGCCGACGATGGATACCTCGTGACGACAAGCCACGGCGAGATTCACGCCCCGACCGTGGTCATCGCGAGCGGCGCCTGCAATCAGGCAGCGGTGCCGCCGCTGCGCGATGCGGTGCCGGTGTCCGTCGAGCAGGTGACGCCGTTCGGCTACCGCGACCCGGCCCAGCTCCCCGACGGCGGCGTGCTGGTCGTGGGAGCCTCGGCGACCGGCGTGCAGCTGGCCGCCGAGCTGAGGCGGTCGGGGCGGCCGGTGACTGTGTCGGTGGGGGAGCACGTGCGATTGCCGCGCACCTACCGCGGCCGCGATGTGCTGTGGTGGATGGACGCCTCGGGCGTGTGGGACCAGCGGTACGACGAGGTTGAGGACCTCACCCGGGCCCGGCGGCTGCCGTCGCCCCAGCTCGTCGGGACCCCTGAGCGGACGACGCTGGATCTCAACGCGCTCGCCTCGATGGGCGTCGAGCTGCTGGGCCGCTGGGCGGCGGTACGTGACGGCCGCGCGCTGTTCTCCGGCGGCCTGCGCAACGTGTTCTCGCTCGCCGACCTGAAGATGGAGCGCCTACTGGACACGTTCGACGAGTGGGCCAAGGCAGAGGGGTATGACGCTGAGGCCGGCTCTCCCGAGCGCTTCCCGTCGACGCGCGTGCCCGAGTCGACGCGGTTGCAGCTCGACCTGCGAAGTGGCGAGATCGCCGCGATCGTGTGGGCGACGGGTTTCCGGCCTGACTACGGATGGCTCGATGTGCCGGTGGTCGACGCGAAGGGCCACCTGAACCACGAGGGCGGTGTGGTGGACAGCCCGGGATTGTACGCTCTGGGGCTGCCCGTGCTGCGACGGCGCAGGTCGACGTTCATCTGCGGTATCGAGGACGACGCGCGTGAGGTGATCGATCACCTCGCCCGGTACCTGGCCGTCCGCCGGTGATATTTCTTGACAATATCAAGCGATTTTGTAGAGAATAGCTAGGTTCCGTCCCTGCCTGGGAGGTCAGCAATGTCGCTCAGCTCGCTCATCGCAGATACGCGCAAGGCCGTCGCCGACGACCCCGCGAACGCGCAGGCTCTGTTCACCGCCCAGGGGACACTGGTCGGCGTCACCGAGGTGGACATCCGGACCGGGGCGCATTCCTTCAAGGTCGATGAGCCGCCTGCGCTCGGCGGGGCTGATGTGGCTGCGAATCCGGTGCAGTATGCGCTGGCCTCGCTGGGGTCATGCCAGGCCATCACCTACCAGTTCTGGGCTGAGCAGCTCGGCATCGGGTTCGACGCGCTCACTGTGCGGGTGGAAGGCGACCTCGACATCCGCGGGTTCTTCGGCTTCGATGACGGCGTGCGGCCGGGATTTTCCGCCGTCCGGGTCGAGGTCACTGTGACAGGACCAGAGAGTCCCGAGCGCTACCAGGAGCTGGCCACCGCGGTCGACCGGCACTGCCCGGTTCTCGACTTGTTCGCTAACCCGGTGCCGGTCACCCGCACGCTGGCTGGCTGACCACGCGCTGCTGCGGGTTCACCCGCGGGACCATGCGTTACCCACGGCCTGGAGGGCCTTAGACAGCGCGCGGTAGCCCGGCATCGGGCTCTCGCCTGGTTCGTGGAGGATCTGGACCGCGACGTGATCAGCGCCGGCTTCCAGGTGCTCACCGAGGCGCGTGGCGATGGCCTCTGGGGTACCGTGCGGGACGAGGTCGTCGATGAGCCGGTCGCTCCCCCCATCGGCCACGTCGTCCGCGCTGTATCCGTGCCGCTGGAGGTTGCCGACGTAATTGGACCGGCGCAGATACGGATCGCTGACGAAGTCGCGGCCGATGCTGCGGGCCTGCTGCTCGTCGGCGCTGATCACGGCTGCGTGTTCTGGCGCGAGCAGGGGCTCAGGACCCAGTTCCCGCCTGGCTGCGCGCGTATGGGCAGGAACCGTCAGGTACGGGTGGCTGCCTGCGGCGCGGGCCGCCGCGAGCCGCAGTGTCCGCGGCCCGAGAGCCGCGAGTATGCGCCGGTCGGCGGGGACGCCTGCAGTATCGAGGGTGTCGAGGTAAGAGACCATCATCTGGTACGGGGACCGGTAACCCGTGACCGACTCCGGGTGGCCAACTCCGAGGCCAAGCAGGAAGCGATCAGGATGACGGGCCTGGATACGGCTGCAGGAGTCCGCGACCACGGCCGGGCCGTTGGTCCACATGTTGACGATCGCGGTGGCGACCACAACATGCGCCGTAGCGTCCAGAACCCGCTCTACGAGCTCGAACTCGCCCAGATCACGCTGGCCGAGCCCCAGCCAGACCGTGCCGTAGCCCAGGGCTTCGGCCTCGGCGGCGAAGTCGATGCGGGCCGCGTCGTCGTACTTCGGGTTCAGCCAGGCCCCGAAGGCTCCAAGCATCATTCTCATGAACTCTCCCCAGTACTTGCCCGCAGTGTGGCTGTTGGTTGCGGTTTCACGCTGTGATGGTCGGGCCTCCCGCAGGGGGAGAGTCAAGCGGCCCGCGGTACACCCGGCGATGATCAGTTCCACCGGCAGTGCTCCGGCGGACTTCCTGGAGCGTCTTACCCCTATGAGGCTGAGGGTGCGTCACGACCTAATTCCCTGCCGGCCCGGCCGGGAGCGAGAGTGAGTCCGTCCGCCCCCCTGCAGGGGGCTGCCGGTCCCGGCGCACACCCTGTCACGATCACCATTGACAGTGCGCATCCCGGGCCAGTCGTCCCTGACGATTTCGCCGGGCTGAGTTTTGAGCGAGGGCCGCTTGGTCCTGGCAACACCGGTATTTCGGGCAACCTGTTCACTCCGGCGAACAACTCGCTCGTCACCCTGTTCCGCAATCTGGGCCTGGGCAGCCTGCGGATCGGCGGGAGCACGGTGGATCAGTTGATCCCGGCGGGCACGGGCAGCGACGGCTTCACCGGAATCGACAGCCTGTTCGCCTTCGCCGCCGCAGCCGGGGTGAAGGTTATCTACTCGCTGCGCCTGCTCAGCCCGGGTGCGCAGCCCATCGGCGATCTGAAGGCGGTCAATGCCCGGGTGGCCGGGTACATCTGGGGTCACTACCGGGAGAATGTGGCCAGCTTCGCCATGGGCAATGAGCCGGACTGGCATGCCTATCACACCTACCCGGGACATCCGCTGGACCCGGCCATCTATGAGGACGACGCCGGTGTGCCGGGGAGTGCCTACCCGTCCTACCTGGCCCAGTGGCGCAGTGGCGCCGACGCGATCAGGGCCGCGGCGCCGGGAGCGCCGTTGTCCGGGCCGGATCTGGGGGCCTACACGACGATGACCTACTCGCCCGGCCCGGACAGCGGAATGTCGTGGACGGCACATCTCGCCCGGGATGAGCGGGACTCCGGCCGGATGACAGAGGTTACCCAGCATTACTACGTGGGCGATTCACCTGGCGATACCACCGCTCAGCAGGCGATCAGCAACATGCTGTCCCGCGAATGGGTAACCGGCACCGCGATCGGGACTCAGCCGGCCGCCACTACCTATACCCCTTATCCCTGGCTGTATGAAAACAATCTCGCCCCGGTGGCCGCGGCTGGTCTGCGCTACCGCCTCACCGAATCCAATGACTACCTGGGGGGCGTCCCGGGAGCGAGCGACACGTTTGGCTCAGCGCTGTGGGCGCTGGATCATCTGCACTGGTGGGCCGCGCACGGCGCGGCGGGCGTGAATTTTCACAACCGGCGGGGACTCTGCACTGACACGATCGTGCCCGGTCCGGCCGGCGGAGGGGACTATGCGATCAACCCGAAGGGATACGGCATCAAGGCCTTCACCCTCGGCTCAGCGGGCCAGGTGAAGCCCGTCCAGATCCAGAACCCGGCTGGCGTCAACCTCACCGCCTATTGCGTCGGCGGAGCGGGCGCGGATTACGTCACGATCATCAACAAGGCACACGGCGCGGACGCTGGGGATGCCGTCGTCACGATCGCCCCGCCCGTCCCGGGAGCGCAGAGCGCGGAGATCATGACCCTGGCCGGCGGCCAGCCGGGCGACGCGAGGGGGTCAAGCGCCACGCTCGGTGGCGCCGCGATCAGCGGTGACGCCCCCTGGCGTGGCGCATGGAGCACCCTGCCCGCCAGTCCAGGCGCGGGGATCAGCCTGACCGTCAGGGCTACCAGTGCCACCATCGTCAAGATCCAGAGCGGGGGCTTCACCACCGCCGGGTAAGCCAGCCGCTGGCACCGGGGTTCGCTGCTGCGGCGAGCCGCTACGGGAAGGCGCGCTCCGCCCTCACTGCTCGACGGTCGCCAGCACCCGCCCGGCCGAGATGGCTTCGAGCAGCCGACGGTAATCCTGCTCGTTCTGGTTGGCGTAGGCGATGGAGAAATCCGCGATGGCGTGGTCGAAGTCCTCGCTCGTACCCAGGTACCCGGAGATCTCCGTGGCGCGCCCGGTCCGGGCGTGCGCCCGGGCCAGCGCCCAGCCGCAGAGCCTGCCGTAGTAGTTGAGCTGGAGGGGGTCCATCAAGGGGACGCTCATGCTGCCTTTCATGTCGCGCAGCTGGCGCACGTAATAGTCCTTGATGTCCGTGCCGGTGGTTCCGATGCCGTTCGTCCAGCCCAGGAACGGGTCGGCGGCGGCCTGCGTCAGCCGCTGGCCCCGGACCACCCGCTCGCCCTGGTGCTTGTACCGGCTCTCCCCGGCGAACGGGGCCAGCACCGACTCCTGCGCCTCCTTGAGCTGGAGGAAGAGCGGCTCGTCCTCGCGGTCGCCGAGCAGCAGCATGACGAAGGCCTCGGTGCCGACCGACCCGACACCCACCACCTTCCGCGCGAAGTCGCCGAAGTAGTAGCGGCGCAGCACCTCGCGCCGGTCTTCTTCCAGCGTCTCCTGGTAATTCGCGACGGCATGCCGCAGTTCCTCCAGGACGCCTGGGTAGCGCTCGATGGGGAAGCGGACAATCACCGGATGAGCCGGCCGGATCCGGTACTGTCCCTCGACCTGGTCGCACATCTTCAGGAACGCCTTCAGGCTCGTGCGGCGCTGGGCCTTGGCGATGTCCCGGTGGCGGCGGCGCACGGCCTCCTTCGGCTGCAGCGCGTCGAACAGCCTGCTTACCTCATCGATATCGATCCTGGAATACCAGACCTTGAGAAACCGCATGCCGGCGTAGTTGGCCATCTCGGTGCGGTAGCTGCGGACGGCCAGCCGGGCCGCGGCACGCGCCTCGCGGTCGGCGAAGCCATTGTCCCGCGCGGCGACCGCGAAGCTGGCCGCCAGGCGCTTGACGTCCCAGTCGAACGAGGCCGGGAGCGTCTCGTCGAAGTCGTTGACGTCGAAGACCAGCCGCCGGTCCGGCGCGGCGAACATGCCGAAATTCAGCAGGTGCGCATCCCCGCAAGCCTGCACCCGGATATCAGTCGTCGGTGTGTGCGCGAGATCCCAAGCCATCGGTGCTGCCGCGCCGCGGAAGTAGGCAAACGGGGTAGCCGCCATGCGCCCGTACCGGATCGGGATCAGATCAGCAACCCTGGTCTTAGCCTGTTCTTCGAGAATGGCCACCGGGTCCGGCCGGTCCTCCGGCGGTGCCCACTGTGCCATGGCTTGAGCGGGGCGTCACCTTGCGCCGCTGGCGGCCCCTGGAGCGCCACTCATCAGGCGTGAGCACTTCGTGCGGTGGGGCAAGGACGCCCGGCGAGATCTTGCTCATGAGTAATCGCCCCCAAGATGACTGCTGACGCAAGCGAACGCGTCAGCAAGAGCCCCCCAGGACCACGGCCATCTGGAGGCCCTGTCATGACTGAACCCTACGTTGAAGGCGTCGTCAGGTATAGCCCCGGGTGGCGGAACCCCCATCGTGGGCGCCGGAACGCGGAAAGGTGCTGCCCCCGTGCCGTGGCCGAAGGGCCAGCTACTTACCTAAATGGGTTTGGCTAGCGGCAGTACGGGCCGGCGCTAGTCAGGACGGCAGACACGAAAGACCAGAAAACCGGGACGTAGCGCTGGGACTGGCCATGAGCGGCGCGGTTGGGAACCGGGCGCTATCGGGTCGTCACATATTCCGGACTCCCGCTAAGGCATGCCCCGCGTTCCAGGCACGCGACCGCATCGCTTACGCTCAAATAATCACCGGATCAGCTGGGATAAAGGAACGATGGCCACTCTCACTCAGGTAACGCTCACGTGTGATGTCTGCGGCAAGGCAAAAGATGTGCAGACCCGCACGATCGGACTCGACGGCAAGACGTACGAGATTGACCTTTGCCCGAAGGACGCTAAGGGTCTCAGCAAGGCTGCGGCCGAATACGTAACAAATGCCCGGGCAGTCACCACGCGGCCTGCGTCCCGCGAGAACGGGCGCCGCCTGCACTCCAGGCAGGAAACCGCCGCCATCCGCGACTGGGCCAAGGCGTCAGGCCTGAAGATTTCCGACCGGGGACGCGTCCCGGCCGCCATCTTCCGCGACTACCAGGCGGCCCACTGACCGCAGGCATGAGGCAGCCTTCGATCGTTTAGCCACCCAAAGGCGCCTTAGCCTCGGGGGCCAATGGCGTCCGGCCCGCCTGGCGCCGGCAGGCGGGCCGGGGACCTGGGGTGGCTAGGGCTGCAGGACGATGCGGGCCTTGGCCTTGCCGTACAGAACCTCGTCGATGGCCTCGTTCACGGCCGCGAGCGGGCGCGTAGTGGCCACCACGCGGGTGCGGCCGGCGCGGTGCAGGGCGAACACCGTGGCCAGGTCGGCACGGGTGCCGACGATGGACCCGATGACGGAGGTGCCGTTCAGCACGGTGCTGAAGACCGGGATCTGCAGCGTCCCGGCGGCGGGCAGGGCCACCAGCACCAGCCGGCCGCCTCGCCTGAGCCCCGCGTAGGCGGTGGCGAACGACTTGTCGTCCACGGCTAGCCCGACGGCGACGCTGGCTCCCCCATGGGACTGCAGGACCTGCGCCGGGTCTTCGGTGCGGGAGTCGATCACCAGGTCAGCGCCCAGATCCTTGGCCAGCTGGAGTTTCTCGTCGGTGATGTCGATAGCCGCTACGGTGCCGCCGAAGATCTTGGCGTACTGCAGGGCGAGGTGTCCCAGCCCGCCGATCCCGGAGATGGCCACCAGGTCACCGGGCCGCACGTTCCCCACCTTCACGGCCTTGTAGGTGGTGACGCCCGCGCAGGTGAGCGGGGCGGCGTCGATGGGGTCGATGCCGTCAGGGACCGGGGCTGCGAAGGCTGCGTCGGCCGTGAAGTATTCGGCGAAGCCACCATCGACTGAGTAGCCGGTGTTCTGCTGCTGCAGGCACAGCGTCTCCCAGCCGGTGAGGCAGTGTTCGCAGGTGCCGCAGGCGTAGCCGAGCCAGGGAACGGCGACACGCTGGCCGGGCTGGGTGCTGGTCACGCCCTCCCCGACGGCGTGCACAATGCCGACCCCTTCGTGGCCAGGAACGAACGGCGGAGTGGGCTTGACTGGCCAGTCGCCGTGCGCCGCATGGATGTCGGTGTGACACAGGCCGGAGGCCTCCATCCGGACGACGACCCGACCGGGACCAGGCGCAGGAATCGGCCGGTCTTCGATCGCCAGTGGCTGGCCGAAGGCGCGGACAACTGCGGCTTTCATGATTTCTCTCCTGGAGATTGCGGTCGCGGCTCGACAGCGACCGGCCGGGTAGCCAGATCCGGCCGGCCCGGATGGGCGGGCCGGATCTGGCTACCCGATCGGTTAGGCGGTCACCGCGCTGGTGTGCACGGTCTTGGCGAGCATTTCGGCTTCGGCAGGCACCCGGCGCTCGTGCACCAGGCCGATGGCCGAGAGGATCAGCAGCAGGCCGGCGCCGATGAATGAGGCGATGGCACCGAACAGGGCGATCTGGCCGATCTGCCAGAAGCCGTAGGCCTCCAGGAGCATCGAGCGCAGCGTGGTGCCGCGGAACACGGTCTGGACCAGGCCAGCCAGCGCGACGTTCTTGGGCTGGGCGAGCGACTCGCCGGACAGCTGGGAGTAGGTCTGGCCCTTGCCCATGATGTTCAGGTGGACGGCGATGAAGTGGTCGGCGTAGGTCTTGGCCTGCGCGCCGGTGGTCATGCTCTGGCCTGCGTAGGCGCCCATGGCGGCCCGGTCGGCGGCGGGCAGGATCTTGAACTCAGCATTGCTCGTCGTCGGGAACACGATCTTCTGGGCGGACAGCTGGGTAGCGACCTGGTTGTTCGCGTAGGAGTGGCCCCACAGCAGCAGGACACCTGCGACGAGCAGCACCGCAGCCAGGACGAGCCCGCCCACGCTGACCAGTGCATCGAAAGTCTTGCGGCGCATTTTGCGTGCCTCCTTAAGGCACCGGACCCACGGCCCGGTTATTGATTCCTTCGTATGCAGCTTCCCGTGAGCCCGCTCCGGCAAGGAGGGTCGTGCGGCCCGAGCCGGGAAGGACTTCAGTCACCCGTGGCCACGGCCCTTTGCCGAAACGTGGGAGAGCGGCGATCGCCGGGGCTCGAGGTCCCGCCGATACCTGACCTTCGCCTCTGGCCCGGGCGGCCCGGAAAATCAACTGTGGGCAGGCAGGCGTGCTCCGCTCAACGCGGTAAGCGCTCGCGAGCTGCGCGGGAGAAGCTCGCGCTGCACAGACTGCTGCACAGACTAGAGAAAGGCCTGACAATGAAGCGCATCACGTGGGCGGCGCTGGCTGCTGCCGCATTCCTGGTCCTGCTGGCAGGTAAGGATGACATCCGCCGGTTCCGCCGCATGCGCAGCATGTGAATGCGGAATCTGCCACCTGGCGCGGAAACCGACATGAACCGCCGCGTGCCTGCAGCGCCCGACTTGCCGCCGCAGGCACTGGAGGCCCTCGTGGCCACGGCCACCATGGCGCCGTCGATGCACAACACGCAGCCGTGGCGCTTCCGGTTCGAGCCCGGCACCCAGGCGATCAGCCTGTACGCCGACCCGGCCCGGATGCTGCGGATCGCCGATGCGGACGGACGGGCGCTGCACATCTCCTGCGGGGCCGCGCTGTTCAACCTCCGCCTGGCCATCGCGGCCGCCGGCCGGCAGGCGCTGGTCAGGCTCATTCCCGATCCTGACCAGCCGTTGCTGCTCGCGACCGTACGGCTCGCCGGGTCATGGCCCGCCCAGCAGAACGAGCTCGAGCTGTATGCGGCCATCTCCGCGCGGCGCACCAACCGGAGCCCGTTCAGCGCCCGGCCGGTACCACCGGGGGTTCTCGCGGAACTCGCGGAGGCGGCCCGGCTCGAGGGCGCTGTGCTGCATTTTCCTGGCGACCAGGAGACCAGCCGCCTCCTGCGGCTGGCCCGGGAGGCCGAGCTTGAGTTGCTGGCCGACCCGGCCTACCGCGCCGAACTGGCCCGGTGGGCGGGCGGTGCCCGCGACCGGGAAGGCATCCCCGATGAAGCCCTGGGGCCGCGCGATCCATCCCGGGCCACCCCCGTGCGCGACTTCACGCCCGGCCGCCCAGGGCCCGCCCGCTACGAGTGGTTTGAGGAAGAGCCGCAGCTGGCCGTGCTGTCCACGCCGTTCGGTGACCGGGCCGACTGGCTTCGGGCCGGGCAGGCGCTGGAACGCGTCCTGCTGGTGGCTGAGACCCGGGGCATCGCCGTCAGCCCGCTCACCCCGCCGCTGGAAACGGCCGATATCTGGCTGGTCCGCGATCCGCACTCTGGCCTAGAGTATCCGCAGATGATCCTGCGGCTCGGCTACGGCCTGCCCGGCTCAGCTCCCTCCTGCCGCCGTCCCGTCTGTGATGTGCTCGACAGCCCAGAGGCCTAAGGGACCACGCATTGGGGCCCTTAGGTCCTATAGCGAGCGCGATCGCGGTGGCCAGACTGGGCACAGGCCCGGGCCGCATGATTCCCGGACCGGCCAGGAAAGCCGGCCGCGAAAAGGAGAGAACACCGTGGCAACTCAGCAACCGCACGACCGCAGCCGCCTGCCCGTGATCTCCGAGCCCGTCGTCGAGGTCATGGATGAGGCGGAGTGCCTGCCCCTGATCGCCGGCGGTGGCGTGGGCCGGATCGGATACACCAGCCGGTTCGGGCCGACGGTGCTGCCCGTCAACTACGAGGTGTACGAGGGATCGATCGTGTTCCGGACCGGCTTCCGCAGCTCCCTCGAGGAGGACCTGCGGACCGGGATCGCGGACGCGGAGTACAACGTCGCGTTCGAGATCGACCAGATGCAGCCGGTCACCGAGGAGGGCTGGAGCGTTCTCGTTCAGGGCGCCGCCCACTTCGTGGACACCGAAGAGGAGCTCGCCCCGATCCTCCGGCTGGGCGTGCACGCGTGGGCTGGCGGTGCCAAGGACCAGTTCATCCGCATCATCCCCACCCGTATCACCGGCCGGCGCATCCGCAGGACGGCGGACACCGCGGCCGGGTAAGCCAGCATGCCGCGCGCCCGTGGCTCAGGGCACAGGGCGCCAGCCCATTGATCACCCTCGGGAGCAGCGGAGGCAACGGATGAGCAGCAGCGGGCCGCAGCCGGGTCCCAGCCCGGCCAACGGGCAGGCTAGCGGGTACCCCCGGGACATGACGCCGCTGCCGGACTTGCTGCACGACGACGCCCGGGCCGGGCCGGTGCGCCGCCACCGTCCCGTCTACCTGGACCTGCTGCCGCCGTGTAATGCCGGCTGCCCGGCCGGGGAGAACATCCAGGCCTGGCTGGCCGACATCCAGGCCGGGCGGCCCGAGCAGGCGTGGCGCCAGCTGGTCGCGGACAACCCGCTGCCCGCCATCCACGGGCGGGTCTGCTACCACCCGTGCGAGACCGTCTGCAACCGCGCCCAGCTGGACAGTTCCGTGTCCATCCACGCGGTCGAGCGTTACCTCGGCGACCTGGCCCTGGACCAGGGCTGGGCCCTCGACCCCGCACCTGTCCCGCCCACGGGGCGCCGGGTACTGGTCGTGGGCGCCGGGCCGAGCGGCCTGTCCGCGGCCTATCACCTGGCCCGCCAGGGTCACCAGGTGGAAATCAGGGACGCCAGCCCCGAACCGGGCGGGATGATGCGCTACGGGATCCCCGCCTACCGGCTTCCGCGCGAGGTCCTGGCGGCTGAGATAGGCCGGATCGAGGCGCTCGGGGTCACCATCCGCTGCGGGCACCGGGTCAGCGACCTGAGCGCCGAACGCCGCGAGGGGAACTTCGACGCGGTGTTCGTGGCCGTCGGCGCGCACCTGTCCAAGCACGTGGACATCCCGGCCCGCGACGCCAGCCGCATCGTGGACGCCGTGTCGTTCCTCCGCGATGTCGCCTCCGGCGCGCGCCCGGTGATCGGCCGCCGGGTCGCCGTGTACGGCGGCGGCAACACCGCGATGGACGCCGCCAGGGTGGCCCGGCGCCTCGGCGCGGACGACGCGATGATCGTCTACCGGCGCACCAGGGCGCAGATGCCGGCCCATGAGGAAGAGGCCGAGGAAGCCGAGCGCGAAGGCGTCCGCATCAACTGGCTGCACACGATCACCGCGTTCGACGGGCCGGAGATGACGGTCGAGATGATGGAGCTCGACGACTCCGGCTTCCCGCAGCCGACCGGCCAGCTGGAGACGCTGACCGCCGACACGCTGATCCTCGCGGTCGGCCAGGACGCCGACACCGCCTTCCTGCGCCCGGTGCCGGGCGTGCAGTTCAAGAAGGACGGAACGGTCGTGGTGTCCGCGTCGATGATGACGGGCTGCCCGGGCGTATTCGCGGGCGGGGACATGGTGCCGTCCGAGCGCACCGTCACGGTGGGGGTGGGGCACGGGAAGAAGGCGGCCCGGTTCATCGACGCCTACCTGCGCGGCGAGCCCGCCCTGGCCACGCGCAAGCACGACGTGGCCGCCTACGACCTGCTGCACCCGTGGTATCTCACCGACGCGGGGGCGCGCCGCCAGCCCGAGCGGGAGCCCGCCGGGCGGGTCGGGGACTTCGCCGAGGTGGTCGGCGGCCTCACCGAGCGGGAAGCCGTCTACGAGGCGGGCCGGTGCCTGTCCTGCGGGAACTGCTTCGAGTGCGACGGCTGCCTCGGTGCCTGCCCGGAGGATGCGGTGATCAAGCTCGGCCCGGGGAATCGCTACCGCTTCGACTACGACCGGTGCACCGGCTGCGGGACCTGCTACGACCAGTGCCCGGTGCACGCTATCGAGATGACCGGGGAGAACAGCTGATGCGCGCCACGATCGACGGCAACGAGGCGGCTGTGTCGGTGGCCTACCGGCTCAACGAGGTGTGCTGCATCTACCCGATCACGCCGTCCTCGCCCATGGCCGAGCTGGCCGACGAGTGGTCCAGCCAGGGCCGCCCCAACCTGTGGGGCAGCGTGCCGGCCGTGGTGGAGATGCAGAGCGAGGGCGGCGCCGCGGGCGCGCTGCACGGCGCCCTGCAAAGCGGCGCGCTGGCCACCACGTTCACCGCCTCCCAGGGCCTGCTGCTGATGATCCCCAACATGTACAAGATCGCCGGGGAGCTGACTCCCGCGGTGCTGCACGTGGCGGCCCGGTCGCTGGCCGCGCAGGGCCTGTCCATCTTCGGCGACCACGCCGACGTGATGGCGGTGCGCCAGACCGGGTTCGCCCTGCTCGCCTCCTCCTGCGTGCAGGAAGCCCACGACCTGGCGCTGGTGGCCCAGGCGGCCTCGCTCGCCACCCGGGTGCCGTTCGTGCACTTCTTCGACGGCTTCCGCACCTCACACGAGCTGAACACGATCGACCTGCTCACCGACGACGACCTGCGGGCCCTGGTCCCCGAGGAACTGATCCGGGCCCACCGCAGCCGGGGCCTGTCCCCGGACCGGCCGTTCATCCGCGGCACCGCCCAGAACCCCGACGTGTACTTCCAGGCCCGAGAGACGGTCAACCCGTTCTATGAGCGGGTACCCGCCGCGGTATCCAGTGCGATGGACGCGCTGGCTGCCCGCACCGGCCGCCAGTACCACCTGGTGGACTACAGCGGCGACCCGGCCGCGGAGCGGGTCATCGTGATCATGGGGTCCGGCGGGCAGACCGCCGCGCAGACCGCGGCGTACCTGGCCGCGCGGGGCGAGAAAGTCGGTGTGCTCGAGGTCCGGCTGTACCGCCCGTTCCCGGCGGAGGCCCTGCTGGCCGCCCTGCCGCCGTCGGCCCGCCGGGTGGCGGTGCTGGACCGCACGAAAGAGCCTGGCTCGCTGGGCGAGCCGCTGTTCCTGGACGTGCTCGGCGCCCTGGCCGAAGCGCACGCGGGGGGGAGCCTGGACACCATGCCGGTGGTCACCGGCGGGCGGTACGGCCTCTCCTCGAAGGAGTTCACCCCGGGCATGGTGGCGGGCATCTTCGCCGACCTGGCTTCCGCGCGGCCCAAGCCGCGGTTCACCATCGGCATCACCGACGACGTGAGCCGGATCAGCCTGGACTACGACCCGGATCTGGACATCGAGCCGGCGGGCACGGTCCGGGCCGTGTTCTTCGGCCTCGGCTCGGACGGCACGGTCGGCGCGAACAAGAACACCATCAAGATCCTCGGTGGCGACGCGGGCCTGAACGCCCAGGGGTATTTCGTCTACGACTCGAAGAAGTCCGGCTCCCAGACGGTCTCCCACCTCCGCTTCGGGCCCGCCCCGATCCGCGCTCCCTATCTCGTCCATAACGCACTGTTCGTGGGCATCCACCAGGCTGAGTTGCTGGAGCGGGTGGATGTGCTGGGCCGGGCTGCGCCCGGCGCCACCGTCCTGCTGAACAGCCCGCACCCGGAAACCGTCGTCTGGGACAGCCTGCCCGGCCCGGTCCAGGAACAGATCCTGGCCAAGGGCCTCACGCTGTACGTGATCGATGCCACCGAGGTGGCCCGCGCGGCCGGCCTGCCGGGCCGGATCAACACGGTCCTGCAGACCTGCTTCTTCGCCATCTCCGGCGTGCTGCCGCGGGACGAGGCGATCGCGGCGATCAAGGCGGCGATCACCAAGACCTACAGCCGCCGTGGCGGTGACGTCGTCACCCGGAACCATGCCGCGGTGGACCAGGCCCTGGCCGCGCTGCACCGGGTCACGATCCCGGCCCGCGTGACATCCGGGCGCGAGCTGCCTGCGCTGGTCCCGGCCGGCGCACCCGACTTCGTCCGCCGGGTCACCGCCGAGATGATGGCCGGCCGCGGCGACGACCTGCCGGTCAGCGCGCTGCCGGTGGATGGCACCTATCCCAGCGGCACCACCGCGTTCGAGAAGCTCAACGTCTCCGAGCTCGTCGCTGACTGGGACCCGGACCTGTGCATCCAGTGCGGTAACTGCAGCTTCGTCTGCCCGCACAGCGTGATCCGGTCGAAGTTCTACGACCAGGCCGAGCTGGGCGGCGCCCCGGGCGCGTTCGCGTCCGCACCGCTGGACTCCCGCGGCCTGCCCGACACGAGGTACTCGCTCCAGGTCTACGTCGAGGACTGCACCGGCTGCGGGCTCTGCGTGGAGGCCTGCCCGGTGCAGGCGCCCGCCGAGCCCGGGCGGCGGGCGATCAACCTGGCGCCGCGCGAACCCCTGGTGGCCCGGGAACGGGAGAACATCGCCTTCTTCGAGACCCTGCCGGTGAACGACCGGACCCGGGTGGACTTCGGCACGGTCCGCGGCACCCAGTTCCTGCAGCCGCTGTTCGAGTTCTCCGGCGCCTGCGCCGGCTGCGGCGAGACCCCGTACCTCAAGGTGCTATCCCAGCTGTTCGGCGACCGCCTGATGATCGCGAACGCGACCGGCTGCTCGTCAATCTACGGCGGCAACCTGCCCACCACGCCCTGGGCCACCGACGCGGCCGGCCGGGGACCGGCCTGGTCCAACTCGCTGTTCGAGGACAACGCCGAGTTCGGGCTGGGTTTCCGGCTCGCCGCGGACCTGCACCTGGGCCTGGCCCGGTCCCGGCTGGTCCAGCTCCGTGACCAGATCGGCTCGGAGCTGGTGAATGACATCCTCGCCGCGCCGCAGCACCGCGAGTCCGAGTTCGCCGCGCAGCGTGCCCGGATCGCCGAGCTGGGCCGCCGGCTGGACGCCATCGACGGGCCCGGTGCGGTCCTCGTTGCGGATCTGAAAAGTGTCCTCAGCCAGCTGGTCCGGCGCAGCGTGTGGCTGGTCGGCGGAGACGGCTGGGCGTATGACATCGGCTCAGGCGGTCTGGACCATGTGCTGGCCACCGGGCGCAACGTCAACGTGCTGGTCCTCGACACCGAGGTGTACTCGAACACCGGCGGCCAGGCCTCCAAGGCCACCCCGCTCGGCGCGGTGGCCAAGTTCGCCGCGGCCGGGAAGACGGTCCCCAAGAAGGACCTGGCCCTGCAGGCCATCGCCTACGGCAACGTGTATGTGGCCCGGGTGGCGATGGGCGCCGACCCGCAGCAGACGCTGCGGGCGCTGCGCGAAGCGGAAGCCTACGACGGGCCATCGCTGGTCATCGCCTACAGCCACTGCATCGCGCACGGGATCGACATGGCCAAGGGCATGGACCAGCAGTACCGGGCCGTGGCCAGCGGGTACTGGCCGCTGATCCGCTACGACCCGGTGCTGCGGGCGGCCGGCCAGAACCCGTTCCTGCTCGACTCACCGCGGCCGCGGATCCCGCTGGCTGACTACACCAGCCGGGAACTTCGGTACCGGATCCTGCAGAACAGCAACCCGGCGGAGGCTGAGCGGCTGATGAGCCTGGCTGAGCACGAGGTCCGGCAGCGCTGGGCCAACTACGAGGAGATGGCCACCCGCGGCCCGGCCCGGTTCCCGGCGGACGCGCGCCAGGAAAAGGAGTCAGCCCAGGACACGCCGCAGGACGAGCCGCTGGCCGGAGGGCGGCCGGTGCTTTGAGGCCCAGGCCCATTAGGGACGGTGAGTTTTTTCCTGGTCGGTGAAGATCCGGGCGGCGTAGGCGGCGGCCTGGGTCCGGCGTTCCATGCCCAGCTTGGCGAACAACGTCGAGACGTAGTTCTTGACTGTTTTCTCCGCGAGGAAAAGGCGTTCACCGATCTGGCGGTTGGTCAGGCCCTCACCGATCAGCTCCAGGATCCGGCGCTCCTGGGTGGTGAGGCCGGTCAGCGGATCGGAGTCCGCCGCCTGGTCCCGCATCCTCTTCATCACCCGGCTGGCGGCCTCCGGGTCCAGCATGGACTCGCCGGCCGCCAGCGCCCGCACCGCGCCGACCAGGTCGGTGCCGCGGATCTGCTTGAGCACGTATCCGGCCGCGCCGGCCATGATTGCGTCGAAGAGCGCCTCGTCGTCCCCGAACGAGGTAAGCATCAGGCAGGCCACCTGCGGCATCTTGGACCGGATGTCGCGGCACACGCTGACGCCATCCCCGTCCGGCAGGCGGACATCGAGCACGGCCACGTCGGGCCGCAACGCCGGGATTCTGGCCAGCGCGGACTCGGCGGTGCCCGCCTCACCCACGACGACGATGTCGGGCTCCGATTCCAGCAGTTCCTTAACACCCCGGCGGACGATTTCGTGATCATCCAGCAGGAAAACGCCGATCTGCCGCTGGCCCGCCGCTGATTCATCCATGTGGGCTGGGCCCTTCCTGTCTGCCGCTACGTCGCGCGCCGCGGATGTTTGCCGGTCGGTATCAGTTAACCCTAGCCGGGCCAGGCGGCCTGGTCAGGGGACCTTGGTCCTGACTGCGGCGAGGCGGACCGTGTTTCCCACCTGGCGCTGCTGGCGTTCGGCCGCG
>Ga0208717_1000283_pt1 | contig 18574 bp, 16 predicted proteins | sample NGESurF53shallow_FD_184489 | JGI IMG/M metagenome (GOLD analysis project Ga0208717, IMG submission 184489) | Arctic peat soil microbial communities from Barrow, Alaska - NGEE Surface sample F53-3 shallow (SPAdes) | ecosystem: Environmental > Terrestrial > Soil > Wetlands > Peat ... | reverse complement strand
ATCTGGAAAGTGCCTTTGCCTCGGCGCGGACAGGACCTTCGACAAGCCCTATTCTCCCAGGCCAAGGCACTTTTTATATGTAAATGATCAAGGTCGGCCAATCATTGGCGAAAGCCCGAGGCTAGACCGAACTTACTTGATCTTGGAGTTGATCGTAGCCTGCTGACCGGCGGTGATGCGGTGTGCTGTGGGCTGGCAGCGGCGTGTTGAGTGGCTACTTGAGGGCGAGCGGGACGGGGGCGCCCAGCAGTTCGAAGGCCCGGGCCTGGACGGGCGTGGGGCTGGTGAGCTTCTCGATGCGCTGCCCGGAGAAAACGATGGTTTGCCGGTCGAGGGTAGATAGGTGGCCGAGCAGGTCACCGTACTTGCGGACGGGCAGCCCGTCGCCGTTGTGCTTGCCGGCGTCTTTGGCCCTGGCCTGGGCTGAGCGGCGGGCGGGGGCGACCGGGTCGAGGGGGGCGGGGATGTGCTGGTCGGTGAAGGTGAGCGCGGCGAGCGCCTGGCGCAGGTGCCAGGTGAGGTAGCAGGCGAGCATGCAGATCAGCACGTGGCCGCGGATCCGGTCGGCGAGGTAGTGGTAAATGGGCCGCAGGTCTAGGTCGTCGGCCTTGGTGATGCGGAAGTCCCGCTCGACGTACTTGAGGTCCTTGTAGGCGCTGACCACGGCAGCGGCGTCCAGGGTGCTTGCGGTGACACTGCTGCGGATCACGTAGATGCCGTCGAGGGCGGCCTCGGCGGCAATCTTGCCCAGGTCGCGGCGCCAGGTGAAGCTGGCGCCGGTGACCTCGGTGATGAAGTGCTTGCCCACCTTGTGCTTGCCGATGACCTTCCCGATCCTGATCCCGATCTTGTCGGGGTCTTTCAGCCGCCCGGCGTCCGCCGACTTCCTGATCTTGGCCAGGTCGGTCTCGGTGGCGGCCAGCAGCGCCTCGCGCTTGCGGGCCCGCTCGGCCTCCAGGACGGGGTTGTGGCAGCAGATCAGCCGCTCGCCGGGATAGTCAGGGCTGGTGATCTCGGCGAAGTTCTGGGTATCGAACAGGCTCATCTGCAGCGGCCCGTCATCGTTGGCCAGCGCGGCGATGGCCGGGGCCCTCAGCGCGGTGATCCAGTCCATCCCCTCCAGCTTGCGCAGGTCATCGATCCGGGTACCGGTGATCATCCCGCGGTCGCCGACCATGATCAGGCGCTCGATGCCGAAGTCGCCCCGGACCCTGGTGATCGCGGTCTTGAACGATTCGGGGTCGGCGGTGTTGCCCGCGAGCACCTCGACCGCGACGGGCCGGCCCACCGGGTCGGTGAGTAGCCCGTACTCGATCTGCTTGCGGCCCCGCTTGCCGTCCCGGGAGTGCCCGAAGGCCGCCAGCTCGCATTGCGAGCCCTCCACCCAGGACGAGGACAGGTCGAACATCGCGATGCCGCCCGGCGCCAGGTGCCGGGCGGCGAGCTTCTTCTCGATCCCGCGCTGCCGGGAGGTCAGCCAGTCCATCGCGGCGTAGACCTCATCGGTGCTGGCATCTGCCACCTTCAGGTCGGTGCCCAGAGTGGTGTCGCCGTCCTGCCACCAGCGCGCGGTGGACAGCTTCGACTCCGGCCGCACCGCCCGCGACAGGATCAGCGCGTAGGCGACGTCGCGGTCCCGGCACGCCGGCCCCAGCAGCGCCCGCAATCCCAGCCTGGACGCCATCACGTGCGCCGCGGCGACATCGCCGTGCGGTACCGACCGCTCCACCTCGAACCCGTCCTCGGCGTCCACCAGGACGCGGCCTCTCAGCGTCGCCCGCAGCGCGGCGATCGACTCCTCCGGCAGGCCGGTCAGGTTCGCCAGTGTCTCCTTGCGAGGTCGGCCGTCCTCGTCCCGGAACGAGTGGCGCAGCAGGTAAGTCGGGTAGGCCCGCCGCTCACCGCTTGATGTGGTGTAGTGGCGACCAGCCTGGTCCACATGCATGCTGCCGCTGCGCCTTCTCACAGCAGCAATTTAACCATCCGGGCCGCTTGAAGTCCACTATTTTAGTGGCTACCCCGATCAGTAGTGTCGCAGCCACAAGCGCATGTCAAGCGGAAGATCAGCTATCCAGGCCGGCGTAAGTTCGGGCTAGATGGACGCACGGTCCTCAGGGTGAGAAGTCTCTTGCGGACCTGGCCCGGCGTAAACGGCGTGAGCCCAGAGCCGATCGCGGTGCTCGAGGCGGCCAGGGAGCTGGAGCGTGCCGTAGTTCAGGGCGAATTGGTGATCCAGCGGAGCAAAGCGGAACACGCGTTCGCAGGTCTCGGTGCTGCCGCGCAGGATCGCGATGAGCAGGATGAGGCCGATGGCCAGCGGGACGAGGGTGTCAGCGGCGGCCAGGACCGCGGCGAGCACCGGGTGCAGGTAGCAGGCCACGCTCTCGCCGCCGAGAACGCCGGCGCCGGCGCCGATCGCGCGCCAGGGCGCGCCGGGCCTGCCGCCGGGGCCGGGCGTGCCCGGGCTGGTGACCGTAGTCCGGGTCGCCGTCGTCATCGCAGCCGTCACCGGGGTGCGGCACGGCCGCGGAGAGCGCGCCGGCCCTGCTGGGTCAGGACACCGGCCCAGCTCACCGTGATCACCTGGGGGGTGCTGGTGAGGTAGCCGCCGATGGCCCGCAGCGCAGCGCGGGCGGGGCCTCGACCAGGAAGCTCCGGCCTGGGCGTGGTCTGTCGCTAAACGGGATCGTCTGGGCCGTTATTCTTTAGGTCGAAAGCGCCTCGTCGAGAATGGCCGCTGCCCGGTCGAGTTGGGACTCCGTTGTAGTCCATGGCGGGACGAAACGCAGGACTGACCCATTGCGGCGTACGCTGAACAGCAATCCGCGGGCCATGCAGGCCGCCTCGATTTGTGCTCCGTGCCCGTACGCTGGCCTATGCGTCGCGCGGTCATGTACGAACTCGATCCCTTGAAGAAGCCCGCGTCCGCGAATGTCCCCGATGATTTCATGACGGGACGCTAGGTCGTCGAGGCAACCTCGCCAGTATGATCCGATGGCAGTGGCTTTCGCAGGGAGATCCTCTTCGACAATGGTGTCGATCGTCGCCGACGCAGCCGCGCATGCTAGCGGGTCCGAGGTGTGCGAGTGCCCGTGGACGAAGCCACGATCTTGGACCGCATCAGCGATTTCGTTGGTGGTTACGACTGCACTAATAGAGACTCCTCCACCGAAGTGCTTCGATATTGTCACTATGTCGGGGATTACCCCTTCTCGCTCGAACGCCCACATCGTCCCGAGCTTGCCTAGCCCCGTCTGCGCCTCATCGAAGATCAGCAGAGCGCCTCTCGCATCGCACTCTCGACGGAGTGCAGCCAGCCAGCCGGCCGGTGGTTCGATGACGCCGCCCGCGCTGAACAAGGGCTCCGTTATGAAAGCGGCCAGTGGCCCGTCGAGTTCAGCGTCGAGAACGGTCAGGGATCCGGGGAGGCAGACGGTGGCGCACTCGGGGAAGGTCAGGCCAATTGGGCATTGATAGCAGTACGGCCCCATGAACGCATGGTTTCCGGGTGCGTACGGTCCGTATCCGTGATGCCAGGCGGGGACGCCGAAGGTCACGGCGCGAGTGGAATCCGACAGCCCGTGGAAGCTGGTATGCGGGCTGGCGATGCTCGTCCGGCCGGTGGCGATCTTCGCGACCTGAACAGCAGCTTCGTTTGCATCTGCTCCGGATTCCAGAAAGAACGCGCGGCACAAGGGCGCTGGGAGAACTCCGGCCAGGCGTTCGGCGAGCTCCAGTTCATAGACGTTGTAGATGCTGCTGCTGGCATGGATGAGGGAGTCGCAGGCTTCCTTGATCGCCGCTACGACCCGAGGTGCCCGGTGACCCAGGGCGGAACACATCTGCCCGGAGTTGAAGTCGAGGTATTCCTTGCCGTTCGTGTCCCAGACGATGCTCCCCTCACCACGGATAAGCACTGGCCCGGACACGTCGGACTTGTCGAGCCTGGTATGCAGGATGTAGGAACTGGCCTTCTTGAGCCATTCAGCTTCCGACATCCCGGCCGGGTACTTCGTCTCGAACACGTATGCTCCTCTTCTCTTCTCCTGGTTGCTGGTGCGGTTCTCCTCCTGCTCAAGCAACAGCCCTGGACGTCGCCGTGTACTCCTTGGCGACGGCTGACCACGCAGCAAGGCACTGCTCGATATCCGCCGGGCTTATGTCCCGGTGCGTCACCAGCCGCAGCCGCGTCCCGCCCGCCTTGCACAGCACGCCAGCTTCCTTCAGCCGCGCGGCAACCTGCTGGGCGGTGGCCCCCAGTGGGGATGGATCGGCGAACACGATATTGGTGCGGACAGCGTAAGGGTCGGTCACCCCTGGCGAGATGCTGGCCATGCCCTTGGCCAACTGCTGGGCGGTCGCATGGTCTTCGTGGAGCCGACCAGGTGCCTCCTCGAGCGCGACAAGCCCGGCGGCGGCCAGGACTCCGGCCTGCCGCCAGCCGCCGCCCAGCTGAAGCTTCCGTTCTCGCACCTCGCCCACGAAGGACGCCGGGCCGCAGACAACCGATCCGACCGGCGCACCGAGGCTCTTGGACAGGCAGAACATCAGCGCACTGACTGAGTCCGTGTATGCCTGCACCGGCACGCCGGTCGCCAGAGCGGCGTTGAAGATGCGCGCCCCGTCCATGTACACCGGCACTCCTGCAGCATCGGCCCCGGCCCGCAGGTCGGCCAGTGCTTCGGGCCGCCATGGATATCCGCCGCACGACTGGTGGGTGTTCTCCACTACGACCAGGTCCACTGGCGGCCCGCCGTCCCTGAGTGCCGCACTGAGCCCCTCAGCCGAGATTTCCCCGGTCACCGTGGCAAGCTGCGTGAATGACAGCCCGCCGAGTAGCGCGCTCCCGCCCGCCTCCTTGGTCGCGACGTGTGCGCCCCGCCCGCACACCACCCGGTGCCCTGGACGGGCGAGCACGAGCATTGCCAGCTGGTTGGCCATCGTCCCGCTGGCCACATAAACCGCGGCCTCTTTCCCCACCGCCTCGGCGCAGCGCTCCTGCAGCAGATTGACGGTGGGATCCTCGCCGAAGCCGTCATCGCCCACCTCAGCGTCGGCCATCGCTTGGCGCATTCGTGCCGTCGGGCGGGTCGCGGTGTCGGAGCGCAGGTCAATCCTCATCGCGCCGCACCCGCCCGCGTAAACGCCTCGTTCAGGATGCTCGCTACCTGGTCGGTCTGCTCCTCTGCGCGGCCGAGCCACTCACGCTCGATGGATCCTGCTGAATCCGTCATCTCAGCTCCCCTCACGACTCAGTGCTAGTGATCAGGACTGCGCGGTCAGGGCCCGGGCGCGGCATCATCGGGACCGTGCCCCGGTCTCAGCGAGGGCTTTCTCCGCCGGGTACTGATCCGCGAATGTGGTCGCGATGTCGATGCGGCGGGCGAACCAGACGTCGCCGAGGCCCTGCGCATACTCGATGAACCTGGCCAGGGCTTCTGATCGCGACGGTCTTCCGCTGAACCGCGAGTGCAGTCCGATCGACATCATCCGGTTGACGTCGTCGCCGTCGTTGCGTAGCTGGTTGAGCTCGGCCTTGGCGTACTCAAGGAAGTGTTCCGGGCTGCCGTAACCTGTCCCGAGGACGAACCGCGCGTCGTTGACGACGAGCGTATATGGGACGACGATGTGCGGCTGGGTGCCGACCATGGTCCAGTACGGAAGGTCGTCGTTGTAGCACTCGGAGTCGTAGACGAAGCCGCCCTCCTCGACGACCAGCTCGCGTGTGTTCGTGCTCATCTCGCGGCAGTACCAGCCTTGCGGGCGGGTGCCGGTGGTGGCCTTGATGGACTCGACCGCCCGGCGGATCGCCTCCCGTTCCTCGTCCCGGGTCATCTCGAAGTGGTTGCTCCAGCGGTAGCCGTGGGCTGCCGACTCGTCGCCACGGCGCGCCAGCTTCTGCGCCACAGCCGGGTTGCGCTCGAGCGCAACCGCTGCTGCGAAGAATGTGACCGGGATGCCTGCGTTGTCGAAAATCCGGAACAACCGCCAGATGCCGGCCCGGGAGCCGTATTCGTAGGTGGATTCCACGGCAAGGTCCCGCTGACCCTCCACCGCGAACGGGATCTCGTGCAGGAAATCGTTGGTCTGGTCGCCCATCGGGAAGGTCTTCTCCGAGCCTTCCTCGTAGTTGACGACGATCTGGACTGCGACCCTTGCCCCGCCTGGCCATTCAATCCTCGGCGGGTGCTCCCCGTAGCCGACGAGATCTCGCGGCGGGCCTGCCACCGGCTTGTCGGAGTTCACGAAGAACTGCTCGTCCAATTTCTGCTCCTGTCGCTAAGGGGTCAAGATGACTTTGCCGAATTGCTCCCGGCGCTCGAGGATCCGGTGTGCCTGGGCGGCTTCGCTGAGCGGGAGGACCGTGTGGATGGTGGGACGCAGTTCCCTGCTGCTCACCAGGTCGAAGATCTGCCCGAGTTCAGCCTCGGTCTGCCGCTGGCAGCCGATGACCGACCATTGGTTGCGGAACAAGACAATCAGGTCGAGCGGGACGATCTCGCCGCCGTGCCCGCCGACCACCACCATGCGCCCGTTCGGCCGCAGGGTCTTCAGGCTCGCCTCGAACACCTTCCCACCGACATGCTCGAGGACCACGTCCACGCCTTTGCCGTGAGTGAACTCCCGCACCACGGCGGTCAGGTCCTGATCGCGGTAGTTCACTCCGGCCGACGCGCCGAGCCGCATGGCACGTTCCAGCTTCTCGGCGCTGCCAGCCGAGGCGATCACCCGTGCTCCCGCGCGGCGGGCGATCTGGATCCCGGCCGTGCCCACACCGCTGCCCGCGGCGGACACCAGGACGGTCTCACCGGCTCGCAGGTTGGCGCGGCGGATAAGCGCGTGCCAGGCCGTGCCGAGCGTCGTCTGGACAGCCGCGGCGTCGGTGTAGCTGACATCGTCCGGTATCGGCAGCAGCGTCCATGCCGGGACCTTGACGTACTCCGCGTACCCGCCGGGCAGTTGGACGCCGAGCATCTGAGTGTGCTGGCACAAGGAGTGCTCGCCTTCGATGCAGCGTGGGCACTGCCGGCAGTGGATCTGGTACTGGGGAGCGACCCGCTGCCCGACGTGGGCGTCCGAAGCCCCCTCGCCGAGCGCGGCCACGTCGCCGGCTACCTCGAAGCCCAGAGTGTGCGGGAGTGAGATCGGCAGGCGTGAGCTTCCGTCCCGCATGTCAATGTCCACATGGTTCACCGCGGCGGCTCGCACCCGGACCAGCGCCTCGCCGGGGCCGACCATCGGCTCGGGTACATCCTCATATCGCAGCGCGCTGGCGTCGCCGTACTCGTGGAACCGCACGGCCTTCATCTCCCGGCCGCCGTGGTGAGTGAGCCAGGGAGGTCAACGTCCCAGAGCAGGAGCGGCGCGTGCTGCTGGCAGCCGTAGACATCGCCGTCGGCTGGGTCGCCCGAGGCGGAAGATCGTCTGATCGTGGCCTTGACGCCGAGCGCCGGCTCGTAGACCGTCCAGCGCACGTCGTCGGGGCGCAGTCCGTAGCTCCGGGCAAACCGTTCCCTCGAGATCTGCCCGGTGTCCATCAGGTGCCGGAAAACACCGGGGTCGGCGAACATGATGTCGAAGGTCAGGTGAAACGGGCCGGCGTTCTTGGACCGGATCACCGGTGCCACATCAGCGAGAGGAAGTTTCACAACTGCTCCAGGCGGACCGGGAACATTTCGGTGGGCGAGCCGGGGAACACGACGTGGTTGAGCGCGAACATGTGGACGGGGCCGCCCGGGATGTCAGACGGCGCGAACGGGAACGCCAGGTTCGAGAGCAGTCCCTGGCGACCGCTGACCTCCCCGTGCAGGGCATGGGTGCGGGCCATGGCCAGGATGGCGTCGGCCTGCTGCTGCGTCGGCGCCACCACCGACAGCAGCAATCCGATCTCGTGCCCGGTGACCGTGGCCAGCGGCTCCAGGGGCCCCATCGCCGCGTTCTTGCCGATCTCCCTGATCTCGAGCCGGTACTCGCAGCCCGGGCCGTAAGTGTCCACGACCCGGTCAGACACTGCCTTCCTGACGCGCTCGATGTACAGATCGGCTTCGGCGATCAACGCCGGGTCGCGGCATACACCAATGCAGATGGTGCGGTAGCCGATCAAGCGCACGGCCTCGAGTTTGACGGAATAACGGGAAGCTGGCGCGAATGCGCTGCCGGTCACCTCGACCCGCCGGGAGTCAATGCTGCGGAACTCGCAGCGCCTGGTGTCCAGCGTTCCGGAGGGCTCCTTCAGCAGGTAGGGGCTCTCGTTCTCATACATGGTGTGTGCGGCCACGCTGATCGGCGTGCAGCCAAGCTCCGGGTTGCACGGCGCGACATCGAATGCCGTGTGCCGCACCCAGGCAAGCAGGCAGTCCGTCGCCGCCATGGGGACCGCCGCGGAAGCGCCGCATTCGAGGATCTTTCCCGCATGCCACGCCGGTCCGGGACCCTCGCCGTTCATCAGCGGCACCGCGGCGAAGATTGCCGTGTCGCTGGACCGGCCGGCGATGATGACATCTGCCCCACGGCGCAGGCCCTCCTGGTAGGGCTCCGCCCCCATGACGCCCACGATGCGATCACAGGACTCGACCGCCTCATGGTCGAGTCGGCCGCCGCCATCCAGCGGCTCGACCTCGGCTGCGTCCAGGCGGTCGTGCAGGTAGGTCTTGGGCACGTCAGACGCGATGGTCGCGAGCGAGAAATGCAGCCGGCGCTTGCGGGCGATCTCGACAACGACCTCACGCATGGCCTCGACATGCGGCGCTGACCCGGCACCGCCTGCCGTCCCCACCAGCAGCGGGACCCCGAGCCGGCGGGACCCCGTGATCATGAGCTCAAGATCCCGGTAGCAGGCATCCCGTGACACGTGCAGAGTGCCGCGGCCCAGGTCAGCGGGCCCCTGGTCCGTCGAACCCCCGTCGCAGCCGATAACCTGCGGGCCCGCCTCCAGCCCCGCTACGAACGACCGCTCGGGAAATCCGTATCCGACGATCCCGGTCGGCGACAAGACGACGGTCTGGCTCACGAGGCGACCTGCGCACTCGCCAGGAAGTCCTGGCCAGACTGGACACCCCATGCCTCAACGATCTCCGCCGATGTCGCAACATCCGCCCGGTAAGCGCCCATGACCAGCATCGACGCGTCATGCAGCTCGCGCACGTCGCTTCCCACGCAATCAGCCACCACGATGCCGAAGTAGTCGTAAAAACACAGGTCGCGCACCGTTGACTCGACGCATCCCTCAGTCGTGCATCCAGCCACCATCACGCTGCGGATCCCATTCGAGCGCAGCAGGAGATCGAGATTGGTGTTATGGAAGGCACTGGAGCGGTACTTCGCCACCTGCAGGTCACCCGGCTTGGGCTTGAGCTCGTCCACGAACTCCGCACCCCAGGAGCCGAGCATGGTGAACCCCCACGCGCCCTCGTTGTCAGCGTTGTAGTTCTTGTTCGCCCGCAGCCTGAGGCGTATCCAGGCTGGCGAATCACTCTGACCATCCGGGAGGGTGTAGATCCCCACGTGGATCACAGGTACCGAAATCTGCCGGCAGACGTCAGCGAACCTTGCAATCCGCGGAATGGTCTGCCGGTACATGGAGATGTCCCCGCCTGCCCGGTGCCCCGAACCCCCTTCGCTGCAGCAGTCGTTCTGCATGTCGATGATGACGAAGGCGGTCGACGACGGGTCTACGAGCTCCGGCAGCGTTGTGGGCACATCCTTGCCGTGGATCTTCAGCATGCTTACCTCCTCGGCCCTTCTCCCCAGGCGGGTCAGTTCTCCTCGCCTCATTCCAGAGTCATGTCGGCATCCCGGTACACCTGATCCACCGCGGCCAGGCGCTCGAGGGTGGCCTTAGGATTCTCCAGAGCGAGCGCCGTGGCGAGGGCATTGATTAGCGACATCAATCCAACCAGCGAGTGGCTGAGCTCGAAGGTTTGGGTGGCGGCCGTCAAAGCCACATCCGCCTCCTGAGCGATTGGAGCGGCTCGGCTGTCCGATATGGACACGGAGGGGACACCGCGGCGTGTGGCCTGATCAAACAGCTGCACCGTGGACTTGATATATCGCCATACGGAAATGGCAACCAGCACATCGTTGCTTCCGAGCCCGGCGATCTCGGCCGCCGCCGCCACTCCCGTGCCCGCGTGGATCACCGGGTAGCCCATGAGCCGAAGCAGGTGGGTGAACATCTGGGCTACCGCTGACGACACGCCGTCCGAGATAACCACGACTGTGCGGGAGGCGCTGATCAGCCGGGCTGCGGCCAGTAGGTCTTTCTCACTGTTCATCCGCGCTGTGGCCTCGATGTTGGCGATGTCCTGCTGGAAGACCCGGCTCGCACCTGCCGAGGGGGAGATGTCCTTGTCCAGAGCCAGCCGGAGTTTCTCTGTCGCGGTCATGAACTGCGGGACCCTCGCCTGAAGGTCCCGCTTGAGGTCGGTGAACCCGTCATATCCCAGCGTCCTGGAGAACCGCACAACGGTCGCCGGGTCGGCCCCCGCCCGCCGCCCCAGCTCCTCAGCAGACAAGAACGCCACCGAGAGAGGCTCGTCAAGAAGCAGGCGGGCGAGGCGCCGCCGCTTAGGTGTCAAGCTGGGCAGCAGTGCCCGGACGCGGTCCTGCAAATCAGGGGTCGTCCCGGCGCCGTCCGTAGGGCGGGTATGGCCACCTTCGGTGCGAACCTTTGTCACGGAGTCCCACTAACCATCTAAAGTGCCGCTCAATTCTGGCTACTTGACCACCTCTTAACCGACAGCCGCCGAAGCCTCGACTCGGGCCGGTTCCGCTAGGTCTATAGGTACGCTCCCCGCAGAATCCGCCTTCGAGATCCGCTTGCTGAACCCGAGGGGCGAGCGCACATCGGAAGCTGTCGCCCGCACGATCGCCACGCCCGCGATGTAGAGGACCGCTGCGAGGATCCAGGTCTCCAGCGGTGCGAGGCCCCAGTATGTGCCTGCCGTCTCGCCTGGGATGATGCCGGTGGCGAAGGCGCCGAAGAGCACGGCGACCAGCAGCGCGATCACGCCCGGCCAGTTGATGGCCCCAGCGTCAGCCCAGGTTGGAATGCGGGTCAGCGGACGCGAGATCCTGAACATGCGGGGCACCAGGAAGTGATCCACTGCCATGATGATCGTCGCGGAGGGGACGCCTATCGCCACGAACGCCGCGATCTTTTCGAACCCGTTTGTGATTACGTAGGGGATGACCCACGCGGCGAGGCCCGCGCCCGCCGCGCAGATGAGGGCGCTGTAGGTCCGCTTCCACCGCTTCCAGCCGCCCGCCAGGTTCTGCAGGGCGTTGATGGCCTCATAGTAGTTGCCGTCGTTGATCCCGACCTGGGTCACCAGGATGACGATGAACGCCAGCCAGGAAAGCCCGAACAGTGACAAGTGTGTCACGGTCGCGACGGCCGGCCCGAAGTCGAGGCTCGAGGATGTCCGGGCGACGATCCAGCCGCCCATCCCGAAAAGGACCATGCCGAAGCCAAAGGCGAACGCCAGCGGCAAAGTCGGCCACCAGAAGCGGGGCTTGCCGTACCGCCAGATGTCCGGCTCGGCGCCCCAGATCGCCAGGCTGGTGACGATGCTGATGGAGGCCACAGCGCTGAGCGGGGCGGTGGCCTTAGGCACGAATCCGACCACGTTCCCCTGGGTGAGCCCGTGGATGACCAGGTAGAGAATCCACACAACGAGCAGAGGGGTGACGACGTACCGGGCGTAGGTGGCCACGCCCGTAAAGCCGAACAGGTTGTTGAACACCATCAGGACGCCCAGCACAACCCCGATTACCAGGATGTGCGACCACCCGTACAGCCCGCCGAACAGCTGAGCGGTCAGGTTGGCAACAAAACCTGCCCAGCCCAGCTGGCCAAGGAAGATCAGGACGGAGATCAGGCCGGACCCAGAAGCCCCGAAGATCGACCGGCTGAGCAGCGAGTGGGTCTGGCCAGATCGTGACCCGAGATACGCCGCTGCCAGCGCGTACGCAATATAGATGAGCGATCCCAGGATCAGGTAGAGGACGGCGCGCCCGAAGCCCTCGCCGGCCTGATACAGCTGGAAGCCAAGGAACAAGATCAGGAACCCGGCTTCCATCGTTAGCCAGATGGCCGCGAAGTGCCAGGCGGGCCTGCGCCGATCCAGGGGTACGATCCCGGCTTCCGTGGTCGTGTAGTCATGCTTGATGGACTCGTCGAGGACCTCGCGCTCGAATTGAAGATCATTGATGATCTCCTGGCGGTCGTGAGCGAACTCCTCGTGCGGCCGATGCTCGAGTCCCGGGTCCGGGTTCATAGTCCGTCCCTCCCGTATCGCCGATGCTCGCCCCGGAGCTTAAGACCGCGTTCCGTAGTCTGCAAGAGTCATTGCAGTCATCGACCATGCGCAAGAAACATAGCTAAAAGGCCCGGCTGCCAGGGCTGCCTCCGGTCGCCGAGCGCCACGGCGGGCTGTACACGATGAGCGCCGATGGCCGGTTCGTCGCCGGCCGGGTGCGGGGTGCCTGGCATGTGGGTGGCCAGCGGATGCAACGGGTCGGCCTCTCCTTATCGCGCAATGCCTGACCGAATGTGCCAGACGGTGGTGGACAGGAAGATCGACTACCGTTGCGTGTTGAACAGTGCCGTCTTGGCTCATAACCCAGAGGTCGCAGGTTCAAATCCTGCCCCCGCTACCAGGCCAGAGGCCCCTTCTGATCATGGAAGGGGCTTTTTGCTTGCCGTTTGTGCACGGATTTGTGCACGGCAGCTCACGCGGCAGCGTTGTGCGAGCCCGGTAGATGCTGGACATCTCGATTCCGGTTCCTGGGCGACGGGTAGCGTCTAAAACTGACGGACATCGTTGACATGTGGGGTCTCTGATCGCTAAGGAGACCCATGTGAACGAACGGCAACTGGATAAGAACGCTGCGCGGCGGCTGGCGATCATCCGCCACGCCCGCGAGGTGACCGGGAACGTGGCCCTGACCTGCCGGTACTACGGGATCAGCCGGCGGGTCTTCTACGTCTGGTACCGCCGCTACGAGGCCGAGGGCCCGGCCGGGCTGCGGGACAGGTCAACCCGGCCCGCGCACTGCCCGCATGAGACCCCGGCCGAGGTCGTCGAGAAGATCATCTACCTGCGGCAGAACTACCACTTCGGCCCAGCGAAGATCTCGATGTACCTCAAGCGCTACCACGACATCGAGATCAGCAACTACGGGGTGTGGCGGATCCTCAAGCGCCTGGACCTCAACCGCCTCCCGGCCTCCCAGCGGTACAAGCGCCACGACCGCAAATGGAAACGCTACGAGAAGCCCCTGCCAGGTCACGCCGTGCAGGTCGACGTCAAGGCGGCACCGCTCCGCGGTGCCGCTGGCCCGGCGTCAGCGCCGCCGCTCAGCCTCCGAAGGCCCGCGCGGCGCACGCCGGGCCACACTCGCGCAGACACCGCGATCCCTGGGCTCATCAGCGAGTCCGTGGACGCTGTGCTTCGGTCTTGCCGCAGCTCCGATCGCACGGCTCGCCTGTGACGCGCTATGGGCGGGCACCCCTGGTTTTCACGCCGACTCGCCGTCCGGACCCTGGTCAATGGGGAACTGCATCCGTCCAAGCCCCCTCGGCGATCAAGGACGGGCCGGTCTTCTCCGGCCCGAAGTCAGGTCAGGGGAGTCTCACCGGTGGCCTCCGCGAACTGCCACGTGTCGGTGTACTGCTGGAACTTCGCGATCTTGCCGTCGGCAATGTCCCACACATGAGTGACCTGTGCGTCGAGGGCCTTCCCGGTCGCTTGCACGATCCCCTTGTAACGGCCCTCCATCACCACGACCGAGCCGCTATCGAGGAGGCGGTTGATTTCGATACGGAAGGTGTCACCGAAGGTTGTCGGTATGCGGGCGAAAACTCCCTCAACGACGGCCTCAGGCCCGATGAACGAATGACCGGGCCAGAAGGTGGCGTGCTCCGCCTCGTTCCACTCGATCCCTGGGTCCATGGCGGCCAGCACGGTAGGTACGTCGCCCTTGGCGAACGCTTCGTAAAGGCCCTGTAGGAACTGTGCGTTGTCGGCCATCTTGGCCCCCCCTTTCGCTCGAACGCGGAATCGCGTCCGGTTGAGCAAGCCGCTCGATCATCAGAGTGTTGCACGCACGAAACCGCGTTGCTAGGCCTAGCTCGCAGCAGCCGGACGGCAGGTCACTGCGCCCGCTTCGTTGGCCGCGCCGGGCCGGAAGGTGCCAGAGTCCTGGCTGGACTCAGATCCGGGGATGGCCCGCTGAGTGTACGTGTCCGCCCCTCCAGCCCCAAGCGCGATCGAGCCCGCAGGACAACCAGCACAGGTGGAAAGACACCTGTCAACGTACACGCGAAGTCACGCTTGACCCTGGAGCCACTGCGGACACTCCAGTCAGAAACCAAGGGCCAGGCCGGAGCCTGCCCGGGACCGACGCGGGCCATCCCCTGCAAGGTGCGGGAGGTCACGGCGGAAGTTCCCATGATCCGGAATATGGGCGGAATGATCTTCTCCACCGGGAAGATGAGTGATCGAGTCCAGGCAGGCAGAGTGCTCAAATTCGCTAGATCGGAGAGGCGGCCTCCGGAGCCGTGAACGCTCCAGCCCCACATGATCGTCGTGCAATTAACGTGCAATTAGCCAGGGTGACGAGCGGTCAACCACGGCTACTCCAGGTCCCCCGAGTTGCCTGGTCAGCGATATTACCGGCCGCGATCTGTCCGATTCCCAAGCTGACAGTATTGCGCTACGTAACTACGGGCCATCCCACTCCAACGATCTGGATCAACGATTGAGCGGCCCGCGCCGACTGCGCGACTGCACTGCTGCCAGTGGTTGGCCGGTTAACGGCGTGTACTTCTTCTTCGAGGAGGGGGAGATCCGCAGGGCTGGGCAAGGTCTGCGGGTCGTGCGGGTGGGTACCCACGCCGTGAAGAAGACGACTCCGTCGCGCGAGACGTTGTGGGATCGGCTACATGATCACCGTGGTCGTCAGGACAATGAAGCCGGTCCCAGGCACTCTCATTCCATATTCCGCAAGCACGTAGGCGGAGCGATCATCACGCGTGACCAACTAGGTGGCCCCGAGGTGCTCGACAACTGGTGCCACTGCCGCCGCCAGCCGTTGGCGGACCGGATAGAACAGAAGGTCAGTCACTACATCGGGATCATGCCATTTCTCTGGTTGGACGTGCCGGACCGTCAGACGCGGGAAGGCATCGAGATTGGAGCGATCGCCTTGTTGTCTCTGCGGTCAGGCGATGCCGACCCGCCGTCGCCCGGTTGGCTCGGTCTGTTCGCTCGCGCGGCCCAAATCCGGGCCTCCGGGCTGTGGAATGTGCAGTACACGAACAGGTCCTATGACCCGCACTTCCTGGGCCTCATGCGTGCTCAGGTGAAAGCTGTAGACGTCGTGCCGCCGGACATCAGCGCCCGCGGCACACGCTGAGCTGGCAGAGACGACAGCCAGACGGGCGGGTCGACGGTACGGGATGACCAGCAGGTAGGGGTGCGCGCAAGCGCAGCGGAGGGCGCAGAAGCCCGCAGGTCAGTAACCGATTTTGTGCACGAATTTGTGCACGAGATACGGCGGGACGGGCTGAGACGGGGGAGATGCAGAAGACCTGAACAGACCTCACGTCGTGAGTCCGCCGAGGTCAACGCGGTCACTGGAGACGGCCCGAGACAGCGGAGACGGGCGTCGTACGGCTCATAACCCAGAGGTCGCAGGTTCAAATCCTGCCCCCGCTACCAAATAGCAGGTCAGGGGCCTCTTCCGATCATGGAAGGGGCCTTCTGCATGTTGGTTGCTAACGGTGGGCGGTCGCGTTGCACCGGACGGCTCAGCGCAGAGAGGGCTCTCTTGGTCAGCCGCTGGCCCGCAGGACGGGGCGCAGCGCGTCGAGGGTGGCAGGGTCGTCGATGGTGGAGGGCACGGGTTCGTCGTTGTTGCCGTCGGCGATGCCACGCATGGTCTTGCGCAGGATCTTGCCCGAACGAGTCTTCGGTAGTCCCGCCACGACGTCGACCCTGCGCAGCGCGGCGACTGCGCCGATCCGTGCGCGGACTAGGCTGACCAGCTCGGCGCTCAGCACGTCGGGGCCGGTCTCAATGCCCGCTTTGAGTACTACGAATCCGCGCGGGATCTGGCCTTTGAGAGGGTCATTGACGCCAATGACCGCGCATTCGGCGACGGCGGGATGACTGGCGAGTATCTCCTCCATCTCCCCGGTGGAGAGCCGGTGCCCGGCGACATTGATGACGTCGTCGGTACGGCCCATCACGTAGACATATCCATCCCTGTCGCGGAATCCGCCGTCCCCCGTAATGTAGGCGCCGGGGTACTGCACCAGGTAGGACTCGATGAACCGCTGGTCATCACCCCACAGGGTGGTCAGGCATCCCGGTGGCAGCGGCAGCCGCAGCACGATCTCCCCGGTGGTGCCTGGCGGGACGTCGGCGCCGCTGACCGGGTCGACGATGTGCAAGTCGTAGCCGGGTACCGGCACGCTCGGCGAGCCCGGCTTGGTGGGCAGCGGGTCAAGTCCCATCAGGTCGGCCGCGATCGGCCAGCCGGTCTCAGTCTGCCACCAGTGGTCGATCACCGGGATGCCGAGCAGCTCGCCTGCCCACCGGTAGGTTTCCGGATCGAGCCGCTCGCCCGCCAGGAACAGGTATCGGAGGCCAGACAGATCGTACTTTCTGGCAAAATCACCAGCCGGGTCTTCCTTCTTGATCGCGCGGAAGGCGGTGGGCGCGGTGAACATCGCCTTAACCCCGTGCTCGGCGATCACCCGCCAGAACGCCCCGGGGTCCGGGGTGCCGACCGGCTTGCCCTCATACAGCACCGTGGTGCAGCCCGCCAGCAGCGGGGCGTAGACGATGTAGGAATGCCCGACAACCCAGCCAATGTCGGACGCGGCCCAGAAGACCTCGCCGGGCTTGGTGTCGTAGATGTTGTCCATGCTCCAGCGCAGCACGACGGCGTGGCCCCCGTTGTCGCGGACAACGCCCTTCGGCTTCGCGGTAGTGCCAGACGTGTACAGGATGTAGAGCGGGTCAGTGGCCGCGACCGGGACGCAGTCGGCGGGCTCGGCGGCCGCCATCGCGTCCTGCCAGTCCAGGTCACGGCCCTCGGTCAGCGCCGCCGCTGCCTGCGGCCGCTGCAGGATGACGCACCGGCCCGGCTTCTTGGACGATAGCTCGATCGCCTTGTCCAGGATCGGCTTGTACTCCAGCACCCGACTGACCTCGATGCCGCAGGAAGCCGACACGACGACCTTGGGCGCCGCATCGTCGATGCGGGCGGCCAGTTCGGGCGCGGCGAAGCCACCGAAGACGACCGAGTGCACGGCGCCGAGACGCGCGCAGGCGAGCATCGCGACCACTGTCTCGGGAATCATCGGCATGTATATGACCACGCGGTCGCCAGCGCCCGTGCCGAGCCTGCGCAGCACGCCTGCGAACCGCGCGACCTCATCGAGGAGCTGCCGGTAGGTCAGCTTCCGGCTGGTACCGGTGACCGGGCTGTCGTAGATCAGGGCAGCCTGGTCGCCGCGGCCGTCGTTCACATGCCGGTCCAAGGCGTTGAAGCAGGTGTTCAGCGTGCCGTCGGCGAACCAGCGGTAAAATGGTGGGTTGGACTCGTCCAGCACGACCGTCGGCTGGCGGTACCAGTCGATTCCGCTCGCTGCCGCGCCCCAGAAACGCTCCGGGTCGGTGAGGCTCTGCTGGAACGCTTCAGCGTAACGGCCCATGGTTGTTGTCCTCCTTGAGGAGCATGCGCTTCCGGCGCGCTCGCGCGGAATGGCCATAAGTCCTGAACAGGCCGTGCCAGAAGTAAGTCGTGCTCATCCCCCAGCCCGAGCGGATGGTGGAGTGACCGCCGCACCCCAAGGGAAGGCAGCTACGAGCAAGGACGGAGGAGGACCGGGATGACGCAGGTCAGGCGCCAGTTCCGCTAACGGACTTGCTAACGAGACCGAGCGGGTCAGGCGAGACACGACGGAGAACGAGAGACGGCCACCAGGTTCACGTCCTGGTCAGTGAGACGGGCGGTCACGCCTGAGACGTGGAAGACGTGCGTCGTATGTCTCATAACCCAGAGGTCGCAGGTTCAAATCCTGCCCCCACTACCAAGTAGTTGCAGGTCAGGGGCCTGATCGCCGGAAGGCGGTCAGGCCTTTTTGATCTCCATGGCAGCGGCATGAGACCGCACTGGCCGGTTGTGAGCGCGGGAGCTCGACAGCAAAAGGCATCGTGGTCCGGGGCTTGATCGGCTGGAGCCCGGTTCGGGGGTAGTTCTTTACGTCGTGCTTGGCCCCGCGGCCGTCAGCATCTGCTCCAGGCGTGCCGTCGCTCCGGTGCATCGGCTGGTTCCGGCCGCAGCGGCGGGAGTGCGGCCGGCCCCCGTGCCAGGTGGCTCCCGCGGGTGGCACATCGGGGAGCACCGTAGGGTCAAGGTTCAGGTGGCTGGTGTGATCCGGTGCCTGGGTCAGGGCCAGGGCAGTGTGCTGCTGGTTGACCATCGAAAAGCAGGGCTGTGGCTGCCCACCGGCGGGCACGTCGAGCCTGGTGAGCATCCTGCTGCGACCGTACGCCGC
>Ga0208717_1000282_pt1 | contig 18621 bp, 18 predicted proteins | sample NGESurF53shallow_FD_184489 | JGI IMG/M metagenome (GOLD analysis project Ga0208717, IMG submission 184489) | Arctic peat soil microbial communities from Barrow, Alaska - NGEE Surface sample F53-3 shallow (SPAdes) | ecosystem: Environmental > Terrestrial > Soil > Wetlands > Peat ... | reverse complement strand
ATTTGCTGATGATGGATTTCATTACTTCGCTGGTGCCGCCGTAGATGCGGGTGACTCGGGCGTCGGCGTAGAGGCGGGCGATGGGGTACTCGGTGATGTAGCCGTAGCCGCCGAAGAGCTGGAGGCAGCGGTCGACGGCGCGGGCCTGCATCTCGGTGCAGAAGAGCTTGGCGATGGCGGCGTCGGGGCCGGAGAGGTCGCCCGCGACGAGGGCGAGGAGCGCCCGGTCGAAGAGGGCCTGGGCGGCCTCGACCTCGGCCGCGACGGCGGCGAGCTCGAACTTGGTGTTCTGGAAGGTCGACAGGGAAACGCCGAAGACCTGGCGGGAGGACACGTACTCGACCGCTGCGTCCAGGGCGGCGCGGGCCTGGGTGACGGCGCCGGCCGCGATCGTCATCCGCTCCTGGGGGAGGTTGCGGCCGAGGTAGGAGAACGCCTGGCCTTCCTGGCCGAGGCGGTTGGCGGCCGGCACCCGGACGCCGGCGAACGAGAGCTCGGCCGTGTCCTGGACCTTGAGGCCGATCTTGTCGAGCTTGCGGCCCTTGGCGAAGCCGGGCATGCCGTCCTCGACCACCAGCAGGGTCAGCCCGGCCCGGCGGTTGGCCGGGTCGGGGTCGCTGGTGCGGCAGACCACGATCACCAGGTCGGCCAGCCAGCCGCCGGTGATGAACGTCTTGGCCCCGTCGATGATGTAGTCGTCGCCGTCGCGGACCGCCCGGGTCCTGATCCCGGCCAGGTCGGAGCCGGTGCCTGGCTCGGTCATGGCGACCGCGGTGAGCAGCTCGCCCGCGGCAAGGCCGGGGAACCAGCGCGCCCGCTGCTCGTCGGAGCAGTAGGCGAGGAAGTAGGGCAGGATCACGTCGAGCTGGGTCCGCACGGTGCCCATCGTGACCAGCGCCCGGGACGCCTCTTCCTGCAGGATGACGCTGTAGCGGAAGTCGTCGATGCCGGCCCCGCCGAACTTCTCGGGGACGGACATTCCCATCACGCCGAGCTCGCCGAGCTGGCGGAAGAACGACCGGGGGGCCTCCCCCGCCTTCTCCCAGTCCGGGTAGGCGGGGACGACCTCGCGCTCGACGAAGTCGCGGACCATCGAGCGGAAGTCCTCCTGCTCGGCGGTGAAGATGTCGCGCCGCACGCCTACTCCCCCACCAGCTCGAGCAGGGTGGCGTTGGCGGTGCCGCCGCCTTCGCACATCGTCTGCAGGCCGTAGCGGAGGCCTCGGTCGCGTAGGTGATGAATCATCCGGGTCATGAGCACCGCGCCGGAGGCGCCGAGCGGGTGGCCGAGCGCGATCGCGCCGCCGAGGGGGTTGAGCCGGGCCGGGTCGGCCCCGGTCTCGGCCAGCCAGGCCAGCGGGACCGGCGCGAACGCCTCGTTGACCTCGAACACGCCGATCTCGCCGAGCGCGACCCCGGACCGCTTGAGCAGCTTCTCGGTCGCCGGGATGGGGCCGGTCAGCATCAGCACCGGGTCGTCGCCCGCGACCGCCCCGGCGTGGTACCTGACGATCGGGGCGAGGCCGAGCTCGGCCGCCTTCTCGGGCGTGGTGACCAGCAGCGCGGCCGCGCCGTCGGAGATCTGCGAGGCGTTGCCCGCGTGGATCACGCCGTCTTCGGCGAACGACGGCGTGAGGCGGCTGAGGGTCTGCGGGGTGGTGCCTCGGCGGACCCCTTCGTCGGTGCGGACGGACGCGCCGTCGGGGGTGGTGACCGGGGTGATCTGCGCGTCGAAGGCGCCGCCGTCGATGGCGGCCGCCGCGAGTTCGTGCGAGCGGGACGCGTACTCGTCGAGGGCGGCGCGGGAGAAGTTCCAGCGCCGGGCGATGAGCTCGGCGCTTTCGCCTTGGTTGAAGGAGAAGTCGTCGTAGCGGGCGAGCACCCGGGGCCCGTACGGGATCCCGCCCGCGCGGGTGGAGCCGAGCGGGACCCGGCTCATGACCTCGACCCCGCCCGCCACGACCACGTCCATCGCCCCGGACCTGACCGCGTGCACGGCGAACTCGAACGCCTGCTGGCTGGAGCCGCAGGCGCGGTTGATCGTGGTGCCGGGGACCGACTCGGGCCAGCCGGCCGCGAGCACCGCGTAGCGGCCGATGTTGGCTGACTGGTCGCCCACCTGGCCGACGCAGCCCCAGATCACGTCGTCCACGACGGCGGGGTCGATGCCGGTCCGGTGGGCGAGCGCGCCCAGCACGTCGGCCGACAGGTCGGCCGCGTGCGCGGTCGACAGGCCGCCGTTGCGCTTGCCGACGGCGGTCCTGACCGCCTCGACCACGACCGCTTCGCGTGCCATCAGCACGAGTCCTTATGCATATTCGGAGAATACGGTTCTCACTGGACCGGGGGCAAGCGGGAGGCTAGAGTCGCCCGGGTCCGTTCGATAATATGGTTCTTGGGATTTGAGAATGATCCTTCCACGGAAGGGGAAGCCGTTGACCGCAGCGCCGCTCACGCCGGGCTGGCACGCCGAGCACACGCCGGAGGCGCCGGCGATCGTGATGGGCGCGACCGGCCAGACGGTCAGCTACGCGCAGCTCGAGGACCGGTCGGCCCGGCTGGCGCGGGCGCTGCGGGCGCGCGGGCTGGCCGAGGGCGACACGGTCGCGATCTGCATGGAGAACAACCGCCAGTACCTCGAGGTCGCGTGGGCGGCGCAGCGCTCCGGGCTGCGCTACACGGCGGTCAACTCGCACCTGCGCCCGGCCGAGGTGCAGTACGTGCTGGACGACTCGGGCGCGGTCGCGCTGGTCTCGTCGGAGGCGTTGGCGGACGTGGTGACGCGGCTTGACCTGTCGGTTATCCCCACGCTGATCTGCGCGAACGGCGAGCTGCCGGGGTTCGAGCGGTACGAGGACCTGCTCGCCTCGGTTCCGGCCGGGCCGTTGGCGGACGAGCGCGAGGGGCGGGAGATGCTCTACTCCTCGGGGACGACCGGGCGGCCGAAGGGGGTGCGCAAGCAGCTGCCGAACGCGCCGTTGGGCGACCCGGCCTCGGCCCCGGTGATCATCGCGCGAGGGATCGGGGAGCGCTACGGCGACCGGGTGGTGTACCTGTGCCCGGCGCCGCTGTATCACTCGGCGCCGCTGGTGTGGTCGATGTCGCTGCAGCGGTACGGGGCGACGATCGTGATCATGGAGCAGTTCGACCCGGCCGAGTGCCTGGCGCTGATCGAGCGGTACCGGGTGACACAGGCGCAGTTCGTGCCGACGATGTTCACCCGGCTGCTGCGGCTGCCTGCTGCTTCGCGGGACCGGTATGACCTCTCCAGCCTCCAGGTAGTCGTGCACGGGGCGGCGCCGTGCCCGGTCAGCGTCAAGCGGTCGATGATCGAGTGGTGGGGGCCGATCATCCACGAGTACTACGCGGGGACCGAGGACATCGGGAACACCGCGATCACTTCGGATGAGTGGCTGGCGCATCCGGGGTCGGTCGGGCGGCCCGCGGTGGAGTGCCACATCCTTTCGCCCGAGGGGCGGGAGCTGGCGGCGGGCGAGGCCGGGCTGGTGTACTTCGCGGGCGGGCGGCCGTTCACGTACCACAACGACGCGGGCAAGACCGAGGCGATCACCAACGCCAACGGCTGGCGAACGCTGGCCGACATCGGCTACCTCGACGCCGACGGCTACCTGTACCTGACCGACCGCGCGGCCCACATGATCGTCTCCGGGGGCGTGAACATCTACCCCCAGGAGGCCGAGAACGTGCTCGCCTTCTGCCGGGCCGAGCTGGCGTCGTACAAGTGCCCTCACTCGGTCGACTTCACCGCCGAGCTGCCGCGCGAGCCGAACGGGAAGCTTTACAAACGGCGGCTTCGCGAGCGGTACTGGGCTGGGCACGCATCGCTGATTATCTGACGTTCTAGGGAGACGCCGACATGTCGTGGGATTTCGAGACCGAGCCCGAGTTCCAGGAGAAGCTGGACTGGGCGGACGCGTTCGTCCGGGAGGACGTCGAGCCGCTCGACCTGATCTTCCCGCACCTGGCGTTCACGCCGCCGAGCGACATGATCAGGAAGGTCATCGACCCGCTCAAGCAGGCGGTCCGCGCGCAGGGGCTGTGGGCGACCCACCTCGGGCCCGAGCTCGGCGGCCAGGGGCACGGGGCGGTCCGGCTCTGCCTGCTGAACGAGATCCTGGGGCGGTCGAGCTGGGCGCCGGTGATCTTCGGGTGCCAGGCCCCGGACACCGGCAACGCCGAGATCATCGCGCACTACGGGTCGGCCGCGCAGAAGGAGAGGTACCTGCGGCCGCTGCTGGACGGCGAGGTGTTCTCCTGCTTCTCGATGACCGAGCCGGAGGGCGGCGCCGACCCGACCCAGTTCAGGACCCGGGCGGTGCGGGACGGAGACTCGTGGGTCCTCAACGGCTGGAAGTTCTTCTCCTCGAACGCGAAGACGGCCGCGTTCGTGATCGTGATGGCGGTCACCGACCCGGACGTGTCCCCGCAGGCGGGCATGTCGATGTTCATCGTGCCGTCCGACCTGCCCGGCATCGAGATCGTGCGCAACGTCGGGCTCGGGTCGGAGCCGCTCGGCGAGGGCGACCACGCGCTGATTCACTACACCGACGTGCGGATGCCATTGGACGCGCTTTTGGGTGCCGAGAACTCAGCCTTCGCGATCGCGCAGACGCGGCTCGGCGGCGGGCGGATCCACCACGCGATGCGCACCATCGGGCAGGCGCAGAAGGCGCTCGACATGCTCTGCGAGCGGGCGCTGTCGCGGTACACGGCGGGCAGCAAGCTGTCGGAGAAGCAGTTCGTGCAGGGGTACATCGCCGACTCCTACGCCCAGCTCAAGCAGTTCCGGCTGTTCGTGCTGTACACCGCGTGGGAGATCGACAAGTACAACGACTATCGCAAGGTCCGCAAGGACATCGCCGCGATCAAGGTGCTGATGCCCGGCGTTTTGCATGACATCGCGCAGCGGGCGCTGCAGGTGCACGGGGCGCTCGGGGTGAGCAACGAGATGCCGTTCACCCGGATGATGAACGGCGCGGCGGTGATGGGGCTGGCCGACGGGCCGACCGAGGTGCACAAGATGACCGTCGCCAAGCAGGTGCTGCGGGACTACTCGCCGGTCGACGACCTGTGGCCGTCCGGGCACCTGCCGAAGCGGCTGGCGGCGGCGCGGGAGAAGTACGCGGCCTATCTTGATGGCGCCCCCGGCGAGGAGGATTCTGAGTGACTGAGATTGACATTGACGTGAACGGCCCGCTCGCGACCTGGATGGACGCGGCCGGGCTCGGGGTGGGCGCGCCGATCTCGCACCGGTACGTGTCCGGCGGCAGCCAGAACGAGATCTACGAGATCCGCCGGGGCGACCTGCACTGCGCGCTGCGGATACCGCCTGTTTCCGCGCCCGCCGAGCGGGACGCGGGGATCGTGCGGGAGTGGCGGATCATCGAGGCGCTTTCCGGGACCGACGTGCCGCACACGCCGGCGGTGGCGGTCTGCACCGACCCTTCGATTCTGGGGCGGACGTTCTACCTGATGGGGTTCGTGGACGGGTGGTCGCCGATGTCGACTCGGCGGCAGTGGCCGGCCCCGTTCGATGCTGATCTGGCGGCCCGGCGCGGGCTGGCGTTCCAGCTCATCGAGGGGATCGCGCTGCTGTCGAACGTCGACTGGCGTTCTCGGGGGCTGGCTGACCTTGGCCGGCCGGACGGGTTCCATGAGCGCCAGGTGGACCGGTGGACGGCCTTCCTGAACCGGATCAAGGGGCGGGAGCTGCCCGGGTTCGACTCGGCGGCGGCGTGGCTGCGTTCCCACCAGCCACTGGACTTCATCCCGGGGATCATGCACGGGGACTATCAGTTCGCCAACGTGATGTTCAAGCACGGCGGGCCGGCCCGGCTGGCGGCGCTGGTCGACTGGGAGATGGGCACGGTCGGCGACCCCAAGCTCGACCTGGCCTGGGTCGTCCAGTCGTGGCCGGAGGACACCAGCGGCGGCGACGGGTCGGTCGGCGGCTACGTCGACCTGACCGGCATGCCGTCGCGGGCCGAGCTGCTGGCGCACTACGCGGCGGTCTCCGGCCGGCAGGTCGACGACATCGACTACTACTGCGTGCTCGCGCGGTGGAAGCTGGCGGTGGTGCTCGAGCAGACGTACCAGAAGTCGAGCGACCGGGTTAAGGCGGCGGCGTTCGGGCCTCTCGTGCTGCAGTTGATGGCGTCGGCGGCGGAGCTGGCGGAGAGTACCGACTACGGGCGCGTCGGGTGACGCGGTGACGCGGTGATGCGTGTGATGCGTGTGATGCGGGCTGCGGGTCGCCGCGGCGGCCGTCAACTACCCCGACGTGCTCCTGATGGCGGGGAAGTACCAGGTCACGCTGGACGTGCCGTTCGTTCCCGGCAGCGAGTTCGCGGGTGTGGTGGTTGAGGTCTCCGGTGGCGGCGACGGCGGTTTCGCGGTCGGGGACCGGGTGATGGGGTCGGCGATGTGAGGGGCGTTCGCGTCCGAGATCGTGGTGGTCGACCCGGTCGGCGGCGAGCTGGCCGAGCCGGCCCTGCGCGCGCTGCGCTGGGGCGGTCGCTTCCTCACCCTCGGCTACGCGTCCGGCACGGTGCCGCGGATACCGCTCAACCTGGTGCTGCTGAAGGGCTGCCGGATCCTCGGCTTCCAGCTCCGGGCGTTCGCGGCCGGCGCTCCGGATGAGATGGCGCGGAACGAGGCGGAGCTGCGTTCGCTGTTGGCGTCCGGGCGGGCGTTCCCGCACATTGGGGCCACATTCACGCTCGCTGAGACGGCTTCCGCGCTTCGGCACGTGGCCGACGGCAAGGCGATCGGCAAGGTAGTGCTCGACATCGGCTGAGTCGTCCGGATAATGGGTCCATGTCAGACGCCGTGAGTTCAGAGGATTTCGCTGCCATCCTCGCCCAGCTGCGCGACTGGGTACGGACGCGGGTGGTGCCGCGCGAGCGGGAGATCGCCGACGCCGACGCCATCCCCGACGACCTGCGCAAGCAGGCGGCCGACATGGGCCTGTTCGGCTACGCGATCCCGCAGGAGTGGGGCGGGCTCGGGCTCGACCTTCGGCAGGATGTCGAACTCGCCATGGAGCTTGGCTACACCTCGCTCGCGGTCCGGTCGATGTTCGGCACCAACAACGGGATCGCCGGGCAGGTGCTGGTCAACTTCGGCACCGACGAGCAGAAGGCGGCCTGGCTCGGGCGGCTCGCGTCCGGGGCGGTGGTGGCGTCGTTCGCGCTGACCGAGCCGGGGGCGGGCTCCAACCCGGCCGGCCTGCAGACCCGCGCGGTCCCTGACGGCGACGAGTGGGTCATCGACGGCCAGAAGCGGTTCATCACCAACGCGCCGTCGGCCGACCTGTTCGTGGTGTTCGCCCGCACCCGGCCCGCCGACCAGTCGGGGACCGGCATCGCGGTGTTCCTGGTGCCCGCGGACACGGCCGGCGTCGAGGTCGGGGCGAAGGACAGGAAGATGGGCCAGGAGGGCGCCTGGACCTCGGACGTGGTGTTCTCCTCGGTTCGGGTGCCTTTGTCGGCGCTTGTCGGCGGCGACGTCGACGCCGGCTACCGGGCCGCGATGACCTCGCTCGCCCGCGGCCGGGTGCACATGGCGGCCCTCGCCGTCGGCACCGCCCAGCGCGCGCTGGACGAGTCCGTCGCCTACGCCGCCTCGGCCACCCAGGGCGGCACCGTGATCGGCGACTTCCAGCTCGTCCAGGCGATGATCGCCGACCAGCAGACCGGCGTGCTGGCGGGCCGCGCCCTGGTCCGGGAGACCGCTTCGCGCTACGTGAGCGGCGAGGACCGGCGCATCGGCCCGTCCGCCGCCAAGCTGTTCTGCACCGAGATGGCGGGCCAGGCGGCCGACCTGGCGGTGCAGATCCACGGCGGCTCCGGGTACATGCGCGACGTCCCGGTCGAGCGGATCTACCGCGACGTGCGGCTGCTGCGACTGTACGAGGGCACCAGCGAGATCCAGCGGCTGATCATCGGCGGCGGGCTGATCCGAGCGCAGCAGCGGCGGTTACCCCCGCGCGACCGCCCGGCCGACTGGGGCACGGCCGGCCAGCGGGCAACGCGCTCGCTACGGGCGCAGCAGGCGGGCGAGGAACTCCTCGACCGCCTGCCGCTCCTCGGCGACCGCGACCCGTGAGTCGGGGGCGCGGGCGACGACCATGGCGGCCTCGTCGAGGGCGGCCAGGATCATGTGCGCGAACGGGCCGACGAGTTCCCTCGGCAGGCGGCCGGTGTCGCTGACCGCCTGCAGCATGTCCCGCATGGCGCCGACCGTCCGGCCTTCGTCCATGGCCCGCCACTGCTCCCAGCCGAGCACAGAGGGCGCGTCCACCAGCATGATCCGCTGGATGACCGGGTCGCCCGCCAGGTCGATCCAGGCCAGGGCGGCGGTGCGGACCGCGTCGGCGGGGTCGGCGCTGGCGCTGATGATCTCGGTGAGCTGCACCGTGATGCGCTCGCTGAGTGCTTCAAGGACGGCTGTGAACAGGGCTTCCTTGCCCGCGAAGTGATGGTAGAGGGCGCCCCGGCTGACCCCGGCGACGGTCAGCACCGCCTCGATCGAGGTGCCCTCGTAGCCGTGGTCGGCGAACAGGCCGGTGGCCACCTCGATGAGCTGCCCGCGCGTTGCGCGGCCCTGGGCCGCCCGCTTGCCTGGGACATCCCGCTCTTCGCTCATGGGATTCATTTGTACCCGGTGTTCCCTCCTGGCGGAGCGCCTGCGGCAGGGATGAACCTGAAGCCGCCTTCTTGACAAACCGACAGTCGGTATGCCCTTAATAGACCGACAGTCGGTATGTCTAACGTAGGAGAACATCTCATGGACGTGAACGCATTCCTCTCCCACCGCCGGTCCCTGGTGACTCCGTCCGGCGAGATCGCCTACACCGAGCTCGGCGCGGGGCCGGCCGCCCTGTTCGTGCACGGCGTAAGCACCAGCGGCGCGCTCTGGCGGCAGGTCATCGCGGAGCTGAGCGACACCAGCCGGTGCATCGCGGTCGACCTGCCCGCGCACGGCGCCAGCCCGGCCCGCGACGACATGTCCCCGGCCGCGCTGGCCGAGGCGCTGGCCGGCCTGTGCGACGGCCTCGGGCTCGGCCAGGTCGACCTGGTCGGCAACGACACCGGCGGCGCGATCGCGCAGATCTTCGCCGCCCGACACCCGGACAAGGTCCGGACGCTCACCCTGACCAACTGCGAGTGCGAGGGCAACTTCCCGCCGTCGGACTTCGCGCCAATCATCGATCAGGCGCGGCAGGGCACGCTGGCGCCGCTGATGGCCGGGCTCGCCGCGAACCCGCAGACCTGGCCGACGCACCCGCTGAGCATGGGCTACCAGTACCCGGAGCGGGTCCCCGAGGACGCGTGGCGGGACTACCTCACCGGAACCGCCGGGACCATCGAGCGCGCCCGCGATTTCGAGCGGCTGCTCGCCTCGCTCGACGCGGCCGACATCGAGGCCGCCGGAGACCAACTGCGCGCGCTCCAGGCGCCGACCCTGCTGGTCTGGGGCACCGCGGACACGAATTTCGCCGTCAAGTGGGCGTACCACCTGCGCGACCTGATCCCGGGGGCACGCGAGGTCATCGAGGTCGACGGGGCCAAGCTCTTCTTCCCCGAGGAGCGCCCCGAGGACCTGATCCCGCACCTGCGCCGCCACTGGGGCCGATAGCGGTCAGCCCGGGCGGGATGTCACACTCCCCGGCCCGGTCTCGTCCACTTCCGTCAGTGGCACATCGTCGCGGTAGGGGTGGGCAGATGAAGATCGCGGTGGCAGGCGGGACGGGCGTGGCCGGGCGGTGGACGGTCGAGGCGCTGCGCGCCGATGGTCACGAGGCGATCGTGATCGCCCGTTCAGCCGGCTCCGACCTGGTGACCGGCGTTGGCCTTGACGCCGCGCTCGCGGGCGTCGACGCGGTGATCGACGCGACCAACGTCGCCTCGACGGGCAGGAAGCGCAGCAGCGCGTTCTTCGAGGCGACGGCGCGGACGCTGATGCGCACGGCGGCGGCGGCGGGCGCGCGGCACATCGTCGCGCTCTCGATCATCGGGATAGACCGGGTGTCGTACGGCTACTACCAGGGCAAGCTGCGCCAGGAGCAGGTCCTGGCGGAGTCGCCGGTGCCGGTCAGCGTCCTGCGCGCGGCGCAGTTCCACGAGTTCCCTGGGCAGTACCTGGCCACGGTGCCCGGCCCCGTCGTGCTCGTCCCCCGCTGGCGCGCCCAGCCCGTCGCCGCCCGCGAGGTCGGCGCGGCGCTGGCCCGGATCGCGGCCGGCGATCCGGTGGCCATGTCCGAGCTCGCGGGCCCGCGAGAGGAGATAATGGCGGACATGATCCGGCAGGTCGCCCGCGCCCGCGGGGACAGGCGCCTGGTCGTCTCGGTCCGGGTGCCCGGCGCGGCGGGCAAGGGCATGGCGGCGGGGGGCGGGCTGCCCGACCGGCCGGGGCTGCGCGGGACGCAGACCTTCTCCGACTGGCTGACCGAGCAGCGGGCGCGGTGCCTGCTGTGACGACCGAGCCGGAGCTGCTGGCCGCCGCCTTCAGCCAGGCGCGGCCGAGGCTGGTCCGCGTGGCGTACGCGATCATCGGCAGCCACGGCGAGGCCGAGGACGTCGTCGCGGACTGCTGGTTCCGGCTGGCCGCCGCGGACAAGGATGAGCCAGTGCGCGACGTGGAGGCCTGGGCGGTCGTGGCCGTGTCGCGGATGGCGCTTGACGTGCTGCGGTCCGCTCGGGTCAGGCGGGAGCGCTACGTCGGCCCGTGGCTGCCCGAGCCGGTGGTCGCGTCACCCGATGAGATGGCCGCGGACCCGGCGGACAAGGTGACGCTGGCCGACGAGGTCGGCTACGCGATCCTGGTGGTGATGGAGACCCTGTCGCCGGCCGAACGGACCGCGTTCGTCCTGCACGACCTGTTCGGGCTGCCATTCGGTGAGGTAGCGGTCATCGTCGGCCGGACGCCCGGGGCGGTCAGGCAACTCGCCTCCCGGGCCAGGCAGCACGTCCGGGGGCGATCCCCCTGGCCATCGACCGACGCGGCCGAGCACCGGCGCGTGGTCGAGGCGTTCGCCTCGGCGGCGACCTCAGGCGACCTGACGGCGCTGATTCGCGTGCTCGACCCGGACGTGGTCCTGGTCAGCGACGGCGGCGGCCTGGTCACGTCCGCCCGCAAGCCCGTCCTCGGCGCGGACCGGGTCGCGCGGTTCCTGCTCGGCGTCCTCGCCAAGGAACAACCAGGCGACGTGATCGACCGCGTCCTTGTCAACGGGGCGCCGGGGTTCGCCGTCTACCGGCAGGGCGAACTCGTCACCGTCGCCTCGGTGACAGTGACGGCCGGCCGGGTAACCCGCCTGGACCTGGTGCGGGCGCCCGGCAAACTGCCCCGCCGGATGAGGTGAGACCACGGCTACGGCGGTTACGCGCCTCGCGCCGTGAGCGCCGCATCCAGGCGCGGATAGACGCGCCTGGCGTTCAGCTCGAAGACCCGCTCGCGGTCCCCTGCGGCGAGCGGCGCCCGGTCGACGTAGCGCTTGGTGTCATCCCAGGGGAAGTCGCCCGCGGGATTGTTGCCGCGGACCGCGCCGAGCATCTCTGACGCGAACAGGATGTTTTTCGGCTCGATGACGCTGGTTAGCAGGTCGATGCCGGGCTGGTGGTAGACGCAGGTGTCGAAGAAGACGTTGTTCATCAGCAGCGTGTCCACCGGCGGGCGGTTCTCCCTGGTGGCGATGCCGAGGAACCGGCCCCAGTGGTACGGGACCGCGCCGCCGCCGTGCGGGATCACGAACCGCAGCGTCGGGAACCGGCCGAACAGGTCCCCCATCAGCAGCTGCATGAAGGCGGTGGTGTCGGCGTTGAGGTAGTGCGCGCCGAGCGTGTGCGCGGCCGGGTTGCACGAGGTGGACACGTGGATCATGGCCGGGACGTCGAGCTCGACCAACTTCTCGTACAGCGGGAACCAGTACTCGTCGGTCAGCGGCGGCGACGTCCACCACGCGCCCGACGGGTCCGGGTTGAGGTTGCAGCCGACGAAGCCGAGCTCGGTGACGCAGCGCTCGAGCTCGCTGACGCTGTTGTCGAGCGGCTCATTCGCCACCTGCGGGAGCTGGCAGACGCCGGCGAAATTATCGGGGAACAGGGTGGTGACCCGGGCGATGAGGTCATTGCAGACCTGCGCCCAGGCCACCGCCGTGGCCGGGTCTGCGATGTGGTGGCCCATGTGCGAGGCCCGGGGGGAGAAGATCGTCAGGTCGGTGCCGCGCTCGCGGGTGATCCGCAGCTGGTTGCCCTCGATCGTCTGCCTGATCTCGTCGTCGCTGATCTCCGGCGCGCCCGGCACCGGCAGCGTCGGGTCCGCCAGCCGGGCGAGCTGCGCCTCCCGGTACTGCTGGAGGGCGGGCGGCGCCGTCGTGTAGTGGCCGTGGCAATCGATGATCATCTGCGTCTCCAGCGGCTGCGGTCAGGGGAAATCAAGATCATTCATATCGAACGGACCCTGGTTCCACCTATCCCCCGGTCACAATCACGCCGTGACGGTGAGCACGTAGACGTCGCCGTTGAACGGGACGCCGCCCTCGCCCGCGGTCGCGGTGCGGGTGACGGTGACCGTCCGCTGGCTGTAGTGCCAGCCCTTGGCCTTGGCGGCCGCGGCGACGGCGGCGACGAAGGTCGCGGCGCCGCCGGAGTAGCCGTCCGGGTGCTTGACGTGGATGCTGCCGGGGCCGCCGTCGACGCAGTGGTAGGCGTCGCTCGGGTGCAGGGCCGCGTACGTCTCGTCGTCGCTGTTGGTGCTGGCGGGCTCGAGCTTGCCGTTGCGGTCCAGGCAGAGGGTCTCGTAGCTGACGGCAATGAACCAGGCGCCGTACTTGCTGCCCTTGAAGGGCTGGTTCCAGATTCTGGCGTGGTCCTCGTCGCCGGTCAGCGACCGGGCGTTGCCGTCGACGCAGCCGCCGAGCCGCCAGGCCACGTGCTGCGGCACGTAGCCGCCGCCGGTCACGTCCGCCTGCTCGGACGAGATGCACTTGAGGTGGATGCCGGACAGGGTCACGGTGGTCGCGGTGGAGACCGTGTCCCACTTGTCCATCGCCGCCTGGATGGCGCCCAGGGACACGGTCGAGCGGGCGCTGATGACCACGTTGAGCGGCTCGGAGAACGGCGGGATCTGCGCCAGCGGCGTGCTCGCCTTGGCCGTGTCCCAGCTGGCGGGCGGGCAGTAGTCCGGGCTGGCGCAGGCGGGGGTGACGGACGGCGTGGCCGCCGTCGTCCCGTCGCTTTCCGTGCAGCCGGCCGCCGTCAGCGCGACTGCCGCGCTGATCACCACCGACGCCGCCGTTAGCTGCGCGAACCTCGGCCGTGATCGCCCCGTTGGTGCCCGTCTCATGCGGCCAAGTATGGAGGACAGCTCGCATCCGGCGGACGGGTGGCCGTCATCCGTTATTCATCTGCCGACCGCGGGGGCGGCGTTGCGCGAGGCCCGCTGGTGTGCCAAGTGCGCGTTTGGGCTCACTCTTGCCGGCCCTAAAGCGCATTTGGCACGTTGGGGTGCAGGGGACACGTTGGGGGTGCCCGGATAGGCCGGCGGCGTGGCTAGGTCAGGCTGGCTACGTACTCGCGGAGCATCGTCGCCAGGTCCTCGGCGCTGGCCTTGCGGACTGTTTCGTCCATGGCCATGCCGTCGGCGCCGACCACGATTCGCGCGGGCGGGTCCGCGGCGGCGATGCACTCGGCTATCGCGCGGGCGACCTCGTCGGGATCGCCCGCCGTGGCCAGCTCCAGCGCGCTCTCGGCGCGAAGCTTCTCGAACACGCCGGCGTAGCGGGAGTCGTTGGCGACCCGGGCGAACGGAAGCTGCTCGGACATCCCGGTCACGAACAGGCCGGGGGCGACCACGGTGACGAAGATGCCCGATCCCTGCAGTTCCGCCCCGAGGACCATGCTCAGGCTGGCCAGGGCCGCCTTCGACGCGGAGTACCAGCCGCCGAACGGCGCCGGTGCGATGTCGTTGACCGAGGTCACGTTGACGATCCGGCCGCTGCCCTGGGCGCGCATGGCCGGCAGCGCCGCGCGGATCAGCCGCATCGGGCCGAACACGTTCACCTCGAACGTCTGGTGCGCCTCCGCGTCGCCGCCCTCCTCAAGCGGGGCCAGCACCGCCGTCCCGGCGTTGTTGACCAGGACGTCCAGTCGGCCGGCCGCGTCCAGCACTGCGTGGACCGCGGCCTCGCAGGCCTGCGGGTCGGCCAGGTCCAGGGGCACGTGGGTGACATCGCCCGCGAGCGGGACGGTGGCGGGCTTGCGCGATGCGTAGAACACCTGGGCGCCGGATCCGGCGAGGCGGCGCACGGTCGCCAGGCCGATCCCGCTGCTGCCGCCGGTGATGAGCACAACTGTCATGAGGCGACCGTACAGGCGGCGGGCGGTGATCAGGAAGGATTTTATTTGCGCGAAGTATTTGTGCACCTATTCGATTCGGATCCTTCACCAGGAAAAAATCCTTCGTGATCATGGCGTCAGGCCGGGGCGGCTGGCGTGGGCGTGGGCCACGTCAGGCCCTGGTGCACCATGTGCCTCGTTGCCGGGGTTGGCCTCGTTGCTGGGCGGAGGGTTGACCTTGGAGAGTCGCGACGGTCCGTTCGATACAAATGAATTTGAGATCTTCGCCTTTGAGAGCGCTTCGGGCCTGAGGGCCTATCGTGGCGGTGGTGTGGAGCCACTTTGCGACCATCGCCGGGAGCGCCAGCGGGGCGCTGACCGGGCTGCTGTTCGTGGCCGTCTCGATTAACCGGGACCGGGTCACTGCGCACCCGGCGCTGCGGTCGCAGGCCGGGCAGACGCTGGTGCTGTTCCTGCTGCCGCTGATCACCTCGATCGTGCTGGTCGTGCCGGGCACGCCGCAGTGGATCCTCGGCCTTGAGCTGGTGGCGATCGCGGTGGTGAGCGGCGGGGCCATGGGCATGATCAGCCATGGCAGCTGGCCGGGGACGACGGGCTGTACTGGCTGGCCCCGGCGATCATCATCGCGCTGGTCAATGGAGTGGTGAACGCTTGGCTGTTCCTGACGAGGTAGACAATCGGCTGGACCGGACGCCCGTGAACGGAAGGGACTATCGTGGCCCACCCACTGGACCCGCTCAGCGCCGATGAGATCAGCCAGGCCGCCGCGATCGTGCGCCGCGAGCGAGGGGTCGGCGACGGCTGGCGCTTCGCCTCGATCGAGCTGAAGGAGCCGTCGAAGGCGGATCTGCCTCTGCTCGCGTCGGGCCGCCTGACCGGGCGGGAGGCGCTGGTCGTGTGCTGGAACCGGGCCGACGGGCAGGCGTACCGGGCGGTCGTGTCGCTGACCGCGGACTCGGTCAGCGCGTGGGAGCACCTGCCCGGGCAGCAGCCGAACATGACCGTCGACGAGTGGCACGAGTGCGACGAGATGATCCGCGCCCATCCGGCCGTGGCCGAGGCGCTCGCCCGGCGCGGGATCACCGACCTGTCGCGGGTGCTGGCCGACATGTGGGCGTACGGCGCGGCGTTCGTGCCCGAGCGCTACTCCGGGCGGCGGATCGGCTGGTGCGACCTGTGGTTCCGGGGCAGCGAGCTCGGCAACCCGTACGCCCACCACCTCACCGGGCTGCACCCGGTCGTCGACCTGAACACGATGGAACTGCTCGAGATCGAGGACAACTACGAGGGCGGCGCCGACCCCGAGGTGATGGGCGAGTACCTGCCCGACCTGCTCCCGATGCGGCTTCGCTCGGTCGCGCCGCTGGAGATCAGCCAGCCCGACGGGGTGGGTTTTGCGCTCGACGGCAACCTGCTCTCGTGGCAGAACTGGCAGCTGCGGCTGGGCTTCAACCATCGCGAGAGCCTTGTCCTGCACCAGGTCGCGTTCCAGGACGGGGAACGGCTGCGGTCGGTGGCGCACCGGCTGTCGTTCGCCGAGATGGTGGTGCCGTACCGGGACGCCAGCCCGGACCACTACCGGCGGACCGCGTTCGACATCGGCGAGTGGGGCCTCGGCTTCATGACCACGTCGCTGTCGCTCGGCTGCGACTGCCTGGGAGAGATCACCTACCTGGACGCGGTGGTGCACGACTCCGCAGGCTCGCCGGTGACCATACCGAACGCGATCTGCATCCACGAAGAGGACAGCGGGGTGCTGTGGAAGCACGTCGACGAGCGGGCGGGGGCCGAGGTCCGGCGGGCGCGGCGGCTGGTGCTCTCGTTCCACGCGACCGTGGCCAACTACGAGTACCTGGTGTACTGGCGCTTCTACCAGGACGGCGGCATCGAGTGCGAGGTCCGCGCGACCGGGATCATGGTCACCTCGCACATCGCCGCGCCGGGCAGCCGGCCGGCCAACGGGACGGTCGTCGACCACGGCATCTACGCGCCGTTCCACCAGCACTTCATCGTGGCGCGGCTTGACCTTGACGTCGACGGCCCGTCCAATACGGTCTATGTTTCCGACTCGCGGCCGGCTGTGCCCGGCGGGGACGACCCGTATGGGCTGGGGCTGACGGTCGAGAGCACGCCGCTGCGGACCGAGGCCGAGGGTCGGCAGGACTACGACTGGGCGGTGCAGCGCGGGTGGAAGGTGGTCAACTCCAACGCGTTGAACGGGCTCGGCACCCCGGTCGGGTACAAGCTCGTCCCGTCGGCGGCGCTGCCGCCGCTGCTCTCCCCCGCCTCGCCCGCCTTCGAGCGGGCTCAGGCGATCGGGCACACGCTGTGGGTGACCCCGTACCAGCCCGATGAACGGTGGCCGTGCGGCGACTTTCCGGTTCAGGCCGCGCGGGACACCGGGCTGCCGGCGTGGACCGAGGCGGACCGGTCGATCGAGGACACCGACGTGGTGCTCTGGTACGTGTTCGGCATTCACCACATCACCCGGCCGGAGGACTGGCCGGTGATGCCGGCCGACGTCGTGTCGTTCTGGCTGAAGCCGTTCGGCTTCTTCGACCGGAACCCGGCGCTGGACGTGCCGCCCAGCCACCATCACTAGTCAGCCGGGCTCTCGGTCAGGTCGATCGCGTCGAGGTGGGCGCGGCGGCCGTCGCGGTCGAAGATGACGAGGATCTCGACCTGTCCTTCGGCGGCGCTGATCGCGTGCGGGGCCATGGTCGAGAACTGCGCGGCCTGCCCGGCCTCGACCAGGATGACCCGCTCCCCCAGCTGCAGCCGGGCGGTCCCCGAGAGCACCGTGAACCACTCGTGGCCGGGGTGCACGCCGAGCTCGTGGGTCGGCCGGCGGGCGGGGATGCGCATCTTGGCCACGGCCAGGCCGTGCGGCTCGTCCTCGCGGGTCAGCATCCAGCTCACCACGCCGTGCCCTCGGTCGTGCCGGGGCCTGATCACCACGTCGTCGTCGTCGACCGGCTCGACCAGCTGGTCGAGGCTGGAGCCGAGCGCGCGGGCGATCGGCACCAGCTGGTCGATGGAGATGCGCCGGTGCCCGGTCTCGATCCGGCTGAGGGTCGACGCGCTCATGTGGCAGCGGCCGGCCAGCGCGTCGAGCGACCAGCCGCGGGCCAGCCGCAGCCCCCGGATGCGGGCGCGGATGACGGCGTCGAGCGGTTCTTCTTGCGTCATTGGCAAGATCTTATGCTGATGCTGCAATGTGCGCTTACCGTGGGGGCATGCCAGACACTGACGCGCACACTCACGCTCACCACGACCATCACGCGCACCGGCACTCGGGCGCGGCCGAGGACGACTACACCGACCTGCTCGAGCTGGACGCCGAGGTGCTGCGCGACTACTGGGCGGCTGCGCTGGACTGGGTCCAGAGCGCGGCGGCGGGCGCTGCGCGCACCCGGCTGCTCGACCTCGGCGCGGGCACCGGCACCGGCGCGATCGGCCTGGCTGAGCGATTCCCCGACGCGGAGGTTCTCGCGCTCGACGTCTCGCCCGTCGCGGTCGCCAAGATCGCCGCCAAGGCGTCGGCGGCCGGGCTGGCCGCGCGGGTCCGCCCGGTCGAGGCCGACCTTGACGCCGGCTGGCCCGATCTCGGCGTTCTCGACCTGACCTGGGCCTCGGCGTCGCTGCACCACATGGCCGACCCGGCCCGGGTGCTGCGGGACGCGCTCGGCGCCACCCGTCCGGGCGGGCTGATCGCGGTGTCGGAGTTCGCCTCGCAACTGCTCTTCCTCCCCGACGACCTGGGCTTCGGCCAACCCGGCTTCGAAGGCCGGATCACCGAGGTCCTCGGCCATGCGCACACGGAGGAGATGCCGACGCTCGGCTCGGAGTGGGCGCCGCGGCTGGCTGACGCCGGCTGGACCGTCGTGGCCGAGCAGGAGTTCCGGGTCGACCTGGACCCGCCGACGCACCCGAGCGCCGCGCCTTACGCCCGGGCCTGGTTCGCGCGGCTGTCGGAGGGGCTGGCCGACCGGCTTGCGCCTGACGATCAGGCGACCCTGGCGGCGCTGCTCGACTCGGGCAACCCGCGATCGCTGGCGAATCGCACCGACCTGCACATCCGCGGCGGCCGGACGATCACCATCGGGCGCCGCGACTGACCCCTTTTTTTGCGCTGTTGTGTTTAGGCGGCGCCGGGCTCGACGCAGAACTCGTTGCCCTCGGGGTCCGCCATGATGACGCTGTGCGGGAAGCGGCGCAGCACTGCGGCACCGAGGGCTTCG
>Ga0208717_1000281_pt1 | contig 18688 bp, 9 predicted proteins | sample NGESurF53shallow_FD_184489 | JGI IMG/M metagenome (GOLD analysis project Ga0208717, IMG submission 184489) | Arctic peat soil microbial communities from Barrow, Alaska - NGEE Surface sample F53-3 shallow (SPAdes) | ecosystem: Environmental > Terrestrial > Soil > Wetlands > Peat ... | reverse complement strand
TCGTTCCTGTATCTGCCTGTTGCCGGTGATTGGTTAATGCAACAGAATAAAATTCGCCAATTGAATTGTCGCCTTTCAAAATAACACTTGGATATTTCCATGTAATGGCGGAACCGGTTTCAACCTGTGTCCAGGATATTTTAGAATTATTTCCCTGGCATATTCCTCTCTTTGTTACAAAATTGTAAATTCCTCCTTTCCCATTTTCATCACCGGGATACCAGTTTTGAACAGTCGAATATTTTATTTCTGATTTGTTATGCGCTATCAATTCAACAACGGCTGCATGCAATTGATTTTCGTCACGCATGGGAGCGGTGCAACCTTCGAGGTAACTTACATAAGCATCGTCTTCAGCCACAATAAGTGTTCTTTCAAACTGGCCGGAACCGAGTGTATTGATTCTGAAATACGTTGATAATTCCATCGGGCAGCGAACACCTTTTGGAATAAAACAAAATGAGCCATCCGTAAATACCGCAGAGTTTAATGCAGCAAAATAATTGTCCGTCATCGGAACAACAGAACCCATATATTTTTTTACAAGATCAGGATGATTTTGAATTGCTTCACTCATCGAACAAAAAATAACGCCAATTTCAGAAAGCTGTTTCTTAAATGAAGTGGCCACAGAAACGCTATCCATTACCACATCAACCGCAACTCCGGAAAGTCTTTTCTGCTCACTAAGGGAAATGCCGAGTTTATCAAACGTTTTCAATAACTCAGGATCCACTTCATCCAGGCTACCTATTTGCTTTTTTTTCTTTGGCGCTGCATAATAAATTACATCCTGGTAATTTATTTTTGGATAATGAACATTTGGCCATGTCGGCTCTTCCATTTTCAACCAATGATTATAAGCTTTCAATCTCCAGTCAAGCATCCATTCAGGTTCATTCTTCTTTTGGGAAATAAGACGGATAACATCTTCGCTCAATCCTTTTGGAACAATATCGGTATCTATTTCGGTTACAAAACCGTATTTATAATCACTTGCTACTGTTTGCTCCAACACGTCCAATTCTTCTTTCATTATACCTTAGTTTTTAATAAAAATGCCAATTATACCAGCACACAAAGATAAAGATTCTACCCGTTTGTACAAAATAGTATAAACAGATTTAATATTTTTTATAGGTTTATTTGAAGCGATTCATTTATAAAATCGGTGAAAACTTAATCCACAAAAGGGTTTTAGCGACTAGCCATTATATGAAGCCCCGATAAAAAAATTTCGTATTTAGTAAATGTTATATGTGACTATTTGGAATTCAGTACAATTTAAACTCCTAAGGCTTTGCCATGCTGCTCAATACAATTTTTAGCATGCGGCAATGCACAAAGAACCCCGACAAAAATCAACGTTGGAAAGAGCTAAAAATATTAAGACGCAATCCACCCACCCCAGCAGACGGAATACTGATCATCTTCACATCAAAAAAATAACTACTATCAACAACCCTCAATGTTTTTATATATTCCTAATTGTGTAGAAAAATATTTGTTTACTAAATTTCTTAGTTTACATTTGTCATTATTTGACAAGTCAATTGTTAGACAATGAATCAATTTGGAGAACGGATAAAGCAACTCAGGGAGCAAAAGAATTTGCTTCAAAGGGAAATTGCACATCAACTTAAGATGGACACACCCATGTTGAGCAAAATTGAACGAGGTGAAAGGCGTGCAAAAAAAGAACAGGTTTCCATCTTTGCTACAATCTTTTCAGTTGAGGGAAACGAACTCTTATCGCTTTGGCTTGCTGACCAAGTTTATGAAATTGTAAAAGATGAAGGTGTAGCACTGAAAGCAATTCAAGTTGCAGAAGAAGAAGTAAAATATCAATCAAAAAGAAAAGCTAAATGAGTTCAGCACAACGCAAACAAAAATTGACGGAGCTCATTGCGGAATACAATAAGTTCAAACAACAAGGCAAACTTGATTTGACTTCAGAGGAGACAATAAGAACCTGGCTGAATGAGCTATTGGCAATATTTGATTGGGATGTGAGAGACACCTCTCAAATTTTGCAAGAGAAAGTTTTATCAAAAGCAGAGAAAGAAAAACTAAAAGAAATCGGTTCGCAAAACACACGACCCGATTACACTTTCAGAATTGCAAAAGAGAAATTGACATTTCTTGATGCTAAAGATATTTCAGTAAAAATTCTTGTTGATGCAGAAGCAGCATTTCAAATTAAATCTTACGGCTGGTCAATCTTAGCACCATGTGCTTTCATTTCAAACTTTGAAGAATTTGCAATCTACGATTGCACATACACACCAGTTCAAGGGCAAGACCCAACATTGGGAAGATTATATTTTACCATTGAAGATTATGTTGCAAACTATGATGTTTTAGAAACGCATCTGCTAAAGGAAAATATTTACAAAGGCAAACTCATTGAAATTTATTCTGCTTCCTTAAAGGACAATAAATACATTGAGAAAATTACACCCGACTTAAAATTTGCTCAACAATTATCTGATTTCCGTTTAGCATTAGCAGCAGACATTTTGGAAAACAATGCTGAGTTCATCGGTGATAATTCTGCCAACCTAAGTTACATTGTTCAAATCATTATCAATAGAGTTTTATTCATTCGTGTTTGTGAAGCAAGAAAAATTGAAGAAGATAGTTTGCTACTTTCTTACAGAGACAAAGGATTTTGGGATGCTTTCAAAAACTCATCCTACTTTGATTTCTTCAAACATTATGATGGACATTTGTTTGACCGAATAAAAGAGATTCACGAAATCAAAATCTCCAACGGAATTTTTGATTCGTTGCTTCAATATCTCTACTACCCTTCTCCTTATCGTTTTGATGTAATCCCGACAAAACTTTTAAGCGACATCTATGAAATATTTCTTTCCAAAAAACTTTTGATTGATGGTGATGAAGTAAAAGACGAAATCAAAAGTGAGTATCTGAAAACAAAAGGTGCTGTAAGCACTCCTCAATACATCGTTCAGGAAATTATCAGAAGGACAATTCCCAAAAACAAACTTCACGGTTTAGGAATTGAAAACATTTTTACTCAAAAGATTTTAGACATTGCTTGCGGAAGCGGTGTGTTTGCCATTGAAGCATACGACTACATTGAAGAAATTTTCAGAAAATTATTTATTGCTACAAAGCATCCCGACTTTGAACAATTCTTTGTTGTTACAAAGACAGATGTAATTGTAAACCTGTTGGGCAAAAAGGCAATTATGGACAATTGCATTTTCGGAGTTGATATAGACCCCGAAGCAGTTGAAGTTGCAAAAATGTCTTTGTCATTAAAGATTGTTGATGCTTCGGAGTTCCTTGAATCATATAATGAAATGGGGATTTTTGGAAATAGAATTCTTAATGGAATTGGCAACAACATTCGTTGTGGTAATTCATTAGTTGAATCAGATATTTTAGAAGTGTTCCCGTCAATAGAAGACAACGAAGAAGAACTTTTAAAGACAAATATTTTTGATTGGAAAGGCGAACATGGTTTCAATGAAATCTTTGAACAGAAAGGCGGTTTTGATTTCATTATTGGCAATCCACCTTATGTAGAAGTAAAGAAGTACAATGTTGATTTGCCTTACATGCACCTTTACATCAAAGAAAAATTCCCTTCTTCAAAGAATGGAAAAATTGATTTGGCAATTCCTTTTATTGAAAGAGGAATCGGTTTATTGAATCCGACCGGACGACTTGGTTTCATTGTTCAGAAAAGATTTTTCAAAACTGAATACGGCAAAAAAATCAGAGAGATAATTACCGCCTCAAATTATCTTTCATCGGTTATTGATTTTGAAACAACATCAATTTTCAAAGACAGAATTACTTATGTTGCTTTATTGCTATTGGATAAATCTTCGCCAGAGAATTTCAGTTTCAAACTTTTCAAAGGCAATGTTGAAACACTTGCTTCGCAATTAAGAGAAACACAAACACCTGATGTTGCACCCGAACAATATTCCATTCTGCCAGCAAAAGCCGTCAATGCAAACCCTTGGAGTTTTGACGACAATGAACTAATTGAAATCAAAACAAGATTATTAGAGTTTGGTTGTTTAGGTGACTATGCAAAAGTCAGAGTTGGTATTCAAGTTCTTTGGGATAAAGCATATCAAATAAGACCGACTTCTGTTAAGAAGGGAATTATCAGAGGGAAATCTCACATTGAAGAAGATTTTGAAATTGAATTAGCCGCTTGCAGACCGCTAATCTGCAATGAGAATTTTTACCATTACAGAAATGACAACGCAGATGTGTTTGTGATTTTTCCTTATGATGTTGCCAAAGGAGATGTAACAGAAATTTCGTTCTCTGATTTTAAAAAGCGATTTCCATTAGCAGGAGAATATTTGTCAAGGAATAAAGCGACCATTCAGAAGAATGTAGAAACTTGGAACGGAGCAAAAGCATGGCATCTCTACACACGGGTTCAAAATCATGGTGCGACTTATCCGAAGATATTAGTTCCAATGACTGCATTGGACACTTTTGCTTCACTTACTTTTTCCGACAAAACTTATTGCGATAACGCCAATGTGTTTTTCATAGACACACCTACAAAAGATGAAAACACTTTGTATGCTTTGTCAGCAATTATCAATTCAACAATCTATTCGGTTTTAGCAAGGTCAATTGCGAATCCGCAAACAAACGGTTACTTCAAATTCAATAAACAGTTCCTTGAACCAGTTCCTTTTCCAGTTCAAAACTTTACTGACGACACTAAATTAAAAGCGCAGTTAGCAAAAGCAGCGAAGCGAATAGATGAATTGCAAGACAGATTCAAATGTTCTTCGCCAACTCAAAAGAGAACAATTGCAACATTGCTTTCAACTCAATGGAATTTATTAGATGAATTGTGTTATCAGTTTTACGGCTTAACTAATGCAGAGAAAGTATTCTTCAATGACAGAGGAAGAAATGTTGACAGAATAGAAATTCTAAACTGATAAACTATGCAGAAAGAATTCAAACATATCATTAACCAGTTCAAAGAAGATGAATATTCTTTGAACAAGATTATTGTTTCTGTATTCATCAAATCAAATTCTATCAAAGTAAAAAACAATGCTTTGATAAAATCAATGTTGATTTCGGAAGATTCACCGCTTTACAAATATCTTGTTTACTCAACTTTCAAGTTTGGCTTTGATGATTTGATTGAAGCATTTGAATTAGCAATTCCAACACGAGAGAAAGTAATCAACGGAGCAGTTTACACTCCTAACTACATCAAGAATTTTATTGTTGAGCATTCACTGAAAAAAATTCAGAAGGAACATCAATCAATTTTAGCGGCTGACATTGCTTGCGGTTGTGGTGCATTTCTTTTTACGATTGCAAACAAACTGAAAGCAGAAACAGGCAAAACATTTTACCAAATTTTCAAAGACAACATCTTTGGTTTAGACATCAGCGAAAGCAGTATCAAGAGAACAGAAATTCTTCTTTCCATTTTGGCGTTAGCAAACGGTGAGGATGGAAAAGAGTTTGAGTTTAATCTTCATTGTGCAAACTCACTTTCGTTTGACTGGTTCAAACACGAAGAGAAAATAAAAGCCAACAACGGATTTGATTTGGTTGTAGGCAATCCGCCTTATGTGAGAGCAAAAAACATTGACAAAGCATCCAAAACTCTTTTGTCAAATTGGGCAGTAACCAAAGCAGGGAATCCCGATTTATACATTCCATTTTTTGAAATCGGGTTGAAACAACTTAATGAAAACGGAGTGTTGGGTTACATAACTGTAAACTCATTTTACAGGAGTGTAAATGCAAGAGAGTTGAGAAAATATTTGCAGCACAAGAAATTTGATTTGAGCATTATTGATTTCGGACACGAAAAAATATTTGAAGGCAAATCAGCTTACACTTGTATTTGTTTGATTTCAAAAAATCAAACAGCATCCATTTCTTTCAAGAAAGAAAACAGCAAGACACTTGTTGGCAATGGAATAAAACTATTCAGTAAGATTCCATACAAAGACCTGAATTCACAAAGAGGTTGGTTGCTAAATGACAAACGGATAATTGATAACATCAAACGAATTGAAGCAGCAGGGAAATCATTAGGAGCATCGTATAAAATCCGAAACGGAATTGCAACATTGAGCAACGACACATACATTTTTAAACCAGTTGCCGAAACTGAAAATTGTTTTGTGATTGCTCACAATGGCAAGCAATATGAAATTGAAAAAGCGATTTGCCGGGACATTATCAAACCGAACATTCTGAAATACGAACATGAAATTGAATCGGTAAAAGAGAAATTGATTTACCCATACACCAATGGAATCAATCCTTTGTCATTGATGAATGAAAAGCATTTGAAAACTAATTTTCCGAAAGCATACAAATATCTTTTAGACAACAAAGAGGATTTACAAAAGAGAGATAAAGGCAACGGAGATTACGGAGCTTGGTATGCGTTTGGAAGAACACAGGCATTGTGTGATAATGGTTTCAAATTGCTTTTCCCTTACATGGCAAAGACACCACATTTTGTTTTCACTGACCAAAAAGACATGCTGATTTATTGCGGCTATGCTGTATTTGATGAATCACCTACGGAACTCAAAATCTTGAAACGGATTTTAGAATCAAGTGTGTTTGATTACTACATGGTGAATACAAGTAAACCCTATTCAGCAGGATATTTTTCTTATGCAAAAAACTATGTGAAAAATTTTGGCATTTGTAAATTGAATGAAACCGAAAAGTATTTCCTTTCAAACGGGGCAACGCAAAAAGAGGTGAATGAATTTTTGATTGATAAATACGAACTGGTTTTGTAACAATATTTTTCAAGTATTCATAACTTCAAATGAATGAACACCTCACAAATCAAATCAAACTTTTCAAATCTGTTTTCAAAGGCAGAGAAGATGTATTTGCTGTTCGTTGGGAGAAGGAAAAGAAAAGCGGATACATGCCTGCATATTTTTATGACCCATATTTGTATCGGGCACATAAAATGAAAGGTGGAACTTTTCAGAACTACAACAATAAGACATATTTAAAACTCACTGACCAAGAAATTGCAAAGCATTTAAACGGAGAGCAACTCATTGGAGTTTATCCATTGTTGCAAGACAACACCTCAAATTTTATTGTAGCCGATTTTGATGAAGAAAATTGGATTGATGACGCGAGGAAATTTCTGAAAACGTGTAATGAAAAAAATATTCCTGCATACTTAGAGCGTTCCCGTTCAGGTAATGGCGGACATGTTTGGATATTTTTTGAACAACCTTACCCTGCTATCAGAAGCAGAAAAATTTTCATTTCAATACTGGAACAATCAGGAGCATTTTCAGTATTTGACAGGAGTTCAAGTTTTGACCGCCTCTTTCCGAACCAAGATTTCCTTTCAGGAAAAGGGTTAGGAAATTTAATTGCACTTCCCCTCTTTAAGAAAACTTTAGAGCAAGGCAACAGTTGCTTCATTAACACAGAAACCCAACAACCAATTTCCGACCAGTTTGATTTTATGAAAAGCATAAAGAGAATTTCTATTTCGGAATTAGACCAACTCTATCAGTCGCTAACCACAACTTCCAATTCAACTTTTCAAAAAGTTGGTGAGGGAAAATTGATGATTGCATTGAGCAATGAAGTGAAGATTAGCAGAGAGGGAATGACAACACCTTTGATAAATTTTTTGAAAGAAGAATTGAACTTCACAAATTCTGAATTTATCATCAAGAAGAAAATTGGCAGAAACACTTTCGGCACGGAACGCTATTTCAAGTTTGTTGAAGAAACAGAAAACGAGGTTATTGTTCCAAGGGGTTTTATTGGAAAGCTAATTCGCTTTTGTAGAGACAATAAAATTGAACATGATTTCATTGATGAACGAAAGAAGCTAAAAGCAATTTCTTTTTTATTCAACGCTCTACTAAGAGAACATCAGCAAGCAGTAATTGAATCTATTTCAAAAAAGGATTTGGGAGTGATTGTAGCTCCACCAGGTTCGGGTAAGACAATTGTTGCATTGAAAATTATTTCGGACAAACTGCAACCTGCTTTAATCATTGTTCACCGAAAACAATTGGTTGAGCAATGGACAGAAAGAGCAGAAACTTTTTTGGGTATTCCTAAAAATGAAATCGGTAAAATAGGGCAAGGGAAAAGTAAGGTTGGAAAGAAAATTACGATTGCAACTATTCAAAGTTTATCAAAGGAACTTGACAAACTTGATAGTCATAATTTAAAAACTGCTTTCGGAACTGTTATCCTTGATGAGTGCCATCACATACCAGCCGATACATTTAGAAATACAATTGCAAAACTTCAAACATTTTATCTCTATGGTTTAACGGCAACTCCATTCAGAAAATACAATGACGGGAAACTAATTTTCATTCATTTAGGCGAAGTAATTTCCGAGATAAAGACAAGCGAAATTAGCACAGCACAACAAGCAAAAATTATTAATAGGAATACTGAACTTGATGTTCCCTTTAATTCAAAGACAGACCAATTTGAAACACTATCAAAGATTCTTGTTCACGATTCAGCGAGAAATAAATTGATTCTTCAAGATTTAATTGCTGAATTGAAAGATGGTAAAAGGGTTGTGATAATCACTGAAAGAAAAGAGCATATTGATTCTCTATATCAGTATTTGAAACAATCTTATGAGACAATTACTTTGAGTGGAGATGATTCTGAAAGTAACCGTGTTGCTAAATGGAAAATTCTTAAAGAAGGGAATTACCAAGTTCTGATTACAACGGGACAGTTTTTCGGAGAAGGAACTGACTTACAAAATGCGAATTGCTTGTTTCTTGTTTATCCGTTTTCATTTGAAGGAAAGTTGATTCAATACATCGGCAGAGTTCAGCGTTCAGAAGTTACTCCAACTATTTATGATTATCGTGATATAAAAATTGACTATCTGAATAAACTGTTTCTTAAAAGAAATACTTTTTACAGAAAGATTGCTAAGCAAGCAACCTTGTTTGATGAACCAACGGAAGAAATTGCAGAGACAAACACCATTACAATTGCACGGGAAATAAAAGTTTCAATTGAACAACTTGAATTTCATTACGGCAGTATTGTGTTCAAACATTCAATTCCTGAATTGAAGACCGAACTTGAATTTGAAATTGAAAATCTTGAGGTAAGACCTGAGTTTGAAGTTTTGAAACCCTACTTTGCAAAAGCACTTAAATCAAAGAATGTAAAGATTGATATTCATGCGGAGTTTGAAAACGACAAACTGATTTCACAGTTAGCAACATCAAACGATGTTGAGAAAATAAATCGTGAAGTGATTGAAGGTGTAAAGTTCACTTTTCTATCAAAGAATATTATTGGAAAACAATTGTTTCAAACCGAAAATCTTTTAGATATTAATCAAATTCAGGGCGAGAAAAGTAATTCGCTTTACAATTCAGGAGAAGAACTACTGGCAGATATTTTAAAGAAGGAAAACTTCAAACATCACAAGCATTTACAGTTCTTATCGCAACGACACGACAGAAGCACTTTAAAAATTCGTTTTGTGCTAAGTCCTTTCTCTTTTGTTTTTCTATTGACTGGCAAAGAACAGTTTCACATTGTTTTTGAAACATTGGACACGGAAGAAGCTACTTACTTGTGGTACTTCCCAAAGAACAAGCAAACACTTAAAGCAAAGCTGAAAGAAATTGATGAACAAATTAGCGTTATCAGGAACAAGGGCAGACAAGCTTTTCTTGAAAGTCAACCAGAGAATTTCAGTCGTATTATGCATGACTATACTGACGATAAAAAGGGTTTCATCATCTGGAAAGACTTATTGGAAGAACAAATTGTTTAACCCAACGCACCAAGTTATGCATATTTGCAAGGCTAACGGAAGTCATGTTTCAACTGTTGTAATACTGGCGGCATATCCACCTTACAACTTATCTATTTAACTACGTGCATATCATCATCTTTTTTATTTTTACCCAGAAGCTGTTTGCCAAGCTGGACGTATTCCTTACATTATAACAATAATGATCTGTAAAATAACTACTACTGATCAAATGGAGCATTTTTAATGACATCAATTCTTCTTTATTTATTTGTTCAACCCTTTGCTTTTCGGTAAATTACACTCCAGGTTTTGGTTAAAAGCTTCAAAACTGATAATTAAATTCAATGAAGCACTTGTTATCGTTGGCCTTATACTTTTTTCTACCAGCAATTCTTTTTTCACAAACAGTTGTTTCTATAAATATTAACGGAGGTATTAATCCTGCATCCGCTGAATATATTCATCAATCGATTGAAAAAGCTGAAAAAGAAAAAGCTGAATGTTTGCTGATACATCTTAATACACCCGGCGGTTTATTGAATTCAACAAGGGATATTGTAAGTGATTTTTTTAAATCGACGGTTCCGATTGTCGTGTATGTATCACCGTCAGGTGCACATGCAGGTTCGGCGGGTGTGTTTATAACAATGGCTGCAAATATAGCAGCAATGGCTCCGGGAACCAACATTGGCGCAGCGCATCCTGTAACGATGCAGGGTACGGCCGATTCGGTAATGAATACAAAAGGTACCAATGATGCGGCCGCCTTCATAAGAACTATAGCAGAAAAAAGACATCGTAATGTTCAATGGGCAGAAGAGGCAGTACGTTACAGCGTTTCGATAACTGAAGAAGAGGCCATACAGGATAGTGTGATTGATTACATTGCCAATGATGATCGCGAATTGCTCGTTCAGATTGATGGCAAAAAGATCGAAGTAAATGGCGGCACTAAAATTCTGCAAACAAAAAATGCAAGTATCCAATCGAGTGAAATGGGATTCTTTCAAAAAGTATTAAATGCAATTAGTGATCCCAACATTTCATACATATTGATGATGCTGGGTTTCTTTGGGTTAATATTTGAATTGTTTAATCCAGGTGCTATATTTCCCGGCATCGCTGGCGTTATATTTTTAGTTCTGGCATTTTATTCTATGAGTTCGATGCCGGTTAATTATGCAGGATTATCTTTAATAATTTTTGGCATCGTTCTTTTTTTACTTGAAATAAAAATAGTTAGTCACGGGCTTTTAACTATAGGCGGAATAATTTCAGTATTATTGGGTTCTATGTTTTTGTTCAGGCAAACCTCCACTGAAAGTGTTACCGCAGTATCCAGGAGTATAATCTATACGACAACCGCCATCACAACATTATTTTTTATGTTTGTTGTGGGTATGGGTTTAAAAGCTCAACGGTTGAAACCTGTCACAGGAAACAATGCATTAATTGGTATGACTGGAGATGCTCTTACTTTAATTGATCCTTCAGGAATGGTGAAGGTAAATGGCGAAACGTGGAAGGCAATTGCCCTGGCAGGGAAAGTTAATGAGGGAGAAAAAATAATAGTAAAAGAAATTAAAGATCTTACATTATATGTTGAAGCCGTATAATAACAGGTAAGATTTCATTCAATATTAAAATATTTCATCAATCACATTTAAATAAAAAATATGCCACAACAACTTCCGATAGCATTAATTATTATTGTCGTATTCATTCTTTACATCCTCGCCAGCTCAATTAGAGTTTTGCGTGAATACGAACGTGGCGTTATATTCAGGTTGGGAAGAGTTTTAGGTGGTGGCGTAAAAGGCCCCGGCCTTATCTTGCTGATACCTGTTATTGATAAGATGGTAAAGGTTACCCTTCGTACTGTTGTGATGGACGTGCCGCCACAAGATGTTATTACGCAGGATAATGTTTCCATTAAAGTAAATGCGGTAATATATTTTCGTGTGGTTGATCCGCAAAAAGCAATTGTTGAAATAGAAAATTATCTGGCCGGTACCTCACAACTTTCCCAAACAACTTTAAGAAGCGTTTTGGGACAATCGGAGTTAGATGAACTTCTTTCGCAACGCGAAAAAATAAATATTCGTCTGCAGGAAATTATAGACAACCAAACAGAACCGTGGGGTGTAAAAGTTACGCATGTGGAAGTAAAACAAATTGATCTTCCGCAGGAAATGCAGCGTGCCATGGCTAAACAAGCTGAGGCTGAAAGAGAACGCCGGGCTAAAGTTATTTCTGCAGAAGGTGAATTCCAGGCTTCACAAAGATTGAGCGACGCAGCAAAAATATTGAGTGAACAACCGAGTGCCTTAACCTTACGTTACCTGCAAACGTTGCGTGAAATAGCCACGGAAAATAATTCAACCACCATCTTCCCGGTGCCAATTGATATTTTAAAGCCATTTATGAAAATGAATGAAGACGAACAAAAAAAGAAGGAAGTTGGCGCATAACATCTATGCTTTTAAAGGAAATAAAATTAAAGACCAAATATCTTTTAGCATTACACCATTTCTATAACCAGGTTTTAGAATTGCCAACAATTTATGGAAATGGAAGTATTACCGTAGTCGCGGGAAAATCAGTTTTAATTTTTGAAGAAACTGATGCTGGTATAAATCCTTTTTATCATTTTGCTTTCAATATTCCCTCCAACAAATTTGAAGAGGCATTTGAATGGATGAAACAAAAAGTTGAGTTGCTTTGGCTTGAAGACTACGAAGGTTACATCGCGAATTTTGTAAATTGGCATGCAAAATCATTTTACTTCCTTGATCCTGCCGGTAATATTCTTGAACTAATTTCAAGATTTGATTTGAATGATATTATCGAAGAAAAATTTTCGTCTGCGCATATCCGTAATGTAAGTGAAATAGGGCTAGTACTTTCAGCAGAAAATTTTCAAAAGGATGTAGATCGGTTATTACTACAATACCCACTTACGTATTTTGATAAACAGCCACCACTACCTCAATTTAAAGCCCTCGGAGACGATAAGGGGTTATTCATTATTGTTCCTGAAAACCGGGTTTGGTTTTCTGCAAAAAGTACCGAATCAAAAAAATTCCCTATGGAAATTAGTTTTATCGATCGTGGGAAATTGTACAATTTAAAACAATAACTTTTTTGTTAATAGCAAAAAAGAAATCCATCCGGCAAATTTTTTTTTATTACCTTATTTAAAACCAACAAAAAGAAAACAATGGAATCACCTACTCAAACCAAACAAAATTTTATGACAAACCATATTGAAATTGGACACCTGAAGTCCGCGGATTACCAGGAGCTTTTAGCTGCCATGAAAGCCGCTTACAGTAATTGGCAGGGGAGTTACTGGACCATTGAAACGATAAATAAACTCATTAATAAATTTCCACAGGGACAAATTGTAATAAAAGCAGATGACGTAGTAGTTGGCTGTGCATTATCACTTATTGTTGATTATGATAAATTTGGAGACAATCATACTTACCGCCAGATTACGGGGAATTATACCTTCAGCACACACGACCCAAAAAACGGTGATGTACTTTACGGTATTGAAGTATTTGTTCATCCGGATTATCGCGGATTACGCTTAGGAAGAAGATTATACGATGCAAGAAAAGAATTGTGTGAACAGTTGAATTTACGTGCCATAGTTTATGGCGGCAGAATACCCGAGTACCATAATCATGCTGATAAACTTACGCCTAAAGAATACATTCAAAAAGTAAAAAATAAAGAGATTTATGATCCCGTTCTTTCATTCCAAATTGCCAATGATTTTCATGTAAAAAAAGTATTGAAGAATTATTTACCGGAAGATCATGATAGTTTGGAATATGCAACTTTGCTTCAATGGGATAATATTTATTATACGAGTGAAACAAAAAAACTCTTTAGCGCCAAAACTTATGTAAGGCTTGGGCTTATTCAATGGCAGATGCGGCCTTATGCGAACCTCGATGAAATGTTTACACAGGTAGAATTTTTTATTGATTCGATTGCTGCTTACAAAAGTGATTTTGCTTTGTTGCCTGAACTCTTTAATGGTCCGTTGCTTGCAGAATTTAATGATATGACCGAGGCAGATTCAATGCGGGCGCTTGCCAGGTACACGCCTGAACTTAAAAAAAGATTCAGCGATCTTTCTATAAAATATAATGTCAATATTATTACAGGAAGTGTCCCAAGTATGGAGGGTGATTCATTAAAAAATGTCGGTTATTTATGTCATAGAAACGGCGACATTGACCAGTATGAAAAAATTCATATTACACCCGATGAAAGTAAATTCTGGGGAATACGTGGTGGCGATACGCTTAAGGTTTATGATACTGATGCGGGTAAAATTGGTATACTCATTTGTTATGATGTGGAATTTCCTGAACTGCCACGATTACTTGCAGAACAGGGAATGCAGTTGCTGTTTGTTCCTTTTTTAACAGATACTCAAAATGCGTATAACCGTGTTCGTTATTGCGCCCAGGCAAGAGCTATAGAAAATGAATGTTTTGTTGCAATAACAGGTTGTATTGGCAATCTGCCAAAAGTAGAAAATATGGATATTCAGTATTCGCAATCGGCTGTGTTTACACCATGCGATTTCGCATTTCCTGCTAATGGAGTTAAGAGTGAAGCGACGGCCAACACTGAAATGATTTTAATTGCGGATGTTGACCTTTCTTTATTAGATGAATTACATTCAAGAGGAAGTGTTCGAAACTTAAAGGACCGCAGAACAGATTTTTATGAATTGGTATTGAAAAATCAGCCATCGATTTAATTACAGGAGCATTAAATAATGAGCCTTACTCCACCGAGATCGGAAAGACGATGTGGAAAATGATCGCTTGGTGAACCTATAAACATAAAGTTGTGCGGGATGTTCCATTCTTCACTAAGCCGGTTAATTATTTCCGGCCCAAAAGTGCCGGGTATTTTAATGTATTCAATTTTAATATTAGGATAGGCCCGGTCAAGCGCTTCAAAATCTCTCATAAACGTTTCTGCTAACTGTTCATCTTTTTGCAATACTGTAACAATCTTTAATTTTTGAGTAATCTCATTTTCCTTCACGTAAATAATTACTTTATTAAGTGTAGCAATATCATCACCCTTGGTAAAAAAAACAAATGGCTGGCTGTTGAGCTTTTTCATTTCTCTTGTAAGATGAAACCTGCTAAACACAGATATTTTTTGTAACCTGTCAAAAAATTTATTAATATATATTAGCAAGTATTTTATTACAATTTTTCTTTTTAGAAATAAATAAATAATAATAATAGCAGGAATGAAATATTGTAAAAAAACAATCAGGTAGTCAGGATGGAGTTTTACATTTCCATATAAGGCAATGCATATTCCTAATATAGCAAGCGCAACAATTAACGGAGAAGCATACTCGGGCCTCGGCAACTTTGCCCGCTTAATTTTAAGAAGGAAATTTCCAAAACCAAAAAATACCATTACAAATAGAAACGAAATAGTGTACACGCCGGCAAGCGGGCCTAATTCGCCCGAAGTAATAAAGAGTATGGAAAGGCATAAAATAAAAAAGGTAATTAATATTCTTGGAGAACTTCCTCTCTTATTTTCTTTCAATAACATTTGCGGAAAAATGCGATCAAGCGTCATACGTTTTATAAGACCGCCCACACCCACAAACGCAGTAAGCACTGCACCGCTTAACACTAATGCCGCATCTAAAGACACAATTAATGCCAGCCAATGCCCACCCGTTTTGTTTCCCATAAAAGATAAAAAAGCAGTCCGGTGATTAATGGCATCTCCAAGCGGAAGAATCATAACTGCTATTAAAGCTATTAAAGGATTTATTATCATTACCGCCACCCACATATTGCGAAGTGTCTTAGGAAAAACTCCGGGCTCTTGTTCTTCAACAAAATTGGCTGAAGATTCAAAACCACTGATGCCTAACATCGCCGTGCTGAAACCTAAGAACAAAGCATGGCTTATGCTTCCTTTTAGCGGTGTATGAAAATTGATTTTTGCAATATCAAAACCATTAGCTGTTAAAAAATAAATGCCGCTTCCGATAAGTAATAACAATACACTTAAATGTGTAATAAAAATGATAATAGCAACTATGGAACTTTCTCCAATACCGGAAATCGTTAGTATTAAAAAAAGAAAAAGTAAAACCATAGTAGCTATAATAACTGAAAACACTGGGAAAATGCTATGCAGGTAATGCATTGCTTCTGACGCAGAAAGCACTGCTGTGGCCATGTAGGAAAGTATTGTTAAACACGCAGCTATAGATGCATTGCTTTTACTTGTGGTATTAAGCAAAACATTATAGGCGCCTCCGTTTAATGGCAATGCGCCAACTACTTCTCCATATATTTTTCTAAAAAAAAATAATATAATTCCAACTATAATTAATGAAATAAATGCATACTGGCCTGCATACGCAATAGTTAAAGCCGAAACATATAAACACGAAGAAGTAATATCATTGCCGCAAATAGCCGTAGCGGCAAGTTGCTTTAATTTTTTAGGTGCGTGACTTTTGATCTTATTCATATCGCGATACATATTCCTTACCTGTGTAATTCAGGTTAGGATAAACCCGGTAGCTTTAAGAAAGTGTTGTAAATGATTTAACTAAAGATATGGCTTATAATCTAAGCAGGTGTGCTTGCTAAAGAGTCTGATGCAAACAAGAATATCTAAAACTTAAACGCGGCGCTTACTTTAATCCCAAATTTTGGAACACCGGGGTTATTTAAATAATTCAAACGCCATATACCATCCACTCTTAAAGCATGAAGAATATTATCTATTCCCACTCCTGCTTCCATGTATGGATCGCGGTCGGGAATTGTAAAATGATAACTTATAGTTGAATCATAATAACCATTAGCAATTTTATTAGCCTGCGACATGCCACCCATAACACCTTTGAAAGTTACGAGAGAGCGCCATTTTAGTTTTTTCATCAACGGAATATATTTGAATGGAAAACTTCCGAATGACTGCTGAACAGAAAGGCTTACATATTTATCTGTAACAAACTCAAAGCGGTTCATATTATTGAACGCATATTTATTATAGTAGTAAGTATCGTTACCTTTTATCACATTTAAAAATACGATAGGCAACACACCGTTAGTAAGCCCCGCATCCACTATGTAAGAAAGGTTGCCGATTCTTCCATCCGGAAAATTATGTTCCAGGTATAAATTCCATTTGCTAAAATTGAAATCACTTTTAAGAAACCCATTATTTACTTTAACTCCTTTGGTATAGCTCAATGTAATAATGGGGTAGTAGCTTCCCAGGCTTCCTCTCCTATAATGCTGCGTAATGAATCTTTCTTTATGCGACCATCTCAATGAGATGGTTCCATCATTAACTGTATAACGATTCGATTCTGAAAGGCTATCAGTATATGGTTTAAAATCACCGTTAGTATAAAAGACACTAAAAAAAGGCGTAAGCACATTGTGGTTAATATCTGCTCCTATTGCCCAATCGCTGCTTAAATATTTCAGGTAACTGATATCTGAATACTTACTATTAATGAGCCTTGACTGACTTGATTTGACTCTTCTTAAAAAAGCTGCGAAGATTGAATTTTGATCAATTTCATCACTATGGTTATAGGTGCCCGTTATATCACTACTATATTCCAAAGTAAGCGTAGACCATTTATGAGGATTCAACACAAAAACAGAACCCAATAAATAACGGAATTGCTGATCTCTCAATGCGTAGCCTGCATAACCTTTTAACTGTATGCGGCTATTAAATTTATAGTTTGTTTTTAAACCGAATGTAAAACGATTTCCCTCGATAATGTTGTTGGTATAGATATAATAAATATCACCCAGATCTACATTGCCTGCAGTAGTGTAATAACCAGTACTTAAAGCGGAAATAATTTTAGCGTAAGTAACAGCCGCGGGAATTTTCATGAGTGTATCCATTAAAACATATACTGATCTTTCTGTCTTGCTTAATGGTTCAAATCTTTGAATAGGCCTCACTTTAGCGGAATCAGAAGCATAGGCGGAGATGGGTGTATATTTTTTTTCGAACGCAGTATCAATTCTATCGTTGTTTAAAATAATATCCTTGTATATAGTAGTTTTTCTGGCAACTACACCCGTTTGCTTTTTCAACGGTACTACCATGTCCATATATAAAACTGTTTTTTCCGGCAAAAACTTTTCCTGGTTTTCCGCTTCAAAAAATTGCGAGATTTCAAACTTTTTTACAAAATTGACATTGGCATTTTTATCCATGTGCATTACCAGAGATTTCACCGCAAACGATGTATCGGCAATCCATAGATAACCGTTAAATGTATTGCTGCCAAAATGGGCAGGTGAAAACTGAACCTGTATGCAGCGGTGATTACCGAAATAAACAGTGTCCAGAATGTGGTAATCATAAAACGTTAAAGCATTATCTGCAATAGGGCTTACAAAATTTACATCAACAAGCCTGATGTTATTATCGTAAATATTTATTTTTTTATAAAGCCCATCTACAAAAGTCAATATCGATTTATTATCGAAACCTGAACTTTTAATAGACGTATAATCCGTCCTGTCTTTTTCCGGGGTTTTGCGGAAGTAAAAATTTGAATTGGTCTCTGATAAAAAAACGGGCAAAAGTTTATCATGATCTGCTGTAGTATCCTGGTTGTTAAATGCAAATGACAGTGGCTTCATCAGCTTGTTGTTTTGTATTTTTTCCGGAATATTTTTAAGATCTACCTCCATTTTATCATAGACGTGGGCTTGAAAAGAACTATTATTAAATGCATCATTTACAGGTTTATTTTTAATTACTTTTAGAATCAACCTTTGCGCTTTTGTATATTTCTGTTTAATGGCCACAACTACTTCTGCCATC
>Ga0208717_1000279_pt1 | contig 18761 bp, 16 predicted proteins | sample NGESurF53shallow_FD_184489 | JGI IMG/M metagenome (GOLD analysis project Ga0208717, IMG submission 184489) | Arctic peat soil microbial communities from Barrow, Alaska - NGEE Surface sample F53-3 shallow (SPAdes) | ecosystem: Environmental > Terrestrial > Soil > Wetlands > Peat ... | reverse complement strand
TCTGCCCGGGCCGTCGGCGCGATGCCGCACCTCGCGATCCGCCCCTCCGCGTCGCCGATGACCTCCTTGCGCAACCGGTGCACGTAGATGCTGACCATGTTGTTGGCCGTGATCGGCGGGTTCTCGCCCCACAGCTCGTAGATCAGGCTCTCGGTCGGCACGAGCTGGCCGGGCCGGACCAGCAGGCAGGCCAGCAGCGACCGCCACTTGGCGGCGCTGATCGCCGTCCAGCCGTCTGGGCCCTGCACCTCGAGGTGCCCGAGGATGCGGAAGCGCATCAGGCCGGCCCGTCCGAACGCACGCTCTCCTCCGCTTCGGGGTAAACGGCAAAGCCCGGCTGAGCGAAGCATCGCTAGCCGGGAATTAGGCGCCACGGGCGTAACTCCGGGCTGTCGCCCCCTACTTAATCACGACTTAAGCGCACCGTAAATCGGACACGGCACGATTGACGCGCTTGCATCGGGCTAAGTGCGGAGGGTAGCGAGTCGGACAAATTGGCTTAATCGCCGCTCAATCGCCGCCTGCGATGCTCATGTCAGCGCCAGCAAGCGGCGGGGGCCGGGCGGCACGTGGAAGCACGGGCCGCGCGACGCAAGACGGCACCAGAGCTGGTGGTCGGGACCGAGGGGTGGCCGGTCCCGACCATCGAAAAGCCCCGTCCCGCCAATCCGGGGAATGGCGGGACGGGGTTTTTTTAGCTCTGGCCGTCGAAGAGGCTGGTGACCGAGCCGTCGTTGAAGACCTCGTTGATCGCGCGGGCGAGCAGCGGGGCGATCGACAGCACGGTCAGCTTGTCGAACGTCTTCTCCTGCGGCACCGGCAGCGTGTTGGTGATGACCACCTCGCTGATCCGCGAGTTCTTCAGGATGTCGACCGCCGGACCGGACAGCACCCCGTGCGTCGCCGCCACGATCACCCGCTCGGCGCCCTGCTCGAACAGCGCGTCCGCCGCCTTCGCGATCGTCCCGCCGGTGTCGATCATGTCGTCCACCAGGATGCAGGTCCGGCCGACGACGTGCCCGACCACCTCGAACACCTTGACCTGGTTGGCGACCTCGGGGTCGCGCCGCTTGTGGATGATGGCGAGCGGCGTGCCCAGCCGGTCGGTCCAGCGCTCGCAGACCCGGACCCGGCCCGCGTCCGGCGCGACCACGGTCACGTTGCTCACGTTGAGCTTGCTCTCCAGGTACCCGGCCAGGATCGGCAGCGCGAACAGGTGGTCAACCGGCCCGTCGAAGAACCCCTGGATCTGCGCGGTGTGCAGGTCCACCGCCATCAGCCGGTCGGCGCCCGCGGTGGCGAACAGGTCGGCGATAAGCCGGGCCGAGATCGGCTCCCGGCCTGCGCTCTTCTTGTCCTGCCGGGCGTAGCCGAAGAACGGCATCACCACCGTGATCCGCTTGGCCGACGCCCGCTTGAGCGCGTCGACCATGATCAGCTGCTCCATGATCCAGCGGTTGATCGGGGCGGTGTGGCTCTGCAGCACGAAGGCGTCGCAGCCGCGCACCGACTCGAGGAACCGCACCATGATCTCGCCGTTGGCGAAGTCGTACAGCTTCGAGGGCGCGAGCTCGACCCCCATGCAGTCGGCGACCTCAGCCGCAAGCTCAGGGAAGGCCCGCCCGCCGAACAACATCATTTTCTTCTGGCTGGGCGCCGTCATACCGCTCACCTGCTACTGCTCTCCCTCACACCGCGCTGATAACCAAACAAGCGAAAACCTTCAAACCGGATCTTCCGAACGGACCTGTTTCGCTGCCTCCGCCGACCGCGTCTCCTCCCGGTTGCGGACCACCCAGCCGTCGGAATTGTGCTGCCGTCCGCGGGCCACGCCGAGGTCCCCGGCCGGCACGCCGTCGGTGATCGCCGAGCCCGCCGCCGTGTAGGCGCCGTCCCCGAGGGTGACCGGCGCCACCAGCACGGTGTTGCTGCCGACGAAGGCATGCTCGCCCACCGTGGTGTGGTTCTTGGCCACCCCGTTGTAGTTGGCGAAGATCGTGCCCGCCCCGATGTTGGCGCCGGCCCCGATGGTCGCGTCGCCCACGTAGCTGAGGTGCGGGACCTTCGCCCCCGGGCCGATCGAGGCCTTCTTCAGCTCCACGTAGGTGCCGATATGGGCGTCCTCGGCGATGCTGGCGCCCGGCCGCAGGTACGCGAACGGGCCCACCGTGACCCGGGCCCCGATCTCGGCCTGCCGGCAGACGGCGTGCAGCACGACGGCGTCCTCGCCGACGACCGTGTCCTCGAGGAGGCAGCCCGGCCCGATCCTGGCGCCCTCGCCGATCACGGTGGCCCCCTGGAGCTGGGTCTGCGGGCTGATCTCGGCGTCCTGGCCGATCGTGACCGTGACGTCGATCCAGGTCGACGCGGGGTCGATGATGCTGACCCCGGCCAGCATCCAGCCGTCGAGCACCCGGTCGTTGAGCGCTCGCCGTGCCTGCGACAGCTGGACCCGGTCGTTGACGCCGGCGATCTCGCCCGCGTCGGCCGCGAGCATGGTGCCGACCTGGTGGCCGTCGCCGCGCAGGATCGCCACCACGTCGGTGAGGTACTCCTGCTGCTGCTCGTTGTCGGTGGTCACCCGCTTGATCGCGTCCGCCAGCAGGGTCCCGTCGAAGGCGTAGCAGCCGGAGTTGTACTCGTCGATAGCCCGCTCCTCGGGCGTGGCATCGCGGTCCTCGACGATGCGCAGGAACGCCCCTTCGCCGTCCCTGACGATCCGGCCGTACCCGGCCGCGTCGCCCCGGGCGGTGAGCACGGTGACCGCGTTGCCCGCCCGGTGATGCCGGTCGACAAGCTCTCGCAGCGTCTCGCCGCGTAGCAGCGGCATGTCCCCGTAGCTCACCACGACGGTCCCGGGGACGGCGCCGATCGCCTCGGTGACCATCCGGACCGCGTGCCCGGTGCCGAGCTGCTGGTCCTGCCGCACGATCAGCGCCTGCGGCGTGACCGCGGCCACCTCCGCGCTTACCAGTTCCCTGCCGTGCCCGACGACCACCACCAGCCGGGCCGGTTTAAGCTCGTCGGCCGCCACCAGCGCGTGCCCGAGCAAGGTGCGGCCGCACAGCGTGTGCAGCACCTTGGGAGTACGGGACTTCATGCGCCTGCCCTCGCCCGCGGCGAGGATGACGACTGCGGCCGGGGAAGTCTCGCTCACAAAAAGCATCTCCTCGGATATCGCGCCGAATATCTGCCGGGGCCGTCATCCCCGCGAACCCCATTGCACGGAGCGACGGAGATTTTGTTTACTCGCTCCTCACCGGCAGGATACCTGCCCGTAGCCGGCGGGCAACGACCGGAGTGACGAGATGGAACTGCCCCGTGCCGGCGGTGCCGGCACGGGGCATAAGCCAGCGTGCGGGACGGCGTCTGCAGGACCCGCATCCAGCGCCGCGCTCGCGCCGCTCCGGACGTGCCTCAGGGGCAGGATGCCGCCCGCCCAGCTTGTTGAAATTTTAACCAGATATTCCCGGCTTGTCCGCCGCTTCCGATGTGCCCTGGGCCACGTCGGCGGGGGCGACGAGCTCGCTGGGCTCGAACCCGCCCTCGCCGGCGACCGCGGCGAGCTCGGACCCGAGCGCTTCCGGTGCGTCGGCGTTGCGCTCGCGCCGCCCGGTGAGCGCCGACGCGATCGCCGCGATCACGCTGGCCGCGATCGCGAACGCGAACGCGACCCCGAGGCCGTCGTGGAACGGCGCGCTGATCAGGTGCGGGAAGAAGTCACGGCCGGACAAGTAGGCGGCGTGGGCCGACGGCAGGGTCTTGAGCAGCGGTCCGAGCAGCTGCTGCATCGGGTTGTAGCCGAGGAACGCGGCGAACAGCACCCCGATCGGCGGCAGGTGCGCGATCAGGCTCGCGGACGCCGCCGGAACGCCCTGCGCGGTTAGCCCGCTGAACATGGTCGACGGCAGCTTGCTCGACAGGCCCGCCACCATCAGCGAGAAGAAGACGCCGATCGAGAGCACGAACGCGGAGTTCTGGAACGTCGCGATCATGCCGCCGGCCGCGCCGCGCTGGTTGGCCGGGACCGAGTTCATCAGCTCGGCCCGGTTCGGCGAGGCGAACAGCCCCGACCCGAAGCCGTTCAGCGCGATGATGAGCGCGAACTCCCAGTAGGGGAAGTTGACCGGGACGAAGATCAGGACAAGGAACGTCAGCGCGGTCAGCACGGCGCCGCCGACGGTGAACGCCTTCGGGCCGAACTTGTCGGAGAGCACGCCGGACAGCGGCGCCGAGAGCAGGAACCCGATCGTCAGCGGCACCAGGTAGATGCCCGCCCAGAGCGGGGTCTGGCTGTAGCTGTAGCCGTGCAGCGGCAGCCAGATGCCCTGCAGCCAGATGATCAGCATGAACTGCAAGCCGCCGCGGCCCATCGAGAGCATCAGGTTGGCGAGGTTGCCGTACGCGAACGCCCGAATCTTGAACAGCGAGATCTTGAACAACGGCTCGTCGACCTTGGTCTCGACGAACACGAAGATGATCAGCACCGCGAGGCCGCCGAACAGCATCGCCAGGACCATCGGGCTGGTCCAGCCCATCGGGTGGCCGCCGTAGGGCTGCAGGCCGTAGGTGATGCCGACCAGGATCGAGATCAGGCCGCCGGCGAACAGGACGTTGCCCCACCAGTCCATCTTGGCGTGCTTGCGGATGCCGATGTCGTGCAGCATGAAGTACGCCCAGACGGTGCCGAACGCGCCGATCGGGGCCGACACGAGGAAGATCAGGTGCCAGTTGACCGGGCCGAGCAGGCCGCCCAGGATCAGGCCGAGGAACGACCCGCCGATGGCGGCGATCGAGTTCAGGCCGAGGGCGGTGCCGCGCTGGTTGACCGGGAACGCGTCGGTCAAGATGGCGGCCGAGTTGGCGAACAGGAACGCGCCGCCGATGCCCTGCACGACCCGCCAGATGATCAGCCAGAGCGCCCCCGCGACGCCGTGCTGCCAGGTGACGGTCAGGAAGATTGACGCGACGGAGAAGATCGCGAAGCCCAGGTTGTACATCCGGACCCGGCCGAACATGTCGCCCAGCCGGCCGAACGAGACCACCAGGACCGCGGAAACGACCAGGAACCCCATGAACATCCACAGCAGGTAGCTGGTGTTGCCGGCGCCCAGCGGGTTGAGACCGATGCCGTGGAAGATGTCAGGCAGCGCGATCAGCACGATCGACTGGTTGATAGTGACCATCAGGACGCCGAGCGTCGTGTTGGACAGCGCGATCCACTTGTAGTTAGGCCCGAGCGCACGACCGGGGTTCGCGGGCGAGCCCGCCTCGGAAAGAGCCGTCACGGTGGGAGGTGCCCCTAGCTAGTCAGGAAGTCTTAGGTACTTGCATTATCCAAACTAACCTTAACTCACATCGCCCTGGCCTGCTCGTCCGGACTTGGCGCCGGCGCCCGGCCGGCCGGGCGCCGGGCCCGGCCGCTACGGGGCGGTCGCCGTCGCCAGCACGCGGCGGAGCGCGGTGGCATTCGCCAGCGAGCGGACTCCCTCGCCGTGGAAGGAGCGCAGGGCGGGGTCCGCCGACGGGTCGAGCGCGACCGCCTCCCGCCACATGGCGTGCTCGAGCGCCAGCCAGTCCGGGCGGTCCACGACCTCGACGTCGATGAAGCCCGCGGCGCGCAGGCCCGCGTCGAGGTCGACCCGCTGCATCCGCTCGGGAAGGCGCTCGTCCCCCGCCAGGACGGGCTCCCAGCTGGTCAGCGCCGCCCGGCCGCCGGGGACGAGGACCCGCCGGAGCTCACGGTAGGCGTCAGCGGGCTGCTCGGGGAACTGGATGGAGTCGGTGCACAGGACCGCGTTGACGCTGCCGTCCGGCAACCCGCTTGCGGTGAGCTCGCCGGTCCTGAACTCCGCGTCGCGATCGAGCCGCCCGGCCTGATCGGCCGCCTGCCGGACCGCCTCGGCGGAGAAGTCGACGCCGATCAGCCTGGCGCCGGCCCTGGCCGCGATCTCCAGTCCGTACCAGCCCCGGCCGCAGGCAAGGTCGAGCAGGACGCCACCCGGCTTCAGCCGCAGCCCGTCGGCGATCTCGTCGATCGCCGACCCGGGCACGCTGCCGGCGATCGCATCCGGCGGGAGGCCCAGGTTCCTGTTCATGATCTCGGCGACCTGCGGCGTGGCCGACTTGTCGGCGTACCACCCGTCGAAGTACTCAGCGGTTCGGGGCTTCGGTGTCATGTCCCTATTGCACCAGACCCGACGAACGGCGACATAACGGGCCAGACTCTCTGGCCGGCGGGCGGGTTACGACGCCATGGCGCGGGCGATGATGTCGGCGGCGGGCGCGCCGGCCGGGAGCGTCCCGTAGGCGCGGCCCCGGTCGCCCGCCAGCCGGGTGGCGGCGAACGCGTCCGCCACCGCCGGGTGGCCGTGGCGGACCAGCAGGGCGCCCTGCAAGACGACCGCCATCGACTCGGCCAGCCGGCGGGCGGTGGCCTCGGCCGGGTCGGCGACGTCCTTGCGGAGCCGGGCGACCGCCTCGTCGAGGCGGCGGTCCGCTCCGGCCGAGGCGTCGAGTTCCGCGAAGAACGCCTCCGCCGCCTGCGGCTCCCTGGTCAGGGCGCGGATCGCGTCGAGCGCCGCCACGTTGCCCGAGCCCTCCCAGATCGACTGCAGCGGCGCCTCCCGGTAGAGGCGCGGCATCCCGGATTCCTCCACGTAGCCGTTGCCGCCAAGGCATTCCAGGGCCTCGGCGGCGTGTCCGGGGGCCTGCTTGCAGACGTGGTACTTGGTGACCGCGAGGGCCAGGCGGCGGAACGCGGCCTCCTGCTGGTCGCCCCGGGCCGCCCGGTCGGTGGCGCCCGCCAGCCGCAGGGCGACGACGGTGGCCGCCTCCGACTCGATCGCCAGGTCGGCGAGAACGTTCGCCATCAGCGGCTGGCCGATCAGCGCGTGGCCGAACGCGCTGCGGTGGGCGGCGTGATGGGTCGCCTGGATCACGCCGACCCGCATCCCGGTCGCGGCGGCGAGGACGCAGTCCAGGCGGGTCGAGTTGACCATGTCGAGGATGGTGCGGATGCCACGGCCCGCCTCGCCGACGAGCCACGCGGTCGCGTTCTCGTACTCGACCTCGGCCGAGGCGTTGGATCGGTTGCCGAGCTTGTCCTTCAGCCGCATCAGCCGCATCCCGTTGCGGGTGCCGTCGGGCAGGACGCGGGGCAGCAGGAAGCAGGACAGGCCCGCGCCCGGCACCTGGGCGAGGACCATGAACAGGTCGTTCATCGGCGCCGAGGTGAACCACTTGTGGCCGGTGACGCGGTAGGTGCCATCGTCGGTCGGGATTGCCGTGGTGGTGTTGGCGCGGACGTCGGAACCGCCCTGCTTCTCGGTCATCGACATGCCCGACAGCAGGCCGCTCTTCTGGTCCGGCGGGCGCAGGCCGGGGTCGTACTCCCGCGCGGCCAGCAGCGGCTCGAACCGGCGAGCCAGGTCGGGGGCGTGCCGGAGGGCGGGCACGATCGAGTAGGTCATCGACACCGGGCAGCCGTGCCCGGCGTCGGTCTGGCCCCAGACGTAGAAGGCGGCCGCCCGGGCGACGTGCGCACCCGGCCGGTCGTCCCGCCACGGAGCGGCGTGCAGCCCGCTGGCCACCGCGACCCGCATCAGCTCGTGCCAGGCCGGGTGGAACTCCACCTCGTCGACGCGATGGCCGTAGCGGTCATGGGTCCGCAGCCGCGGCGGGTTCTCGTTCGCCAGCCGCCCGTTCTCCTGGGCCTGCTCGCCGCCGGCCAGCCGCCCCAGCCGGCGGACCTCCTCCTGCGCCCAGCCGGCCCCCTCGCGGTGCAGCGCGCTGAGCAGTGCTGGATCCTCTGAGGCGTCGTAGCCAACCAGCGGCAGCGGCTGGTTGGTCACCTCGTGCGTGGCAGCCATACGGCCAGCATGCCAGCGGTCGGCCGGCAAAATCCAGGGCCACCGTCGTAGGCTGGCAGCCGCATCAACCGCCGTCATCGCGAGAGGAGCCCGCGCATGAACGTCAGCAGATTCGGCGTGACCGAACTGGACGAGCTGCCGGAGGACCTGAGGGAGCGAGTCGGCCTGATCGCCGAGAAGTCCGGCTTCGTCCCCAACGTCTTCCGGGCCCTCGGCCACCGGCCCGCCGAGCTCCGCGCGTTCCTCGACCAGCACGACGCGCTGATGGACCGCTCCGACGGCCTCAGCAAGGCCGAGCGGGAGCTGGTCGTGGTGGCCACGTCGGGGGCGAACCACTGCGGCTACTGCGTGGTGGCGCACGGCGCCCTGCTGCGGATCCGGTCCAAGAACCCGGAGCTGGCCGATCAGGTGGCGATCAATCCGTGGGAGGCCGAGCTGCCCGAGCGCTGGCGGGCGATCGTCGACCTGGCCCTGGCGCTGACCCGCGCCCCCGAGCGCTTCGGCGAGCGGGAGCTGGCCGCGGCCCGCGCGGCCGGCCTGACCGAGGACGAGATCTGGGACGTCGGCGCGATCACGGCGTTCTTCGCCATGTCGAACCGCCTCGCTCACCTGTGCGCGCTCATGCCGAACGCCGAGTTCTCCACCATGGGCCGCTGACCGCGCTGACGGTCGGGCCCCACCGCACTGCCCGATTCATGACTTTCATCACAGAAATGCATATAACGGGCATCTGAGATGGGTACGTCTCGGGTGCCCCGCCCCGGGTGGCTCCGCGCGATTCCTTGCTGCCCGAGGAGGACTCTTGATCACGGCCAGCCGAGCGACCGATCTACCGCAAGCCCCGGCCACGATCGCCGATGAGCAGATCGGGCTGAACGGCGTCATCGCGGTCCGGCTGACCCGATCGGTGGGCTCGATGCCAGCGCTTTACGCGGTGCTTGTCATCGTGGGCGGGTGGATGGTGCTGGCGGCCTGGGGGCCGCTGCACCGGCTCGATCCCTATCCATTCCGCTTCCTGCTCTTCCTCGACAACGTCGTGCAGCTCGTCCTTTGCCTGGTGATCCTGGTCGGCCAGCGCGTTCTCGGGGTGGCGGCCGACCACCGGGCGGTGCAGACCTACGAGAACGCCGAGGCGATCTTCGAGCAGGTAGTGGACCTGCAGGGACATCTCGACCGGCACGATCGGGCGCTCAGCCGGGGAGTCAGCCTGCTGGAGTGGAGCCCGCATCCCTGGATCGAGCGGCACCGGGTGCAGCCGCCGCCCCAGGCCATCGACCAGGCGGTCACCGTCAACGGGCGGATCGCCGCCCGGCTGACGCAGCGGCTTGGCACCATGGGCGCCTTCTACCTGGCGGCGGGGACCCAGGTCGCCTGGATCGTGCTGGCGGCGGCGCACGTCCAGCGGTTCGACCCTTACCCGTTCGCCTTCATGTCGTTCCTGTCCACGCTGGCCCAGCTCATCTTCATGATCGTGATCATGGTCGGTCAGGACGTGCTCGGACGGGCGGCCGACCGCCGCTCCGAGCAGACCTTCCTCGACGCCAAGGCCATCCTCCACGAATGCAGGCGGATGAAGGCCAGGCTCACCACCCAGGACCGTATCCTCGCCAGCCTCACCAGCTACGTTGCCGTCCAGGTGACCGAGCACCTGGCGCGGGCCATCCACGACGACTACAGCGCCATCCGCGAATCGGGCGCGGCCGCCGCCTCGGCCGCCGGCCGGGTCCCGGCCGGCGCCGCCTCGCTCGGCCCCTGGGACGAGCTGCCCGAGGAGTTCAGGGAGTCCAACCGCGCTCAGGCGCGGCAGATCGGCGAGAAGCTGGCCGTCATCGGCTGCCTGATGGTGCCGGCCTTCGATCCGACCCTCGATTTCGCCTTCGACGACAGCGAACTGCAACTGCTGGCCCGGCTTGAGCACGAGCGCTGGATGGCGGAGCGCACCGCCCAGGGATTCGAGCCCGGGCCCGCCCGGCACGGCCGGGTGCGCCCCGACCTGGTGCCCTGGGAACGGCTGTCGGACGAGGCCCAGGCGATGAACATCCAGGCGGTGCGCCGCATCCCGGACATGCTGACCCGGGTCGGCTTCCAGGTGCTGAGGAACGGCACCGCCTAGTGGTCAGAAGTTGCCGCGGCGCTCCTGCTCGCGCTCGATCGCCTCGAAGAGCGCCTGGAAGTTCCCCTTGCCGAAGCCGAGAGAACCGTGCCGCTCGATGAGCTCGAAGAACACGGTGGGCCGGTCCCCGGTCGGCTTGGTGAAGATCTGCAGCAGGTAGCCGTCCTCGTCGCGGTCGACCAGGATGCCCCGCTTCTGCAGCTCCTCGATCGGAGCCCGCACCTGGCCGATCCGGGCGCGCAGCTCCGGGTCCTCGTAGTAGGAGTCCGGGGTCGACAGGAACTCGACGCCCTCGGCGACCATGGCGTCGACCGAGGCGATGATGTCGCCGGTGGCGACGGCCACGTGCTGCGCGCCGGGACCGCCGTAGAACTCGAGGTACTCGTCGATCTGCGACTTCTTCTTGCCGACGGCCGGCTCGTTGAGCGGGAACTTCACCCGGTGGTTGCCGTTCGACACCACCTTGCTCATCAGCGCGGAGTAGTTGGTGGCGATGTCGTCCCCGATGAACTCGGCCAGGTTGGTGAACCCCATGACCCGGTTGTAGAAGTCGACCCACTGGTCCATCGCCCCGAGCTCGACGTTGCCGACCACGTGGTCGATGGCCTGGAAGATCCGCCGCGGCGAGTCGGCCCGGCGGATGCGGGTGGATGCCCTCTCCACGTAGCCGGGAAGGTAGGGGCCGTCGTAACGGGACCGGTCGACCAGCGTGTGCACGGTGTCGCCGTAGGCGGCGATCGTCGCCAGCCGGACCGTGCCGTGGGAGTCGCTGACGTCGTGGGGCTGCTCGAGCACGATGGCGCCCTGGGCGGACGCGTGGGCGACGCAGCGGTCGACGTCGGGCACCGCCAGCGCGATGTCGACGATGCCGTCGCCGTGGGCCCGGTGATGGTCGGCCAGCTTGCTGGCCGGGTCGTAGGCGCCCTTGATGACGAAGCGCGCCGCGCCGGACCTCAGCACGTAGGCGTGGTGGTCTCGGTTCCCGGTCTCGGGACCGGAGTAGGCGACCAGCTCCATGCCGAAGGCGGACTGCAGGAAGTGGACGGTCTGGACGGCGTTGCCCACGATCCAGACCAGGGCGTCCCAGCCCGACACCGGGAACGGGTCGGCCGACGGGTCGTACTCGACCAGGCCGACCAGCTGCTTGAGCTCATCGAGGCCAAGCCCGGCCAGACGTTCGTTGTCGTTCAGCAGCGTGTTGGCATCCATCGTCGCTCCCCTGCTCGTTCGGCCTGCCCTGCGGCGAGTAGATCAAAATGGATCGAAGATACGCAACCAGCCCATCATCTGATGCGCTAAGTGCCAATCTCGGCCACTGATACTGTCTCTTAAGTAGGCAGAGAGCATAGCTGGCTAGATTTTCGGAGGCGGACGACGAGATGGCTCCCCGACCGGTCCTTGACGCGCTCGACCTGGCCCTGCTGACCGCCCTGCGCGAGCGGCCGCACACCGGCGCGCTCGAGCTGTCGCGGATCCTCGGCGTCGCGCGGGCGACCGTCTCGGCCCGGATCGAGCGGCTCGAGAGCGACGGGATCGTGACCGGCTACGGGCCGGATATCGACGTCGCCGCGGCCGGCTTCGGCATCCAGGCCTTCGTCACCCTCGAGATCGCCCAGGGGGCGATCGAGGCGGTTCAGCGTGATCTCGAGGCGATACCCGGCGTGATCGAGGCGCACACCATAACCGGCAGCGGCGACGTGCTGTGCCGGATAGCCGCCAGCTCCCACGACGGACTGCAGCAGGCGCTGGTGGAGCTCAACCGCTCGAAGGTCGTGGTCCGGTCCACCAGCGTCATCGCGCTGACCGAGGTTGTCCGGTGGCGGACGATGCCGCTGCTCGCGTCGGCCGCGCACCCCAGCGCCGGCCGGTCATCCATGACCCGGCCGACGTGACGCGACCACCGCGGTCGCGGCGGCGACGACGGCGCCTGCGCCGAGGGTGAGGCCGGCCAGCGAGCCCGCCGAGTTCAGCGGCTGCCTGGTGAACAGGCCCCAGATCTGGTCACGGAAGGCGAGCGCGAGCAGGACCGCGACGGTTCCGCCCACCACCGCGCGCTCGACCGCCCGCTGCCCGGGGGAACGCGCAGGCCGCGCGACGAACCCGGCGACGGCATTGCCGACCAGGCAGCAGCTGAGATCCGCGGCCGTGATGACGAGAATCGCCCACGAGATCAGCACCGGATCCCGCCACTGCTCGCCGATGATCATCCCGCTGACCTCCAGCGCGCCGGCCAGCGCGCTCAACGCCGCGAACACGCTCACCGCATGCAGCCGCACCCACGCCGCGCAGTCCCGGTTCGCGCATCGCCGTATCCCCGGCACCCGCGCGGCCAGCAGGAACAGGTCGCCGAGCCAGTCATAGCGCCACCCCTCGGCCGGCGGCGACCGGAATGCCCGCACCAGCAACGCGGCCAGCAGGACCGTGAGCGCAGACACCACAGCGAGCGCCGCGATCAGCAGCACGGTCATCCAGTTCCAGGACGCCCGATGCGCGCCGACCGCCACCGCGGCCCACTCAGCGCCCGCCGTCAGCGCCACCATGGCCGCCAGCACCGCGACCGCGCGAATCAACTGCTGCGCTCGATCCGACTGCCCGGCCGCCCGCCACAGGAGAAGGCGCAGCGCGATCAAGACCGCGAGGACCGGGACGGTGAACTGCGTCAGCGAGACGGCGGTGTCATAGGGGTCGCCCTGCCACGGGCTCACTGCGCGGACCGGCTTGTCCTGGGTCGCCAGCACCGTGCACCACTCGAACACGGCTGCCGTGACGAGGCCAAGGACGATGACAGATCGCGCTCGCGGGGCGCGCTCCCCGGCGATGAACTCTTCCATGGGCCAGATAGTACACGACACGTACTACGTGGTGTGTACTACGCGACCTGTAAGGTCGTGTCGCATACTATGTGTCGCGTACCATGTGTCGTCCCGAGAGGGGGAGCCGTGCACAGCAACGACGCTCAGCTCCTGGTGCTGACGGCCCTTGCCGACGGCGAGAAGCACGGCTACGCCATCAACACCGCCATCAAGGAGCTGACCGGCGCCCGGCTCGGCCCGGGCAGCCTGTACGGGGCGCTCGCCCGGCTGGAAGCAAGGCGACTGATCGAATCGGCGGCCGAGCCGGCCGGCCAGAAGGACCGGCAGCGCATCGTCCGGATCACGGCGGCCGGCCGGGAGGCGCTTCGCGCCGAGCTCGAGCAGATGACCCATGTCGCCCAGGTGGGACTGCGGGCCTTGCGGCAGGCGCCGGCGTGAACACCACCGCGCTCCTCGTCGCCCTGTACCCTCCGCCGGTCCGCGAGCGCTGGGGAGACGACCTGAGCCGGGAGATCGCGTCGGGCGGCCCCCGCTCCTGGCCCGACACGATCGTCGGCGCCGTCTGGTTGTGGACGCGCCCGAGCGACTGGCCGGAGCGCGCCCCGGGCCAGACTCGCCGCCTCGTTCTCGTGGAGCTGGCCGCGGCCGCGACGTTCGTCGCCCTGCTCCTGCGCGCGGCGGGACAGCCCACCGCCCGGTTCACGGTCAGCTTCGACCATCCGGTCACGAGCGCGTGGGCGGCGGTCATTGTCGCCGGGTTCCTGCTGGCCGCTCCGCTTCCGCCGCGCTGGGCGGCGGTCCGACGTCTGCCGGCCGTTTTCCTGCGGACGCTGGCCGCCCCCGCGGCCGCCTTCACCGCCATGTACCTGCTGGCGCACAGCGGCCTGAGCGCCCATCCGGCGGACGTCGGCCGATACCTGGCGCCCTGCTACTACTGGGCGACGCTGGCCTTCATCGGCCTCCGGCTATGCAGACTTGCCCGCCGGGTCTTCGCGCTGGTGGCGCCGCCGAGCACACCCCGGCTGAGCCTCGCCACGCTCCTCGTGGCGATAGGGCTGGCCTTGGCGGCAGCCCAGAACCTGGCCAGCGAACCCGCGTCGTCGGGTAGGGCCGCGTTGTCAGTCGGGCTGGGAGGCATCGCCATCGCGGCGCTCGCCACGAGCCGCGACCTGCGGCGAGTAGCACGGCAGGACGGGGGAGGCTGAACGTCGTGGCTCAGGCGATGATCATCCAGGGGTGCTCAACCAGGCTGGTCAGCGTCTGCAGGAACTTCGCGGCCAGAGCGCCGTCGATCACCCGGTGGTCGACCGACAGGGTGTACCTGAGCCGGTAGCGCGGCTCCAGGCCGTCCCCGACCACGGTCGGCTCGCGGGTGGTCGCGCCGACGGCCAGGATCGCCGACTCGGGCGGGTTGATGATGGCGGTGAAATGCTCCACCCCGAACATCCCGAGGTTGCTGATCGTGAACGTCCCCCCGCTCGTCTGGGCCGGGGTCAGCTTGCGCTCGGACGCGAGGGCGACCATCTCCTTGGCCTCCGCCCCGAGCTGGGTGACGGTCTTCGCGTCGGCGTCCCTGATGACGGGCACGATCAGGCCGCTTTCGGCCGCCACGGCGACGCCGATGTTGATCCGGTCGTGAATCAGCGTCACGCTGCTTTCGTCGCCGCCGTAGGAGACGTTGACGTCGGGATGCTCGCGCAGCGCCAGCGCGCACGCCCTGATCAGCAGGTCGTTGACGCTGATCTTGGCCCGCCCGGCCTCGGTTAGCTGCGCGTTCAGCGTCGCTCGCAGGTCCATCAGGGCCTGCGCGTCGGCGACCGCGGTCACGTAGAAGTGCGGGATGTCCCGGGCGCTGGCGGACAGGCGACGGGCGATCACCCGGCGGACCTGGCTGACCGGCACGCTCCGCGTCCCGCGCACGTCGTCTGCCTCGGGTGCGGCGGGGACGGCGGCGGCGTCGGACGGCGCGGCCGGCTCCGCGGGCACTGTCACAGCGGGAGCAGCGGCAGCGGGAGCAGCGGCCGTAGTCGCGGCCGGCGCCGGGGTGCCGCCGACCAGCAGGTCGGCGATGTCGGCCCGGATGATGCGACCGCCCGGCCCGCTGCCGGTGACGTGCGACAGGTCGAGGTGGTTCTCCCGCACCAGCTTCCGCACCAGGGGTGACGCGATCTGGCGGCTGCTGCCGTTGGCATCGCCGTTCGCGCCACCGCTCGGCTGGGCGGAAGCGGGGCCTGCGGGCGCCGGCGTCACGGTGGAGGGGCCACCGTTCCTGACCAGAGCCGGCTGCGTCCGTTCGACAAGAGCGGTTGTCGCGGAACCGGCCGGGACGGATGCCGCGGGACCGCTGGCACCGTCGTCGAGCAGGGCGATCGGGGCGCCGATGTCGGCGTTGCTGCCCTCGGCCACCAGGATCTCGGCCAGCGTGCCGGCCTGGTAGGCCTCGTACTCCATGACCGCCTTGTCGGTCTCGATCTCGACCAGGACGTCGCCGATGGCGACCGTGTCGCCCGGCTGCTTGCGCCAGGTCGAGATCGCGCCCTCCTCCATCGTGTCCGACAGGCGCGGCATCTTGATCTCAATCACGACTGCGGGACTCCTAGCGCGAGCGGCGCGGTGCGGTGGCCGACGGCGGCGAGGGTCTGGCGGATGGCGGCGGTCACGTCATCGCGCGAGGGCAGCGCCGCCGTCTCCAGCGTCTTCGAGTAGGGCATCGGCACCTCGGCCATCGCGACCCGGCGGACCGGCGCGTCCAGGTAGTCGAAGGCGCCGTCGGAGATGGAGGCCGCCACCTCCGCGCCGATCCCGTAGGTCAGCCAGTCGTCTTCTAGGACAACGGCGGCGTGCGTCTTCCTGACCGAGGAGACGATCGTCTCCCGGTCGAGCGGGCGCAGGCTGCGCAGGTCCACGACCTCGATGTCGAGTCCGTCGGACTCCGCCAGGGACGCGGCGACCTCGGCCGCGACGTGCGCCATGCGCGAGTAGCCGATCAGCGTCAGGTCCTTGCCCGGGCGGGTCACCAGGGCGCGGCCGATCTCGGCCGGCACGTCGGCGTCGGGGACCTCGCCCTTGGTGTTGTAGAGCGCGAGGTTCTCCAGGAACAGCACCGGGTCGTCGTCGCGGATCGCCGCCAGCATCAGCGCCTTGGCGTCGGCCGGGGTGGACGGGGCCACCACCTTCATGCCGGGGACGAAGGCGTAGAACAGCTCGATGTTCTGCGAGTGCGTGGCTCCGAGCTGCTGGCCGCCGCCGCCCGGGGTGCGGATGACGAGCGGCACGCTCGCCTGCCCGCCGAACATGCCGTAGATCTTGGCCGCGTGGTTGATGATCTGGTCGAGCGCCAGCATGGAGAAGTTGATCGTCATCATCTCGATGACCGGGCGCAGGCCGAGCATCGCGGCGCCGATCGCGGCGCCGGCGAAGCCCTCCTCGGCGATCGGGGTGTCTCGCACCCGCTTCTCGCCGAACTCCTTCAGCAGGCCGGCGGTGATCTTGTAGGAGCCCTCGAAGACGCCGATCTCCTCGCCCATCAGGAAGACGTTGTCGTCCCTGAGCATCTCCGAGCGCAGCGTGTCGTGCAGGGCCTGTCGGTAGCTCATGATCGTCATGCGCTGGCTCCAATACCGGCGACGGGAGCGGGCAGCGGCTCGAACAGGGGGTCGCCCGGCAGCCGCCGCGAGTCGTTCGGCACCGGCGTCGCGTAGGTGTAGTCGAACAGCGTGGAAACGTCCGGGCTCGGGCTGCTGGCGGCGAAGTCGGCGGCCGCGGTGACGATGCCGGCAACCTCTTCCTCGATCGCGGCGATGGCGTCGGGGTCGAGCGCGCCGTCCGCCGTCAGCTTGGCGGCCAGCAGATGGACGGGGTCCTCGTCCTTGAGCCGCTCGGCCTCAGCCGCCGAGCGGTACTTGGCCGGGTCGACGACGGAATGGCCGCGCAGCCGCTCGGTGACGACCTCGAGCAGGTACGGCCGGCCCTGTCGGGCCGCTGCCACGGCCGTTGTCGCCGCCTCCTGCACCGCCAGCGGGTCGAAGCCGTCGACCCGGGCCGACTCCATCCGGTAGGCGGCGCCGCGCTTGTACAGGTCGGGCTCGGCCGACGACTTGGCGACCGTGGTGCCCATGCCGAGGCCGTTGTTGATGATGACGAACACGATCGGCAGGTTCCACAGGGCGGCGATGTTCAGGGACTCGTGGAAGGCGCCGATGGCGGTGGTGCCGTCGCCGAGGGTGCACATCACGACCTCGTCGCCGCCCCGGTAGTCGATGGCGAGCGCCGCGCCGGTCGCCAGCGGGAGCTGGCCGCCGACGATGCCGTAGCCGCCGAGCAGCCGGTGGGTGACGTCGAACATGTGCATCGACCCGCCCCAGCCCTTGGAGACGCCGTCGACCCGGCCGTACAGCTCGGCCATGACCCGGTTCGGGTCGATGCCGCGCATGATCGCGTAGCCGTGCTCGCGGTAGTTCGTGAACAGGTAGTCGGTGGGCCGCAGGGCCGACATGAGGCCGACCACGGCGGCTTCCTCGCCCAGGTTCAGGTGGCAGTAGCCGCCGATGAGCGCCTCGGTGTAAGCGCGGGCGGCGCGCTCCTCGAAGCGGCGGACGAGCACCATGTCCCGGTAGAACCCGCGGAGCTGCGCGTGCCGTTCACCGAGGGCTGCCTGCGGCGCCGTGCGCCGCTGACGTGCCTGAGTTGCCATCGCGTGGCCTTCCCCGGCCTCGTGGGCCGCGCAGGAAAATAATGAAACTGTTTCGTATCATTCTATGCAGAACCCATGCTGGCCACGCAAGGCGGCAGGCGGCAGAATTCGGGAAAAGCGCAGGACTCAGCGGTGCGAGGAGGGAGGGCCATGGGCGGGCAGCCGGAGATCCAGCCGCGCAAGCGCGGACGGCCGACGGCGCAGGAGCGCCGCGCGCGGGAATCGGAGATCCTCAGCAACGTCCTGCGCGTCTTCCTCCGCTGCGGCTACGGTGCGAGCACGGTCGACGAGCTCGCGTCGGCCGCCCAGGTGACCAAGCGCACCCTCTACGCCTACTACGGCGACAAGGCGGGGCTCTTCGCGGCCATGGTCACGCAGCTCGCCGCCACCGTGAGCCTGGACGCGACCAGCGACGACGACACGCTCGAGGTGCTGGCCGCGCGCATCGTCAGCCGGCTCCACTCCGATGAGCTCGTCGGCCTGCACCGGCTGGTGATCGCCGAGTCCGCCCGGTTCCCCGAGCTCGCGCTGATCCTGCACAGCAGCGGCGACGCCAGGCACATCGCCAGGCTCGCCGAGCACATCCGGGCCGAGCGCGGCCCGGCCAGCGAGCCACTGGCAGAACCGCTGTTCTCCCTGCTGCTGGGCGAGAAGCACCGCCGGAGACTGCTCGGCATCGACCCCGCGCCCACCCCGGCCGAGGCCGCCGGGCACGCGCGGGCGGCGCTGGCCCAGCTCGGCCTCGGATCAGCGCCCGCCGACGGCGGCTAGTACGGGTAGTGCACGGGGCCGGGGTTGAGGGTCAGCCAGCGGCGCTCGGTGAACTCCTCGAGGTTGGCGTCGCCGCCAGAGCGGCCGCCGAGGCCCGACTGGCCGATCCCGCCGAACGGGGCTGCCGCCTCGTCTTGCGGGGTGGCGTCGTTGACGTGCACCATGCCTGCCCGCAGTCGCCGGGCGATTTCCGCGCCGCGGAACAGGTCCGCCGTGACCACCGAGTTGACCAGCCCGTAGCCGGTGTCGTTGACGAGCGCGACCGCCTCGTCGGCGTCCTTGACCACCACGACCGGCGCGATCGGGGCGAAGATCTCCTCCGTCCACAGGGCGGAGCCGGTCGGCACCCCGGTGACGACCGTGGGCTGGAAGAACGGGGCGTTGGTGGTCCCGCCCGCCACGATCGTGGCGCCGTCGGCCACCGCGTCGGCCAGCAGCCCGGCCGCGCGGTCGAGCTGGCGCTGGTTGATCATCGGGCCGAGGCCCACGTCTTCGGTAGA
>Ga0208717_1000278_pt1 | contig 18816 bp, 13 predicted proteins | sample NGESurF53shallow_FD_184489 | JGI IMG/M metagenome (GOLD analysis project Ga0208717, IMG submission 184489) | Arctic peat soil microbial communities from Barrow, Alaska - NGEE Surface sample F53-3 shallow (SPAdes) | ecosystem: Environmental > Terrestrial > Soil > Wetlands > Peat ... | reverse complement strand
CGACGAGGCCACGCCCCACGACAACGATCAACGGGACGCCGATCAGCTCGGCGTCCTTGAACTTCACCCCGACCGATACGCCGGTTCGGTCGTCGAGCAGCACACTCACGCCCGCGGCCGTAAATTCCCTCGCGAGCTTCTCGGCGGCAGCGAGCTGATCGTCCTTGCCCGCGGCGACGAGGTGGACGTCGGCCGGTGCCACCGATGACGGCCAGACCAACCCGAGTTCGTCGGAGTGTTGCTCAGCTAGCGCGGCGACCGCACGGGAGACACCGACGCCGTACGAACCCATGGTGATGCGGATCGGCTTGGCGTCGGGACCCAGCGCGTCGAGCCCGAACGCGGTGGCGTACTTGCGACCGAGCTGGAAGATGTGGCCGATCTCAATGCCGCGCGCGATCGACAACCGGCCACCGCATCGCGCACACAGGTCGCCGTCGCGGATCTCGACCGCGCCGATCTCGCCGTCCGGCTCGAAGTCTCGACCGCGCACGACTGCCGCGGCATGCCGGCCCTCTGCGTTCGCGCCGGTGACCCACGCACTGCCCGGGACAACGAGCGGGTCGACGAGGTAGCGGATGCCAAGTTCCTTCAAGATCTGCGGCCCGATGTAACCCTTGACCAGCCCGGGTTGCGCCGCGAGGTCGGCTGGCTCGGCTTGCGCGACCTCCGCGGGTTCGAGCTGGCCTTGCAGGCGCTTGAGGTCGACATCGCGGTCGCCGGGCACGCCGACAACAAGCAGCTCCCACTTGTTGGTGCCTGGCGCGAGTGTCTTCAGCACGAGGTTCTTCAACGTGTCGGCGCCGGTAAACGTGCGACCAAGGTCGAGGCTGTTGAGGTGATCGACCAGGGTCGCGATCGTCGGCGTGTCAGGAGTGTCGAGAAGCTGCAGCTGCGGATGCCCGGCCGGGTCGACGGGCGGTGGCACCGCGATCTCGACGGCCTCGGTGTTCGCGGCGTAGTCGCAGTTCTCGCACTGCACGAACGAGTCTTCGCCGGACGGCGTCGGGGCAAGAAACTCCTCCGACGCCGAGCCGCCCATGGCCCCTGAGACCGCATAGACGATCCGGTAGTCGAGACCGAGCCGCTCGAACATTCGTTGGTAGGTCACGCGGTGGTCGGCGTACGACTTCGCCAGCCCCTCGTCGTCCAGGTCAAAGCTGTAACTGTCCTTCATGACGAACTCGCGGCCGCGCAGGATGCCGGCGCGCGGGCGGGCTTCGTCGCGGTACTTCGTCTGGATCTGGAACAGCGTGACCGGGTAGTCCTTGTACGAGGAGTACTCACCCTTGACGAGCAGCGTGAACAGCTCCTCGTGAGTGGGCGCGAGCAAGTAGTCGGCGCCCTTGCGGTCTTTCAGGCGAAACAGCAGGTCGCCGTAGTCGGTCCAGCGACCGCTGGTCTCGTAGATCTCTCGCGGAACGAGCGCCGGGAAATGGACCTCCTGCGCGCCCATGCGCTCCATTTCGTCGCGCACGATCGCCTCGACCTTGCGGAGCACGCGATAGCCGAGCGGCAGCCACGAGTAGACGCCGGGTGCAACGCGGCGGACGTAGCCGGCGCGCACCAACAGCCGGTGGCTCACAACCTCGGCGTCGGCAGGGTCCTCACGCAGCGTGCGCAGGAACAGCGTCGACATCCGCAAGATCACGTGATGGAGCCTATCTGGCGCGCTAGAACAGCACCGACATGAAGCTGCCGACCTCGACGAAGCCGACCCTCGTGTAGGCCGCCCGCGCAGCAGTGTTGTAGTCGTTGACGTACAGGCTCACAACCGGCGCGACGCTCTCTTGGGCCTGCGCGACGACCGCTGCCATGCCGCCGTTGGCGTAACCGCGCCCGCGTAGCGCCGGGTCTACCCAAACCCCCTGGATCTGGCACGCCTCCTGGGTGGCGGCGCCGACCTCGGCCTTGAAGACCACCCGGCCGTCCTCGATCCGCGCGAACGCACGGCCTTGCCCAATGAGCTCCCCCACCCTGGCCCGATACAGCGAACCGCCGTCGCCATTCGCCGGCGAGATCCCGACCTCCTCGGTGAACATCGCGACGCACGCCGGGTAGAGGATGTCGAGCTCGTCGGGCCGCACCCGACGTACCAACGGGTCGGGCGCGATCTTCGGCGCATCGCTGATCGCCATTAACGGCTGATGCGACCGGACGTCGCGGGGCGGGCCCCACGTCGGTTCGAGGAGCGACCACAGCAACCCAACCTGGTCGCGCGGCCCGACGATCGACGAACAGCGGCGCCCCTGGCGGCGGGCCTTCTCGGCGAAACCACGACACGCGTCAGCGCTGGCCCCCACCGGAACCAGATTGGCGCCGGCGTAGCAAAGCGACGCGAGCCGACCACCGGCGACGAAGCCCCACACTTCGGCGCCCAAGCGCCACGGATCCAGGCCGGCGCTCTCGACACGGGAGCTCACGAACACGTTCGCGACGGGATCGCGATCCAGTAGATCCCTGACCGAATCGAGTTCACGATCGTCGAGGACCCGTACAGGCGTACCACGCAGCACGAACTGCCCTCGCTTCTACGTTCGGCGCGGCCGCCCCGAGATTGTTCCCTAGACGACGGTGACCTGCGGCTCGCCGGAGGCTACGCCGTCTGACGCCATCTCGTCAGCCAGGCGCATCGCTTCTTCAATCAGAGTTTCCACAATCTGAGCTTCCGGCACGGTCTTGACGACCTCGCCGCGGACGAAGATCTGGCCCTTCCCGTTGCCCGAGGCCACGCCGAGATCGGCCTCGCGAGCCTCGCCAGGGCCGTTGACGACGCAGCCCATCACGGCCACCCGTAGCGGGACGGTCATGCCCTCGAGACCCGCGGTGACCTCTTCGGCGAGCTTGTACACATCTACCTGGGCACGCCCGCACGACGGGCACGACACGATCTCGAGCTTGCGCTGACGAAGGCCGAGCGACTCGAGGATGCCGATGCCGACCTTGACTTCCTCGACGGGCGGGGCCGACAGCGAGACCCGGATTGTGTCGCCGATGCCCTCTGAGAGCAGGATGCCGAAGGCAACCGCCGACTTGATCGTGCCCTGCATCAGCGGGCCAGCCTCGGTCACACCGAGGTGCAAGGGGTAGTCGGTCTCGGCGGCGAGTTGGCGGTAGGCCTCGATCATGATGAGCGGGTCGTGGTGCTTCACGGAGATCTTGATGTCGTGGAAACCGTGCTCCTCGAACAGGCTGGCCTCCCACTTCGCCGACTCGACGAGGGCTTCAGGAGTTGCCTTGCCGCCGTACTTCGCGAGCATCCGCGGGTCGAGGGAGCCGGCGTTCACGCCGATCCGGATCGGTGTGCCGTGGTCCTTCGCGGCGAGCGCGATCTCCTTGACCTGGTCGTCGAACTTCTTGATGTTGCCGGGGTTCACCCGAACCGCCGCGCAGCCAGCCTCGATCGCGGCGAACACGTACTTCGGCTGGAAGTGGATGTCGGCAATCACCGGGATCTGAGACTTCTTCGCGATCATCGGCAGCGCGTCAGCGTCATCCTGGCTCGGCACCGCGACCCGCACGATCTGACAACCGGACGCCGTGAGCTCGGCAATCTGCTGCAGCGTCGCGTTGACGTCGGCCGTCAGCGTGATGCACATCGACTGCACTGAGACAGGAGCGTCGCCACCGACCAGGACTCCGCCGACGTTCAGCTGCCGCGAGATCCGCCGGGGCGCCAGCGGGCTCACGGGTGGCATCTCGGGGAGCCCCAAGTTGACGGTTGTCACGGCGAGCCTCTCGATCGGAGCTGCTGGTTTAACGGCTATTGGTTGAACGGGTTTGCGACGGGGTTGGCGATATCTGCTACCAGGATCAACGCTGACACCGCCACAATTATGGCCAGCACGCCGTAGGTAAACGGCATCAGCTTGTTCAAATCGACCGGACCGGCCGGAATCAGGTGGCGACGCCGCCGCCAGGCGTTCCGGATCTTCTCGTAACCCAGGATTGCGACGTGTCCGCCGTCGAGGGGCAAGAACGGGAAGAGGTTGAAGATCCCGACGAAGATGTTCACCGACGCGACGATCTCGATCACCGTTTCGGCCCCGCCTGAGACCCCATACGCCGAGAACGCTTCACCGGCATAGCGGCCGACGCCGAACACGCTGGTGACCTGGCCGCCGCTGCTGCCCGTCGTGGCCTGCCGCTTCTCGCTCGGATGACTGATCAGCTGACCGATCTCATGGGGCACCACGCCGAGCGCCTTGAAGCTATCGACAAACAGGCTGCCGAACCCGTGGAAGCTCCCGGTCACCGCACCGAGGAAGCCGACGCGCAGGTATTTGGCCTCCCTGGCGTCGTTGAGTTCAAGACCTACCTTCGCCTTGCCATCGACGATGGCTGGCGTGACGACGAGGTTGATCGTGCTGCCCGCTCGCGCAACGGTGAACGCGACCGGACCATGGGGTGCGTTGCTGATCAACGAAATGAGTTGCTGGGTGCCGTGCGTGACCGGCTGGCCGTTGACCGCGGTGATGACGTCGTTGGGCTTGAACTTGCCTACGGCGGGTGCCGGAGTGGCGCCTGCCGGGCACGCCTGACCGGTCGACGTGCTCAGGCAGTTCTCGACGGTGACCACGCGCGATGCGCCGTGAACGACGCTCGGCCAGCTTAGTAGGACGATGAACAGCAGCACCAACGCGATGATGAAGTGCATCGTCGAACCCGCGACCAGCACGATGAAGCGCTGCCAGCCTGGCTTGTTGATGAATGCTCGCGGCTGATCCTCGACCGAGATTTCCTCGAGCGGCGTCATCCCGATGATCTTCACGAAACCACCGGCAGGGATGGCCTTGACCCCATACTCGGTCTCGCCCTTTTGCCGCGACCACAAGGTTGTGCCGAAGCCGACGAAGAACTGGGTGGCCTTCATCCCGAAGAGCTTGGCCGTCACAAAGTGGCCCGCCTCGTGAAGCATCACCGAAACCAATAGCGCGATCACGAAGGCGAGGACGCCGATGGTCATCATGGTGCGAGTTCTCCCGTCGTCCGCCCTGCGAACTGAGCCGCAGGCGCGGAAATACCTGTGCCGTAGATGAGGGCGCGGGCCCGCACGCGAGCGAGGGACTCCGCACGGAGAACATCTGAGAGCTGTCCGAGGTTCCCCGTTCCTTCTTCGGCAGATTCGTCGAGAACCCGAGAGACCGTGTCGACGATGCCGGTGAAGGCCAGGTCACCACCCAGGAACGCGGCGACCGCCTCCTCATTCGCGGCGTTGTAGGTTGCCGGGGCGACGCCGCCCGCGGTGCCGACCTGCCGGGCCAGGGCGACGGCAGGAAAGGCTGCGTCGTCCAGCGGCTCGAAGGTCCAGCTCTGAGCGGTCGTCCAATCACAGGCGGGGACGGCGTCGGCCACCCGGTGTGGCCACGCGAGCGCCATCGCGATCGGCAGGCGCATGTCGGGCGGCGAGCACTGCGCCAGGGTCGAGCCGTCAGTGAACTCCACCATCGAGTGCACCACCGATTGGGGGTGCACCACGACGTCGATCGCCGTCAGCGGAAGGTCGAAAAGGAGGTGGGCCTCGATCAGCTCGAGGCCCTTGTTCACCAGGGTCGCCGAGTTGATGGTGACGACGGGACCCATGCGCCAAGTCGGGTGCGCGAGCGCCTGCGCGGGTGTGACCGTCGACAGAGCCGCGGCTTGCTTGCCACGAAAGGGTCCCCCGCTAGCCGTCAGGATCAGCCGGCGCACCTCGGCTGCGCGTCCGCCGCGAAGGCACTGCGCCAGCGCGGAATGCTCGGAATCAACCGGCACGATCTGCCCTGGCTTGGCGGCTGCTTTCACCAGCGGGCCGCCGACGATCAGCGACTCCTTGTTGGCGAGCGCGAGGGTGTACCCGGCGCTTAACGCCGCCAGCGTCGGGGCGAGGCCGATCGATCCCGTCATGCCGTTGAGCACGGTCCCGCCCGTCGGCGAACCGTCGGAAAGCGGCCAGCTCGCGACGTCGGACGCAGCGTCGTCGCCGACGAGCAGCTTCGGCGTCACCACGGCACCGCCGGTCCGCTCCGACGCGCCTGCGAGTGCTGCCACCAGGTCGGACGCCGACCCGCGGGCGATGCCGATGACCTCGACATTGAACTCGACGGCCTGGTCGGCGAGCAGGTCGAGCCGGTCGCCACCACTCCCCAGCCCGACCACCCGGAACAAGTCGGGATTGCGCCGGATCACGTCAAGAGCCTGGGTACCGATCGATCCGGTAGACCCCAGGATGACGACGTCCCGGCGCTGGCTCACCTCACCAGTGTCTCGTACCGGCCCGTTCCGTGACTGCGATCGGTCCCCGGGTTGCTCGACTCGCCCACCCCGTGCGTAGTCCACCACCTTGCTAGCGGCGCCGGCGCCCACCAGTTCGTCGCGCCTAGTAGCCGCATGACGGCGGGCACCAGCATCGCGCGCACGATCGTGGCGTCGACGAAGATCGCCAGCGCCATGCCGAAGCCGAGCATCTTGAGCGTCGTTACCTGCGAGGTAGCAAAGGCGCCAACCACGATGACAAGCAGGAGCGCGGCGCTGGTGATGATGCGACCGCTGCGCTGGAGCCCGTGCGCAACCGCGAGCCGGTTGCGGGCGTCCGGCGACTCGCCGCTACCGGCCGAGGCATCCCATTCCTCGCGAATCCGGCTGAGCAGGAACACCTCGTAGTCCATCGATAACCCGAACACCACAGCGAGCATGAGAATCGGGTCGGTCGCGTCGAGGTAACCGAGTTTGGTGAACCCGAACAGATTCGAAAGGTGCCCGCTCTGGAAGATCCAGGTGACCGCGCCGAACGACGCACCGATCGACAGCGCGTTCATCAGTACTGCCTTGAAGGGCAGCACAAACGAACCGAACGCGAGGAACAGCAGCACGAGCATCGCGACGATCATGACCGCGAGCATCCATGGCAGGACGTGCCCGATGCTGTGGAGCTGGTCGACGAGAAACGCCGTGAAGCCGCCGACGAGAACGTGCGCACCCGACGGTGGCGGCACCGCGCGCACTCGCGCAAGCGCGTCGCGTGCGGCGCTCGAAATGGGGTCACCGTTAAAGGCCACCTGCACGAGCACGTTGTCGCCATGCACGGCGGCTACGGCCGCCCCTGTAGCACCTTGCACGGAACCGAGCCGCTTCACGTAGGCCGGGATGACAGCCGGATTCTGGACGCCCTCGACGACAACCTGGATCGGATTCGTTGCGTTCGAAGGAAAATCGCGTGCCAACGTGTCGCTCACTACGCGACCAGGCGCACTGACCGGCAACACCGTGGCCGTGTAGCCGCCGAAGATCACATTCGCGAACGGCGCCGCCATCACAGCGAGAACAACGACGATCGCCACGGTGTACACCAGCGGCCGCCGCATCACGCTGTGTGCAAGCCGGTACCAACCGCCGGTCTCCGCCACGGTGCCGTCTTGCCCGGACGCCGGCTGCTCGACGTCCGCTTTCGTGTTGCTCTTCATCCATGGCACAGGCAGCCGCAGCGAGTTCACTCGATGCCCAAGAATCGCTAGCAGCGCGGGCAGCACGGTCGTCGCAGCAACCACATCGAGCAGGACGACGGCAACTCCGCCATAGCCCATCGACCGCAGGAATGTCTCGGGATAAAGGGTCAGCGACGCGAGCGACGCGGCGATAGTGACTCCGGAGAACGCGACCGTTCGCCCCGCGGTCGCCATCGTGCGAGTCAACGCGCGCTGAACCGTCGGTTGGCGGTCAAGCTCCTCGCGGAATCGGCTCACGACGAACAGGGCGTAATCGACCGCCATGCCGAGGCCAAGCACGGTCACCAGATTCAGCGCGAACACGGAGACGCTGACGAATGTCGTCAACAGCCGCAGGACCGCGGACGCGCCGACGATGGCCAGGATCCCGACGGCGAGCGGCAGGCCGGCTGACACGAGACTGCCGAAGATGACGATGAGCAGCACCAGCACGATCGGTAGAGAGACAAGCTCAGCGCGGCGCAAGTCGGTGCTGACCTGACCGCTGATTTCCTTGTTCAGCGTGACTGTTCCGCCGTACTGCACAGTGATACCGGGAAGGTCCGCCTTCGCCAATGTGTCGCGCGCGACGGCAAGCGAGTGCTCTTGCGTCGCATCCGTCTTGCCCGCAAGTGAAAGCCCGACGTAGGTCGCCAGGCCGTTGGTCGAGAGCTGCTGCGGGCGGTGGGTCGTCCAGTACGTGGTGTAACTCGGCACCTGGGCGCGAGGTAACGAGGCGAGGGCTGTCTCGATGCTCCGCTGGACGGTCCTGGTCGAGATCGGTTGCTGGCTGGTGAAGAGGACGACGGCGTCTTGCGTCGGCACGTCCAGTTTGTTGTTGATGTCGTTGCCGGCTTTCACCGACTCGCTGTTTGGGTCGTAGTACCCGCCGCTCGACAAGTGCTTGCTTACCGAGCCGCCCCACAGGCCGCCGAGAATTAGCAGCAGAAGACTGACAATCAGGACTCGCTTGCGACGCGCAAAGACGCGCACGCCGAGACGCTCGAACATAACGCTCAGGCTAAACGGCGGCCTTGCATCGGGAAAGCAGCGGTACTGCCACTTGGCTGCTATCCGGCGAGTGACACGTCCGAGCGCACCAGCCCCACGGCCAGCTCCGTCACCCGGCGGATCCGCTCAAGCTCCGCCTGGTGGAACGACGGCTTGTCGGCGCGGCCGCAGACCAGCACCGCGTCGAACGGTGACAGTGGCGTGGCCGCCAGTTGGACGCCGTCGACCTCGATCGCCGCCGACCGGATGACGGCAATCTCTGGCAGCACGATCACGTCGTCGGGCCGCGCACTTGCGTACAGAACGACAGGTGCGCCAGACGCATACGTGACACTGGCCGCCCAGTCGGCGCCGAACGCGAGGGCGGCCATGTCGACGAGGGTGTCGAGACCGCGCGAGGCCGTGGCGAGAACCTGGCTCAGCAGATCGATGTCAGGAAAGGCGCCAGGCACCTGGCGCGACGGTCGGAGCCCGAGCACGGTCACCCCTCGCACGCTTGCCACGCGCTGCGACAGCACGTCCGCCGAGCGAGCTTCTGGCCAGCTGAGGTAGATGTCGTCGATTGCCCGACCGGACTCTCGCTCGAGAACCGCGATGGTGCGGATGTCGGCACCGACGTCAGCGAGCGCGGCCGTGATTTGGGCCAGCATGCCGGGACGATCGGGCACGCTAATCCGCAGGTGCATCAGCATCGGCCATCTCCCGTCGATTCCAGTCGAGTTGTCGTGCAGTCCCAGAATGTTGTCGTGCGGTCCCAGAATGCCAGGTAAAGGTTTCCGGCAGGTGAATTGCAATTGAGAGAGGGCGGCGTCGGATCTGCGACGCCGCCCTCACCATTCACGCCAACCGGGCGACGGATTCCGTCGCCTAAGTCATCACCAACGGTCGTTACCGTCAGGCTCAACAAGGGCGTTGGTCGGATACAGTACATCTTCCCGGACATGCTCCTTCAACGCCCTCTCATGCCCGGCGATCTTGGAGGCGTCATGACCGACTCCGACCGACTTGCCGCCGTCCCCGCTCGCGGTGGGCCAGGATTGCCGCAGGAGCGGCGACTGGTGACCGCGATCCCAGGCCCGCGGTCGGTCGAGCTGCTTGCCAGGCGAACCGACGCGGTCGCACGCGGCGTGAGCATCGCCCTCCCAGTCTTCATCGAGTCGGCCGGCGGTGGCGTCGTCGTCGACGTCGACGGCAACTCACTGATCGATCTCGGCTCAGGCATCGCCGTCGTCGGCGTCGGTAACGCGGCCGATAACGTCGTCAGTGCGGTGCGCGATCAGGTCGCCGCCTTCACGCACACGTGTTTCATGGTGACGCCATACGAGGGATACGTGGCCGTTTGCGAGCAACTGAACGCGCGCACGCCGGGCGCTCACGCGAAGAAGTCGGCACTGTTCAATTCCGGCGCCGAAGCAGTTGAGAACGCGGTCAAGATCGCGCGTGCCTACACCGGCCGATCAGCTGTCGTCGCCTTCGAACACGCGTACCACGGCCGCACCAACATGACAATGGCACTGACCGCCAAGAACATGCCCTACAAGCACTCCTTTGGCCCGTTCGCGCCGGAGGTCTACCGGCTGCCTATGGCCTACCCCTATCGCTGGCCGACCGGGCCAGAAAACTGCGGCGCAGAGGCGGCGGCCGAGGTCATTGGGGCTATGAAGACGCAGCTCGGCGCCGACAGCATCGCGGCCGTTCTCATCGAGCCGATCCAGGGCGAGGGCGGCTTCATCGTCCCTGGCGCGGGCTTCATGAAGGCATTGTCGGAGTTCTGCACCGCCAACGGCATCGTCTTCATCGCCGACGAGATTCAGACCGGCTTCGCTCGCACGGGTGACATGTTCGCGTCGACGCACGAAGGCGTGGTGCCAGACCTCATCACCACAGCGAAGGGCATCGCTGGCGGCATGCCGCTCTCCGCAGTGACTGGCCGGGCCGAGATCATGGACGCTGCGCACGTGGGTGGCCTTGGCGGCACATATGGCGGCAACCCGGTGGCATGTGCCGCGGCACTGGGCGCGATGCGCACGATCGACGAGCTCGATCTCATGGGCCGGGCGCGCGACATCGAGGCCATCATGTTGCCGCGACTTCGTGCGATGGCCGAGAAGTTCGACTGCATCGGCGACGTGCGCGGGCGTGGCGCCATGATCGCCGTCGAAATCGTCAAGCCGGGCACGATCGAGCCCGACGCGGCCACGACGTCAGCGGTAGCGAAGGCTTGTCATGTGGCTGGAGTCGTCGTACTCACCGCAGGCACCTACAGCAACGTCTTGCGCTTCCTGCCACCCTTGGTGATTCCAGAACACCTGCTACATGAAGGCCTTGAGGTCGTCGAGCAAGCATTCGCCGCACTCTGACCCGACCAGGCCTTCACATCACGTGCGTTCGTTGCCCTCAGAGGGCAGTAAATCCCCACGATTGGGTCGAGCAGTTGGAAACCTCGACGTAGCCCGCGGGCTCCGAGAGCCGGCTTACGGACCGGCGAGCTGCGTGTTCGCTTCGTGCAACTCGTCGGCACCTTCAAGCAGCATCGTGGCGCCAGCTTCGCGAAAGTCGTCGAGGCCAGCGAGGAACGTACGCAACACAGGCTCGCTAGCAAGGACCGTGACTGTGACCGCGGCCGGGTGCGACAACGAGATCGTGCGCGGACCATCGCCCTCGACCTCCAACTGCGACGCTCGGGAGACGGTCGCGCCGGCGATGCCCGCAGCGTGCGCGCGAAGAATGATCTCTTCGGGCATGACTCTCGCCCCGGTGCGGTCGGCCGCACCGAGATAGATGGTGAGCCGTGCCACCGAATCGTCTATCGCCATTGGGCACTCCCGGATCGCTGGCAAGTGGTGCGCCGCGGCCCATCGTGCCAACTGGACTCCGAAAAGTGCGACTGCCGAGCCGATAAACATGTGGGCAGTTACGCAGAATGCCCCATATGGGCTAATAGATCCGGTCAGCCAGCGTCGCGCAGTGCGGCCACCGAGTCGGTCCCTAGGCTGGTGATGTACGCCGGTTCGCGAGGCGACAGGTCGACCTCGTCCGCCGGACATGGCCGATCGAACCAGTAGCCCTGGCCCTTGTCGCAACCGAGTTCGAACAGCAAGGCGCCCTGGTACGGGTGCTCGATTCCTTCGGCAACAACGTGGAGTCCGAGGGCGCGAGCCATCGCGATGATGGCGGCCACCAGCGGTGCTCGCGTGGCCTCAGCGGGCAATGTGCTGACGAAAGACCGGTCGATCTTGACAACGTCGACCGGCAGCTGGTCGAGCCGACTGAGGCTGGAGTACCCAGTGCCGAAGTCGTCGATCGCTATGCCGATACCGAGCGCGTGCAGCTCCTCAAGGGCCGCGATGACCGGCGCCGGGTTGCCCTCGAATGCAGTTTCTGTCAGCTCAAGCACCAGCTGCGACGCCGGCAACCCGGCGTCCAGCAAGATCGCCTTGACCTGTGATACGTAGCCCGGATTGCGCAACTCGCGCCCACACACGTTGACGCTCGCACTGAGCGGGCGGCCATGTGCGGCCGACCAGAGGGCGATCTGGCGGGCTGCAGTGGAGAGCATCAGTGCGCCAATGTCTTCGATCGCACCGGTTGCTTCGGCGGCCGGGATGAACGCGTCGGGAGCCACCAAACCGTGGCCCGGCCGGATCCATCGCGCGAGTGCCTCGAAGCCGGCAACGACACCAGTACCGAGATCGATGATCGGTTGGTAGTAGGCGACGATCTCGCCGTCAGCGACGGCGCGACGAAGCTGCGCCTCTTCGGAGTTCCCACTGCTGTCGTGGTACGTAAGCCTGTTGCGACCGTTGCGCTTCGACTCATAGAGCGCAGTGTCGGTGCGCGCGGCGAGCAGCGACACCGTATCGCCGGGCTGCCAGTCGGAGGCACCGGCAGAACAGGTGTGCGCCTTGGGCATCGCCGCCTGCAACCGACCGATCACCATCGCGACTTCGCCCGGCAGTGCGTCGGTGATCAGCAGCGCGAACTCGTCGCTGCCGTTACGCGCGAGGAAATCGGTGTCACGTAGCAGTGGACGCCAGGCGGCCGCAATCGCTCGCAGTAACCGGTCTCCGCCGCCCTGACCTTCGGTGTTGTTGACGGATCGGAAGTGGTCGACGTCAAGGAACGCCAGGGCGACCGAGTGGGTACCCGGCGATGCCCCGGCTAATGCCTCACTCAAGTGACGGTCGAGTGCGCGGCGGTTCGGCAACCCGGTCAACGTGTCGATCTCGGCGGCGTCGGCGGCACGAACAAGGCGGCCTACGACCACGCCAACCACGACGAGCGTCCCCGGCAACAAGATGACCTGACCGAAGTCGACGTCGCCCATCACCCAAAGGATCGTCAAGTCGCATGCGACTGCGACCGCGAGATGCAAGCACGCCGACGGCCATGCAAAGAAGAAGAAGCAGTTCACGGCGACGAACATGTACAGGGTTGAGTATGCCATCGAGGTCCGGCCGCCGCCGCCCTCATACATGCTCAGCGCGATCACCAGGTTGCCGTTGAGAATCAGCAGGTGGTAACACCACCGCGGCCAATGCTGGCCGCGGGCAACGAGGGCGACTCCGACACCGAGCGCCGCAGCCGCGATCACCGTCAAGACGATGCGGTGGACGCCGGCGCGCTGGGGAAATGCGAGACCGACCAGCGACATCGACGCAGCGCAGATATAGAGCATGCCCGAGGTCTTCGCCATCGCTCGCGGCGTCGCGATCGCCGGGGCGGAGGCGGAGCGGATCGCTCGGGTGCCGCTGCCGATGTTCGTGCGAGCAGCGGAACGCCAGGGCAAGGCAGGGCCGACGCCGGGAGCGTCGGCAGATCTCGCCGTGATCGCACGCACCATGGGCCAATCGCGTCGGGAGTCGGGTGGCTCCCGGTGATCGGCGATTAGCCAATCGGGAAGCCGTGCAGCCCTATCGACACCACGGGTGCCACCCTGAGCAGGAAAGGGCACGGGTAACCGCCAGCTGCGCGGACCCATTACTCTAAACGGGTGAACGGGCAGCTGCCGTCGCCGGCTCAGCCGTTCGTGGGGAAGCCAAGATTGAGGCCTCCGTGGCTGGGATCGAGCCACCGCGACGTGACGACCTTGCCTCTGGTGAAGAAGTGCACGCCCTCAAGGCCGTGTGCGTGGGTATCGCCGAACAGCGACGACTTCCAGCCTCCGAATGAGTAGTAGGCCATCGGGACCGGGATCGGCACGTTGATGCCAACCATGCCGACGGACACCTCGTTCTGGAATCGGCGAGCCGCCCCACCATCGTTGGTGAAGATCGCGGTGCCATTGCCGTACGGACTCGCATTGACCAACGCGAGCGCAGCGTCGTAGCTGGGCGAGCGCAAGACCGAGAGCACCGGACCGAAAATCTCGTCGGTGTAGCACGACATCGACGGCGTCACGTGATCGAGCAACGAAGGCCCGAGCCAGAAGCCGTCGGGGTCGCCGTCGATAGGCGCGTCGCGCCCGTCGACGACCAGCGTCGCACCGGCGGAGGCGCCGGCATCGAGATACGAGGCGACCTTGTCGCGGTGCGGGCGGGTGACCAGCGGCCCCATGTCGCAGCCGCGGCGGCCATCGCCGATGCGCAACGTGGCCATCCGGGTTTGGATGCGCTCGACCAGCTCGTCGCCCACCGGATCGACCGCCACTAGGGCGGAGATCGCCATGCAGCGCTCACCCGCGGAGCCGAAACCCGCGTTAACTGCGGCATCGGCCGCGAGATCGAGATCTGCATCTGGCAACACGACCATGTGGTTCTTCGCACCACCGAGTGCTTGCACGCGCTTACCGTTCCTCGTGCCGGTCTCGTACACGTAACGCGCGACCGGCGTGGAGCCCACGAACGAGATCGAGCCGACGTCGGGGTGGTTCAGCAGGGCGTCGACAGCTTCCTTGTCGCCATGGACGACATTCAGGACGCCGTCGGGCAGGCCTGCCTCGGCGAAGAGCTCGGCAAGCAGGTTCGCGGCCGACGGATCCTTCTCACTCGGCTTCAGCACCACGGCGTTGCCACACGCGATCGCGATCGGGACGAACCACAGCGGCACCATCGCCGGGAAGTTGAACGGTGAGATCACGCCGACGACGCCGACAGGTTGCCGGATCGAGTACACGTCGACCTTCGTCGACACGTTCTCCGAGAAGCCGCCCTTCAGCAACTGCGGGATGCCACACGCGAACTCGACGACCTCGAGCCCTCGGGCGACCTCGCCGGCAGCATCGGAGAGCACCTTGCCATGTTCCGAGGTGATAGCCGCGGCGACGTCACCGCTGCGCTGACGCAACAGCTCGCGCATTGCGAACATGACCGACGTGCGCTTCGACAGCGAGGCCGACCGCCAATCGCGCCAAGCGTCGGCTGCGGCCGCGACGGCTTGATCGACGTCGTCGGACGACGCGAAGTCAACGTGTCCGGTGATCTGGCCGGTCGCCGGGTCGAAGACGTCACCGTGGCGGGCAGACTCCCCCGTGTGCGGCTTGCCGCCGATCCAGTGGGTGATGCGACGAACCTCGCTCATCGGACGATCACCGCGGCCGATGTGTTCGCGGCTTCGACTGCAGCGAAGGATTTCGCCAAGACGTCGAGCCCTTCGACAGCTTCGGCTTCGGTGATAGTCAACGCAGGGGCGATACGTAGCACGTTGCCGTGCAAGCCGCCCTTGCCGATCAGCAGACCGCGCTCGCGGGTCTCTTCCATCATCCGCGTGGCCGCGCCGGGGTCAGGCGTCTTCGAGCCGGGCACGACGAGCTCGACACCGATCATGAGTCCCTTGCCGCGCACATCGCCGATGAACTGATGCGTATGTTGAAGGCCGCGGATTCCTTCGAGCAAGACGGTCCCGACCTTGGCGGCGTTTGCTTGCAAATCGTGCGATAGCACGTAGTCGAGCGTGGCGTTCGCGGCCGCGGTGACGAGCTGGTTGCCGCCGAACGTAGAAATGGAATTAGCATTCAGGCAGTCCATGACCTCAGCGCGCGCGACTACGCCGCCAATCGACGTTCCGTTGCCGAGACCCTTCGCGAACGTCATTGCGTCGGGCACCACGCCGTGCGCCTGAATGCCCCAGAAGTGTTCGCCGGTACGACCCCAGCCGGTCTGCACCTCATCGGAGATGAACAGGATGCCGTAGGAGTCGAGGATCTCCTTGAACGCGGCGAACATGCCGTCGGGCGGGGTGGCGAAACCGCCGACACCCTGAATCGGCTCGGCGATCAGGCACGCGACGTCGCCAGAGGTGGTCGTGATGATGACGTCGCGCAGGTCATCGGCACAGGCGGTGATGTAGTCGGCGTCGGACAGGTGCCCGAAGGGGCTGCGGTACCGGTAGCCGCTCTGCACGTAACTGACGTTGAGCGGCGACAGACTCGACGCGCTCCAGCCGCGGTTGCCCGTGATGGCGACACTCGCAAAAGAGCGGCCGTGGTAACTGTTGCGCAGGGCCAGCACCTGGTTGCTGCGGCGATACTGCGTCGCGAGCAACAGCGCCGCCTCGTTCGCCTCAGTGCCGGAGGAGGTGAAGAACACCTTCGCGTCGGGGATGCCCGACAGTCTCGCGATCTTCTCGGCCAGTTCGATCTGTGAGCGGATCAAATAGAGCGTCGAGGTGTGCAAAATACCGGTGTCGGCTTGCGCTTTGATCGCGTCGCGCACCTCCGGGACGTTGTAGCCCAGCATGTTGGTGAGGATGCCGGCGAAGAAGTCGAGGTATTCGCGGCCCTGCCCGTCGGTGACCCGGCGACCGACGCCCGACGCGATCTCGATCGGGTCGTCGTAGTAGAGGGCCATCCACGATGGCATCACGTAGCGGTGGCGCGCGACCAGCTCGGCGTGCGCGGAATCAGTGGCGTTCGACATCTGTATCGGTCCTTCGGTCGGCTGGTTCGACAGTACGTCTTCTATTGGTCGCGCATTCCCCATGGTGAACCGTAGGTAACGAGCAAGTCGAGGTAGGGCTGGGCGTCGAACGCCTCGGGCCCAAGGACGCCGGCACCCTTCCAGGCGCCCGTGGCGAGCAGTTCGAGGGCGACGACGGGGTTGATCGCGGTCTGCCAGACGACCGCCTGCGCCCCGTACTCACGCATCGACCACTCGTTGTCGACCACGTGGTAGAGGTAGGTCGCGCGCGGTTTGCCGTCCTTGCCGGTACCGGTGACGTAGGTCCCTGCGCAGGTCTTACCCCGCATTCGGTCGCCGAGCGTGGCTGGGTTCGGCAGGCAAGCGGCCACGACATCGCGCGGCGAGACCTCGACGTCACCGACTTTGACCTTGTCGACGCGGTCGAGGCCGATCTTGTGGAGGGCCTTGAGCACGCCGATGAACTCGTCGCCCAGACCATACTTGAAGGTGACCCGCTCCGCCTCGATCCAGCGCGGGACGAGTAGCACCTCCTCGTGCTCGACATTCACGCATTCGACCGGCCCGATCCCCTCGGGGAAGTCGAACACCTCCGGCTCACTGAACGGCTCGGTCGTGTACCAACCACGGCCGCGCTCCCACACCACCGGCGGGTTGAGGCATTCCTCGATGGTCGTCCATATCGAGAAGGTGGGAGCGAAGTCGTAGCCCTCGACCGTGAGGTTCGCGCCGTCGCGGATACCAACCTCGTCAATGTGGGCGAACAGGTGGTCGGCCGCGTAGCGCGCGAAGATATCTGACAGCCCAGGCTCGACGCCGATACCGACAAGGGCGAGCCGCCCCGCGTCGTCCCATTTACTGGCTAGCTCGAATTGTTCGTCTCCGAGCTTCACGCCCGTTAGTGCGTACGGCTGCTCAGCGTGCGGCCGGGATAGCGACATTGCCATGTCGAGGTAGTGCGCGCCGGCCGAGAGTGCAGCACGAAACAACGGCATGACGAAACGCGGATCGGTGGCATTGAGCAGCACGTCGCACTCGTGCTCACGCAACGCGGTGGCAACCGCCGCTTCGTCCGACGCGTCGATGCGGATCGCGGAAAACCGCGGATCGCCCGTGCGCTGCGCAGCACGCCCCGCGCTTGCCTCGTTGAAGTCGGCGACCACCATTGCTTCGAAGAACGGTCGTCGGGCGGCGATTCCGGTGATCGCGCCACCAACGCCACCGGCACCTACGAGGAGGATCTTCATGACGATGTCCCTTCAGGAGTGTCGTGCAGGAGCCTCGTGCCGGCCGGAGAGCAAAGGCGTCGCCGGATCAAACGTCACCGCTGTTGCTGCATCGGGGGATAAATCTCGCCGCCTCGCCGCAATACCGGACAAGGCCTCCAACACGACCCGATTCGCAAGCATCGCGGTGATCTCCGCGTGGTCGTAGGGCGGTGAAACCTCGACCACGTCGACGCCCGCGACTGGCAATTCACGACAGATCCGGCGAACGGCATCGAGCAATTCGCGCGCCGTCAAGCCACCCGGTTCCGGTGTGCCCGTACCGGGAGCGTGGCCCGGATCGCAGACGTCGATGTCGACGGACAAGAACACGGCGTCGCAGTCGTCAAGGGCGATCTCGAATGCTTCGTCCAGGACGGCGGGCAGCCCGCGCGACACGATCTCGGTCATCTCGTATGACCGCATCCGCTGCGACGCCATCCAGTCGAGGGTCTCCGGCTCCGGCCAGTAACCCCGCAGGCCGATCTGCAGAAACCGGTCGCCCCGGGCAGCGCCCGACTCGATGAGCCGCCGCATGGGTTGGCCGTGGCCGTAGAGCGATCCGAAGTTGATGTTGCCGGTGTCGGCATGCGCATCGAAGTGCAAAACGGCGACGCGACCGAATCCGTAATGGCGGGCAACACCTGTGACGTCGGGGAGTGCGATCGAGTGATCTCCCCCAAGGACGACCGGAATCGCACCCGATGCCGTGACCGTCCCGACGGCCTGCTCGAGACCTGCCAGCGAGCGCTCGATCTCGCCGGGCGGCATCTCCACGTCGCCGGCGTCGACGACCCGAAGGTCGCGCAGCGCATCCACGCGCAGGGCGAGATGCGGCCGGGATCCGTCGTGCGGCAGGTAGTCAGTCGAACGGATCGCCTGCGGACCGAACCGGGTGCCAGGGCGATGCGACGTCCCGCCGTCGAACGGCGCTCCGACGATGACGACGTCGGCTCCCGCAAACGATGCCGGGTCGCCAAGATCGCAACGGTCGACGCCCAAGAATGTGACGTCCGGGCCGAACATCGCCCCATACCGGGTCACTTCACACCGGCAGCCGACCGGCAGGCAACGCTTGCATGGCGGGACGCTACCACCGAAACGGTCGCCCGATCAGAACGAGACCACGGAATCCCTTGTCATCCGACGAAATCAGTGCGATAACCGGAGGGTTCAAAAACCGCTGGTGCCAATCCATCCGCCCACGTCGCTCCCAGAGGT